>OMGS01000103.1_pt1 | contig 77343 bp, 82 predicted proteins | sample 1646081 | NCBI WGS metagenome assembly OMGS01 (sample SAMN05578591, study PRJEB25193) | human gut metagenome | biome: Human Microbiome; feature: human-associated habitat; material: feces | host: Homo sapiens | place: USA:Birmingham | reverse complement strand
TGAATACAGTCTGCCCGTTGGCGGTAATCACAAAACGGTCACCGGAAACCGCCTGGCCAACATAGTGGACGCAATCAGCAAGCCCATGCTGTGCCAGTACCGCTTCAACTGCTTTACGGTCAGCGGCTCGAACCTGAATCACCGCACCCAGTTCTTCGTTAAACAACGCCGCCAAGCGATCGTCACCCAGAGTGGCGATATCCGCGTCAATGCCGCAATGACCAGCAAAGGCCATTTCCGCCAGCGTTACCAGCAGGCCGCCATCAGAGCGGTCGTGGTACGCGAGCAGCTTACGCTGTGCTACCAGCGCCTGAACCGCGTCATAGAAACCTTTCAGTTGCGCGACGTCGCGTACATCTGCCGGTTTATCGCCAAGCTGACGATAAACCTGCGCCAGCGCCGTTGCGCCCAGCGCGTTATTGCCTTTGCCCAGATCAATCAGCAGTAATGCGTTATCTTCGGTAGAAAGCTGCGGCGTGATGGTGTGACGCACATCTTCCACACGGGCAAATGCAGAAATCACCAGCGACAGTGGCGACGTCATTTCGCGCTCTTCGTTACCTTCCTGCCAGCGGGTTTTCATCGACATAGAGTCTTTACCCACCGGGATCGTCAGGCCCAGCGCCGGACAAAGCTCTTCGCCCACGGCTTTAACGGCTTCATACAGGCCCGCATCTTCACCAGGGTGGCCTGCCGCCGCCATCCAGTTGGCGGAAAGTTTAATGCGTTTGATATCGCCAATTTGTGTTGCGGCGATGTTGGTTAACGCTTCACCGACCGCCAGACGGGCAGAGGCGGCGAAATCCAGCAGCGCAACCGGCGCACGCTCGCCAATCGCCATCGCTTCACCGTAGTAGCTGTCGAGGCTGGCGGTAGTGACCGCGCAGTTAGCGACCGGCACCTGCCACGGCCCCACCATCTGATCGCGCGCCACCATGCCGGTTACGCTGCGGTCACCGATGGTCACCAGGAAAGTTTTCTCCGCCACGGTCGGCAGATGCAGCACGCGTTTCACCGCGTCAGCGATGGTGATCCCTTCACGGGCCAGCGCGTCGCCTTTCGCTTTCAGCGTTTGTACATCGCGGGTCATCTTCGGCGTTTTACCAAGCAGGACGTCCAGCGGCAGATCGATCGGCTGATTATCAAAATGACGATCGTGCAGAGAAAGATGCAGTTCTTCGGTCGCTTCACCAATCACCGCGTAGGGTGCGCGCTCACGCTTACACAGTTCGTCAAACAGCGGTAATTGATCGGCAGCAACCGCCAGCACGTAGCGTTCCTGGGATTCGTTACACCAGATTTCCAGCGGGCTCATGCCCGGTTCGTCGCTCAGGATATCGCGCAGTTCAAATTTACCGCCGCGCCCGCCGTCGCTCACCAGTTCCGGCATGGCGTTAGAAAGACCGCCTGCGCCAACGTCGTGGATAAACAGGATTGGGTTGGCATCACCAAGCTGCCAGCAACGGTCGATCACTTCCTGGCAGCGACGCTCCATCTCCGGGTTGTCGCGCTGTACGGAAGCAAAGTCGAGGTCGGCATCAGACTGACCAGATGCCATGGAAGACGCCGCGCCGCCGCCAAGACCGATGTTCATTGCCGGGCCGCCGAGAACGACCAGCTTCGCACCGACGTTGATCTCGCCTTTTTGTACGTGATCGGCGCGAATGTTGCCGATCCCGCCCGCCAGCATGATCGGTTTGTGATAACCGCGCAGCTCTTCGCCGTTGTGGCTGTTCACTTTTTCTTCATAAGTACGGAAGTAGCCGTTCAGTGCCGGACGACCAAATTCGTTGTTAAACGCCGCGCCGCCCAGCGGGCCTTCGGTCATGATGTCCAGCGCGGTGACAATGCGCTCAGGCTTACCGAAATCTTCTTCCCACGGCTGTTCGAAGCCAGGAATTCGCAGGTTGGAAACGGAGAAACCAACCAGACCCGCTTTCGGCTTTGCGCCGCGCCCGGTGGCACCTTCATCGCGGATTTCACCGCCGGAACCGGTCGCCGCGCCCGGCCACGGAGAAATCGCCGTCGGGTGGTTGTGAGTTTCGACTTTCATCAGAATATGCGCCGGTTCCTGATGGAAATCGTAGCGGCCCGTTTCGTGGTCAGCAAAGTAGCGGCCCACTTCAGAACCTTCCATTACGGCGGCGTTATCTTTATAAGCAGAGAGAACGTGATCCGGCGTGGTTTCGAAGGTGTTTTTGATCATCTTAAATAGCGATTTCGGCTGCTGTTCACCATCGATAACCCAGTCGGCGTTAAAAATTTTGTGGCGGCAGTGCTCGGAGTTCGCCTGGGCAAACATATACAGTTCGATGTCGTTCGGGTTACGACCAAGCTTTGTGAAAGCATCCTGCAGATAGTCAATTTCATCTTCCGCCAGTGCCAGGCCAAGACGCAGGTTAGCGTCGATTAGCGCCTGACGGCCCTGCCCCAGCAAATCAACGCTGGTGACCGGAGTCGGTTGATGGTGTGCAAACAGCTGCTCTGCATCATCTAAAGCAAAAAAGACCGTTTCCATCATGCGGTCGTGCAGTTCAGCGGTAACCTGCTGCCATTGTTCATTGGTCAGCGTACCGGCTTCTATATAGTAAGCAACGCCGCGCTCAAGGCGGTTTACCTGTTGTAGCCCGCAGTTATGGGCAATATCGGTCGCTTTCGAAGACCAGGGAGAGATGGTGCCAGGACGCGGGGTCACCAGCAGGAGTTTGCCTTGCGGGGCGTGGCTGGCGAGTGCCGGGCCATATTTCAGCAGGCGTTCAAGTTGTGCGTGCTCATCATCGTTTAACGGCGCATTGAGGTCAGCAAAATGGACATACTCGGCGTAAATATTGTGAACCGGGAGCCTGGCAGCCTGAAAACGTGCCAGCAGTTTGTTGATTCGGAATGCCGACAGTGCAGGCGAACCACGCAGAATTTCCATCATAAGTCTCTCGTCTTCTAAGCTTTCGGTGTACCCAAGGGGGGGAAACGGGCGTCATTATAAAGAATCTGATGCGCTGACGAAACCGTTTGCGTGGAAATAAAATCACCATCGTGAATTAGCAACGCGTGCCGCCAATGGCTGTAATAAGTTGCCATCTGGCGCAGGTTTACGCAAAATGCCGCTCATTTATGAGTAAACCTTTCACTATTATTACGTTTTTTCAAGCTGGGACGCGCACGACACAGAGAATTAACTAATTGAAAAAATTAAAGATTAATTATCTGTTCATCGGCATTCTGGCACTGCTGCTCGCGGTCGCTCTCTGGCCATCCATTCCCTGGTTTGGTAAAGCCGACAACCGTATCGCCGCCATTCAAGCGCGGGGAGAGTTGCGTGTGAGCACCATTCATACTCCCCTGACTTATAACGAAATCAACGGGAAACCTTTTGGCCTGGATTACGAACTGGCGAAACAGTTTGCCGATTACCTCGGTGTAAAACTGAAAGTGACCGTGCGGCAGAATATCAGCCAGCTGTTTGACGACCTCGATAATGGTAACGCCGACCTGCTGGCGGCAGGACTGGTCTATAACAGTGAGCGGGTAAAAAATTATCAGCCTGGCCCTACCTATTATTCCGTGTCACAACAACTGGTTTATAAAGTGGGTCAGTATCGCCCACGTACGCTGGGCAACCTGACGGCGGAGCAACTCACCGTTGCACCGGGTCACGTGGTGGTTAACGATCTCCAGACCCTGAAAGACACAAAATTCCCGGAATTAAGCTGGAAGGTAGACGACAAAAAAGGCTCTGCGGAATTAATGGAAGATGTCATCGAAGGAAAACTCGATTACACCATTGCTGATTCTGTCGCCATCAGCCTGTTTCAGCGCGTTCACCCGGAGCTCGCCGTAGCGCTCGATATCACCGATGAACAACCGGTGACCTGGTTTAGCCCGTTAGATGGCGATAATACCCTTTCCGCCGCCCTGCTCGACTTCTTCAACGAAATGAATGAAGACGGTACGCTGGCACGCATTGAAGAGAAATACCTGGGGCATGGCGATGATTTTGATTACGTCGATACGCGCACATTTTTACGCGCCGTCGATGCGGTACTGCCGCAGTTAAAGCCCCTGTTTGAGAAATACGCCGAAGAAATTGACTGGCGTTTGCTGGCCGCTATTGCTTATCAGGAATCGCACTGGGATGCACAGGCCACTTCACCGACGGGTGTGCGCGGCATGATGATGTTAACCAAAAATACCGCGCAAAGCCTCGGCATTACGGATCGTACCGATGCCGAACAGAGCATCAGCGGTGGCGTGCGTTATTTGCAGGATATGATGAGTAAAGTGCCGGAAAGTGTGCCGGAGAACGAGCGGATCTGGTTTGCCCTCGCTGCGTACAATATGGGCTATGCGCATATGCTGGATGCCCGCGCCCTGACGGCAAAAACCAAAGGGAATCCTGACAGTTGGGCTGACGTAAAACAGCGTCTGCCTTTACTTAGCCAGAAACCCTATTACAGCAAGCTGACTTACGGCTACGCTCGTGGACATGAAGCCTACGCTTATGTCGAAAATATTCGTAAGTATCAGATTAGCCTGGTGGGTTATCTGCAAGAGAAAGAGAAGCAGGCTACAGAAGCGGCGATGCAACTGGCGCAGGATTATCCGGCGGTATCGCCTACGGAGTTGGGCAAAGAGAAATTTCCTTTTCTCTCGTTTCTTTCCCAGTCGTCATCAAACTATTTGACCCATTCTCCCTCTCTGCTGTTTTCCAGGAAAGGGAGTGAAGAGAAACAAAATTAATCCGTCGAGGATTGCGCTTTTTTCTGCGCTTTAATTTCCTGGCGGCGCATGCGAAAGAAGTCACTGAGCAACGCCGCGCACTCATCCGCCAGTATTCCTTCCGTAATTTCCACTCGGTGATTCATACCCGGATGATGCAGCACATCCATTAAAGATCCCGCAGCGCCAGTTTTCGCGTCACGCGCACCAAAGACCACGCGACCAATGCGACTGTGGATCATCGCTCCGGCACACATTACACATGGTTCAAGCGTGACATACAACGTGGCGTCGATCAGACGATAATTTTGCATCACCAGACCACCCTGCCGCAGGGCCATGATTTCTGCATGTGCGGTGGGATCATGGCGACCAATCGGGCGGTTCCAGCCTTCGCCGATTACCCGATTGTTATGCACTAATACCGCGCCGACCGGCACTTCCCGCTCATCCCAGGCACGTTTCGCCAGCGTCAGCGCGTGACGCATCCAGTATTCGTGGCTAAATTCGACTTCAGACAAAAAGAAAACTCCGGTTATAAAAGCGCGGCGCATTATACACGGACGCTATGCTTTACTCTATTCCAGTTGCTGGAGTTCACCGCGCGGGGTTACTCGCCAACGATGCTGACAGAAATAAAGCAGCGGATTGTCCTGATTACTGTCGCTATAGCCACTGTACAGCCGCAGCGGAGTGCCGATTTTGCGCTCCAGTTGTGCGACCTTTTCATGTCCCAGACAACGCATCGTCAATACCCAACCACCATAGCCACGCTGAATTTGGCTGGCGATAAGATTAACCCGCGGCAGCCAGGGCGTATCGAAATAAACCGCTTCAACCAGCGGCTGCGGAGAGCCGGTAATCAACCAGATATCAGCATCGGAACTTAACAGGTAGGTGGTTAATCGCTCCTGAACCAGCGGAAAGGCGGTAACATTGTCGCGAAACCAGCGCACGAAATCGGCCTGCAACGTCTGTAAACGTGCTTCGCTGTGACCAAAAGTGCACCCCCACAGAAGCAGACTCATCGGCCAGCGTGCCGCACGACCTTTTATCAATAACGCAATGGCTATAATCGGTAACAACGGCAGGACAAGTAACGCATTCAGCGGTTGGCGACGTAGTAAATAGCGCAGAAAACTGCCGAACATATCCTGCTGATGCAATGTTCCATCTAAGTCAAAAAACACCACACGACGCTCGTGAGTTGCCAAACCATACTCCTCTGGACTGAAACATCCTGATTAATTTTCGCTACTACATAGCCTAACAGATAGATCATCACTTTTCCGGCAACAATCGACCGCATCATGGCTAACTGGAATTTTTAATTCATGGCAATTAGCGGCAATGGAATATAAAATTCACTCGCGTGTGTCTCATATTGCCTGTTGTCGCCACTATTTCATCGCGAGGAAAGATATGAACGGCTTACTTCGTATCCGTCAGCGTTACCAGGGGCTTGCCCAGAGTGATAAAAAACTGGCGGATTATCTGCTGCTACAACCTGATACGGCGCGCCATTTAAGCTCTCAGCAACTGGCCAACGAAGCCGGAGTCAGTCAGTCCAGCGTCGTGAAGTTCGCGCAAAAACTCGGCTATAAAGGTTTTCCGGCGCTTAAGTTGGCGTTGAGTGAAGCGCTGGCAAGCCAGCCGGAATCACCCTCCGTGCCCATTCATAACCAAATCCGCGGTGATGATCCGTTACGGCTGGTCGGCGAAAAACTGATTAAAGAAAATACTGCCGCTATGTACGCAACGCTAAACGTTAATAGTGAAGAGAAACTGCATGAATGCGTAACAATGTTGCGCTCTGCGCGGCGGATAATTCTGACCGGTATTGGCGCTTCGGGTCTGGTGGCGCAAAACTTTGCCTGGAAGCTGATGAAGATTGGCTTCAATGCTGCCGCAGTGCGCGATATGCATGCGCTACTCGCAACAGTACAGGCGTCGTCCCCTGACGATCTGTTATTAGCCATTTCCTACACCGGTGTACGACGCGAGTTAAACCTGGCGGCAGATGAGATGCTGCGAGTGGGCGGAAAAGTGCTGGCGATTACCGGCTTTACTCCGAATGCCCTGCAACAGCGTGCTTCTCATTGCCTGTATACCATTGCCGAAGAACAAGCGACAAACAGTGCTTCAATCTCTGCTTGTCACGCTCAGGGAATGTTAACGGATTTGCTGTTCATTGCGCTGATTCAGCAGGATCTGGAACTGGCACCAGAACGTATTCGTCATAGTGAAGCGCTGGTGAAAAAACTGGTCTGAGTAAAGAATGCGCGTATAATGCCCGCCCGGTTTGTGTTGTTTTGAGAGTTTCCTTATGGCGCTGTTAATCACTAAAAAATGCATCAATTGTGATATGTGTGAAATTAAATAAAAATACATTTATTTTCATGGTGATGCAGTAATGTGTTATTGAATGTGTTATTGAATTTATGGTGCAAAAAAATTTTGCATACGTTCAGCAACACAAAGACCTCCCCTTTCTATAAAGGTTCATTTGAGACTCCCCCTTGACTCCCTCTTCGAAATTGAAGACCATTAACTGTACATAATTACAGTCCTGGATAATATTATGCGCAGAAAAGAATCAAACGTTAGCAGTTTGCCGGAACTCACCAATTTTGAGGTAAGCTATTCCCTAGTTACCAATGAAGTTTACTTGTCTGCATCCTTCACTGATAACATGGCCTGTATACCAAACTGGCCCTTACAAGAATTTCCGGATCAACTAATATGCATTTCTCGAGCAAAAGCTATTGCCCTAATCGAAGAGCTCCAGAAGACCATCGACTATATGGACGCAGGAATCGATCGACAATCAGGTAGCCTGCTCCAGTAGCTGGCGAGTTTTATACTCGTTCCCTGCAACAATGGGCTTTTGGTAAGGCACTCACAAATAAGGAATTCGTTAAGGCTTTTGTTCTGGAGACTCTGAAAGATACAAGGAATCAGTTGATGGCTGGTTTGATCATACTAATTAATATATTGTCAGACTCACAATATATTAATTAGTGGTAGAACATAAAACCGAGTTCTTGACTTTCAATAGCTATTATATGCGATCAACAACCTTAACCACCTCCTTATATTTTATGAGATACTCAAACAATTTAAATTTATGAGCAAAGGAAAATAATAAAGTGAATAAAAATCCCTGGGATATTCCAGCATGGCACGCTCTGGGCCGAGAAGCATCTTTAGTTACACAGCTCATTGGTTCTGGGGCAACAGCCATAGGTAAAGCCAATTATGCAGACAAAATAGGTGAATATTACACAGCATTTTTTGGGCTTTCTGTAGGTTTTGAGAGACTTGCTAAACTAATACTTGTTGCACACTATTCCATTGAACACAAAGGGAAAATGCCTGATGAGAATATTGTAAGAAAATTTGGACATAAGCTCATTGAATTAACCAACGAGGTTGATAGTATTTCTAAAAAAATGCAGCTATCTCTGAGATATTCACGTCCTACACATAAAATTACCTACAAAATACTTGAATGTTTAGATTCCTTTGCTGATGCCCGACGGGGACGTTACGCAAATTTCTCCTCATTAAGCAGCCCCAATTTAACCAATAATGAACCTATTAATAAATGGTGGGGAGAAGTAGCCGAGAGTATCCTTGAAAAACATTATTATTATACAGTTGAACAAAGACGTGTTGAAGAAAATGCTAGGTTTATCAATGCCACTCTTTCACCGTATACAACGGTCATGTATATGAATGAAAGTACCAACATTATGCAAGACCTTATATCAGCCTCCATCCGTACTGGACAAAATACCATTGTTCAAAAGTGGGGAAGATTCTATTCTCTTAGCATCGCTCGTTGGCTTGCCACAGTATTAGCAGAACTGTCTGATATAGCTTCTCATAAATATGGAATAATTAGTTTTTATGGCCTTAGTGAACATTGTTGCAGTTATATAGTTGAAGATAGTTTTTTAAAAAACAGAAAAATATGGCCACTTCGCCAATAGTTAACTAGAAAATCTGCATAAGGGGGAGAAATCCCCCACCTGTAATAACATAACTACTAAAATTAACACCTTGTTCGCACAACTCCTCCACCAGCACGACAAGATGCCGCACACTGCGCCCCAGCCGATCCAGCTTCCAGACCACCAGCGTATCACCTGCCGATAATGTCCTGAGCAGTTTTTTCAGTCCCGGCCTTTCGGACTTTGTACCGCTTATCTTGTCTTCAAAAATCAGCTCGCATCCTGCACAGTTCAGCGCATTACGTTGTAGATCTGTGTTCTGGTCATTTGTTGACACACGTACATAGCCAATAAGCATGGTAGATATCCCTGACAAAAGCAGGAATGATGCCATTTGCTCGTTATTTCTGCATTTTCATAAACGTTGGTTTAGGAGAAGCGGCGAAAAGGGATGTGGGCACAGGAGATAATCAGATACCGGATATGGGAGCATTCGCTTCTGGTTCGGGATGGTTCAGGCTACCAGGTGGATATATTGTTCAGTTTGGCACTTTTTCAGGAAACACGACCCGCTTTATCAGTGGACACTTCCCTATACCATTCCCTAATCAGCCGATGATTTCAGTCAGTGTTATGTCTGATGCCGTTCAGTCAGACCCGTCGAATCCTGCCCCGCAGGTTTTGTCTGTAAATTTTGAACATATCAGTAATTCAGCGTGGCGTGTGGCAACCAGTGATATCTCACAGCAATACAGATTCAGTTATATTTCGATAGGACGGTAGAAATGCAGAAATATATTTTCAGTGCCGATAAAAATGCGTTTTTCCCTGTGGAGCTTAAAATCGCTTATCAGGAATCCGGCGAATGGCCCGGTGATGGAATCGAAATTGACGACACTGTTGCCGCCGAATTTATGAAGGAAGCACCAGAAGGAAAATACAGAGGTGTCATCGACGGAATGCCTGCATGGATTGATATTCCACCGCCAACTCATGAGGAACAAATTGCCGCAGCCGAACTGGAAAAGCAGCAATTGATTAATCAGGTCAACGAATACATAAACAGTAAGCAATGGCCTGGTAAAGCGGCGATTGGTCGCCTGAAAGGTGAGGAACTGGTGCAATATAATTTGTGGCTGGATTATCTGGACGCACTGGAACTGGTCGATACTTCCGGTGCGCCAGATATTGAATGGCCTACGCCTCCGGCAGTTCAGGCCAGATGACATCCGGCGCGGTGCTCGTATCTATTGCCGTCACCGCGTCAATGTAATCAAGCACGGCGTTAAGCCGGGTGGTTTCTGCCTGCGTCAGCTTCCGCCCGGCCTGTAATTTCAGCTGAATCAGGCTGATGGAAGCCATTGCAGCATCAATCAGTGACTGGCGCTGTGCTTCTGCCGCTTCTACTGCGGCACCGTGTTGTGCCTCCGTATCTGTCACCCATTTCTCACCATCCCATTTATCATATGGCGTTAACGGTGAAAGCGTGACATAACCGTTTTTGATGGCACCGATATAATCCACTGTAACAGCAGCACCATTTTCGATTGAGTAAACAGTCTCATTGCGATGGTCTTCTTCATGGCTCCATCCCTTACCTGTAAATACTGCCACTCTTCCCGGAATGTTTTCGCCAGGGTCAATACCAGTGGAACAGGCGGGCATACTTACGCCAGTATTAATATATTCATCAGACCAGCCCGTATACTCAGATGTTTCAGCATCATAATAAAAACAACGCATATCGCCCGGCACTGTAGCCAGCCCATTTTCATCAAAAACAGGTTTCATTATTTAGCCCTCACCAGAAAGTTAAATGCAATATTTCGCGGTCTGACAGCAACAAAATTCACACCATCACCCACAGAGTTACTGGTGAAATTAAATCGTGAAAATCCTGGCTGATTTCCGGCGATGCCATCATGAAAGTTAATTGCGTGTCCCGCACCTTCGCCTATATTCCCGGCAAACTGAGAAAAGTTTGTAGCTGCCTGCCAGCTTAATAATTCGCGACCACCGTCTGCACCTCGCCCGTCATCCCAGATACGAATGAAATCACCGCGGGCTTCAGGTAATACCAGCGAAGGAAACACTTTCGCCAGCACAGGGTAATCAGAGGCAGAAAATTTCGCCCCGTTGAACTTCAAAAACACCATACCGGACCAGCTGTCGATTACAGTATTTGGCATTGCCGCGGAGGGCCAGAAGAACGGAACGCCAATAGCTGGAGCACCTTCTCCCAAACCAAGGTTTTCGAGAGCTGTTTTCACCGTGCCATCCGATTTGATATCGCCAAACGGATTCTTGCGGCTCAGGTATTCAACAGCAAACCCCGATCCCAGCAATTCAACAAAACCGGGCAGATCACCATTATCAAGCACATCCCGTTGCGTTTTATCACTTACAAACTGGGCCAGAGCTGCAGCAATAAAGCTGGCCTGCCGAATAACCTTATTGACTTGCGCACTGGAGGCTTTCCCTGCTGTAAATCCAGATAAAAGCGCGGGCAACGCTTCCCATTCCTCCTGCGATATAACATTGGCATTTCGATCCGTTGCAAACGCTTTAAAGTCATTTTTCGCCATCAGAGTAATACTCCCCATGCTCCTACATCAAAACCACTGATGAATTCGTTATCCATATCAAAACCAAAAAATTTTGAGCCTTCCGATGGGGTTTCCACCGAAGGTGTTTCAATGCCACCCGCCCATACCCCGGCGGCTTTTACTGTGAGATACCCCTGTTTAATTGCCGCAATTAACTCACGCGATACATCTGAAATATCAGTATCAGGAAAGACCCAGACCGATATCGTCATGTCCTGGTTATCGACTATCTGCATTCGCAGCCCGGATCCTGCTGTTGCCGCGTCAAGAATTGCCGGAAGCGAATCATTCCGTCCGTCCCAGTTATTAATCGCAATCTTCGCTTTAAGAATGACACGATAAGTTTCATCGCTGAGATACATGTATCCTGAATCAGGATCGTATGGTCCCTGCCATACCCCCTGATCATATCCAAGCCCGTCGGTATCCCAGCTGAAATAGACACCTGAGATAGGCTGGCTGACAACACGGCTACGTCCGATCCACAATCCAAGGATGTCAAGTTGCACACCAACCGCAGAGTCAATATCAAATGCACTAATCAGCCCTCTGGTGGCAGCCGCAACATCAATAAGTGGCCGGGTCATCAGATCAACATGCGCAAGAAATTTAGGTTTGGTGGCGTGGTAGTTCGTGATTAGTTCGGTGTATTTGCTCATGACTCCACCGTTATAACGATATTTTCCGGGGTACAGGACGCAGATTCGTTGTATCTGATATCAATGTTTGATGACGACAAAGCCCCCGGGGATTTCCCAATCGTCAGTTCCTGAATATCGTAATAGCGTGCATTCCCGCCACTCACCACGCCAAGATTCGCCGGTGAGTAAATGCGACTTAAAAGGACCGAATCACCAATCGTCAGACTATTGATATAGCCGGAAATAGCCTGCTGGATCTGCTGCCCTATCTGTGAGGTATAACCCGTAAAAACTTTTAATTTAATCCGGGCATAAACAGGCACATCACTGGAACGCGAGAATTTGATTACATGGGGATTGCCGTATTTATCCGGAACCGTAACGGATGTTGTACCGTGAGTGGCTGTCCCCTGGCCTTTATTCCCTCTGATAGCCTGAGCAATATCCGTCACATCACCGCCATCCACAATTACAGCAACAGAGTGTGGCGGTAACCCGTTGCCGTCCTCCGAACCAGTATCGTTTTCATAGAGTTTGTGGCGGGTTACACCGGTAACATTAGAAACAGCACCATCCAGTGCTTCAAATGGGGTTATTGATGGCAACGCAACACTTTGCGACTGGCGGATACGTAACTCAGCGTCAGTTTCTGCCGGAGTGCCCACAGTAGCCGCAGCAGGATTGGTTACCGAAACCCAGCCACGGGTTGGCGTATTAATTTCAGTGATAGTTCCAGCCTGCGCCGCCACTGCACCACTGACGGAACATGTTGCGGTCACCATCACTGTACCATCCACGCCTACCACCACTGAAGCAGGCAAACGCCATATCACATTATTACTGTCTTTCACGCTGCCATTAATGATGGTTGTTCCGGCAGTTCCTGTAAGAAGCAAATCAACCGTAGAGTTCGTCGCGCCTTTACGTGAAATACCATTTATTTTCACGTTACTGGTCAGTGCGGCTCCATAGCCGGTTGCTGGTGAAAAACAGTTATAGACAGTTATCGCCATATTATTGGCATCATGAATCGCCAGCGCCATCAGAGCCACCATCTGGCCGTCTTTACTGTCTGGTTCGAGGTAGGCATCACTGCCATAAATCTGCTGAAAATAGCTAATCAGGGTGCTGAGTATCGTCTGATAATCAGGCGCACTGATCCCCTCCGCGGTTACCTTTGCAGATAAACCGAGAGAATCAAGGTTCAGAGCCATTACGCCTCCGATGTAACAGTCGTTATTCCATAGAGAGTGTCAATTTCAGTGGAAAACCTGACACGTCGGGTCGTGGTATCCACCGTAGTATTGAAAGAGAGGATTGATTTAACGCCCCGCGTTTCGAGGATGCGCTTACGGATCGCCAGGTTGTAGGTTTCAGGCTTCTGCTTACCGAGTACGGACTGGATCCACGGAGTCCCCTCGGTGGTGTCGAGAAACCATTGCCCATACCACAATTCGAATCGCGTTTTTACCGCCTGCGCCACGGCCTCCGGTGAGTTAATCAGCCAGGTGTCATCACCGCTGCCAAAGGTGTAATCACCATCGGCGTCTTCACGTCTGTATCGCATCAGTTTACCCCATCGGTATTGCTTCCACCGCGCTGAACACCACCATGAGTGTGCGTATCATCGATTGGCTTGCCGTTAGCCTTCACGCTACCCAAAAACTCAACAGCACCAGTGATTTTTGAAGCCACACCAGAAACAACAGCCCCCACCATGCCACCCATCCAGGTTAACAGTCCATGAATGGTTACTTTCTCAGAAAAATCAGCCAGAGGGGCAACCACATCAAGACCACCCGGAGCGACAATTTTAATTTTCCTGGTATCAGGATTAAGCTCAAAATAGGTGCTGCCGTCATCACTACGCAACTGTGTGGCACTGGTATTAATACCGCTAATCTTCCTTGCCTGCGACTGGGGACCGACAATACAAAACGCATCCGATAAATCATGCATTCTGTCATCGACCGGCTCCTGTATCCCGCCGCTCTGCCACCAGAAATCAATACAACGATCGGCAAAAATCACCAAACATTCATCACCGGCTTTAACTGGGAACGTTAGCGTACATCCTCCGCCGCGCGGGAATACCACTGGCACATCCACCAGCAATGGGTAATTTTTGGTAATGCGGTTGCCGTCATTATCCTTTTCAACCGAACGGATAGCAGGCTGCACAACTGCCGTCACCGCATCAGGATCGAATGACTGAATAATACCAGGCAAGGCGACACGGATCTGGTTCTTTGTTGTTTCCCGTTCAGATTTGAATGTTTCGGCAAGGTCGCCGCTGCGGGTCTGGTCAGATACGGCCATTTAGTAGGCTCCAGAAAGCAAAAAACCCGCCGAAGCGGGTTTGAAAGGATGTATGGATTATTTAGGTTTCTTCCTACCATAAACAAACACTGTAGTTAATCCTACGAGATCTAAAGTAGCAAGAGTACCTGCGAACCAAGTGTTACCGCGATTAGCAAAAAACGCAGCCATTATAAGCACTACCATTGCAATGCAAAATCCCATCCATTGCCCACGTTTGTCGCGTGAAACCGCACCAAGTAATGCATCACTTTGCGTCTTATGCCTATGCTCTTGCTCTTTTTCGGTTAGCCTGAAAATTCTCTCAGCGCCGCCGGGTAATATTTGATTATATTGTAAGAGCATAGCAGGAGGTGGGAGTGGTCCCTGAAAAGACTCCTGCTGAAACATGGCAATAACCTTCGGGTTCTTAGAAACTCTCTCAAGAAGTTCAGGTGTTAACTTCGATTTTAGCTCAGGATCAAGGTTGGCAACTGCAGACAGCTTTTCCACTACTTCCTGAGACTCATCATATTCCGAGGAATCAATATCTTCGTCGATACCATCCGAATCAGGAACGGCTTTTTGCGACGCTTTGTTTTCCTGATGCTTTTTGAGAACGGCCGCCTGCTTGCGGGGTTTTGAACTCATACCTGATAACTCTGTTCATGTCACTTGCAATGACTTTAACATCACTTCTTATTGCCCGACAATCAGATCCAGAAGCAGCATATTGCCAGTAATCTGTAGTCGGCATAATGTCCATAACACTACCGGCAGCGGCTAAGTAACGATTAACGATTTTCCTCATATCCCCTCCCATAGTGAACATCAGTGGAGCGCAGAGTTTACCTTTAAGGTAAAGTATAGACAACTACTGTGTACAGATGGTTCAAAAAATGCGTTAACCAGTATTATTTTGTTAAAATTAGCGCAATTGGCAACAGTTCATCCATAATATTATGGGCGTCAAAAATCATCGCCCAGCCACTTTTTTACAAGGGAATGATCCGATGATTTTCGGCGCATCCATGCTGTTCTGCAGCAGTTGGACATTCAGGAATCGCGTTTCGGTACCAGGGCGACGAATGTATTCAAAGCCGTAGTTGTTACCGTCTTTGGCAGGCATAAGCCCCATGTCTACTTTCAAACCATTGGTACCCAGTTCGGTGATTTTTTGAGAGGTAACTTTTTCACCGTTGATTGTCGATAACTCGCCCTGGTTTGCAACCATAGTGTAGCCACCGCATTTAACCGTGAAGCCATCCGCCCACGCGCTGCACGCAGAAAAGACAGCTAACAGAAAAATAATACCCCTCATTGCTCATCCCCTTTGCAAAGCCGATTGCGTATACAGATCCGCCGCGCCACGCGCTTCGCACATCATATCCATGTACCACGCCTGGCCCCTTGTATCGCCACTGTACATAATCCCGCGCACAATATAAACGCCATCCGTTGCGATGCTGGCAGGCTGCGATGTGGTGCCGCTGAGCGTGATATTTCCGTCCGTGTTCTGGTCGGTGATCTGACCACCAGCCATCGCAATATCGTTGTTCGACAACGCGGTACGATAGACGGAAGCCTGATCCAGCTGAATGAGCCCGTTAACCCGGATGTTCGGATTAATAAGAGCGCGGACGTTTACGCCGTTGCCGATGGTCTGCTGCGGCATGCCAATAAGCCCGGTAGCACTGTTGAGCACAATCGCTTCGTGAACATATTCATTAGTCGCCACCATCTGGCGCTGACCGTCCACGAATTGCCATGTTGCGCCACATTGCCCGGCTACGTTATCCATTAGATGCCGCGTCATGCCAAAGAGCACCCGCCCCCGGGGGAATACAGTAGCAGGCATTTCAGGCGTCAGGCCTTCGGTCACACCTTTGGCTTCGAAGTCTTTCATCAGCGCACGGTTCACATCAGCGACCGTGTAACCGGCAGCCAGCGTCTGTGAGGTTATACTGGTGGCAAAAGCCAGATCAGTATCTGCTGCCTGAATCAGGACGTAGGAATCAACCGGACTGTCTTTTCCTGTGACCGAGTAGCGAATTTCACCGCTGAAAATCAGTCCGTAGTTGCGACCATCACTCTGGCCCACGTTCGCCGCGTCAACTTCCCGCACTGTCCCGACGTCGCTTGCCGACACCTCCGGCGCGATACCGTCGTAACCCGCAATCAGACGCACTTTCGAAAACTCCTGCCCGGTAATTCGGTTCACAGTATCTGCCGAAAGGTTATAAATTTTGATAGTCCCTACCCGGGACGCGCTGCTGATGTTGAACCAGTCGATCGTAAAGGTGACTTTGAAATCACTTAGCTCAATTCCCTGACCGTTCCCGTCCACAAGCTGCAGCTCGAAATGTCTCATCCAGTTCTGTGACATGCTTACTCCGTTGATACCAGTAAATGACTGCGCCCGCCCAGGTCAGTTTTCGTGGGATAATCCTGTGTGTTGTCATCACAGACCACCAACAGCTTAAAACCAAGTCCCATACAGGCGTACTGCGCCAGCAGATCAGCGCCAGTGACGAGAGGAATACCGGAGATTACCGGCTCCCCTCTGTCATTCAGCAGGTCCATAATCCAGTAAGGATCGCGCCATATGATGCTAATCCGCCAGGTGACACCACCCAGGACGATGCTGAACTGCTGGTTGTCCGCTGTCAGCGGAATTTCCTGAATTGTCATTATCCGCCTCCCAGTAATGACACCACGTTACCCGTAATGCTTTTCAGCAGTGAAGTATCTGGAGGCTTTGTGGTTTTGTTGCCGCTGTTCTGTACCGCCGACGTGCTGGCCCCTTCCTTCATGTTGGTTTTATCAGCGACGGTGATCTGCTGTGTCCGGGAGATAAGGACCTCCCTCAGGGTGAGGACGGCGGACAGGACGTTTTCGGTTGTCTTGTCCGTCGTCACTTCCAGCGCCCGGATCAACATGTTGCTGTACAGCCGTTTACCGGTTACCACATCGAAGGGGATACGGCTTTCCTGCAGATCCAGTAGCTCCTGATACGTCTGCTGAGGACTCAGGCCGAGCAGGCTGGTAGCCGTCAGGTTACTGGCAAAATCCAGCAATGCGCCGCCACCGGCGAAACCAACCTCCATCACCACTTCTGACGGTTTTTTATAGGCATGATCAGCGACAGCAGCCCCGACCTCTACCGGATGCTCTGTTATTTCAAGCATATCTGTATGCTTCTCTGAAATAACAACACTGGGAACAATCATTCCTATTTTTCTGCTCTGCTGATGAAAAAGTGTAGAGAGAATATCCACTAACCCACCCTCACCTGATTACTTCGCATGACCTGAGCATTTGCAGACTGTTGCCGACGTGCAACCTCATTACCGACAGCGTGCGGATCTCCGCCACCGTAAATGTGGTAGGTATTTTGCTGGTTAACCTCTGTCACTTTGCCACTAATTCCTGCCACGGCAGCCTTATTAATCAGCTCTCGGGAATAGATATTTCTTCCATTTTCATGCTGGATAATGCTGCTCATCAATGCTGACATGGTTTGCGGATCGCTCATATTCAGGGCAGCCCGGGGATCCACTCCCAGTCGTTGCGATACAGCCCTGATATACGCAGTTGTGTTGTTATTATCAGACGCAGGTGCCCAGGTAGAGATAATTTTCTCCACACTGTTTATTCCCCGTCCGGCGTACAGCATTAACTGACGAGCAAGAGCCCGTAATCCATCAAAGGCAGTTTCAAATCTGGCAAATCGCCCGCCCGGGCGTTCAAGAGAAGCCCCTGCCTGACCAGCAAAATTAAGGTTTCCCGGATTGTTATTCCGTTCTCCTCGTTTCGTAGCCTGTGCATATTGTTCCGGCTCATCATCACCAAACCAGCCGCGTACCGTCCGGCCCACGCTGCGGGGATCGAATCCCCAGTGCTCTTTAATCCAGTCGGCAGTACTGTTAGCGCTGTCTGTAACCATCGGCATCGCTGACGGATTTTCGCTGCCCTGATTAAGTATCTGTTTGCTGATGCTGACGGCATCAGCCCAGCGGCCATCTTTGATAGCGTTGAGCAGGTCGGCGATCATGTTCAGCATTTTGCTGAATTCGCCCATCTGGTCGATGAAGTTGCTGAAATCCCACTTCAGGGACCATGATTTGGGGTCAATATTGAGCAGTTTCGCCAGCGCTTTCGCCAGGTCGTTAACGGTTGTTTTAAGGTCACGAACCATCTTCAACGCGGCATCGACCTCCGGTTTCCACTTGCCCCAGTCAATCAGGCTGTCGCCGCCTTCCTTCCAGGTCTGATAGTCCTCCCACAGAAGGGCAATCCCCGCCGCCAGCGCAGTAATAAGGCCAATCGGCGACATCCAGAACGTACTGTTCAGAATGCGCAGCGCAATCGTCAGTGCGCCAAACAGCGAGATCAACTGCCGCGTTTGCTTATCCAGCGATTGCCACCAGGTGATGAGACCTGATGTTCCTTCAATCAGTCTGAAGAACAGCCGCCCGATAATATCCCCGAGCGCCAGAATGCCTTTTATGGCTTTCGTCAGGGTCTGCTCGATACGAGGGAAGTTGTCCAGGATATGGCGGCGCAGGGTGTCCAGCGAACCCGCAAGCCCCCCCGCAAGATTAGAGCCGATTTTGTCACGGGCCATGCCTGCCATCGCGCCAAACTCACGCAGGGAGGTCATAAATTTGTTGGAGCTTCTGGCCGCCTCGTCAGCATTGAAGCCGATAGCTTTCGCCATTGCGCTGTACTGCCCGGAGAAGCCACCCACACCCCGGCGCATCGCCATAAGGGTATTTTCGTCAATGCCCAGCATCTGCGCATACTGGTTAGCCCGGTAATACGGCATGCTGCTGAGTTTCTGTCCAACGCCCGTAAAAATAGCGGCCATGTCACGCATGTTACCGCTGGCATCACGGGTCTGTACGCCCAGGCGATTCAGAAAGCCTTCTGCACCGGGATTGTTACGAATAAACCGGGAGAGGCTTTCCAGAGAAGATCGCGCAGCGTCCACGCTGCCGCCAACCTGCGAAACCGCATAGCCAATAGACTGAATTCCCTGGACTGTCGCGCCGGTGCGCTGTGACGCCCAGTAAAGATTATCCAGGCCGGAGGCGATCTTAGCCGTGAAGGCCACCACGGACAGCGCAGCTCCTTCAACAGCCAGCCCCATTTTGATGACATTTGCAGTTGTACCGGCGAGGACAGAACCGAACTTTTTCGCTCCTGCATCATCCACACTGAAGCCAAGCGAGACGAGGAAATCTTTAATAGTTTCAGCGTTCATTATCCTCTCTCCATTTCTCAATGCGTCGCTGGTTATCCGCTTTTACCGCCAGATGGTCATTCAAGAGAGCAATGTCATACAAATCGACAGAGCCATCTTTAAGTGCTGTATAAGGAATTAACCCGGCGTCAACCGGATTGAGAAGGTAGGACAGCCCGTCCGGCAGGCTGTTAAACGTCAGCCCTGTTGCAGGCTCTGCGTCGTGCTGGTAAGGGGTGTAGGCAAAAAATTTCCCAGCGAATCGGCGACCACCCGCGCCACCAGCTGCAGCATGACCAGCAAGTCAATATCATCAAACATCAGTTCGCCCTGGGTAAATACCGGCACCCATCCGTCCATATGACGCCGCGATACCACCGCAAGACAGGGATGAATAATCGCATCGGTGTCATCTTCGGTCAGGGAAGACAGTTCCTCAGCGATACGCGGGAGCATGGTTTCAAACACCGGTTTTAACTGTTCGAATTTCACGGTGTCGATTTTGCCGTCAGCAGGCAAACGGGAGCGAATACTCCCGAAATCTGACATCATTCCTGCCAGCACCGGCAGAAGTTTGCGGGTCACTTTCAGCTGGTCAAAAACGCTGAGTTTTGCCGTGCGATATTTCACGCCTTTAATTTCGAATTCCATGCATTAAAACTCCCCGAGAACCTGGTCAATCTTGCCGCAGTCAAACACCCACGGCATCGTATTACCGGTTTTAGCGTTGGCGTTATCCGGTTGTTTCTGGAACGCAACACTGCGTGCCGTGATGATGTCGCCGCTGACCTTGTTGCGGATCACGATAACGTTATTCCCCCATGTGGCAGAAGACTGGCTCTGTGCGTTATACGCCAGCGACAATTTTTTATTTGTCGGTGAGGTCTTCAGAAGGTTAACGGTAATCGTCCCGCTTTTATCTGCATGGAGACTGTGCATCACTTCGCCATCAGCACCGATGGTCATGGTGTTTTTAGGACCGCCCATCGCAACCACAATCCCCTCTTCAGAACTTGCCGAACCGTACCCGAGGTCAATCGAACCTGTCGGCCCGGTCAGCGTCGCAGTGACATCCATAAAAGAATAGGTAGACATTCACTTCCCCTTAGCGAACAACGTTAATCTGTACGTCAGCGTAATGAACCGCGCCTGCAAGTTTTATTGCAGCCTGAATCACCGGAGCCTTACGGGCTTCACGTTCTGATTGAGCCTGTTCATCCAGCGGCTGAGCGTATACGTAATAACCTTTGGGCAGTGTGTCACCTGATGACAACTGACCAAGGTCGCCCCCGTTCCATACGCCCGGAGCAATCAGTCCATTCTGAACGGCCTGATCCAGTGATTTTTCAACATTTGATAACAGTCGGGTAATACCGGCTTCAGTCTGGGGAACTTTCGTGGTGCTGGTATAAAGCAGGTTATAGAGGTTGGTCTGCACATAATTCTGTAACCAGTCCAGGCCGTGGCGTTCATCAAAGAAATCGCCGTTAGCCATCACTCCCTGCTGGAGGATGGCCGTATCATTCTGGTAGTACACGAATACATTGCAGTTTTTTGCATCAAGTGCCGATGCCTGGCTGACTGTCAGTGTTTCATACCCGACACCCGGCTCCTGCTTAAACTTGAGCGTAATCGCGGTATTACTGCCATTGAAATTAACCGTGAATGCCCGGCCAAATGCAGATAACGCAGCGTATTTATTACCCGATGAATACTGAATAAAACTGCGTGAATATCCGGCGGTTTTCAGTTTTGATGCCAAATCATCTCTGGATGCAGTCTGCAGGCATTTCTCATCGCTTGTCGTAATCGCCAGAATACGGCTTACAGAAGAGGATTCGATCGCCGCAGCCACTTTCAGCCAGTCTGCATCCGGAATATCTGCATCGTCTGCAATCCCCAGTCCATACCATGAAGTATAATCAAGCATGGCATTCACAGCCTGCTCCAGCGTCTCAGGCGTGGCCTGTTCGCTGTCTCCCTTCGTTTTCACCCAACGACCAACAAAAACCTCCTGAGGTTTCGGTGATTGTGAGAAAAACACCTGCGCAGCTTTATATTCTGGTGATTCCACGCCAAAATCTTTTCCAATATCTTCCGCGGCAGAATAACGACGAATGCGCTCACTTACCGGAATGATTGTGGATGGGCCGAGAATGAGTAATGCACCAAAATTTCGCCCTGATGCTGCACGCGGCGACATGATCACATCAACATTAACAACGTTTGATACAGGCAAGCCCTGTGCCATAGCTTAATCTCCGAAAAAGATGACTGGTGCTTCCACCAGCGATTTAATACCGTACTCGCGCACAACCTTCCGGCGCAGACGCACCGTCATATCGTAGCGGCGGACCCATTGCTGATTAATAAGTTCAGGGAAGGGAGTCAGACCTGTGTAATCGCCAAGAGACAGCCCCAGCGCATTCAGTGCTGCATTGTTCTGCGGTACAGATATACCGTCACGAAACCGGGACGCATACACCATCCCCGCCGGACCATAAAACGAAGCCATACACTCAATCGTTTCATGCCGCCAGAGCTGAGAGCCATCATCGGTCTGTCTGGTGAATGCCGGACTGTCATCACCTGACCATCCGATAACCCCAAACGCACACCAGTTCGTTTCAACCGGTAGCAGTGGCGGCTGCTCTTTCTGCCAGCGCGGGCGAACCATCCCGGCAGACAGGCCGGAAACGTTACGCATCCACTGGCTTAACAGCCTGTCGAGCGCTTCGTCATAATCCGGATCGCCACTGGTTGGTATTAACCATCCGCGCTCTGTACTGGTGTTATTGCTCAACTGGAGTTCCCCCATCAAACGGCATCAACTCACAATGCGCCTGAACGAATCCGGCCCCATAAGCTGTATACGGGTCGACGAAGGTCACACGATAATCACGGCCCTGATACGTCACGATATCGGCATCACGGCCAGTCTGTCCCTGCGTCAGTCGCTCAGTCGTCACAATCAGAATTGCACCACTGATTACCTGCCCGGCCTGCATACGACGGTTTTCCAGAGAGCGATCAACAGTTACGACTCCGGCAAACTGCTTTTTAACTTCGCTGTCGCTGCCGATCCCGTCCTCATCCACCGTTTGCACACGGCGTGTTACCCACAAATTGAAGTCGCAAAAATCGGGGTCAAAAAGCACATCTGTTACATCAAGAGTCGGCATTTTTATCCCTCACAACATGGGTAATCGCTCTGCGATATTGCCCGGTGTCAATTAATGGTTTCGCCAGTTCGGTTCCCGGGGATTCGCCAGCAGCACGCCGGGCAAGTTCCAGTGTTGCCCCCTTGCGCCCCCGACGAGCCCGGGCTTCAACAGTACTGTCAGCAAGCGGCGTAAAGCCGGTAATAGTCATGTAACGCCTGACGCCATTAGCGGCCAGTGTTCCGGCACGGTTGAGTGCGCTTTCTGCTCCCGCAGCATTACCATCAAGTGCAGCCTGCGCCGCGGCTTTGAGCTGCGGCACCGTCTGCTCTTCTGCCGATTTAACGCCGGGGACCAGGTGAGGTCGTGGCGGGATGTTCTGCTCTGGTGAGCCGTATTCGTTGAGGTAACCGATGCCCGCATTACCAAACGGAACATCATCCCGCTCGCTGTCTTCCGAAGGGATGCCGACCAGCACATCTTTTTTGGTTAACGACCTGAGCGCATCCAGAATGGCCTTAGCGTTATCCACCCTCGTTGTTACACCGCTTTTGAAACTCATAGCTGGCGACCACCTGCACCGAACATCGTGATCAACTGATAAAATTCAGCGCCATATCGGGTGTTATTCCAGAAACCTGCATCAGGATTCAGCGTCGCGCTGGTGTCATAACTGACGCTTACCTTATCCACGGACTTTGAGGACTGAACACCATTGGTTGAACCGCCCGGACCACCAGCCAGCATCGCCCGGCTGTCTGCCGCCCAGAGCGTCATGTAGTGCGCAACGAACAACCCGGCAAAGTACGGAAACAACTTTTTGCCGGTGACGTTTTCGCTCAGCAGTTCATCGGCCAGATTCAGACGAAACTGGATTTGCGCTTCGGGATATTTGGCAGGGTCAGCAAACTGCGGGAAGTCGCGGCGAAAATCACTTACCGCTGGCAGACTTTGATTCTTTGGCATTTTTTACCTCGTTACGCGCGTCTGTGGCTTTGCCAACGGATACTTCCGCGTGCGCACGAGTGAACCAGTGCGTGGCAACGTCTTCCTCCACAGCATGACGGCCTTTAACAAACTCGCGCCGAGAACCGTCGGGAAGCGTGAGCACAAACGGGGTATGTACGTGTATTACTGCATCATTTTTTGCCATCGGGTCATCCTTAATGGCCCCGCCAGGGGGCCATGTGGCTGTTAAATGCCATCAACGTACGAAATGGTTTCTTTGTACACTGGCTCGACTGCACCCAACTTGCCGTAGTAAGTGACGATCTGATACAAACCGCGATACTGCACCGGCACGCTCTGAAGCGGAACCAGCGGGTAGCGGACGTATTTTTTATCGTTGGTGTACGCAACCATGCGATCCTTTTTCCCCACACCACGGCCTTTCAGCCATTTAACCGCGCGGATATTCAGCGGAACACCGTTCTGGTGATAGCTGATGGTGTTGGTCTGAAGGTACGTCAACAGGGACTGGTTACCCGCAGATGAAACGATGATGCTGGACAACAGAGCAAACTGCTCAGGCGGGATCAGCAAATCACGCGGAACCACAGAGTAACCAGAAGCGGCCCACGCATCAGACAGCACCTGGTTAATACTTGCGCGGATTTCGTCCGGTGTTGAGGTTGCCCACGTTTTGGCAGCGTTGTTGACAGGCACGCCGTCCAGGGTAACAAGGCCTTTCAGGTTTAATGCGGAATCGCCAACATATACCTGTTCATCGTTATCCATCTGCCATTTCAGTTGCATCCCGTCATACTTCTGCGTATCAATCGGGCGGCCGACCTGCTGAGCAGCCTGCAATTCTATGACCGTCCAGCCAAGTTCCATCCCCCACAGGTTCAGCGGGTTACCGGATTTGCCGGTATCCACGTTCACGCCAGCAATAGCGGTTGAGTCTTTGCCTACCCAGTTTTTGCCATTCGGATTTGCACCAGTACCCGCAGCGGCGAAGCTGGTATTCGTCCAGCTGGAAATGTCATCTGCGATGGAGACATCTTCACGCAGTTGGATATCGCGGGTCCAGGTGTACCCCACCAGTGGCAGGTTCAGCGTCTGGTCGAGTCGTTCCAGCTCCCCGATGAGAAAGGCACCAGAGCTGTCAACGGTTGCCTGATCAAAAGTAATCATTCGTCTGTTCCTTAAATCTTCCAGGAAATTTCTGCATTGCCGTCAGCATCACCGGCACCTGTGAATTCAGCGTTGGTCAGCACCACGTTTTTGCCACTGACTGACGTGGACATGAATCCACCCAGCGGCACTTTGATGGATTCATCAGTGGAGACGACAACGTATACCGGGTCGCCTTTTTTGATGGTGCTGGCATCAAAATCAGAACCGAGATTAACGGTCACGTAGCCACGCTTCATGGCGTCGCCCGGGAAGTTCTTGCCACTCCCCACCTGGCGAACCATGTCCGGCTGCGAAGTGGTCGGATAAGGGCGCACGTAGATCCCCTTCACCTTGTCTGCGGTATCACCATCTGCCAGCGGCACGAAAAAACCGTCATCATCGTATTTACCAGCCAGCCCATAGGCAGCGAAGGCGTTATCAGATTTAAGGACCACCGGTTCGACGGTTAAGTCCTGCGGGCGAGAGACAGCCCCGGCAATGCCAACAGGCATCCGGTACAGAAATACATTATTCATTTTTTACCCTTTACGGTTTGCCCAGAATTCAGCGTTTTGTTTGTTCAGGGAAGCGATACTGGTCATGCCCATATTTGGGCGCTGTGCATCGCCGGTGGTGGCGCGGGTGTTTCGCCCTTTGGCAATCTCAGACACGGCATTAAACGCCATGTCGACCGATTGTTTCGGCAATTTGCGGATATCCGCATCACCGACTATCTGGCGAACCAGCGTTTTGTCAGCAGAAGCCAGAACCTCGCGTTTGAACGCGGTCGGTTTCATCTTACGGCTCAGATCGATACCCGGAACGATAACTTCGGCACGCCAGGCTGAGTCACCAGTAATCGTGGTTTCCTCTTCATCGTCCTCGCCGTCACCGGTCGGATTATCGTCAGGCTTATTGTCGTTATCGCCCGTCGCATTTCCTTCCAGCTTAGCCAGCAGGGCTTTCAGTAATGTTTTGAGGTCATCACCACTGTCGCCGGTTGGACCTCCGCCCATCTCTGGTGCTTTGTCCGGTAGCGGTTGCTGCGGGGACAGGTTGATGTTGAGATTAACGCCCTGCGGCAAATCCCCCTCATCTCCTGTAACCGATGCGGGAGCCGACTCCACCAGTTCGTTCATGGTGTCAGCGTCACCCGTTTTGATGGCCGTGCGCATGCGGGTCCACCAGCTTTTCTTTTGATTTGCCATTGTGTCTCTGTCTCCAATTGCACAACGATTTCCGGCTCTGCCTTTAGGGACAAGAGCCACATGGTTTCCGGTAATATCGACCTGCTCGGCTTTACCTGGCTCGGTCTGCTCATACTCCGCGTCATAGCCGCACGACACTTCGCGCAGGCCATCTTCGATAAGCTGAATGGCGCTTTCGTCTTTGACGATAAGGTCAGCCAGCATCAAATCAGACTGCTCACCCGTCCCGCGCCGGACATTCTGGAGGTGCCCGACAGCAAGCTCTTTCCAGTTCTCGGGATTTACCAGCCGCACATTCCCGTTTTCATCTTCAGGATGCAGGATCGTGATGCTCATCCCTTCGAATGAGGCAAGCGTGGCCGGATGGAATACCTGCTCAGGAGAACGCGTGACGACTATTTCACCGAACTTATCGGGTTTCAGTTTTGGCAGATCATCAGCACCATAGAGCTGCTTACCTGTTCGTCCTATCGGCACGTCTTTGCACAGCAACGAGCCGTCAGCCAGCTGGTAGCGGGTTTCTCCCAGCCGGGTATTGAAAAAATATTTCATGGGTTACCTGCGATTCAGGCGGGATAAGATTGGGAGGTGGGAAAAACGATTTCTTTATAACAGCGACAATTCGGGAGCTCGCCAGCATGACCTGTCATGCCGTCAAGCGTTGGAGGTTTGCCCCATTCGACAAATTTACCTTCCATTTCCTGATGAGAATGCCTGACGTCACCATCTTCGGCTGTACGCCAGATATAACCATTCGAACCAATTGACAGCGCACGCGCCTGATCCAGCGCTCCGGTTGCACGTCCAAGTTCAGTACGGGCAATCAGGTCAGCTCTGGACTTTGCTATATCACCCGATGCGGCTATTTCTTTAGCAAAATGTTCCGCTCTCCCACCGGTAACAACAGCTTCTGTCGCCCGATTCTGGATGTCGTACACTCTGTCAGCCGCCTCGAGGGGTAGCGATTTGATGTACTTAACCTGTTCAGCAACGATGGATTTCATCACCTGCCCTGGAGGGGCACTGTTTACCAGATTGCGTAGCTCACGGCTGATGGTTTTGCTGTGTTTACGCCACTGCTCATCATTCTTGCGCACAATGTCGGCGGTAAAGTTTTCCGCGACCTTTGTCGCCCAGGGGGTGATGATTTCACTGTAGCGTTCCAGCGCCTCAATAATTTCCGTGATACTGTCATTTGAACCATCGTAGCGACCATTTACGATGTCCCCGACCGCCCGCGCTATCCTGCGTAGACTGGTTCGATACCGGATTTCCGCCTGACGGTTCCTGCGGTTCGTCATCAGGTTCGCCGATGCCGGGCGGCGCTTCGTCTTCGGCATTCTCTATGTCCTCGTCGGTAATGGATGCCCCGATGCCGGTTACGTCAGAATTTTCGCGCAAATCAGTCATAGCGGCTTTCAGTGTCATCAGACCATCACCCAGCGCTGTACTGATTGCGTTGGTGGTGTTTAACGCCACCGTTGAGCGATCGACATCAGACATTTGCCAGAGCGGGTTAAACTCAAACGTGAAATCGTCCGGCAGCGGCTTGCCAAGTTCCGAACGATGCATGATGTCCAGTATCCGCCGCACCGGAAGACGTAAACGTCTCTCCTGCAACGAGCTTACCCGATCGTAATAGTTGGCAAGGTCTGCATCGCCGGTAGAAAATCCTTTCGGGGACTGTCCGAACAACCGCACCAGTGGGATACCAACAGCGCCACTAATCTGTTCTGCAAACTGTGAAAGGATGTCATCCAGACCACTGAAGCTGTACTGATGGGTTTCAAACTTATCCCGCGAGTCCATGAGCGTCATGCCTTCATTACTCTGGAACTGTCGAATCAGGTCGATATTCTTCAGCAACGCTTCATACGCAGGACCACCAAGTGCGATAAGCTCGCGTAGCTTCTCCACGCTGTAGGTACGCAAATGCGCTTTGTAGACCAGCTGCGCCGCGCCGACAGTAGCGCTGTCGAACGCGGTAAGACGATCCCAGATACGCTCTACAACCGACATTCCCCATTCGTTCTCGGTCATCTTCTGCTGAAATGGCAGCGTGACGCCATCAAAGCGAATCAGTCGACTGTGATGAATGCGCCAGGCAGGAATTCCCGTTGCTGTGGTCACCACATCGTAAAACTCAGGTTTACCCAGGTCCGGCCCCATATCTTTAATGCGGCGGGTCAGTACCGGGTCAATCATCCAGCGGTCGAGCGGGAGAATCCCCTTAAACTTGCCCTTACCGATGGTTTCGGGTCGCAGCGGGGTCATTGGTGCCTGCCCCTCAATCATGATGAAACCCACCGCGCCGCCGTAGAGGCGCGACCATTTCAGCACGTCATTCAGCGCATCCCAGATTTGCAACTCATCCAGTTGTGATTCGAGAATGCCGCGATCTTTTGCATCAATTTCCGAAGTGATGCGAATGCCTTTGCGGGTCATATCATCCGGGATAGCATCGACCGCTTCGCCGATGATCCAGGACGAACGATAGGACCATTCCACCAGCATGCGGTTACGACTGGTGAAATTAGCCCGGTAGGTGGATGCTGAGTGCTGGTTAGGTGTCTGCATTCCTACGCGGGCAATAAAATTCTCATAACCATCAGCTGTGGCCTGCGCAGTTCGCCGCAGGGCTTGTTTGTTTCGTGCCATCAGGCCTGTCTCCCTAGCAGCTCCCAGATGTTCAGGGCTGAATTCATTGGGGCATAGTTGATCATCACCGAGTCGGCAAGGTTTGGCGATCGGGTTCCATCAGGCTGTTTATCAATAACTATTTTTCCCACACCATTAATGGAATAGGTCGGCTGCGAAAGCTCGATGATGAGTTTATCTTTGAGTGCCATGCTACTGCTGATTGAGATGATTTCGTCCGGGTTGTAAGCCATACCTTCAACCACGGCGCGCCAGGTATTCTGAAAAAGTTTACGTAACCGCCACCAGCTCTGGGCTTTGGCGTTAGCGAAGAAGTCCTTGTTCAGACGTGCGGCTTGCCCGTTGTCCCCGCGAACAGCTTCATCATCCGGATCAAATACCGCGCCACTACCTCGAAACGGTGTGGCAAGTATTGACGGTCGACGCGCAGCGTTACGCAGTTCGTTGATAGCGCGTGCATCGCCGCGAACGCCAGCGCCCAGCCCGTCCTCGTCAAAGCGAAACTCTTCGAGGTTGTCCTGTTCGCAAAAGCCGAAAACCTTCTCGACGGACTGATAAATGTCGCTGCCCACACCGGACCATTCCCGCACATTTTCCAGGAGGAAGCCATGACGGGTGGAAAAGGCATTTTTGTCCCTGCCTTCGTCGGCGACATCCATCGCGCCAAGTCGTTTGCCTGTTGGCTGGATACCCAGTTTGATATGCGCATCAACGGCAGCCTGTACCCATTCGGATGGAATCAGGACGCCTTCCGCTGATGCGCTGTAGTTCAGATCAAGTTCCTGTGCCACCACCACCGGATTATCGATTTTCTCGCATTCCCTGCGATACCACTCTTCATCCTTGCGAGGATCATCCCGCCAGTGGAATGTGAATACCGGTATCTTCCCGCCATGACGCTTCTGAGCGAACGGGTTAGCCATGCCGTTAACTGAACTCAGGTCGATACGGCAACGCGTCGTTTGTGACAACGCCGCATCAATCAGCAGAGGACGCTGAAGGAATGCAGCCTCATCAACCAGATAAAGCGTGGTACGGTCACCACGACCAATATTATCGCCAGCCTCGCCTTTGATAACGGCACCAGTTTCAGGAAACTCAACACGCATATATGGCGCGTGCTTCTTCTCGCTCCACGAACCGCGAAACTCTACAGGCAGTGTTTCCACGAACTTGCGCGCCTTCCAGAACAATGCTTTCGGGTCACCGGTGCTGTCGACGTATTCCTCTTTACGGGAGCCGAAACCGATAACCATTTCTTTGTTGAAGAGACAAAGCGAACATGCCAGTCCGATCGCGGTCCAACTGAGCCCCATTTCACGGGATTTTTCGGTAATACCATTCTCCCGATTGCCCCAGCGTTCCATAATCCAGTGGATCCACTCCTCCTGCTTAGGGAAGAGTAAAAACGGAATGGTCACCGGCAGGCCATAATCAATATTACGCGGGTCCGTTGTCATGCCCCAGTCGATGATGAACTGAGCCGGATTAGTTCGGTAAAACTGTTTTAGTGCAGGCAATATTTCAGGATTCTGGCGAATGCGCTGTAGGCGTTCCATCCGCCATTCAAAAACCATCTGGTAATCAGGATGTTTAAAATCGAAGGGGAATGGTAACGGCATACTTAGCCCATCATTTTTCTATACGCCTCTGCAGCCTGCTCCGGCGTTAAGTTGGTAATTTCTGTTCTGACGGGTCCTCCATCAGCGCCAGTCACTTCATTTTTGACGTTGTCTTTAAACGCCTGAACAGAAACATGACGCCCAAGCAACTCAAGGTTTTTAACCTTATCAGGCCACTTAATCTTTTTAAGGATCCCGACCATTTCTCTGTCATCTCCTCGCCCCTCAAACATTTCAGCGAGGTTAAATCCACTCAGGTACCGACGCCACGATTCCGGCCACGCAGACAGAGGCTTAATACTTAAATCGTCCTCCAGGATGTCAGCCACATCGAGCCTGTCGATCTCAACCAGTCGCATCAGCACATAATTCGCATCAATGCCCAGTTGATCAATACGCTCCTGCTTTAGCTCGTTAATACGGGCGCGTATCTCAGGTTTACCGTATAGTTCAGCCCCCGTAACATGTGCTCGCCTGGAGACGTAGCCTGCGCGAATAGCTGCTTGTGTAGCATTCAGATCGACAAGAAACTCGCGACAAAACACCTCGTGTTTTGCTTTCAGCTTCTTAGTCATTTTATTTTCCAGTTATCAGGTCATTATCGAAGCCCCTCCTGGAAGAGCTTCTGTAATGCTATTACCGGGACTGTTCTATTTGTCGGACACCAGCCAACTGGTTATTCGCCTTCTCGATGGCTGCCAACAGTGGGTTAATCCACAGAACAGCCTGGCAATATGTCAACGTTCTGGTGGTAGTGGCACGATCACCGGCTGAGTCAATGTCCCCGGAATCGGCGTGCAATGCGCTGGCGCGTAAACGGTTCGCGTAGTTGAGCAACCCGACAGCAATATCAACAGGAACAGGGAAATCACAGTTCTTTTCACGGAGCAGAACCTCACGGTATTTGATGACTGTCTTCTCGTGACCGATGTCGACCAGAGAATTTAATCGGCTTGCGTTTTCTGCTATCTGGTTAAAACGATTGAAGTTTAATGCCTGATTAGCTATCACTTTCCCTTGATATTCAGCTTCACCTTCCGCTTTATCAGCCCGCAACTTTTCTGCCTGATACTTGCTGTGGTAATGGTTTGCAGACCAGACGAGCGCCCCAAAGGCAGAGAAGAAAAATGCCGCGATGACAATCTTATAAGTCAGCTTCATTTACCACCCCACCAGCATCTTTAAACCTGGAAATCAGGTCACCGATTTTATGTTCATACTGACCGTAACCTGCACCAGGTAACGACGCCCAGATATTGCTGCAACGGTCGATTGCCTGACGAATATCGCCACGGTCAATCATCGGTAAAGCGCCACGCTCTTTAATCTGCTGCAGCGCCACAGCGTCCTGACTTTCTGGCGAAAAATCTTTCAGGCCAAGCTGCTTGCGGTAGGCATCCCACCAGCGTGAAAGAAGTTGATACCGGCCTGCAGCTGTTGATTTAAGCTTCGGGTTTAGCGTGACAAGTTTGCGAGGGTGATCGGAGTAATCAGTGAACAACTCACCTCCGACGATAACGTCATAACCGTGATTACGTGTCGGTTGTCGCCCGTTATCCGTTCCTTCTGACCAGGCCACCATATCCAGGAAAGCTTTACGCTGGGGATTTAGTTCCTGCATAAATTACTCCTTCGAGCTACCAAATTTGTTACCGATTACTCGCATTGCAGCCCCACGAATAGCATCGACACCGATCAGCCCAACGCCGCCACCAATGGCAACAGAAAGCGATTTAGGCCATCCAACATACTCAAGAGCGGATGCAAAGGTCAGCGTCAGAGCACCACAGAGCAAAATCTCAAGCGTTTTTCGTTTCCAGCCGCCGCCACCGCCAAAATAGGCAATGCGCAAACCAGCCATAACAATTGACATAACCACTGCGCCCAACGGCGTATCTCCACGCCACCAACTTTGTAAGAGTTCCAGTAAGTCAGGCCAGGAATGAGGAGCATTGTGCATTTTCATACTTCCCACCTCCGCCATTACGGGGTGTTGTTGAAAGGCGGGCCCTGCGTATACGCCCGTAGGATTGGGTTATGAGCCGTCCTTCGGTGGGCCCTGAATACAAAAAAAGTTCGCCATAGCGAACCTTGTTAAATTTGTTAAAAAAGGAAGTTATTTAACATAATGTATGTTATAGGAACCACACGATCCCCGCTCGCAATAGATTTGCGATGAAAGGCCTATTTAATCAACTTAAGTGGTCCAGAATGACGAAATTCGAGTGAATAAAAGGTGCATAAAAAAGGGCAAAAACTGCATAGCGTTTTTTCGCAGCGAAAGCCCTGTTTTATTAACTTTTCCCCAGAATGGGGCAATAAAAAAGGCCCCCTTGCGGAAGCCTCTTCGTGATGAACTGTTTTCAACAGATATCAGGCTAATCGGCTTTTTGGAATTCCACAACTATTTTTTATCTTACCTTGATGCCTGATGCCGTCAGATGTTTACGACAGTCCTGAATACCTTCGTTATAACCCGCATCGTAGAAGCTATCCGGCTTTGCCTTCAGCGCAGGAAGCGTAACGCTGGTAGCTCTTCGTTCGGCCAGAACACCTGCCTGAAAGAGTGTCCACATCAACTGAACTGCTGAATCACAGTAAGTAACATCTTCACTGTACAATTCTCGTTCAATCCTGATGCCAAGTTGAGCCTTCATTGATGCGCCAATATTACCTTTGACCTGCAACGACAGGTCTGGGTACCTCTGTTCCATGAAGCTTTCAAATCTGTTGCGAACGCTGATCAGAGCCATCTGGTTCCCTTACGTGATTGATTGCTGGATATTATGCCGCCGAGCAGCTCCTACGCAAAGTCCTGATAGCCTGAGGCTTTGACTGAACCGACTGATCCATTTCGAGCACCACATCCAGCATGGCTAAGCAACCGTCAATAAATCCCTCTGCCGCCTGAAGCCTCTTCAGAACGTGGGTGTGAGATACGCCGAGCTTCTCACCCATCGCCCGCACGGGCATGGCCTGGACGTAATGCCACTCAAGGAGCGTGCACAAATACGGATCTTTTTTCTTCAGGCAGCTCATAGCGGAGTTGATGATAAGACCGTCATTGTCACTGCATTTCAGCCTTCCAGACTGCGTCGCGGGTAGCAGATTCTTAAACCCGGCTGCAACAGGAGGAAAGTAGACGCTACCACCTTCACTCACTGCCCATCCACCCCAGCGCTCTAAAACCTGTTGAATATTACGCATAGCTCTGACCTCTACGTTTTGCTACGAAAAATTTTTCTGAGAACTACGTCTGTTTATCCGTGGGTGTGGATAACGCAGTTCCGATCCGCATATTGCATGTATCAACATGCAAAAAGTTGCTAATTCGGAGTGGAACCACCTGCCCCCACCTGGAACCACCTTTTCCTAACCTTTCCCTCAATCGACTTATATATATATATGGGGTTTCTAGTAGAAAGGCGGTTCCAGTGGTTCCAGTAGTTCCGCCCCGCTTGCCACAAGGTCTGCAAGGTGGAACCACCTTCTCTTTTAGGTGGTTCCGCGTGGTTCCAGCGGTTCCCAAACCTTGCATTTTTTCCCCCCAATTCGCCTTTGGGCACGCTTATACCCGCAATTTTGCAAAACATTACTAATTCGCATTTCTTCGCGTTTTCCGATGCGGTCAGGATTTAGCCCAATCGCATCACGCAAAACATCACTTGCGCGTAAAAATTCGCAATTTCGCGGAAGTTCATTAGTCATCAGGTCGGGCGTGTCGAGCCATTTCTCTACCGTTTCAAGCCAAGCATCCTTGATGGTGTACTGTTCATGGACACTCGCTGCCAGTTGTTCAGCCTCACGGAACTGGATACCCCCCAGACGCTGAAACACCTCACGAGCCTCAGCCCAAAGTAAAAGGAGATCTCTTTTTATCGCTTTCACGTCGACTTTCGACACTTCCACGGGGAGCCAGCGACGGTTACCAGTCTTGTCCGCAAGGAATTCGTCCTCATTGGTGGTACCAACGAACACCAGGCGACGAGGAAACTGGGTGGCGAACTCCCGGTATTTCGGGATCCAGTTTTCGTGAGTACGCGTCACAAACGCTTTGATTGACTCCAGCTCTTTGGTATTAAGTCCGCGCAGTTCACCAATCTCTGCCACCAGCCGACCACGCATTTTTCGAGCGAGATCATCGTCTTTTTCGGCAAAAGAGATTTCAGTAAAAAACGCAGGATCAGGGCTCAGTGCCTCCACTCCGGAAGACTTACCGCAGCCCTGCGGACCAACGAGGATCGGCACCATATCCGCTTTGATGCCTGGCTCCAGTACTCGCCCCGCCAACGCGGTCCACATGTACATAGACACCGCACGGGTATAAGGCGTGTCGGCGGTACCGAAGTGCGTATGGTAGAAACATTCGATGCGCGGCACGCCATCCCACTCCAGTCCGTTCAGCCAGGTGATCGCTGAATCGAATGGTTGTTCATCGGCTGCAAGTAACACCACATCGCGAATAAGTTCACGGCCAACAGGTTTAAATCCCCGCTTTTCCATCGTGATGCGCAGGCGCGCATAATCCGCATCGGTGAATGCCCGCCATTGTCCGGATCCTGCAGGGGCAAACATGATTTCGTCGCGGAACTGGTCAAAGCGAATATCGATGTCCACAAAATCAGGGCGTACTACTGCTTTGGCTGCGTTGCTGATGGTTGCCTCGATACGCCCCCATTTATCACGCTCGAAAGCAGGCAGCGGTAAAGGTTCCGCCACTTCGATGCTGGTCAGATCTTCGAAATCGTCGTTGCGGATCCCGATGGCATTCAGGAAATCTCCGTCATCACGATGCGCGCAACTGGCATGCAGGCATTTAAAATGCCCCTGCTCAAAGCCTGCGGTTCCCGCAGGAAAATAAACTGTGCTTGTTGGATCGCCTCCGCTACTGTGGCCGTCTTCAAACGGACAGCGGATATATCGTTCACCGTTTGCGCCATCCAGCAGCGTCCAGCCATTGGCATCAAGATATTCAGCTGTATCATCCGTCGCGCCGGGCGTGAATGCTGAACGGTCGCGCATCTTCGTGTTGCCCGCTTCGGTGGTTACCGACACAGGGAGTTGTTCAGCCAGGCGCTGCCACAGCGTTTCAAGCTGCTCACCTGTAATAGCCGGAGGTTCATCCGGCAAACCACCGTCCCATTCAATACGCGCGCCGCTGCTGTGCGTACCACAGGCAACGAACTGCTGCCCGTTCGCCAGCAACTCGATAATGCCCATATCCCCCGCCAGGCGATGGATACGCTTACGGAAATCACCATCAACGGCCAGCAGATACAGACACTTATTACTGTTTGCTCGCCAGCGTCGCGGCGGCGACTCACCCAGAAGTTGCACAAGTGTTTTGCGAATATCTGCCTGAATGTCTTCATCTTCGCTATCGCAGTCCAGCGCCAGCCAGCCATGGCCTGTACGCACGCAGATGCCATAATCCGGTTCATTCGACCAGCGGGCAAAATCATGCTCAGTAACAACATGCCCGGTCCATTGAGCAATACCGGTGACCTGGCGGTCCCGGTTATAGCGACTCGGCGTCTTACCCAACGCTTTCAGTTTACTATCAGGGGATATGGTCGCACTGGGGTTACATACAACTGGGAGAAGATGAGCAGTCCGCCCCAATACCAGGTCGAAATGAAACCACTCATCAGGCGTAGCGCCCCATGGTTTGCTATCGGACATGGGTTACACCTTTTGTCTAGCTGTCACTTCCTGAAAAAGTTTTTCTATCGCACGTACTGTAGAAAAGCGAGGGTCAGAATGAACCCCGGTAAGAAGCCGACTAATAGAAGACTGCTTCACGCCTGCAATTTCGGCAATTTGGTTTTGGGTATACCCTGAATCAATCAAGCTTTTGACCATCTCTTGTGGTGTTAGTCCGGACATATTTAAGTCTCCACTTTCGTCTATAGCGCAAATTTATACGAAAACGGATTACTCAGCAATACAGCAATTCTATGTCATCCTAGATTAAAATATCCGATAACGCATAATCACCGTCCCTGTATACAACATGGATGAATCCAAATGATTGATACTACCGATATCCTTTCTCAAAACATCAAGTACCTGATGGACAAAGCCAAGATAAGCTCGATAACTGAGCTGGCACGTCGGTTACAGCTGAACCAACCAACGCTACACAGGCTGGTATCAGGAGAGGTGAAAGATCCGAAATACGCAACGTTAAAGCAGATCGCCGACTACTTCCACGTGTCACCAATAGACTTGGCAGAAAGGAGCCTTCAAGAAATGGAGAAAGAGGACGCGACAGGTATAAAAACGTATATTTCTCTTAGGTTTAATAAAGTACCTGTTTTGGGAAACACTCAGCTAGGCGTTGGAGGACTTTGGAGCGACACCCAATATTCAGTAGGTAGCAGTGATGGTTTCATATACTGGCCGACAAAGGATGAAGATGCATACGCCCTGAAATGTGTTGGTGATTCAATGATGCCTAGAATCAAAGAGGGGGAGTTCGTAATCGTCGAACCCAACCACGACTACACTCCTGGTGATGAAGTACTTGTGGTTACCCGGGACGGTGAGGTCATGGTTAAAACCTTCTTGTTCGAACGCGATGGCCTGTTCCATCTAATGTCTGTAAATGAAGATCATCCACCAGTCAGAGTACCACGCGAAAACATTGAAAAAATCCATTACGTGGCGGGGATCGCCAAATCCGCGCTACGTATGTACTAACCTTTACAGTCTGATAACTTACTTCTGATCAAACCGCTCTCCACAAGGGCGGTTTTCTTATTTGCAAAATAATTCATTTTCGTATTGACACAAAATCCCATAACGCATATAAATACGATATCGCATAATTAATGCGTTTTTTAATACTGGCTCTTTAACAAACTGAACCGCGTGACAGGTAAGCCGCAGTACTCCTGGCAAAACGAAATAGCACCCGATGGGATCGAGGTAAGCGCCGAGTCCGTATGCGTACGGTAAGCGTAGAGGACAACACCGCGACAAACTGATAAGTCACGCAAGTTGAAACGCCCCGACGATGGGGCGCTTAGTTCCTTTTGGGGTGGGGTGAAGATCAGTCCATTGAGTCAATCCGAAGTTCAGCATCTACCACTACACCACCACCAAAGAGAACTGCTAATCATCTGGCTGGTTGTAACGGTGCAGGAATTTTGCCACTGACTTCTATATTTTGGGGAAATTTATATTCAGCGGAGCATTTATGACACTTGAGAATTTTATAAGCGGCATTAGAAGTATGGTATTGAAGTATAGACTTCATACCCGACTCATAGCATGTAGTACAAAGATAATGAGGCTTGAACTCAGGATCGTCAGTAGGCTTCAGTACATAGACCACCGTATTGGTAATCGGGTGGTACATTTCATAGTTCATTTTCTCACTATCCCAATCCTGTTTCTTTTCCAGAAGGGATTCGAGTTCAACAATGCGCTGTTTAGCTTCGTTCAAAAGCTCCGTTAGTGCGAATTGTCCAGTACGCGCATCAATTAGTTTATCAAGTAGATCGATAGTTTTACTTTTAACATTGTAATCCACCTGCAACGCATTAACTTCTTTTGCTAAATCAACAGCACCTTTCAAAGCACCACCAGCACTAGTGGCCGCCTCAGTTATACGCCGTACAAGTCCTTTTTCTTCAGACATCTTAATTCTCTCTAAAACTATAGGGGTAAAGAGATATTAGCCGAATTCTCGCTGTAGGGGTACAGAGAGAGCCATCTCGTCTGACGTGGTTAAAACTGACATCCATGTAATTGCTGTGTGTAGCCTTTGCCCGCCTCAAGTGACGGGCTTTTTTATGTCTGAAAGCGCACTCGCAACAGCGCGCTCCCCGATATGAAAAAAGGAATACAACCGATGAAACCTGAACACATCCATCGACTGACGGGGCGCGATGTTCTCCGTTATCGCCGTAAAAACTTCGATTTGATGACCGGTCTGGCCGTTGCCACTGCGCTCGGTCTGATCATCACTTTCATTCTCCTTGTAGCGAGGACCACAGTATGAGTTTAGAAACCAGTCTCGAACTTAATAATCAACTTCTGGCACAACATAATGCGCTGCTTGAACGTCTTATCCGCACAATGGCATCAGGTATTGTTATGCATCCTGACACGATTTCACGAGTGCAGGAATGTCGGGATACAGCAACTGAAGCTGAAAACATGTCAGCGGCAATGACACTGGATGATCTGGAGTTCAGCGACGTTATCGCACTGGCTGGTTTCTACCCGGTAGCCACCCCTATCACAGAAGACATGCTGCAACGTGCTGTTGCCTACCGTGATGCTGAAGGCGATAAACGAGTAGTTCAGATTGATGCTCTCGACAGCGCATTACAGGGCGTCAAACGAGCCAGGGCGCTGCTTAAACCTGCTCTCCTGGACCTGACCCGTAACATTCTTAAGTTCTGGGACGACCTGCCAACCATCGGCGAGCGACGTGCTTTTGCCGAGCAGCTACTTGATGCACCTGCAGATGGGCGTGATGAAGTTAAGCCGAAAAAGGCCAGTAACAAAGATGGAGAACGCACGGGGCCGTTTTACGTCAAAAATGTATCCGGCACAGCAGCCAGTGAACTCCACACCTTACGCAAGTTGAACGAGATGCTTAAAAAAGGCCATATCGAGATCAACCGTGTTGAGTACCTTCAGCTGCAGGAAGAATTTGCACGCAAAGACGCAGCAAATTCCAGCCAGAATAATGACGCCAAAGATGACCATACAATTGATTTCGCGGCACTACGCAAACAAGCTGAAGGGTTGATCCTCCAGTTAGCAAAAGGGGGTTACCGGGCAGAAGCTATTGCAATTCTGGAAAAACAGGGAGCCAGGAAACTTGGTGAAGTAACGGATGAAAATCTCGCTGAAGTAATCACCCTGGCTGAAAAAGCACTGGAGGGTTAATCATGCCAGACGTTCACGCACAACTTTCTCCATCATCAGCGCATCGATGGATGCGCTGCCCAGGAAGTCTGGCGCTGGAGGCCACACAACCGGATAAAGAAACAACTTTTGCAATCGAGGGCACTGCAGCGCACGCGCTTGCTGAAAAAGTTCTACGAAACAGGCAAAGCCACCCGGAACACTACGCCGGATGCAATGTTTCTATGTTTCTCGGCTCATACCCCCTTCGCGAAAATCCTGATGATACATCCGGCCCACAGGTGGATGATGAAATGGTCGAAGCCGTTGGTCGGTATGTTGATACGGTCTGGACTCTTGCACAGAATAATGAACTATTGGTTGAACAACGTGTTGATTTCTCACATATAACGGGTGTGGAAGAATCTTTCGGAACTGCCGACGGCATAATCATTGCTGGTAGCGAATTACAAATCCACGACCTGAAATATGGCAAAGGCGTCCGCATTGATGCAGAACAAAATGAGCAACTACAACTGTATGCTCTGGGTGCGCTCGAACAATTCAGCATGCTGTACGACTTCGAGACGGTGCGCCTGTTCATCCACCAGCCGCGGCTTAACCACGTTTCAGAGTGGGCTCTGACGGTGGAAGAGCTCCAGGCGTTCGGTGAACGGGCACAGGAGGCCGCAACCAGTGCGATCCTTGTTCTCAATATTGCTGAATGCGAAGGCATTGAGACACTACCGCTGGAAAACTTCATACCTGGAGAAAAACAGTGCCGCTTCTGTAAAGCAAAAGCTATTTGCACTGCCCAGAAAATGCAGCATTTACAAACAGCGGCCAGCGATTTTGAAGATCTGACAAAGCCTGTCAGCGAAATAATCACCAATGCCAGCGCACGTGTACCTCTGTTAACCATTGAGCAGCTTGCGGAGATCTATAGCCAGGCCGACTTTATTGAATCCTGGCTAAAGGCAGTACGAGACCGGGTTCACAATGAACTCAATGCCGGACATCCGGTACCGGGGTTTAAACTGGTAACAGGAAAACAAGGTAACCGGGCCTGGAGTGATGAAGAGGCAGCTCGCGCACTTCTGAAGGACCAGTTCAGGTACAAAACTGAAGAAGTATTCGACTTTAAACTTATTAGCCCCACAAAAGCCGAAAAACTTATCAAAAAGGCCAGTCCGCGCCGTTGGTCAAAAGTCGAGGCACTGATAACACGAGCTGATGGTAAACCCACCATCGTTCCCGAGTCAGACCCACGCCCCGCACTCAATATCAACCCTGTAAATGATTTCGACGACGTATCCGACGATACGCTAACCGCAGACCTCATCTGATTTAAGGAAATCCCCATGAAACTGAAGCTGAACAATGTTCGTCTGGCCTTCCCGTCTCTGTTTGAAGCTAAAACTGTAAACGGCGAAGGCGATCCGCGTTTCTCCGCAGTATTTTTAATGTCTCCCAAACACCCACAACTGGAAGAAATCCGTAAAGCTATGAAGCAGGTAGCGAAGGAAAAATGGGGGGAGAAGTGGGAGTCCATTTATAACCAGCTGGAGAAAAAACTCAATCTGTGCCTGCATGATGGTGATGAAAAAGCAGAGTATGAAGGCTTTCCCGGCAATTTTTTCCTGAACGCTGCTAACAAAGCGCGCCCAGCTGTTCTTGATCGCGATCGTTCGCCACTTATTCAGGCTGACGGACGTCCCTATGCAGGGTGCTATGTAAACGCCGTTATCGATATCTGGGCACAGGACAATAATTTCGGTAAACGCATTAATGCCTCACTCGGCGGAGTCCAGTTCCTGCGAGACGGCGATGCATTCGCTGGCGGCGGAGTGGCAAGCGCTGACGATTTCGACGATATCAGCGAAGGTGCTGATGCTGAAGCACTAATTTAAAAATATTCATCCCCCAGCTACGTGCTGGGGTATCTCATGAGGGAAAGTATAATGTCACAGCCCGTATTAACTAATCACCTTAAAACTCAAATCATCAATAACGCACTTGAGAAAGCGGGTATCCCCAAACGTAAATCAGCACTACGAGCTGCTCGTGTTGAATGGGCCGAACGTGTTCGGCTTGCAGCTATCGGGGGCGTAGAGAAAGAAGCTGAAATATTAAAAATTATAAAAAAAATAGAAACACTGGTATCAAAATTCCCCGAAGCATTAAAAACCGCCAATAATATTATCAGGAAAGAGTGTTACATGTGTCTGAATCTGGCAGGTTCTCGGGTTACCGTCTATTTCAACGGTAACTATCGAGGATATGAATCAGGGTCACCAGACCATATTCACAAAATCGCGCCGGGGGAATTTACCCTTCTGGCAAATGACCCTCTAGTTACAGAGTTTTACGGGTTTGATGCACTTTATGAGCAGATACAGAGCGATGAGTCAGACATTCGACAGAATGTCAGCGCTGCACTCAGTAAAGTGCGCACAGTTAAGCGCCTGCTGGAAGAGTGGCCTGAAGCTAAAGAACTTCTGCCAGCCGATGCACCATCTGCTCCGCTTCCGCCAGCTATACGACGCGAAACTCTCAACGAAATGATCGGCCTCCCTTCTGACGAAGGGGTAGATGCTTAATATTTCTTATAACAAAGGCTGGCTTAAGAAAATAGTTATCCAAACCAGCCTACCGCAATACTAAAAATTAAAATTCATTGAATTTAAAAAGACATTTCCCTATTGGATTGCCATAGTCTCTACATGCCGAAATGCTGTCCCATACAGGCTGAGCCAAACACCCAAGAAAGAACCCAATAAGCGCAAAAATTATAATTTTGGGAAGAACACGATCCTTAGGACCTTCTTCACGTTCGAGCCATGCGCCACCAGCCCGAACTATTCTCCCTAAAATATAAAGAATGGGGAAAGCAATAATACCTATCAATGAAAGTATTCCGATACCAAAGCTAAACACCGCCGTCTCCTTGTTTATTTACGCCTACATAACCATATATCACACAAGGTTATTTTATGTCCAATATACTATGGGGTGACCTAGAAACCTATTGCGAAATCCCTATTACGAACGGTACCCATGCGTATGCCGAAGGCGTTGAAGTGATGCTGTTCGCATGGGCTATCAACGACGGGCCCGTAAACGTGTGGGATATCACTGCCGGTGGTGGTATTCCACACGGCTTATACGAAGCAATCGCAGACCCTGAAACCCTGCTTTATTTCCATAACTCTCACTTCGACCGCACCGTCCTGCGTTATGCAATGCCGCGCCTGGCACCGCCAGTCGAACGTTGGCGCGACACAATGGTGCAGGCGCTGGCGCACGGTCTCCCGGGGTCTCTGGGGGAACTCTGCGAAGTACTAGGCGTCCCGCAAGACAAAGCGAAGGACAAAGAAGGTAAAGCGCTGATCCAGCTGTTCTGTAAGCCCCGCCCGAAAAACAGCAAACTGCGCCGTGCCACCAGCAAAACCCACCCGGAAGAATGGCGGCGCTTTGTTGCTTACGCCGGACTGGATATCGAGGCAATGCGCGAAGTCTATAAACGTCTGCCGAAGTGGAATTATCAGGGGACAGAGCTGGCGCTCTGGCATCGTGATCAGCAGATCAACGACCGGGGCGTCTGCATGGACGTGGAACTCGCACGCGCTGCGATCGACGCGGTAGACCAGGAACAAAAGCGCCTGGCAAAGCGTACACAGGAAATGACTGATGGCGAAGTGCAGGCAGCCACACAACGGGACGCGTTGATTAAGCACATTGTTGAATCCTACGGTGTGGAGCTACCAGACATGCAACGCAGTACTCTGGAACGTCGTATTGCCGACCCCGATTTACCATCTGCCGTGAAAGAACTGCTGGCTATCCGCCTGCAGGCCAGTACTACCAGCACCAGTAAATACAAGGCACTGATGAAAGGCGTAAGCCACGACGGGCGCTTACGCGGTACGCTACAGTTCTGCGGGGCGTCACGTACCGGTCGTTGGGCCGGACGGCTATTCCAGCCCCAGAACCTTCCCCGCCCTTCACTAAAACAGGAACAAATAGACGAAGGCATCGAAGCACTGAAAGCCGGATGTGCAGACCTGCTGTTTGACAATATCATGGAACTAACCAGTTCAGCGTTACGTGGCTGCATTATCGCGCCAACAGGCAAAAAACTGGTGGTAAGTGACTTGTCAAACATTGAAGGCCGTATGCTGGCATGGCTGGCGGGAGAAGAATGGAAACTGAATGCATTCAGAGAGTACGACGCCGGAACGGGTCCGGACTTATATAAACTGGCGTATGCAAAAGCTTTCGATATTGCACCAGATGATGTTGATAAACACATGCGTCAGATCGGTAAAGTCATGGAACTCGGTCTGGGTTATGGAGGTGGTGTATCGGCTTTCATCACTTTTGCTCTGGTTTACGGTCTCGATCTCGACGAGCTGGCGAACGCCGCACTGCCAAACATTCCCCGCGATGTTATCCGCGAGGCGAAAAGCTGGTACGACGAATCGGTTAAACGTAAGTCGACCTTTGGCCTGTCCGAGCGTGTATTCATCGCATGTGACTCGCTCAAGCGCCTGTGGCGCAGGGCGCACCCGGCGACCTGCGATTTCTGGTACGAGCTGGAGCGCACTGTCCGCACAGCAATCGCCACACCGCAAAAAACATTGTATTGCGGTTATCTTAAAATCCACCGCGATGGCGCGTGGCTGCGCATACAGCTACCATCCGGACGCGCTGTATGCTACCCGTCTCCGGTTATCGAAAAAGGGAATATCACCTACATGGGTGTTAACTCTTATTCGCGTAAATGGCAACGACTCAAAACCTACGGCGGAAAGCTGGTGGAGAACGTCACCCAGGCGGCCGCCCGCGACGTTCTGGCCGGAAACATGCCGCTTATCGAAGATGCCGGTTACAGCATTGTGCTGACGGTACACGACGAGGTGATCACCGAATCACCTGACACAGAAGATTTCAACGATAAAGCGCTTTCCGCGCTTCTCTCCACTAACCCCGAATGGGCGCCCGATATCCCACTGAACGCTGGCGGTTTTGAGGCGTACCACTACCGTAAGGATTAACTCCTATGTCATTTAAATACCGGGATAATCCACTTTATTACAGGGCTGCAAGGGAGGCTTTGCGACTTGAACAATCCGGCGAATATGACCGGGCAGCGAAGGTCTGGGCAAAAGCCAACCGCGAATCACATCACGAACTGAATCAGGAATGGAGTGAACGCCGGTCTGAATTTTGTCTGATGCAGAACATGCGCGAAAAGCGTAAGGCGGTCGAAGAATGATGCGTAATACAGCGAAACTACAACTGGGGTTCTCCCCGCTATCCAAAAAGATCATGTTGGCAAAAATGCGCGATGTTGACGGCGGTCGCTTGCGAGTTGGCAATGACCCTGGGCGTGACGTAACGAACGAAGCCGCGCAGTTAGTTTGGCAACTGGTAATGGCAGAAGGCGGCGAAATTAGCTGGGGTCTTGATGATGGTAGCCAGATGGTACTGAGGGCTGAAAAGCAGGTGTGGAATGATGGCCTACGAACGTGAAAGCCTTATCGAAAAGCACCTCGTCGCCGAAGTGAAAAAGGCTGGCGGGGTCGCCTTTAAGTTCGTGTCACCCGGTCGCCGCTCGGTACCGGATCGCATTGTCCTGCTACCCGGCGGTCGTATCGTTTTCGTTGAATGTAAATCTCCCGGCAAGCCACCACGGCCTGACCAGTTACGCGAACATAAACGTCTGCGAAAGCTGGGCTTTACCGTGGTGGTACTAGATAACAAAGATCTTTCGCAAGTGCTATTTCTAGTGCCCTAATTGAGGATTACGGAAGTTGTCAGCAATTCGCATCGCATCAGCTCTCCCTCCGGGCAGCATCCCCGCCTTCGTCAGGATATATTTAGGGAACTTGGTGGGCAAATACTCATGACGAAACCAACGACGAAATTCTGGCAATGCTTCGTTGGGATAAGCGTTTATCATCTGAGGGTTAGAAGTGGATTGATTAAAGTCATCCGGATAGTGATGCGCACATTGAACGCGATCACCGAACTGACGTGAGAGGCCGTTTGACATCCAGTGACGTCCCCAGCATGAACCGACGCTAATATCAGGCACAGTATACATATTCACTGCAAGACCAGCGGTAATCAAGTCCACCATTAGACCAGCAATTTCGTTAAAAATGATAAAGTAACCATCGGGTACCGAACCGGTACTTTGGATAATGGAAACTCGCTGATGATAGGGTCCCCATGGGTCTTCTGGCTGGTATCGCAGCGCGCCATAAATATAATCCCGAAGGCCAACACGGGCTAATTCACGATAATATTGTTGTGCGGTTGAATTTGAGGCTGCTTGCGACTCAAAAGCATAAAACTCAAGCAAAGCCATACAAACAATATCAGGGAATGCGTAATGCACAGAGCCTGCACGCATAACCGAGATAAATAGCACAGGGTCTGTATAACCGGCTTGCTGAAGATATGAACTAATAAACTCCATTCGCCCACGGGTAAAAACCCCGCTCTGGAAGCACTGAGCATATTCATTTGCGATATCGGCAATGTTTGTACGGTTAACGCCACAAATTCTCGCGAGTCCGTTCTGAGTAAGGTACGGAATACCGTTCTCTAAAACACCCATTTCAATATCGTTGAAAACACCTTCCTGCCTAACCCCAAGATCTAATACAGCAGGAGGTGTGGGCTGAGGCTGGTTCTGTGTAGTCATCTATCTGATTTCCTTATTTTTATACCCTGAGGGCTACGCCTTAGGAATTATCTTACGCCCCTTGTTTATACTCCAACTTGCAATTTTTTGCGAGGTACTACTTTGAATATAATTTTCACCCCCCGCCCCTACCAAGATCTCATCATCAGTCATCAAATCGAAACCCTACGCGGCAACATCTGGGCAGGTATGGGAATGGGTAAAACCGTGGCAACGCTCACTGCGCTGGAAAATCTCTTTATGGCAGGGGCAGAAACACGCCCCGCACTGGTCCTCGCGCCGCTACGCGTTGCAGCAAGCACATGGCCGGATGAAGCGCTGAAATGGGGGCATCTGCGCAATATCGAGGTGCAGCCTATTGTTGGTAACGCCAAAGCGCGCTCTGCAGCGCTGGCGAACAGCAACGCGAGCGTGTTCACCATCAACTACGATAACCTTGTCTGGCTGGTTGAGGAATTGGGAGAACGATGGCCGTTCGGTACTGTCATTCCAGATGAAAGCACCCGGCTAAAATCCTTCCGGCTGCGAGGTGGTGGTAAGCGCGCGGCGGCGCTGGGCAAAGTGGCGCATAAGTATGTCCGGCGCTGGATAAATCTCACTGGTACGCCAGCACCGAACGGCCTGGTAGATTTGTGGGGACAAGCGTGGTTTGTGGACCAAGGGCAACGTCTCGGACGCACTTACGGCGCGTTTACCTCACGCTGGTTCAACTCGATACAGTTTCCGGGGCAGAGCTGGACCAAACTGGAGCCGTTTGCTCACTCACAGGGTGAAATACAGCGAGCGTTAGCCGATGTGACCCTATCGCTGGATGCGGCCGACTGGTTCGATATCAAAGACCCCATCCATAACGTAATCCGCGTGGATATGCCGCCGAAGGCCCGTCAGCAGTATCGTGAAATGGAAAAGGAAATGTTCCTCGAGCTGAATGGCGAAGGCATCGAAGCACCGAACGCCGCGGCAAAGACACTGAAGTGTCTGCAAATCGCCAGTGGCGCAGTATACACAGACGACACCGGAAGTTGGTCAGAACTGCATGACACCAAACTGCAGGCGCTGGACAGCATACTGACCGAAGCAGCTGGCGCACCTGTGCTGGTTGCTTATCACTGGAAACACGATCTTGAACGCTTGCTTAAAGCATTCCCTCGCGGTCGTCACCTCGACCAGGATCCACAGACACTGCGCGACTGGAATTCCGGAAAGATTCCTGTTCTCTTTGCACACCCAGCCAGCGCGGGCCACGGTCTGAACATGCAGGACGGCGGAAACATACTGGTATTTTTCTCACACTGGTGGGACCTGGAGCAGTATCAGCAAATTATTGAACGTATCGGCCCCACCAGGCAGATACAGGCCGGACACAACCGCCCGGTGTTCATTCACCACATTATCGCCGCCGACACTATGGACGAAATGGTGATGGAGCGGCGCAACTCAAAACGAACAGTGCAGGACATCCTGCTCGATGCCATGAAAAAGAGAGGTATAGCATGAGCGAGAAACCCGACGATTTACTCACCCCGGATGAAGTATGCCAAAAGTTAGGTATTACACAGAAAACGCTATGTGAGTGGAATATTAAGCATCGTCATCGGGCTATCCTGGCACCAATTCGTTTCAGTGCAAAAGTAGTTCGTTATGAGCGCCGCAATGTCGATGCTTTTATTCAAAAGTGTCGCAGCCGGTATTAACCTCGCCGCCGTAGCAATGCCACCTGCGCAAGTATGCTCCGCTCGTGAGCCTCGAAAGCTTCGCGCTTTAACGCAATCTCTTCCTGTAAAATCTCATCAGAAAAGTCGTAATGTTCTGCCATCGGGTCATCTGACTTACTGGAGTGGTGAAGGCAAAGGAGGCTGATTTCCCTTCGGTCTGATCGGGAATAGCCTCTTTCCTTCATCAAGGCAATAACATTGCTCTTAAGGAATTTACGGCACATCGTATTAAATGCACCGTCTTTCCCTTTAACAGTCCCATCATGTTTTATTCCTTTTACAGCCCCGTCCGGGCTGTATGTTTTCACCAGCTTATCCAGTGATCGTTTTGAAAATGGCTGCATTGGATCACGTGGCTGCAAAAATACATAATCCCTGTTGCACTCAGGAACTGAATCACGCCAGGCTTTCTGCTCGTCGATAATCCGCCGGATCTCAGGCGTTATCGGCAGGCGGAAAGCCTTTTGTGTTTTCATAGCCCCTCGCATGCCGATAACCCCTTCCGGATAAACAATTTCACCAGCCTCCTCGTGAACGTAGTCCCAGCGCAGGTTATGGACATTAATCGGACGAACGCCAGTGATGATCATGAAGCGAACAGCATTCTTCTGGTGTACAGAGGTGCAGGCAGCAACATTGAGCCAGAGTCGGGCGATTGATTCAATATCGGTAAAAAGCCGTGTGGGGGTAGGTTTCTGTACGCGGGAGGAAACATAATCATCTGGCAGACTGGCGGCAACATTGCGGCCGTTGCAAAGAGTAGGTGCGCAGAACTTCCAGAACCGACGGAGCTCGGCAAACAACTCCAGGGCGTTATTGTTCGAGCGAGTGGCGATCCACTCGTCCAGCACTTCCACCAGCCGATTGTATGTTACGTCGCTGAACACCTCACGCTCGCCGAACGTTGCTTTAATCCGGTCGATACGCACCCCGTAGGTTGTGAAACTGTCCGGGCTCAGCTTCTGCCGGGCGACTTTGGCTTTGAGGTCATCCCGGTACATTTCCAGCGCTGCATGTACGGACTCTGCCCGCAAGCCACAGTCAGCCATACCTAGCGCTTTTTCGCGCGCCAGCTGGATAGCGAGCTCCGGCCACTCGCCGAGCTTTTTACCCTTGAGGCCCATCTTTTTTGGAAACTCGGCGTAAAATGTAACCTTACCGGCTTTGCTGAAATCGATACGGAGATAGTTCTCTTTTTCGTATTTGGAACGGCGAGCCACGCCGGAAGCAGCGAGGATGATTTTGGCGGCAGCAACACAGATTTTCATGTGTGCGCTGGTATAGGGGGGTTTACAGGCGTCCCATTTTTCAGATGCGGCTAAAACATCGTCATTATTGGGGCTATCCGGATTATGTGTTACAGTGCGCGGCATTCTCAATCCTTATCTGCGTAGGCGCAGAAAACAAGCTCACACATACAAGTCTTTTCTACGGGACAAAATCCAATGTGTTGCGGTTTTGTGTTGCTGGACTGAGTTTATCAAGGTTAAATACACTGGATCAACATACAGTAAGTTAATGACAGTAAAGCATACAAACTCGATACAACTTACTGATTTTAAAATGATTTAACGGTAATACATTGAAATGTCTTTACTAATTACTAAACGCTGTATTAATTGTGATATGTGTGAACCCGAATGCCCGAATGAGGCGATTTCGATGGGTGAACATATCTACGAGATTAACAGCGATAAGTGTACCGAATGCGTAGGGCACTACGAGACACCAACCTGCCAGAAGGTGTGCCCGATCCCCAATACTATTGTGAAAGATCCGGCGCATGTCGAGACAGAAGAACAGTTGTGGGATAAATTTGTGCTGATGCACCACGCGGATAAAATTTAATATTCTACTCTGGAAGTAGAGTATTAATTATATTACTGGGAAGCCTTAACGCCATTATATTTATTTAATTGATGACATTAGCATAATCATTCACTAAGTTAATTTATATAGTATCTGCCCAGACACTTATTTATAGTTATTAAAGGCGCGTCCGATTGGTTCACCGGACGCACCTTAAGTACGTTTCCTTGTGTTATAAGAACAGAAGGATCAGCTGTAAAACAGCAATGATGATTTTGATGACCCGTTTAATCAGGTATCGGCAATCAGTCATTCGTTTTTCCTTAAACAAGGAATGCAGCCGTTCAGATTAGCCCTTACATCTCCCCAAAACTGAACGTGCGAGTTATTGAGGGTGCATGCTGCACTCCACACCAGAGTTTTGACGACACCACTCGTTTCAATGGGGGAATTCTGTGGCATGGTGTAAAGCACAGCAAAATCTTCAATAACGAAGCCAATTTTAATGTACTTACGAATTGGCGGTCACGTTAATCTTTCCATCAATATTGCTTTCTTCGTAAAGGCTCGAGTTTTTATGCTAAAGATTGCAAGTTGCTTGTAAAAGATAAGTACACTGATCCATAATCGCTGTTGTTGAGGGTGCATGCTGCACAAAATTAAAGTTAAAAAGTAAAACCCCCGTTCCTTACCAGTTCGGGGGTTTTACTTTTTAAAGAGAACGGTATTATTTTTAACTTTCAATAATTACCGTGGCACAAGCATAGTGCCGCTCATCGGCAAGCGTTACATGCATATTTACAACGCCGAGCTTTTCCGCCAGTTTTAATGCCTCACCCCATAGCCGTAGCCGTGGTTTGCCGAGCTCATCATTGAATACTTCAAATTGATTAAACGCCAGACCATTGCGGATCCCGGTGCCAAACGCTTTTGCTGCGGCTTCTTTCACAGCAAAACGCTTCGCCAGAAAACGCACCGGCTGGTGGTGCGTTTTCCAGATTGCCCATTCGTTATCGCTTAATACGCGGCGTGCCAGGCGTTCACCGGATCGGGCGATCACTGCTTCTATGCGAGCGATCTCTACGATATCCGTGCCTAAACCTAATATTGCCATTAGCCACGCGCTTCCAGCATCAGACGCTTCATTTCTGCCACCGCATCTTTCAGTCCGGTCATCACTGCACGACCAATAATGGCATGACCGATATTCAGTTCATGCATCTCAGGGATGGCGGCAATAGCTTTCACGTTGTGATAGGTCAGACCGTGACCAGCGTTAACTTTCAGACCGAGACTAGCGGCAAAGGTCGCGGCTTTGGCGATACGCGCCAGCTCTTGCGCCTGTTCGGCGTCAGTTTTGGCATCAGCATAGCAACCGGTGTGGATCTCGATAAACGGTGCGCCAACCTCTGCCGCAGCTTTGATCTGCTCTTCATCGGCGTCGATAAAGAGAGAAACCTGGATCCCGGCATCTGCCAGACGTTTGCAGGCATCGCGCATTTTTTCACGCTGCCCTGCGACGTCCAGGCCGCCTTCGGTTGTGACTTCCTGACGCTTTTCCGGTACCAGACAGCAAAAATGTGGCTTCGTCTCAACGGCGATCGCCAGCATCTCTTCGGTCACCGCCATCTCCAGATTCATGCGGGTATCCAGCGTCTGGCGCAGGATGCACACATCGCGGTCGGTAATGTGGCGGCGATCTTCACGTAAATGCACGGTAATGCCGTCCGCTCCCGCCTGCTCAGCAATAAACGCCGCCTGCACCGGATCCGGGTAAGCAGTACCGCGTGCGTTACGCAGCGTTGCAATATGGTCAATGTTGACGCCTAACAGTAATTCAGCCATGACAATCCTCATCATTCATAATGTGTTTTCACCGTTCGCTTAGGCATAAACTGCCGGAACAGTTCCCTGCTCTTTAATGGTTTACCGCCAAGATACGGCTTAAGCGCCATGCGGGTAAAGCGTTTCGCGGCGCGCAGTGTGTCTGCGTCAGGAAATTCCCGCGCGTTTAACGCTTTTAACTGCCTTCCGGTGAACGTTTTATTGTCGATAACGACGCTTGCGATAAACCCTTTTTCTTCGCGATAACGATACGTCATGGTGTCATCTACCGGCTCGCCGCTACCCGCACAATGGGTAAAATTGACGCCATAGCCCAGATGCCCGAGCAGTGCCAGTTCAAAGCGGCGCAGCGCGGGTTCTGGCGTACCAGTGGCACCTGCAAGAGACTGAATGCAGTGCAAGTAATCGAAAAAGAGTTCAGAGAAGCGCGTCTCGTATTCCAGTACGCGGGAGAGAAGTTCGTTGATGTACAGACCGCTGTAAAGCGTGATACCGCTTAATGGCAGCGCCAGCGAGACAGCTTCAGCACTGCGCAGCGTTTTGACTTCGCCACGCCCGCCGAAACGTAGCAAGAGAGGGGTGAAAGGCTGTAATGCACCTTTCAGAGTAGAGCGTTTAGAGCGTGCGCCTTTGGCAACCAGACGCACGCGACCCGATTCCTCCGTGAAGACGTCCAGCATCAGGCTGGTTTCGCTCCACGGGCGACTATGCAGGACAAATGCGCGCTGCCAGCCTTCCATCGGAGTGACTCTTAAAGATCGTCAACGTAACCGAGACTGCGCAGTGCGCGTTCGTCGTCGGCCCAACCGGATTTCACTTTTACCCACAGCTCAAGGTGAACAGGCGCTTCGAACATTTCCTGCATGTCTTTACGCGCTTCAATCCCGATGGTTTTGATCTTGGCCCCTTTGTTGCCAATAACCATCTTCTTCTGCCCTTCACGCTCAACGAGAATCAAACCGTTGATGTCATAACCACCGCGTTCGTTAGAGACGAAACGTTCGATCTCCACGGTCACGGAGTACGGCAGTTCAGCGCCGAGGAAACGCATCAGTTTTTCGCGGATGATTTCAGACGCCATAAAACGCTGTGAGCGATCGGTGATGTAATCTTCCGGGAAGTGATGGGTCGCTTCAGGCAGATGCTTACGCACGATTGCCGCGATAGTGTCGACATTCAGCCCGGTTTCGGCAGAGATCGGCACGATATCGAGGAAGTTCATCTGGCTTGCCAGGAACTGTAAGTGTGGCAGCAGATCGGCTTTTTCCTGCACGTTGTCCACTTTGTTCACCGCGAGGATTACCGGCGCTTTGCCATCACGCAGCTTGTTGAGCACCATTTCATCGTCCGGCGTCCAGCGGGTGCCTTCTACGACAAAAATCACCAGCTCAACGTCGCCAATGGAGCTGCTCGCCGCTTTGTTCATCAGACGGTTAATAGCGCGTTTTTCTTCCATATGCAGGCCTGGGGTATCAACGTAGATCGCCTGATACGCGCCTTCAGTATGGATCCCCACAATGCGGTGACGAGTTGTTTGCGCCTTGCGGGAGGTAATGGAGATCTTCTGCCCCAGCAGTTTGTTCAACAATGTGGATTTGCCAACGTTCGGACGTCCGACGATAGCAATAAATCCGCAGTAACTTTTATCGATGCTCATTCCAGCTCCAGTTTTTTCAACGCCTGTTCGGCGGCAGCCTGCTCAGCCTTACGACGGCTTGAACCTGTGCCAACCACCGGTTCACTCAGGCCGCTGACCTGGCAGTGGATAGTAAATTCCTGATCGTGCGCTTCGCCACGTACCTGGACTACCAGATAAGTCGGCAGCGGCAGATGGCGACCCTGCAAATATTCTTGCAAGCGCGTTTTCGGATCTTTTTGTTTATCGCCTGGGCTAATTTCGTCCAGACGGGTTTGATACCAGTTGAGGATTAATTTCTCGACGGTTTGAATATCACTGTCGAGGAATACGCCACCAATTAATGCTTCGACGGTGTCGGCGAGAATTGACTCACGACGAAATCCACCGCTTTTAAGTTCACCTGGCCCTAAACGTAAGCACTCGCCTAACTCAAATTCGCGCGCCAGTTCTGCCAGCGTATTGCCACGGACCAGCGTGGCGCGCATCCGGCTCATATCGCCTTCATCCACACGAGGGAAACGGTGATAAAGCGCATTGGCGATAACGTAGCTCAGAATAGAGTCGCCTAAAAATTCTAAACGCTCGTTATGTTTGCTGCTGGCACTACGATGAGTTAATGCCTGCTGCAACAGTTCCTGATGATTAAAAGTGTAGCCCAGCTTCCGTTGAAGCCGATTAATTACGATGGGGTTCATGCGATACCAATAAATAAATGCGTCAACAATTCAGCACACGAAACAGACCTGATATACATGGTTCTGCTAACTGCTTCGCTGCAGTTTCAGTTTACCGGTATATGGGGACCAACGCTGTTTCGTGTGCCGTGGCAACCTGGAGGTGCCAACCTTAAACTTCGGGGGAATATTCTATACACAACGACGGGGGATGTCGTTAGCCACGGGAGATTTATCTCATAAATAATTCACGTTGTCGCCATAACGGCGACAACGTGAACGAAGATGGGCTATTAATGGATGCCGCCAATGCGACTTAAGCGCACACCTGTCGGCCATTCGCCTTCTTGCTTATCGAAACTCATCCAGATAGCCGTTGCCCGACCGACCAGATTCGCTTCCGGCACAAAGCCCCAGTAACGGCTGTCCGCGCTGTTGTCGCGGTTGTCGCCCATCATGAAGTATTGTCCCGGAGGAACAATCCAGGTTGCCAGTTGTTGCCCTGGCTGCTGGTAATACATCCCCACCTGGTCCTGCGCAATCGGCACTGTCAGAATGCGGTGCGTCACATCACCCAGTGTCTCTTTACGCTCGGAAAGACGAATTCCATTTTCTTTGGTTTCGTTTTTCGGCACTTCAAAGAATCCGCTGGTCGCTTCCCCACCATTACGGCGTGAGAAGGTCTGAACGAAATCGCTCGGTTCCACGTTTGAGTAGGTGACCGGCAGCGCGTTTTCACACGCCTGGCCGGAACTGCATCCCGGTTGAATCGTCAGCTCTTTTGAGACCGGATCGTAAGTGACTTTATCGCCCGGTAAACCCACCGCGCGCTTGATGTAATCAAGCTTTGGATCTTCCGGATATTTAAAGACCACGATATCGCCGCGTTTCGGATGACCGGTTTCGATCAGCGTTTTCTGGTAGATAGGATCTTTAATGCCATAAGCAAACTTCTCTACCAGAATAAAATCACCGATTAACAGAGTCGGCATCATCGAACCTGACGGGATCTGGAACGGTTCATAAATAAACGAACGCACAATCAATACGATAGCCAGTACCGGAAAAACAGAAGCACCGGTTTCCAGCCAGCCAGGCTTCGGCGCAACCTTTTTCAGTGTTGCTTTATCCAGTGAGTCACCGGCAGCCGCCTGCGCCGCTGCCTGACGTTCCCGCCGTTTAGGTGCGAAAAAGAATTTATCCACGCACCATAAAATGCCCGTCACCAGTGTGGCAATCACCAGAATCAGGGCAAACATATTCGCCATGCCAACTCCTAAGGGTTATTTGTTGTCTTTGCCGACGTGCAGAATGGCGAGGAACGCTTCCTGCGGCAGCTCGACGTTACCGATCTGCTTCATGCGTTTCTTACCTTCTTTCTGCTTCTGCAGCAGCTTTTTCTTACGGCTGATATCGCCGCCATAACATTTAGCCAGTACGTTTTTACGCAGCTGTTTCACGGTGGATCGCGCAATGATGTGCGTACCAATCGCTGCCTGAATGGCGATATCAAACTGCTGGCGTGGGATCAGATCTTTCATCTTCTCCACCAACTCGCGACCGCGGTTTTGCGAATTATCACGGTGGGTGATCAACGCCAGCGCATCAACACGTTCACCGTTGATTAATACGTCTACACGTACCATGTCGGACGCCTGGAAGCGTTTGAAGTTGTAATCCAGAGACGCATAACCACGCGAGGTAGATTTCAGGCGATCGAAGAAGTCGAGCACCACTTCCGCCATCGGGATCTCGTACGTCAGCGCCACCTGATTACCGTGGTAAACCATATTGGTCTGCACGCCGCGTTTTTCTACGCACAGCGTAATAACGTTGCCGAGATATGCCTGCGGCAGCAGCATGTGACATTCTGCAATCGGCTCGCGCAGTTCGTAGATGTTATTTACCGCTGGCAGCTTGGATGGGCTGTCGACGTAGATAACTTCTCTTGACGTGGTTTCAACTTCATACACTACGGTCGGCGCAGTGGTGATCAGATCCAGATCGTATTCACGTTCCAGACGTTCCTGGATGATCTCCATGTGCAGCAGGCCGAGGAAGCCGCAGCGGAAACCAAAGCCCAGCGCGCTGGAGCTTTCCGGCTCATAGAACAGTGAGGCATCGTTCAGGCTGAGTTTACCCAGCGCGTCACGGAAGGCTTCATAGTCGTCGGAACTTACCGGGAACAGACCGGCGTATACCTGCGGTTTGACTTTCTTAAAGCCAGGCAGCGCCTTTTCTGCCGGATTACGCGCCAGCGTTAAGGTATCGCCGACTGGAGCGCCGTGGATATCTTTAATCGCACATACCAGCCAGCCTACTTCGCCACATTTCAGTTCAGTGCGGTCAACCTGTTTCGGCGTGAAGATGCCCAGACGGTCGGCGTTATAGGTCTGCCCGGTACTCATGACTTTCACTTTGTCGCCCTTACGCAGGGTGCCGTTTTTAATACGGATAAGTGAAACAACGCCCAGGTAGTTGTCGAACCATGAGTCGATAATTAGTGCCTGCAACGGGCCTTCCGGATCGCCTTCCGGCGGCGGAATGTCGCGCACCAGACGTTCGAGAACGTCCTGCACGCCAACGCCGGTTTTCGCTGAACAGCGCACCGCGTCAGTGGCGTCGATGCCGACGATATCTTCAATTTCTTCCGCCACGCGTTCAGGATCGGCTGCCGGCAGGTCAATCTTGTTCAGTACCGGCACCACTTCGAGATCCATTTCCATGGCGGTGTAGCAGTTTGCCAGGGTTTGCGCTTCTACGCCCTGCCCGGCGTCGACCACCAGCAATGCACCTTCACAGGCAGCCAGCGAACGGGAAACTTCATAGGAGAAGTCTACGTGGCCCGGGGTGTCGATAAAGTTAAGCTGATAGGTTTCGCCGTCAGACGCTTTGTAGTCCAGCGTCACGCTTTGCGCTTTGATGGTAATGCCACGCTCACGCTCAAGATCCATGGAATCGAGAACCTGCGCCTCCATTTCACGGTCAGACAGGCCACCGCAGATCTGGATAATACGGTCAGACAGCGTCGATTTACCGTGGTCAATGTGAGCTATGATCGAAAAGTTACGTATATTCTTCATAAAGTATGATTATTGTGCCTTAATGCCCGGTTAACCAGGCTTTTAGAAGTCGCTGTTCTGAGCTTAACGTCTGTATTAATAGAAACGCCGCATTCTACACTACAACATTGAGGCGAGGAAATGTTCATACCGTATGGATTGTGGTATCTGGAAACGTCCTCGCATTTGTTATGCAAAATGCAACAAAGCCAGTGAAATCACTGGCTCGCGTCTTCCGAAGATGTTTCAAATCGCACAAGGCCAGGCGGCAATGCCACGCTTAAGATGATCGGTTGCCATTCTGCCCGGGCAGCAAACTTACGCGAGTAGCCGCGCGCAATCAGGAACCCGCCAAAACCGCCGAGGATCGCACCACATAATGCTGCGACGTCAGAAGCAAAGAGTAGCTGAAATAGCGAAGCGATGAGGAATAATCCCACCAGCGGCGACATATAAACCAGTAATGCGGAGCTAAGCAGGCTGCCTTCGGCGATCCCCAATTCCACTTTTTGCCCCGGCACTAACGGCTCATCACAGGGTACGACAATGGTATGCGTGGTTTGCGGGCCAAGTTTATTCAACACGCGGCTACCGCAACCGGCGCGTGAAGCGCAGCTGCTGCATGAGGCTTTAACATCACAACTGACCAGCGCCTGCCCGTTTTGCCAGGAGACGACGGTAGCCCACTCTTTGATCATTGCGCTGCCCCGAACTTAATATTCTCGGCAATGCGTTTCGCCGTTTGCGGCGGCAGTTCACCGACAATGGTGATTTCGGCGTTATCACGTACGCTTGTACTGACGGTTCTGCGTCCGGTGCGCAACATCTGATCGGTGCTCGATGGCGTAGCGCGGTTAACGTTTACCGAGAAGCTGAATAATCCGTCGGAATAGAGACGTGATTCGATAGGCATGTTGTCCATCGTCGGTAGCGGACGTCGACTACTGGAAACTTCGCTAAAACCCTGTGGCAACCAGGTTGGCGTCCAGCTGAATTTAGCTTTTTCACCTACAGGAACAGAAAGCAACGGCGGCAAATTTGCCTTCGCCAGCGTCTGCATACTGCTGCTGATATCCTGATTGACGTTAAAAGCAATCACGCGAAATTGTTCCAGCGTTTCACCATCGCGATCAAGGAGATCAACCCGCATCGGTAATTTCGATTCGGTGTCCATCCACACGATGTAGCTGTAGCGTGTACCATCTCGGGCAACCACGCGAATGACTTCGCAAAGACGATCAGCAATACGCGTGCGCCCGACGGAGATAAAGTCGTAGTAAGGAGAAAGGCGTTTGAAATCGGTATAGATGAGCGATGGCAGAGAATCAACAATGTAATCGCCATTAAGCGTGAACGGTTCAAGTCCCGGTTCAAAATAGCTGATTTCATTGCCGCGCTGTACCACTTCCCGGCGCGGGCCATCCATTTGCAACAATTGTGCAAGAGGACGGTTATCGAGGCGTGCATGTCGATAACGCAGAGACTCAACACCCTGTTTATTGATGCTGATGAATGACAGCTCGTAATTCAGTGACTGACTGGCCAGGTTCATCTGCTGTAATAACGCCCCGGACGCGGGAGTGGCCGAGGCGTTAGCAGAGAATAACAGGCTACCTGTCACTAATGACATGGCAAACCAAAGTTGCTTCATTACTGCGATTGCGTTCCTAAAGTTTGAATTCCTGGCACCTGTACAGCGGCTTGCTGGGTTTGCGCCTGCTCAAACTGAAGCTGTTCAGAGTGGAGTCGGCGTTGCAGTTCGTAATCCTGCAACATTGCATTAATGCGACGACGCTGCTCCTGTACCTGCTGCTGTTGACCATTGTTTGCGGTCGCTTCAGAAGGTACTCCCAGGCTTACCGGGCTGGCTTTACCCATCATCGGCAGTGTATTAAATACCGGCGTTTCGGGCTGCTGGGACGTTTCAGATTGCCCATTATAGTGCTGGACGCCAACGATAACTGCAAGCGATACGCATGCTGCTACGCCCATTTGGGTAAGCTGTGCCGCCCACGGACGTACTTTCTGCCAGAATGGCATTTTCTGCCATTGATGCGGCGCAGGCTGGGCTTCCGGGATCAATGTCGCCGGTTGACGTACTGGCTCTTCTTCAATGGCGGCCATCACGCGTGAAGAGATATCGAAATGGAGCACCTCGGGAGTATCACCCCGCATTGAATCACGGATTAAGTGATAGCTTTCCCAGGTTTTCTGCATTTCTGGGTTATGAGCCAGTTCGTTAAGCAGCTCACTATCCAGCGTTTCGCCATCCATTAAAGCGGAAAGTTGTTCTTTCTGCATGCCTAATACCCTTATCCAGTATCCCGCTATCGTCAACGCCTGATAAGCGGTTGAACTTTGTTATCAATAGCTTCCCTCGCTCGGAAGATACGTGAACGCACCGTACCTACCGGACAATCCATGATAGCGGCTATCTCTTCATAGCTCAGGCCATCCAGCTCCCGCAAGGTTATTGCCATGCGCAAATCTTCCGGGAGGGACTCAATAGTTCGGAAAACTATCTGTCTCAGTTCTTCTGACAACATTAAGTTCTCAGGGTTCGAAATTTCTTTCAACGCGCCGCCACTTTCGAAGTTTTCAGCTTCAATGGCATCCACATCACTGGAAGGTGGACGACGCCCCTGAGCAACCAGGTAATTTTTCGCTGTATTTACAGCAATCCGATACAGCCATGTATAAAAAGCGCTATCTCCCCGGAACGAATCCAGCGCACGATAGGCTTTAATAAAAGCTTCTTGTACCACATCGGGAACATCACCCGACGGCACATAGCGGGAAACCAGACTCGCCACTTTATGCTGATAGCGCACTACCAGTAAGTTAAAGGCTTTCTGATCTCCCTTCTGGACCCGTTCAACCAGGACCTGGTCCGTTAACTGCTCGCTCATCCGAGGTAAAGTCTCCCCAAACCAAATTTCCACGCGCTATCGAAACGCCACTCCATTAGCTGCAATTTGAGCAAGCAAAGGGTTAGAGTGTCTCGTTTTTGTAAAGTTCCGTAACGCATCTGTTTTTGTTTGTCATGCTGTAGACGGATCATTATCTATCATTATAAGTCTACAGAATCTGAACATCGCATTATCTGTGTAGAAATGCCCATTTAACTGCCTGAAGAGTAACCCAACGGCCTTTTTATTTCACCACCTAATCCTCCACCAGCCAGTAACTTCTCTTTTTCTCGCCGCCCTGCGTCAGCGTGTTTAGCCACTGTAACAAATATTAAAATAGCAGGTGTTTATTCGCACAACATGATGCTATGCTGACCAAACCGTGTTTAGTAAATTAAACAAAGAAAATGAATACTCTCCCTGAACATTCATGTGACGTGTTGATTATCGGTAGCGGCGCAGCCGGACTTTCACTGGCGCTGCGCCTGGCTGACCAGCATCAGGTCATCGTTCTAAGTAAAGGCCCGGTAACGGAAGGTTCAACATTTTATGCCCAGGGCGGTATTGCCGCCGTGTTTGATGAAACTGACAGCATTGACTCGCATGTGGAAGACACATTGATTGCCGGGGCTGGTATTTGCGATCGCCATGCAGTTGAATTTGTCGCCAGCAATGCACGCTCCTGTGTGCAATGGCTAATCGACCAGGGGGTGTTATTTGATACCCACATTCAGCCGAATGGCGAAGAAAGCTACCATCTGACCCGTGAAGGTGGACATAGTCACCGTCGTATTCTTCATGCCGCCGACGCCACCGGTAGAGAAGTAGAAACCACGCTGGTGGGCAAGGCGCAGAACCATCCGAATATTCGCGTGCTGGAGCGCAGCAACGCGGTTGATCTGATTGTTTCTGACAAAATTGGCCTGCCGGGCACGCGACGGGTTGTTGGCGCGTGGGTATGGAACCGAAATAAAGAAACGGTGGAAACCTGCCACGCAAAAGCGGTGGTGCTGGCAACCGGCGGTGCGTCGAAGGTTTATCAGTACACCACCAATCCGGATATTTCTTCTGGCGATGGCATTGCTATGGCGTGGCGCGCAGGCTGCCGGGTTGCCAATCTCGAATTTAATCAGTTCCACCCTACCGCGCTGTATCACCCACAGGCACGCAATTTCCTGTTAACGGAAGCACTGCGCGGCGAAGGCGCTTATCTCAAGCGCCCGGATGGCACGCGTTTTATGCCCGATTTTGATGAGCGCGGCGAACTGGCCCCGCGCGATATTGTCGCCCGCGCCATTGACCATGAAATGAAACGCCTCGGCGCAGATTGTATGTTCCTCGACATCAGCCATAAGCCCGCCGATTTTATTCGCCAGCATTTCCCGATGATTTATGAAAAATTGCTCGGGCTGGGGATTGATCTCACACAAGAACCGGTACCGATTGTGCCTGCTGCACATTATACCTGCGGTGGTGTAATGGTTGATGATCATGGGCGTACGGACGTCGAGGGTTTGTATGCCATTGGTGAGGTGAGTTATACCGGCTTACACGGCGCTAACCGCATGGCCTCGAATTCATTGCTGGAGTGTCTGGTCTATGGCTGGTCGGCGGCAGAAGATATCACCAGACGTATGCCTTATGCCCACGGCGTCAGTACGTTACCGCCGTGGGATGAAAGCCGCGTTGAGAACCCTGACGAACGGGTAGTAATTCAGCATAACTGGCACGAGCTACGGCTGTTTATGTGGGATTACGTTGGCATTGTGCGCACAACGAAGCGCCTGGAACGCGCCCTGCGGCGGATAACCATGCTCCAACAAGAAATAGACGAATATTACGCCCATTTCCGCGTCTCAAATAATTTGCTGGAGCTGCGTAATCTGGTACAGGTTGCCGAGTTGATTGTTCGCTGTGCGATGATGCGCAAGGAGAGCCGTGGACTGCATTTTACGCTGGATTACCCGGAACTGCTCACGCATTCCGGTCCATCGATCCTTTCTCCCGGCAATCATTACATAAACAGATAAAAAGCCTGGGTCAGCGCCGTATACGCTTCGGAATAGTTCTGGTCTGGCCCACGAATGACTAAGCGATCGCTAAAGCATTCTCCCGCCTGCGGGGAGAATGCCAGCAGCACCCGATGCGGCAGTCGCGCTTCGTTTTCCGCCACATCCGTCCGCAAACGTAAATGCCAGCCCATACTTAATGCCAGTTCAGTAAAACCATTACCAATCTGCTCTGGCAGCACCACGCAGAAAAATCCCTCTTCGGTAATGCACTCCGCCGCGCAAGTAAGTAAAGTCTGGTGATCAAGTGAGGTGGTGTAGCGCGCCTGTTCCCGCTGCGGCGTCGCGCACTCCACTCCTTGCTCATAATACGGCGGGTTGCTGATGATTAAATCAAAGCGCGCGGTCTGCTGTGTTACCCACTGCTGAATATCCGCCGTATGGACGTTAATTCTCTCTGCCCACGGGGACTGGTTGATATTTTCCTGCGCCTGCGCGGCAGCTTCACTTTCCAGTTCAACTGCATCAATCATCACGCTGTCATCGGTTCGCTGCGCCAGCATTAATGCCAGCAACCCGCTACCCGCGCCGATATCAAGGCAACGTTTCACCCCAGCCACCGGTGCCCATGCGCCCAGCAAAATGCCATCCGTTCCCACTTTCATCGCACAGCGATCGTGAGCAACAAAAAACTGTTTAAAAGTAAATCCATTACGACGAAGCACGGATGTAGACTGTGACATGAAAATAAAACCTTGCAGGAAAAACGGCGATAGCACCGGGTGAGAACAATACCCGAGAAGCGATATCCATACAAACAGATGAAGATTGCAGCCGTAACGTCTATAATCAGCGCCCCACACAGAGGTAGAACATGACTGTAACGACTTTTTCCGAACTTGAACTCGACGAAAGCCTGCTGGAAGCCCTCCAGGATAAAGGTTTCACTCGCCCGACCGCCATTCAGGCTGCCGCCATTCCGCCTGCGCTCGATGGCCGTGATGTACTCGGTTCTGCGCCGACAGGCACCGGTAAAACGGCGGCGTATCTGCTGCCAGCGTTGCAGCACCTGCTCGATTTCCCACGTAAGAAATCCGGTCCGCCGCGTATTTTGATCCTCACCCCAACTCGCGAGCTGGCGATGCAGGTGGCCGATCATGCCCGCGAACTGGCGAAACATACGCATCTGGATATCGCCACCATCACCGGCGGCGTAGCCTATATGAACCACGCGGAAGTGTTCAGCGAAAACCAGGACATCGTGGTCGCCACGACCGGACGTCTGCTGCAATACATAAAAGAAGAGAACTTCGATTGCCGCGCGGTTGAAACGCTGATCCTCGACGAAGCAGACCGTATGCTGGATATGGGCTTCGCTCAGGATATCGAACATATTGCTGGCGAAACGCGCTGGCGTAAACAGACCCTGCTCTTTTCGGCAACGCTGGAAGGCGATGCGATTCAGGACTTTGCCGAGCGTCTGCTGGAAGATCCGGTGGAAGTTTCTGCCAATCCGTCCACCCGTGAGCGCAAAAAAATTCATCAGTGGTATTACCGCGCCGATGATCTTGAGCATAAAACCGCGTTGCTGGTGCATCTGTTAAAACAGCCGGAAGCGACCCGCTCAATTGTGTTTGTGCGTAAGCGTGAACGTGTGCATGAGCTGGCAAACTGGCTGCGCGAAGCGGGCATCAACAACTGCTATCTCGAAGGTGAGATGGTACAAGGCAAGCGTAACGAAGCGATCAAGCGTTTGACCGAAGGTCGCGTAAACGTACTGGTTGCAACCGATGTTGCCGCGCGCGGTATCGACATTCCTGACGTCAGCCACGTCTTTAACTTCGATATGCCGCGCAGTGGCGATACTTATTTGCACCGTATCGGACGTACCGCGCGCGCCGGTCGTAAAGGCACCGCGATTTCGCTGGTGGAAGCCCATGACCATCTGCTGCTGGGCAAAGTTGGTCGCTATATTGAAGAGCCAATTAAAGCTCGCGTAATTGACGAGTTACGCCCGAAAACGCGTGCGCCAAGCGAGAAGCAGACCGGCAAGCCATCGAAGAAAGTGTTGGCTAAACGTGCCGAGAAGAAAAAAGCTAAAGAGAAAGAGAAGCCGCGGGTGAAAAAACGCCATCGCGACACCAAAAATATTGGTAAGCGCCGTAAACCAAGCGGAACGGGCGTGCCACCGCAAACGACAGAAGAGTAATCTCAATGCCAGGTTTAAGCCTGGTATTAAAAGTGCTGGCAAACGCAAAACTGCCTGATGCGCTACGCTTATCAGGCCTTGTATTATCCCTCCAGTGCAGAGAAAATCGGCCAGTTTTCTCTGCCTGCAGTCCGCATGCCGTATCGGGCCTTGGGTTCTAACCTGTTGCGTAGATTTATGCAGCGGACTGCCTTTCTCCCAAAGTGATAAACCGGACAGTATCATGGACCGGTTTTCCCGGTAATCCGTATTTGCAAGGTTGGTTTCACTATGGAACATGAACTTCATTATATCGGTATCGACACCGCTAAAGAGAAACTGGATGTCGATGTGTTGCGTCCTGATGGTCGTCATCGCACCAAAAAATTCGCTAACACCACTAAAGGGCACGATGAGCTGGTGAGCTGGCTGAAAGGTCACAAGATTGACCATGCGCATATCTGCATCGAAGCGACCGGCACCTATATGGAACCTGTCGCTGAGTGCCTTTACGATGCTGGCTACATAGTGTCAGTCATTAATCCTGCGCTGGGTAAAGCTTTCGCTCAGAGTGAAGGACTGCGTAACAAGACTGATACCGTGGATGCGCGCATGCTGGCAGAGTTCTGTCGTCAGAAGCGCCCTGCAGCCTGGGAAGCGCCTCACCCGCTTGAACGCGCGTTGCGTGCCCTGGTAGTCCGCCACCAGGCGCTGACAGATATGCACACGCAGGAACTGAATCGCACTGAAACGGCGCGGGAAGTCCAGAGACCGAGCATTGATGCTCACCTTCTGTGGCTTGAAGCAGAGCTGAAGCGTCTTGAGAAGCAGATAAAAGACCTGACAGACGATGATCCGGATATGAAACACCGCAGGAAACTGCTGGAAAGCATCCCGGGTATCGGAGAGAAAACATCTGCGGTATTGCTGGCTTATATCGGTCTGAAGGACCGCTTCGCCCATGCCAGACAGTTCGCCGCTTTTGCGGGTCTGACACCACGGCGTTATGAATCAGGTAGCAGTGTGAGAGGGGCGAGCCGGATGAGTAAGGCCGGACATGTGTCGCTTCGCAGGGCGTTGTATATGCCCGCAATGGTAGCCACCAGTAAGACTGAGTGGGGACGGGCGTTCCGCGACCGTCTGGCGGCTAATGGCAAGAAAGGAAAGGTGATTCTCGGCGCGATGATGCGCAAGCTGGCACAGGTGGCGTATGGAGTGCTGAAGTCAGGCGTGCCGTTCGATGCGTCACGGCATAATCCGGTAGCGGCGTAAAAATCGCGGAAGGGATGAAAAAAACAGCGCCTGACGGCGCTGTGTCTGGCATGCCTGCAATCCGGGAAACCGGACCAGGAAAAAACTTGCAGGCCATAACAGTATCTACGTGGCTCATGCAATATATTGAATTTGCACGATCTTGTAGGCCGGATAAGGCGTTCACGCCGCATCCGGCATGAATAAAGCGCACTTTGTCGACAAGTTAAATGCCGGGTTTAATCCCGACATTATTTTTATCCAGCCACAAAACTCTCTTCAACACACTGAATAAAAGTGTGCATCGCCGGGCTAACCGCTTTTCCAGCATGGTGTGCGCACATGGCCGTAATGGTCTGCGACTGTTCGCCAAAAGGCAATTCAATTAATTCTCCGCTCTCAAGCTCTTTTTCCACCGCAAAGCGGGGCAAGTAACTGACACCGATATTCGCCGCGACACAACGTTTGATACTTTCAATGCTTAACAGCTCAATGGTGTTTTCCACCGTGCTCCGCCGCTGGCGCAATGTACTTTCAAAGATCTGCCGAAAGACACATTGCGGTTCGTTGATAATAAAGCTACAGGCGTTATGTCTTCCCGGCTCAGTAAAATCGACATCTGCAATTTGCGGTGAAGCCACCAGCACCAGCGATTGTTCACCCAACTCTCGTCGGTTCAGGGCATCATCATTCCCTACGCGATAAAAGACGCCGACATCGGCCTCATCATTCAGTAGCGCATCACGGATCACGTAACAGTTCAGCGACTGCAACGATAAACGCACTTTTGGTGCGCGTTGCCGAAAACGCTGCAACACCTGCGGCATTCGGTAAGAGAGCAACGTTTCGCCCGAAACAACGCGTAGTTCCCCGTCCGGATCTGACTCCTTTTTGGCAGCCTCACGAAGCGTATCCATCACTCGGGTAAGTTCATAAATGTGCGGCAGCAACTTTTTTCCTTCGCGGGTAAGGCACATCCGTCGGCCAATTTTCTCAAATAACTGGACTGAAAACTCCTGCTCAAGCTGCTGAATATGAAAAGTCACCGTCGATTGTGTACAGCACAATTTTTGCGAAGCTCGCAAAAAGGAACCCTCTTCCACCACGGTTTTAAGTGTAATAAAACGGCGCAGATCCATAACCCCAAACCTATCGAAAATATCGAATTTAGAATGTAAAAACATTCATTTTTTTAAATGTTCCGTGTCGGGTACTGTCTACCAAAACAGAGGAGATAACAAGTGACACCGACCCTTTTAAGTGCTTTTTGGACTTACACCCTGATTACCGCCATGACGCCAGGACCGAACAATATTCTCGCCCTTAGCTCTGCTACGTCGCATGGATTTCGTCAAAGTACCCGCGTGCTGGCAGGGATGAGTCTGGGATTTTTGATTGTGATGTTACTGTGTGCGGGCATTTCATTTTCACTGGCAGTGATTGACCCGGCAGCGGTACACCTTTTGAGTTGGGCGGGGGCGGCATATATTGTCTGGCTGGCGTGGAAAATCGCCACCAGCCCAACAAAGGAAGACGGACTTCAGGCAAAACCAATCAGCTTTTGGGCCAGCTTTGCTTTGCAGTTTGTGAACGTCAAAATCATTTTGTACGGTGTTACGGCACTGTCGACGTTTGTTCTGCCGCAAACACAGGCGCTAAGCTGGGTAGTTGGCGTCAGCGTTTTGCTGGCGATGATTGGGACGTTTGGCAATGTGTGCTGGGCGCTGGCGGGGCATCTGTTTCAGCGATTGTTTCGCCAGTATGGTCGCCAGTTAAATATCGTGCTTGCCCTGTTGCTGGTCTATTGCGCGGTACGCATTTTCTATTAACGAAAAAAAGCGGAAGAGGTCGCCCTCTTCCGCTTAGTAACTTGCTACTTAAGCCTTACAGGCTTTCAGTAAAGGTACGAGCGATAACGTCGCGCTGCTGTTCCGGAGTCAGAGAGTTAAAGCGAACTGCATAACCGGATACACGGATGGTCAGCTGCGGATATTTTTCCGGATGCTTAACTGCATCTTCCAGAGTTTCACGACGCAGAACGTTAACGTTCAGGTGTTGACCACCTTCAACGCGAACTTCTGGTTTCACTTCTACTGGAACTTCACGGTATTCAATGTCACCCAGTTTGCTTACTGCAACCACTTCATCTTCTGCATAACCTGCTTTTGCAACGATGCAACGTGCTTCGCCTTTTTCGCTGTCCAGCAGCCAGAAAGAGTTCAGCAGATCGTCGTTAGCGGCTTTAGTAATCTGGATACCTGTAATCATGTGATGCCTCCCCGGCAAAATTATTTGATTTGTTCAGCCTGTCGCGGCCAATTGGTAAAACCATTGTTGCTTGAGTGTATATATACTCCTCAACCACCCTTGATTCTTTGATTTAAATCAATAAAAACCACACATCGATTGTGGTCACAAATGGATTTTATTGTTTTACATCAACTTATGCGGGTGTGAAATTTTACCAATTTACATTTTTTTGCACTCGTTTAAGTCTAAAAAATGAGCATGATTTTGTTCTGTAGAAAGAAGCAGTTAAGCTAGGCGGATTGAAGATTCGCAGGAGAGCGAGATGGCTAACGAATTAACCTGGCATGACGTGCTGGCTGAAGAGAAGCAACAACCTTATTTTCTTAATACCCTTCAGACCGTCGCCAGCGAGCGGCAGTCCGGCGTCACTATCTATCCACCACAAAAAGATGTCTTTAACGCGTTCCGCTTTACCGAGTTGGGTGACGTTAAAGTGGTGATTCTCGGCCAGGATCCTTATCACGGACCGGGACAGGCGCATGGTCTGGCATTTTCCGTTCGCCCCGGCATTGCGACACCGCCGTCACTGCTGAATATGTATAAAGAGCTGGAAAATACTATTCCCGGTTTCACCCGCCCTAATCATGGTTATCTTGAAAGCTGGGCGCGTCAGGGCGTTCTGCTACTCAATACTGTGTTGACGGTACGCGCAGGTCAGGCGCATTCCCACGCCAGCCTCGGCTGGGAGACCTTCACCGATAAAGTGATCAGCCTGATTAACCAGCATCGCGAAGGCGTGGTGTTTTTGTTGTGGGGATCACATGCGCAAAAGAAAGGGGCGATTATAGATAAGCAACGCCATCATGTACTGAAAGCACCGCATCCGTCGCCGCTTTCGGCGCATCGTGGATTCTTTGGCTGCAACCATTTTGTGCTGGCAAATCAGTGGCTGGAACAACGTGGCGAGACGCCGATTGACTGGATGCCAGTATTACCGGCAGAGAGTGAGTAAATTTGCGGGAAAATGCCGGATGGCAGAGTTGCCACCCGGCTGATTTATCAGGCTTTATTCTGACGCCACCATTCACCAAGCAAAACGCCAGTTGCGACAGAGATATTCAGTCCGGCAACGTTGCCAGTACCATCAATCTTCACGCGCAGATCGTTCGGATCGCGTGCGGCATCCGGTAACCCTTCATATTCCTGACCCAGCACCAGTACCATTTTCGCTGGCAGACTGGTTTTGAACAGCGGTTTACCCTGCTCGCTGGAAGTTGTCACTACGGTGTAACCCGCCTGACGGAAATCATCCAGCACGTTAACAATGTTGTCGCCAGTAATCGGCTGAACGTGCTCTGCGCCGCCTTCTGCGGTACGGATAGCCGCACCCGACTCCAGCAGTGCCGCATCCTGCACCACAACACCTTTCACGCCGAAGTGCGCGCAGCTGCGCATCATGCCACCCAGGTTATGCGGGTTAGATTCGTTTTCCAGTGCCAGAACACAATCCTGCGCACCTGCCTGGCTTACCCACTGCTGCACGGTTGTGCCATTACGCTTTTTGATCAGGAAGCAAACGCCGCCGTGATGTTCCGTGCCTGACGCTTTTGTCAATTCCGCTTCATCCACCACATGGTACGCTTTGCGGTTTGCCGCCATCCAGCGCAAGGCTTCTTTAAAACGTGGCGTTACGCTCTGGATAAACCAGGCGCGAACAATCGCTTCCGGACGGCTCTGGAACAGTGCCTGACATGCATTTTCGCCGTAGACGCGGGTTTCTTCCGCACGCTGACGACGCAAAACTTCCGGATCAATAAAACTTTTACCACTGATGCCACCGTGATCGGCCTTTTCCGGCGTCTCATCACCCGGCGCGCGGGAAACCGTGCGCCACGGCGAATCTTCCCACTTGCGGTCACGGGGCTGACTCTGTTTGTCATCGCGGGCGGGGCGACGGCCACCGTCAGCACGAGATTTTCCTGGACGCCCGCCCCCTTTCCCGGTACGCGGGTTGTGGGTACGTTTATCAGAATCATCATCACTGCGGACATACATCACTTTGACCTTGCCGCTTTTACCTTTCATTTCATCGTTCATGCTTTTCTCCACCAGCGCTGCGCGAAGCGCGCAGATTACCCGAAGTCCGCGCGGTTCGCCATGATTTCGTACCAAAGCCTGCGACTATCATACCTATTGAATAAAACAGATTGTTGTCTGGAACAATGTCCCCGATAATATGTAACATATTAGAAACATACCGGCGTCGTTGCCGATAAGTCTCCTTACTCATCCCGAGGTTAGTTATGAATACCGTTTGTACCCATTGTCAGGCCATCAATCGCATTCCCGACGATCGGATCGAAGATGCGGCAAAATGCGGACGCTGCGGTCACGACTTGTTTGACGGAGAGGTGATTAATGCGACCGGTGAAACACTCGACAAATTGCTGAAGGATGATCTACCTGTGGTGATCGACTTCTGGGCACCGTGGTGCGGCCCCTGCCGTAATTTCGCACCAATTTTTGAAGATGTCGCGCAAGAGCGTAGCGGTAAAGTGCGCTTTGTGAAAGTGAATACCGAAGCTGAACGTGAATTGAGCAGTCGCTTTGGAATTCGTAGTATACCGACGATCATGATTTTCAAAAACGGTCAGGTTGTCGACATGCTTAATGGCGCAGTACCGAAAGCGCCGTTCGATAGCTGGCTGAACGAATCTCTTTAATCTTACCGGGGCGCATCTTGTGCCCCGTTTTCTCCTCTGCGACAATGGCGTTTTTTCGACGCTCTCTTATGACCGAAAACGCTGTTCTCCAGTTACGCGCCGAGCGTATTGCGCGCGCAACACGTCCTTTTCTTGCCCGCGGTAATCGCGTTCGTCGCTGCCAACGCTGTCTTTTGCCAGAGAAATTATGTCTCTGTTCGACAATTACCCCAGCACAAGCAAAAAGTCGCTTCTGTTTGCTGATGTTCGACACCGAGCCAATGAAGCCCAGTAATACCGGGCGTCTGATTGCTGATATTTTGCCTGATACCGTTGCGTTTCAATGGTCGCGTACCGAACCCTCGCAGGATTTGCTGGAGTTGGTGCAAAACCCGGACTATCAGCCAATGGTGGTCTTTCCCGCTTCGTATGCTGATGAGCAACGGGAAGTGATCTTCACACCACCTGCCGGTAAGCCACCGCTGTTTATCATGCTCGATGGTACCTGGCCGGAAGCTCGCAAGATGTTTCGTAAAAGTCCGTATCTGGATAATCTTCCCGTCATTTCCGTCGATCTTTCCCGGCTTTCTGCCTATCGCCTGCGTGAAGCCCAGGCTGAAGGCCAATATTGTACTGCCGAGGTAGCCATCGCACTGTTAGATATGGCCGGCGATACCGGGGCGGCGGCAGGGTTAGGCGAGCATTTTACCCGCTTTAAAACACGCTATCTGGCAGGAAAAACGCAACATCTGGGTAGCATCACAGCAGAACAGTTAGAAAGCGTTTAAAATCATTCGGTCACTTCTGCGGGAGACCGGTATGAGTCAGCGAGGACTGGAAGCACTACTGCGACCAAAATCGATAGCGGTAATTGGCGCGTCGATGAAACCCAATCGCGCAGGTTACCTGATGATGCGTAACCTGCTGGCGGGAGGCTTTAACGGACCGGTACTCCCGGTGACGCCAGCCTGGAAAGCGGTGTTGGGTGTGTTGGCCTGGCCGGATATTGCCAGCTTGCCCTTTACACCCGACCTTGCGGTTTTATGTACCAATGCCAGCCGTAATCTTGCTCTTCTGGAAGAGCTCGGCGAGAAAGGCTGTAAAACCTGCATTATTCTTTCCGCCCCGGCATCGCAACACGAAGATCTCCGCGCCTGCGCCCTGCGCCATAACATGCGCCTGCTTGGACCAAACAGTCTGGGTTTACTGGCTCCCTGGCAAGGTCTGAATGCCAGCTTTTCGCCTGTGCCGATTAAACGCGGCAAGCTGGCGTTTATTTCGCAATCGGCTGCTGTCTCCAACACCATCCTCGACTGGGCGCAACAGCGTGAGATGGGCTTTTCCTACTTTATTGCGCTCGGCGACAGCCTGGATATCGACGTTGATGAATTGCTCGACTATTTGGCGCGCGACAGTAAAACCAGCGCCATCCTGCTCTATCTCGAACAGTTAAGCGACGCGCGACGCTTTGTTTCGGCGGCCCGTAGTGCCTCGCGTAATAAACCGATTCTGGTGATTAAAAGCGGACGTAGCCCGGCGGCACAGCGACTGCTCAACACGACGGCAGGAATGGACCCGGCATGGGATGCGGCTATTCAGCGTGCCGGTTTGTTGCGGGTACAGGATACCCACGAACTGTTTTCGGCGGTGGAAACCCTTAGCCATATGCGCCCGCTGCGTGGCGACCGGTTGATGATTATCAGCAACGGTGCTGCGCCTGCCGCGCTGGCGCTGGATGCCTTATGGTCACGCAATGGCAAGCTGGCAACGCTAAGCGAAGAAACCTGCCAGAAACTGAGCGATGCACTGCCAGGGCATGTGGCAATCTCTAACCCGCTCGATCTGCGCGATGACGCCAGCAGCGAGCATTATGTCAAAACGCTGGACATTCTGCTCCACAGCCAAGATTTTGATGCGCTGATGGTTATTCATTCGCCCAGCGCCGCTGCTCCCGCAACAGAAAGCGCGCAAGTATTAATTGAAGCGGTAAAGCATCATCCCCGCAGCAAATATGTCTCTTTGCTGACGAACTGGTGCGGCGAGCACTCCTCGCAAGAGGCACGACGTTTATTCAGCGAAGCCGGGCTGCCGACCTACCGTACCCCGGAAGGAACCATCACTGCTTTTATGCATATGGTGGAGTACCGGCGTAATCAGAAGCAACTACGCGAAACGCCGGCGTTGCCCAGCAATCTGACTTCCAATACCGCAGAAGCGCATCTTCTGTTGCAACAGGCGATTGCCGAAGGGGCTACGTCGCTCGATACCCATGAAGTTCAGCCCATCCTGCAAGCGTATGGCATGAACACGCTCCCTACCTGGATTGCCAGCGATAGCACCGAAGCGGTGCATATTGCCGAACAGATTGGTTATCCGGTGGCGCTGAAATTGCGTTCGCCGGATATTCCACATAAATCGGAAGTTCAGGGCGTCATGCTTTACCTGCGTACAGCCAATGAAGTCCAGCAAGCGGCGAACGCTATTTTCGATCGCGTAAAAATGGCCTGGCCACAGGCGCGGGTCCACGGCCTGTTGGTGCAAAGTATGGCTAACCGTGCTGGCGCTCAGGAGTTGCGGGTTGTGGTTGAGCACGATCCGGTTTTCGGGCCGTTGATCATGCTGGGTGAAGGCGGTGTGGAGTGGCGTCCTGAAGATCAAGCCGTCGTCGCACTGCCGCCGCTGAACATGAACCTGGCCCGCTATCTGGTTATTCAGGGGATCAAAAGTAAAAAGATTCGTGCGCGCAGTGCGCTACGCCCATTGGATGTTGCAGGCTTGAGCCAGCTTCTGGTGCAGGTTTCCAACTTGATTGTCGATTGCCCGGAAATTCAGCGTCTGGATATTCATCCTTTGCTGGCTTCTGGCAGTGAATTTACCGCGCTGGATGTCACGCTGGATATCGCGCCGTTTGAAGGCGATAACGAGAGTCGGCTGGCAGTGCGCCCTTATCCGCATCAGCTGGAAGAATGGGTAGAATTGAAAAACGGTGAACGCTGCTTGTTCCGCCCGATTTTGCCAGAAGATGAGCCACAACTTCAGCAATTCATTTCGCGAGTCACCAAAGAAGATCTTTATTACCGCTACTTTAGCGAGATCAACGAATTTACCCATGAAGATTTAGCCAACATGACACAGATCGACTACGATCGGGAAATGGCGTTTGTAGCGGTACGACGTATTGATCAAACGGAAGAGATCCTCGGCGTCACGCGTGCGATTTCCGATCCTGATAACATCGATGCCGAATTTGCTGTACTGGTTCGCTCGGATCTCAAAGGGTTAGGCTTAGGTCGACGCTTAATGGAAAAGTTGATTACCTATACGCGAGATCACGGACTACAACGTCTGAATGGTATTACGATGCCAAACAATCGTGGCATGGTGGCGCTAGCCCGCAAGCTCGGGTTTAACGTTGATATCCAGCTCGAAGAGGGGATCGTTGGGCTTACGCTAAATCTTGCCCAGCGCGAGGAATCATGAGTAAGGTACTGGAAATGTTGACCACTTAATCGGGACTGGTGTTATTATTGCCCGCTTATGTCGTCTGCATTGCACAGAGGACCCTTCAATGAACAGAGAAGAAATGCACTGTGATGTTGTCAAAATTTAAGCGTAATAAACATCAACAACACCTTGCCCAACTACCCAAGATTTCTCAATCAGTTGATGATGTCGATTTCTTTTACGCTCCCGCCGACTTCCGGGAGACGCTGCTGGAAAAAATAGCCAGCGCGAAGCAGCGCATTTGCATTGTCGCCCTGTATCTCGAACAGGATGACGGTGGCAAAGGCATTCTGAACGCGTTGTATGAGGCTAAAAGGCAGCGTCCGGAACTGGATGTGCGGGTGCTGGTCGACTGGCATCGTGCACAACGTGGACGCATTGGCGCTGCGGCATCTAACACTAACGCTGACTGGTACTGCCGCATGGCGCAGGAAAATCCGGGCGTAGATGTTCCGGTTTATGGCGTTCCAATCAATACCCGTGAAGCCCTTGGTGTTCTGCACTTTAAAGGCTTTATCATCGACGATAGCGTACTTTATAGCGGTGCCAGCCTGAACGATGTTTACCTGCATCAGCACGATAAATATCGCTACGACCGTTATCATCTGATCCGTAACCGTAAGATGTCAGACATTATGTTTGAATGGGTTACACAGAATATTATGAATGGCCGCGGCGTTAATCGTCTGGATGATGTTAATCGGCCAAAAAGCCCGGAAATCAAGAACGATATTCGTCTGTTCCGCCAGGAGCTGCGTGATGCCGCTTATCATTTCCAGGGCGATGCCGACAACGATCAGCTTTCCGTAACGCCGCTAGTGGGGCTGGGGAAATCGAGTCTGTTGAACAAGACCATTTTCCATCTTATGCCTTGTGCCGAGCAGAAACTAACCATCTGTACGCCATACTTCAACCTGCCAGCAATCCTTGTGCGCAATATTATCCAGTTGCTGCGCGAAGGGAAAAAGGTCGAAATTATTGTTGGTGATAAAACCGCGAATGACTTCTACATTCCGGAAGATGAACCTTTCAAGATAATTGGCGCATTGCCTTATCTCTATGAGATCAATCTGCGTCGTTTCCTGAGCCGTTTGCAGTATTACGTCAATACTGACCAGCTAGTGGTTCGGTTATGGAAAGATGACGACAACACCTATCACCTGAAAGGGATGTGGGTTGATGATAAGTGGATGTTGATCACCGGTAATAACCTGAACCCGCGCGCCTGGCGTCTGGATCTGGAAAACGCCATTTTGATCCACGATCCACAACTGGAGCTTGCGCCGCAGCGAGAGAAAGAACTGGAGCTGATCCGCGAGCATACCACCATCGTTAAGCACTATCGCGATCTGCAAAGTATTGCCGATTATCCGGTGAAGGTTCGTAAACTCATCCGCCGTTTGCGCCGTATCCGCATCGACCGATTAATTAGCCGCATCCTGTAATCACAACCCCGTCCTGTACGGGGTTTGTTTTTTGGAGGCCACGTTTTGCGTATTCTTTTTGTCTGTTCGCTATTGTTACTTTCTGGATGCAGCCATATGGCTAACGATAGCTGGAGCGGGCAGGATAAAGCTCAACACTTTATCGCCTCGGCGATGCTTTCCGCCGCCGGAAATGAATATTCACAGCATCAGGGGATGAGCCGGGATCGCAGTGCCATGTTTGGATTGATGTTCTCTGTCAGTTTGGGGGCGTCAAAAGAGCTTTGGGATAGCCGCCCCGAAGGGAGCGGCTGGAGCTGGAAGGATTTGGCCTGGGATGTCGCCGGTGCAAGCACCGGCTATACCGTCTGGCAACTGACCCGTCACTAAAGACGCATCCCCTTCCCTTTGCGATGTAGCATCAAAGAAACCAGAAACGCCACCACGGCCATCAAGGTCACATACCAGAAGAAGGCTGTTTCCATTCCTATTGATTTCAGCGACAACGCTACGTACTCCGCCGAACCACCAAATATAGCATTAGCGACCGCATATGACAGACCAACGCCTAATGCGCGAACCTGTGCCGGGAACATCTCAGCCTTCAGTATTCCACTGATTGATGTATAAAAACTCACTATCAGCAGGGCACACATCACCAGACCAAAAGCGGCATAAGGCGAGGAAACGTTTTGCAATGCTGAGAGAATAGGAACGGTAAAAATGGCTGCCAGCGAACCGAAACATAACATTGAGGTACGGCGACCAATCTTATCCGACAGCGCGCCAATGAGTGGTTGAATAAGCATGAATACAAACAATGCGGCAGTCATAATGCCACTCGCCACGTTGGCATGCATTCCCGCAGTATTTACCAGATACTTCTGCATATAAGTGGTGAAGGTATAGAAACAAAGGGAGCCCGCAGCGGTAAAACCGAGAACCATGATGAATGCACGGCGATTGCGCCATAATCCTTTCAGAGATCCAGCTTCTTTTAAAGCGCGCGTTTCTTGTTGCGAAGTTTCATCTAACTGACGACGTAACCACAACGCCACAACAGCTAACACAGCTCCTAACGCGAAAGGAATACGCCATCCCCACTCTCTGAGTGCAGCGTCTTCCATGGTGTGTTGTAAAACCACGACAACCAGTAGGGCTAGCAGTTGTCCGCCGATCAACGTCACATACTGAAATGATGCGTAAAAACCTTTGCGCCCTTCAACGGCAACTTCACTCATATAGGTGGCGCTGGTGCCATATTCTCCGCCAACAGATAATCCCTGAAATAAACGAGCGAGAAGCAATAATGCCGGAGCCCACGTACCTATAGTTTCATAACCTGGGAGGCAGGCGATAACCAGCGATCCGAAACACATCATACACACCGATAACAGCATCGATTTTTTGCGACCATGTTTATCGGCTATGCGGCCAAATAGCCAACCGCCTATTGGGCGCATCAGGAATCCCGCAGCAAAAACACCTGCTGTTTGTAGTAGTTGAGTCGTCGTGTTCCCGGAAGGGAAGAAGATGTGGGCAAAGTAGAGTGAACAGAACGAGTAGACATAGAAATCGAACCACTCGACCAGATTACCTGAAGAGGCCCCCACAATCGCCCAAATGCGGCGACGAGTATCACTACTTGTCAGTTTGCTGTCTGCCGTTACAGTACTTTCAGCCATGCCATTATGTCTCCTGCCGTAATCCGATGCTTTTGTCGGTCGCTTTTGTTTATTTTTTGGTAAGAAAAATGTTATACATTTGTTGCATATCATTATGCAACCTTAACCATGAATTTAGTTAGCAGGAAAATGGTTATTGAGGAGCTTAAGGATAAATTTCTGGTAAGGAGGACACGTATGGAAGTGGGCAAGTTGGGGAAGCCGTATCCGTTGCTGAATCTGGCATATGTGGGAGTATAAGACGCGCAGCGTCGCATCAGGCATTTTTTTCTGCGCCAATGCAAAAAGGCCATCCTGACGGATGGCCTTTCGCTTAATTTGATGCCTGGCAGTTCCCTACTCTCGCATGGGGAGACCCCACACTACCATCGGCGCTACGGCGTTTCACTTCTGAGTTCGGCATGGGGTCAGGTGGGACCACCGCGCTAAGGCCGCCAGGCAAATTCTGTTTTATCAGACCGCTTCTGCGTTCTGATTTAATCTGTATCAGGCTGAAAATCTTCTCTCATCCGCCAAAACATCTTCGGCGTTGTAAGGTTAAGCCTCACGGTTCATTAGTACCGGTTAGCTCAACGCATCGCTGCGCTTACACACCCGGCCTATCAACGTCGTCGTCTTCAACGTTCCTTCAGGACTCTCAAGGAGTCAGGGAGAACTCATCTCGGGGCAAGTTTCGTGCTTAGATGCTTTCAGCACTTATCTCTTCCGCATTTAGCTACCGGGCAGTGCCATTGGCATGACAACCCGAACACCAGTGATGCGTCCACTCCGGTCCTCTCGTACTAGGAGCAGCCCCCCTCAGTTCTCCAGCGCCCACGGCAGATAGGGACCGAACTGTCTCACGACGTTCTAAACCCAGCTCGCGTAC
>OMGS01000100.1_pt1 | contig 78478 bp, 56 predicted proteins | sample 1646081 | NCBI WGS metagenome assembly OMGS01 (sample SAMN05578591, study PRJEB25193) | human gut metagenome | biome: Human Microbiome; feature: human-associated habitat; material: feces | host: Homo sapiens | place: USA:Birmingham | reverse complement strand
CATTATCCTTTACCATGCAAAAGTTTAAGATAATTATGCCATAATCCTCCGTCGAATTCAAGGCTTTTTTCGGAAAAATATCCATTTTTTATCGTCATTTGGAGCAAAAGAAGAGGCCGCCCCGCCAAAGCGGAGCAGCCTCTCATCTTTAAGGTTCTGTAAAATCTTTGTGAAATATCAGAAGAATTATTCTGCGACAGCGTCCTTCAGAGCCTTACCGGCCTTGAACACAGGAACACGCGTTGCCGGGATCTCGATGGTCTCCTTCGTCTTGGGGTTGCGGCCCGTGCGCGCCTCGCGCTGCTTCGTCTCAAAGGAGCCAAAGCCGACGAGCTGCACCTTGTCGCCCTTGACGACGGCTTCCGTGATGGTCTCAACGACGGCGCCGAGCGCCTTCTCTGCGTCCTTGCGGGACAGGCCGGCCTTGTTGGCGACTTCCGCAATGAGTTCAGTCTTGTTCATAATGGGTATCCTCTTTTCTCAGTATATCATTCTCCGGGGAGATCCCCGAGCGCATGCTTATAAAATCTACCACACGGCGCGCAATTACGCAAGGTTTTTTCTGGAAAAAATCAGCGAACGCGCAGAATTTTTGCAATTTTCTCGCCCTTGGGCAGCAGCAGGCAGTCCTCATAGGTCAAAACCTTGAGCACAATGATGAGCACGACGTACACGAGGACCGCCACAACGATGGAGCCGAGGCAGGCGACGGCACGGCCCATGCCGATGCGGCCGAGGCCCCAGTAGGCCAGCCACGTCGTGCCGCCCATGAGAACGGCGGCGATGGTCGTCTTCCACAGGTTCGGCAGGAGCTTCGGCGCATTGCGGCGCAGCACGCGGCGCATGGCGATGAGGTTCAGCACGGTGATGACGGCATAGCAGGCGATGGTGCCGACGGGCGCGCCCGTGATGGCGATATCCGGGTTGCCGACGAGAATGTAGTTGACGATGACCTTGACGATGCCGCCGATGAGCGTGTTGACGACGGGGATGACGGCGTGGTTGTGCGCCTGCATGATGGCGTCCGTCATGAGCACGATGCTGTTGAACACCACGGCGACGCCGAGGATGGCCATGAGCTTCGTAGCGAGCGTGAGGTTCGCGCCGGTATAGCCGCCAAGCAGGGCGACGATGGGCTCTGCCAGCACGATGAGGCCGACGGCGCAGGGCATGGCGATGAGGCCCATGAGTCGCAGCGACGAATTCTGCACGGAGCGCACGCCGCGGCGGTCCTGCAGCGTCAGGCTGTTCGTAATGGCCGGGATGATGGCGATGGTGATGCAGGGAATGAAGGCACAGGGGAAATTGAAGATGGTCTGGCAGTAGTTATAAACGCCCTTGACGACGTCCGCGCGCTCCTGCGTGTAGCCCGCGGCATTGATGAGGCGGTTCATGACCGTCGCCGCATCGAACAGGTTGATGATCTGCAGACCGGCTGCGCCGAGCGTGATGGGCACGGCAATGGCCAGCAGGCGCTTGAGCGTCTCGCCTGCGGGTCTTGCCTGCCCCTCCGCGCGGCTGAGCTCGCGCGTGCGGCGGCGCGTCTTGCAGAAGAGGTAGAGGGCCGAGAGCACCGTGCCGATCGTCACGCCCGCGATGGAACCGGCAGCGGCGAGCGGGCCGTCGCCGAGGCGATTCATGACGAGCCAGGCAAGGCCGAGGCCGAGGAAGAGCTTGCACAGGGCCTCGATGATCTGGCTGACGGCCGTGGGGGCCATGTTCCCCTGCCCCTGGAAGAAGCCACGGCAGGCGGAGATGTAGCACACAAAGAGCACGGCCGGGCCGAGCGCAAAGATGGACCACATGGCGTTCGGGTTCTCCATCATGTTGGCCAGCTGCTTCGGGATAATCAGCATCAGCGCCGAGCCGATGATGCCGATGGACAGGAAGGCCATGAGGGAGACGCGGTAGATCTGACGCACCTGTTTGCCGTTGTTCAGCGCGCGGGCCTCGGAGATCATGCGGCTCATGGCGACGGGCAGGCCCGTCGTGGAGATCATGAGCAGCACGGTGTAGATGTCATAGGCCGTGGTGAAATAGCCGTAGTTTGCCTCGCCGATGAGGCGGTTGAGCGGGATTTTGAAGAACATGCCGATGACCTTGACGATCATCGTCGCCAGCGACAGCACCGCCGCACCGGCCAGGAAATTCTGCTTCTTCGTTGTCTTTTCTTCCAACATTCATCCGTCCTTTCCGTTGGGATCAGCTGCGCGCTTCTTCGAAAATGCGCGGCATGACGTAGCCGGACAGCTCGCGCACGACGCTGTCGAGGTCGATCGTCGGATACTTGCCCGCAGCATAGAGCACCTGCCCGCGCACCATGGTCATGACGACGTCGTGGCCGGAGGCGGCATAGACGAGATGCGACATCACATTGTGGCACGGCATGAGATGCGGCGACGTGAAGTCGAGCAGCACGAGGTCTGCGTCCATGCCGAGCTTCAGCATGCCGCACTCGGCCTCGCGGCCCTGCGCGCGCGCGCCGCAGACCGTCGCCATCATCAGCACGGCCTCGACCGGCAGCGCCTTCGGGTCGCCGGACGTCACCTTGGCCATGAGGGCCGCAGCCTTCATCTCCTCGAACAGGTCGAGGTTGTTGTTCGATGCGGACGAGTCCGTGCCGAGGGCCACGTTCATGCCCGCCTTGACCATCTCCGTCACGGGGGCGCAGCCGGAGGCGAGCTTCAGGTTCGAAACGGGGCAGTGCACGGCCGTCACGCCGTGCTTGGCCAGCAGGCGCATGTCCTCCGGCGTGACCCAGACGCAGTGGGCCGCAATGGCGCGCGTGTCAAAGACATGGTGGCAGTCGAGCACCTGCGCGGGCGTCAGGCCGTTTCGCTCGAGGCACTGCTCATGCTCAGCCTTTGTCTCGGACAGGTGGACGTGCATACCGGCCTTCTCGTTGATGGCAAATTCGCTCAGCGCGTCCCAAAGGCGGTAGTCCGAGGTATACTCGCCGTGCACGGAGGCCTCGACGCGGATGCGGCCGTTGTCATAGCCGTCCCACTTTTCCTTCAGGGCGACAAGCTCGCGGCAGGCGGGGTGCGTTTCAAAATCGAAGTCCTCGCCGAACAGCGTCGCGCCGCGGGCGATGTTGGCCTTGATGCCGGACTCGGCCACAGCCTCGGCGATCTCGTCGCAGAAGTTATACATATCCGAGATGGACGTCGTGCCGAAGCGGACGCACTCTGCAATGGACAGCAGGGCTGCCGCCTTGGCGCTGCGGCCGTCGAGCCGGTCCTCATGCGGGAAGATATAGTCGTTGAGCCAGCTCGAAAGCTCGACATCGTCGGCATAGCCGCGCAGCACGGACATCGGCAGATGCGTGTGGCAGTTGATGAGGCCGGGCATGAGCACCATGCCCTCACCGGGAACAAGGCGCTTTGTCTTCTCCTTGGGGGCCTCGCGTGCGAGATAGCTGATCTTGCCGTCCGTTACGCCGAGGTAGGCATCAAAGTAGACGTGCATGGCCTCGTCCATGGTCACGATCGTCACATTGGAAAATAAAGTGTCCATAAATTTCCTTTCCGTGCCTCACAGCAGGCGGAACGCCGCGTCCTTCTGAGCCAGAACGTCGTCGATGCGCTCGAGATACTGCTGCGGGAATTTGGGATTGTGGAAGCGCTCCAGACGGCCGTCGGGCAGGTTGATCTTCGTCATGGCCCCGCCGCCGAGCGACACGATGGAATGCATCTCCTCCATCATATAGATGTTGTAAAGTCCGGCCGTTCCCGGGCGGCACCAGCCGATGTTCTCAAAGCTGCCGGACATGTATTTCTGCCGGTAGAGATAGTAGGGCGTGTAGCCCGCCGCGCGGAGCGAGGTCTCCGCTCCGGCCAGCATCTGCGCCACATCGTCCGCCGAGGGAAGCTCCATCCGCCCGGCATAGAGGTCCGCGCCCTTTTTGAGGGCCAGCGTGTGGACGGTCACATTCTCCGGGGCCAGCGCCAGCACCTGCCGCAGCGAATCGGCAAACGACTTCGGGTCATCGCCGGGCAGGCCCGCGATAAGGTCCATATTCACAGCGTCATAGCCCGCTGCGCGCGCCGCCTCATAGGCGGCCACGGTCTGCGCCGCAGTGTGGCGGCGGCCGACCCGCACAAGGACGGCGTCGTTCATGGTCTGGGGATTGATGCTCATGCGGCCGCAGCCCATGGACGCGATCGTTTCGAGCTTTTCGGCATCGAGCGTGTCCGGGCGGCCGCCTTCCACCGTATATTCTACCAGCTCTGTCAAGTCAATATGTGTCCGCAGCGCCTCCATGAGCCTGCGCAGCTGGGCCGCCGAGAGCGTCGTGGGCGTACCGCCGCCGATATACAGCGTGCGGACCGTCCGGCCGGACGCGCGCAGCAGGTCGCCCGTGTGGGCGATCTCGCGCACCAGCGCGTCGAGATACGGCTCAAGCAGGCCGGAAAAGCGCTCGATGGACGAGCTGACAAAGCTGCAGTAGGCGCAGCGCGTCGGGCAGAAGGGAATGCCGACATAGACGGAAACATCCTGCGGCCGCAGCAGCTGCGCTGCCTGTACCGTGGCCTCCGAGGCCTCGACGCACAGGCGGCTGCGCTCCGGTGAGACATGGTAGCGCGTGCGCAGGAGCTTTTCCGCCTCGGTGGGCGTCCTGCCCTCCAGCAGAGCGCGCGTCGTGAGCTTCGTCGGGCGGACGCCGGACAGGCTGCCCCAGGCGGGCGGCTCGCGCAGGCACATGGCCGCCTCATAATAGGTGTTCTGCAGCAGACGGCGGCGCGCAGGCACATCGGCCTCCGCCGCGCGCAGGCGGCGGCAGGCGCGGCCCGTTTTGCCGTGCAGCGTGATCTCGGCCGTGGCCGTGAGCCAGACCGTGCCGGTGTGCAGGGACGAAACCGCCCCATCGCCGGAAAACGGCTCCGTCACCGGCTCCATCGGCTCCTCCGGGAACAGGGCGAGCTGGAGCTGCTCGACGGCATAGCGGTCGTCGTGGCCGCGCAGGAGCAGCTTCATGCCATCGCCTCCCGCAGATAGGGATTGTCCGCGCGCTCGGCATCCAGTGTCGTGGCCGGGCCGTGGCCGGGCAGGACGGCATAGTTGCCGGGCAGCTCCGCCAGCCGCTTCAGGCTCGCGCCCATCTGCGCCGGAACGCCGCCTGCCAGATCGACACGGCCGCAGGAGCCTGCAAAGAGCGTGTCGCCGGAGAACAGGACGTTCTCGCACAGGAGGCACACGGAGCCGGGCGTGTGGCCCGGCGTCTCCAGCACGGTAAAGCGCAGGCTTCCGACCTCGACAGTGTCACCGTCGGCATAGGTGTCGGTGTAATACAGCGGCCCGGCCGTCAGGCGCTCGGGCAGGACCGTGTCCGCCTCGCACAGCCAGACGGGGCAGCGCGCCGCCTCCGCCACGCCGCGCACGCCGCCGACATGGTCAAAATGACCGTGCGTCAGCAGGACAGCGCGGATGGTCAGGCCATAGCGCTGCGCTGCCTCCAGCACGCGCTCTGGCGTATAGCCGGGATCGATGACGGCGCAGACGCCGTCGTCATCCGCAGCGAGATAGCAATTGGTCTGGTAGCTGCCCAGCATCAGGGAATAGACCTTCATGGGCTCCTCCTTTTCAGTCATCGGGCGAACGCATAGGGGACCCCCAGCGCGCCGGAATAGGTATAGGCCGAGACACTGCTTCCGGCCTCAGTGGTGTTATCGTACGCTTCGCCGGCGTTCCGCTCCGGCGTACCGCCGTCCGGCTCAGCCTTGTGCTTTGCATGCAGGCGGAGGAACAGCACGACGCAGCCGTTGGCTGCAAGGCCATTCCAGGGCTCCGGCAGGAAGGACGACAGCACAGCGGCAAAGCCGCAGAGGGCCGCGGCTAGCAGCAGGATGCCGCCGATGAGAACGCGTTTTCCGAATTTGGTTCGAAACAAATTCTTCATCCGGGCGCTCTTTTCTGTGTTGTGCTTACAGGGGCAACGATAAAGCGTACAAACCAATTGCATCTGTAGCGGCGTTCCCTGCGCAGGCCCACCGGGCGAGAGAAAATGTAGCGGCGCTCAGTGAGCGCCATAGGCAGTTGCGATTCCTTTGGCAGGGATTCCATGGCTTGAGATACCCAGATTTGTCATTGCGAGGTCCCGAAGGGGCCGTGGCAATCTCGGGAAGGCAGCTGCGATTTCGCCGATAGCTTCCCCACGATCCGACCGGGTACTGCGAGATTGCCACGGGCGCAAAGCGCCCTCGCAATGACAATTCGGGGGCCATCACCATTTTAACGACAGCCTGTACCGGTCGGCAATGCCCCTCCCCTACAAGGCGGGTACGGTCGACGATGCCGCCCTATAACTTTCCAGCCTGCAAGGCGCTCACTGAGCGCCGCTACAGTCAAATTTGGCAGCGCGTGCGGTCGGCAGAGCGGTCGGAAATTTGCAGGGTGCCCCACGGGGCGTCGAGGACGCCGCTCCCTGCAATCATCGGTGGGCAATGGCGTCTGCGGTTTTCCGGGATCAGCCTCTTCTCGGCTGGAGCAGCTCGTCCGTATCGAGCAGGATGGTGACGGGGCCGTCGTTTTCCGAGGCGACGAGCATATCGGCGCCGAACCGGCCGTGCTGCGGCGCAAAGCCGCGGCTGCGGCACTCCTGCAGGAACTGCTCATACAGCGGGACGGCCAGCTCCGGCAGAGCCGCGCCCGTGAAGCTCGGCCGCTTGCCCTTGCGGCAGTCGGCATAGAGCGTGAACTGGCTGACGACGAGCACCTGCCCGCCGATATCGGCGAGGGAGCGGTTCATTTTCCCCGCTTCATCGCAGAAAATGCGCAGGCCGAGTGCCTTGTCGGCCAGCTTTTCGCACAGCTCCGGCGTATCGTCCGGGCCGACGCCGAGCAGGATGAGCAGGCCGTGGCCGATCTCGCCCACGACGCTGCCCGCAATGGAAACGGAGGCGCTTTTTACGCGCGTGATCACAGCTCTCATCAGTTCTGCCCTCTTCTCACATCGATTACGCCGTCAATGGCGCGGATCTTCGTCCGGATGGTCTCCAGCTCCTGCACGTTGCGCACCTCGAACGTGGCGACGGTGCGCGCCTTTCCGGCAGGCATATCACGGCCGGAGAGCTCCGTGACCTTCAGCTTGGCCGCGCTCAGCGCCGTGGCGATATCGAGCCAGATGCCGCTGCGGTCCGTGGAATCGATCTCAAATGTGGTGGAGAACGGCTTGTCCTCCGTGCTCCACGCGACCTTGACCCAGCGCCCTGCCTGCTTCGGGTCGGAGGCGCCGGACGCATTGCGGCAGTCGCGGCGGTGGATGGACACGCCGTAGCCCTTTGTGATAAAGCCGACGATGTCGTCGCCCGGCACCGGCGTGCAGCAGCGCGAGAACTTGATCATGCAGGAATCGATGTCCTCGACGATGACGCCGGAATCCTTGTGGCGGCCGCCCTTGCCCGGCTCGGGCTGCTTCTGCACCTCGCGGACGGGGGGCGCGGGCGTCTGGCGCGTAGCGCGGATGAGGTCGTCGCGGATGCGGCCGAAGGCCTTGGCCGCCGTCAGGCCGCCGTAACCGATGGCGGCATACATATCGTCAAGGCAGTCGAACGACAGCTTTTTCAGAAGGCCCGGCAGCAGCTCGGCATCCTGCAGCACGGCGGGATTGACGTTTGCGCGGCGCATCTCGCCCTCGAAGCTCGCCTTGCCGTGCACGATGTTCTCCTCGCGCTTTTCCTTCTTGAACCACTGCTTGATCTTCGTGCGCGCGCCGTTGCTCTTGCAGATATTCAGCCAGTCGCGGCTCGGGCCCTTGGCCGTTTTCGATGTCAGGACCTCGACAATGTCGCCGTTGCACAGCTGCTGGTCGTAGCTTGCGATGCGGTTGTTGACCTTGGCGCCGACCATGGCGTTGCCGACGCCGGAATGGATGGCATAGGCAAAGTCGATGGGCGTGGAGCCGGACGGCAGGGACATGACCTTGCCCTTCGGCGTGAAGACGAAGACCTCGTCGTCGAACATATCGACCTTGAGGGAGTGGATATAATCCTCCGCATCGGAGTCCTGCTGCGTTTCGAGCAGGCGGCGGACCCACTCGAACTGCTTTTCGTCGCCGCCCGCGACGCCCTGCTTGTACTTCCAGTGGGCCGCGATGCCGTATTCCGCCGTCTCGTGCATCTCCCAGGTGCGGATCTGCACCTCGAACGGAATGCCCTGCTGACCGATGACGGTCGTGTGCAGGCTCTGGTACATGTTGGGCTTCGGCGTGGAGATATAGTCCTTGAAGCGGCCGGGGACCAGATTGAACAGGTCGTGGATGTGACCGAGGACGTTATAGCAGTCCGGGATGGAATCGACGATGACGCGGAACGCATACATATCGTAGAGCTCGTCGATCGTCTTGTTCTGGGCCTTCATCTTGCGGTAGATGGAATAGACGTGCTTGATGCGGCCGTAGATGGAGCCGTGGATGCCAACGGCGGACAGGCGTGTGGTGATCTTGCTCTGGATGGCCTTCATAAAGGCGTCCGCCTCGGCCTGATGGGCGTTGAGATAGCGCATGATCTCGTTATAGCCCTCGGGATCGAGGTATTTGAGGCTGGTATCCTCCAGCTCCCATTTGATCTTCTGCATGCCGAGCCGGTGGGCCAGCGGCGCATAGATGTCCATGGTCTCACGGGACTTGGAGATCTGCTTGGCCGGGCTCTGGTACTGCATGGTGCGGGTGTTGTGCAGGCGGTCGGCAATCTTGATGAGGATGACGCGGATGTCCTTGCTCATGGCCATGAACATCTTGCGCAGGTTCTCCATCTGCTGCTCCTCGAGCGTGGAGTACTCCACCCGCGTCAGCTTTGTGACGCCCTCGACGAGCGAGGCAACCGTCGGCCCGAAATTGCGGGCGATGTCGTCATAGGTCGAGTCCGTATCCTCGATGCAGTCGTGCAGCAGCGCGCCGAGGATCGCGTCCGTATCGAGGCCGATCTCCGCGACGATCTCCGCCACCGCCAACGGATGGATGATATAGGGCGAGCCGTCCTTGCGCTTCTGGTCCTTGTGCTTTTCGCGCGCGTAGTCCACGGCGCGGTCGATGAGGGCCATATCGACATTCAGCTTGCGCGCCGCGATGGTGCGCTTCATGCTGAGATAGTGTTCCTGAAAGGTTTCCATTCAATCACCTGCTTTGAGCTTGCGGAGCGTGCAGAACAGCACGCTGTTTTCCAGTGGGTTCGTCCGGTGCGGCACGATGCGCACCGCAATGGCGCTGCCGCTGCGCCGCAGAGACACAAGGCCGAGCTCGGCCAGGATCTCCAGGCAGGCAATGGCGCGGCGCGCCGCCTGCGGCCGGGGAGAGGACGCCGCGATCTGCAGGCAGAGGCGGTCGGTATTGTCCCGCAGCTCCGCGCCGCCGGGGGCCGCACGGCGGAGGAAGTTCCACACGCCGATGACGTCCTCGCGGTCCGGGGCCAGCGCCCGCAGCTCGTCGGGGCGCAGCGCCTCGTGCGCGCGGAAACGGTCATAGAGCCTCGTCGGCTCGACGCGGCGCAGGTCGATCAGATTGAGCTGCACCGTGCGGCGGCCGCGGAATTCGTTGATCTGCGGCGTAAAGGCCGCGTCGACCCGGTCGCCGGGACGGAGCTTGGCCGACAGACGCCCGGCCGAGAAGAAAATGGCCTGCACGGGCGTGCCGTCCGGAGCCTGCAGACGCAGGCGCAGATGCTTGCCGCTGCCGACGGCCATGGCATGCTCCACGGTCAGGCCGCTCAGGCTGAGCACGGGCTTCGGGCAGCCCGCGCCGCACGGCTCGAGCTGCGAAAGGCCGCGGACGTTCTCCTCCGTCAGGAGGGACGCCTCGATCTCACAGTCGACCTGCAGCGTGGCCTCCACCGGAGCGGACGCCGCATAGGCCGCGGCGCAGCGGCACATGGCCGCGCGGAAGGCGTCGATATTCTTCCGGGCGATCGTGAACCCGGCGGCAAGCTCATGGCCGCCGTAGCCCTCAAGCAGGCCGGAGAGCTCCGTCAGCGAGGCAAACAGGTTAAAGCCGCCGTAGGAGCGGGACGAGGCCTTGCCGCGTTCGCCGTCCAGGCAGATGAGGAACGTCGGGCGGCAGAATTCCTCGGAAAGGCGCGAGGCCACGATGCCGACGACGCCCTGATGCCAGTGCTCACCCGCCAGGACAATCGCGCCGTCCGGTGCGCCGTGCAGGCGGCTGACGGCCTCACTGTAAATTTCGGATTCGATGGTCTGCCGCTCGCGGTTCAGGCGGCAGAGCGTTTCGGCCAGCCGGTCGGCCTCCTGCGGGTCCTGCGTCAGAAACAGGCGCACGGCCAGCTCAGCCTGCTCCATACGCCCGGCGGCGTTGACACGCGGCGCGAGTATATAGCCGATGGTCCCGGCAGTGATCTCCTGCTCCTCGCAGCCGCAGGCATGGATCAGGGCGCGCAGGCCCAGCCGCTGCGGCTGGCGCAGGGCCTCGAGGCCCATGACGACAAGGCGGCGGTTCTCGCCCTGCAGCGTCATGACGTCTGCAATCGTGCCGAGGCAGATAAGGTCGCAGTAGCGCCGGGCAACGGCGTCCTGATCGCCGCTGAGCGCAGCGGCCAGCTTGAAGGCGATGCCGACGCCGGAGAGCATGGTATGCGGATACGTCCGGTCCGGCCGGTGCGGGTCCACAACGGCCGCGCACTGCGGCAGCTGCTCCTTGCACTCATGATGATCCGTGACGACGAGCGTCACGCCCAGCTCCCGGCAGAGCTCGGCCTCCTCCAGCGCCGTGATGCCGCAGTCCACCGTGATGATGAGCCGCACGCCCCGCGCACGGAGCTGGCGGATGGCCCCGGCGTTCAGGCCGTAGCCCTCCTCGAGACGGCCGGGGATGTGGACGACGCAGTCCGCACCCATGCCGCGCAGAAAATCCGTCAGCAGGCAGGTGGCCGTGATGCCGTCCACGTCATAATCGCCGAACACGGCGATGCGCTGCCCGAGCTGCAGCGCCTGCCGCACCGTCTGCACGGCGCGGTCCATCTCCCGCAGGAGAAAGGGGTCAAACAGCGGCGCGTCCGCGCACAGCAGCTCCTGCGCCTGCTGCGGAGTCCCGCAGCCGCGCCCGGCCAGCACGCGCGCCGTCAAAGGCGAATAGCCCGCCTGCTGCAGCGCATCGACCGCGGCGCTGTCCGGCAGGGCGGTGTTCCAGATTCCGTACTTCACACCAGATACACATCCCAGTTAGGGCAGCCCCGCGCAATTGCAGCTTCGGCCTTCACCGGATATTTTTCGCCGATCCATCGGTTCGAAAAGTTTGAAGTATTGCGCAGCCGTTGGCGGCTTTGCCGCCTTACGGATGCGGCATGCCCCTTGCGGGTACACAAAGTACATCTGCACTTTTCAAACCTTGTCTCGACAAAAAATCTCTCGACGAATGCTCTTGCTGAATTATGCAGTGCTGCCTTAGAATCTTAGAATTTTGACAATCAGCCCGTGCCGGGGTGGGTCATCCCGCTCCGGCACGGTTTTTCATCCACGGAGGCCCCATGAAACCATTCCGGAACTGTCTGCGCGATGCGCTCGCACCGCTCATCCCGGTCGTCCAGGTCGCGCTGATCACGGCGGCGGCCATCGGCAACGTTCTGATCGCCGCGTCGATTTTTCTGAACGCCAAAAAGCTCGGCGCGCTCTTTCTGCCGGCGCTGGCGCTTTACTTTGTGCTGCTGACCGTCCTGCTGGCTGCGATCCTGCGCCGCCGGGAGCTGGATCGGCTGCACGCCCTTGTCGGCGACGAGCAGTTCTATGAATGGTACCCCCGGCAGCGCCGCCGGGATGAGCGCCGCCGCGCCCGGATGAAACGAGCTCTGGAAAAACACGACCGGAAAGCCCGGAGAAAGGAACCGAAGCGATGAACCATGTAAAATGCGGCCGCTGCGTGCGCTGCGGCCGGGAATATCCCGCCGTGCCGAATCTGACGAACTGCGAATGCGGCGGCATCCTCGACATCATCTATGACTATGACCGGATCAGGGCCGTGCTGACCCGCAAGACGCTGAAGAACCGCACGGAGCGCTCCATGTGGCGCTACCGCGAGCTGCTGCCCGTCGAGCCGGAGACGCCCGCGCCCCCGCTGCGCGTCGGCTGGTCGCCGCTGTATGAGGCCGACCGCCTTGCAAAGGAGCTCGGCATTGCGAAGCTCTGGGTCAAGGACGACGGCCAGAACCCCACAGCCTCGCTGAAGGACCGCGCCTCCGCCATGGCCGTCGCCAAGGCGCAGGAGGCAGGCGCGCATGTCATCGCCTGCTCGTCCACGGGCAACGCTGCCTCGTCCCTCGCGGGCAACGCCGCGGCCGCCGGGCTCAAGACGTTCATTTTCGTCCCGTCCCGCGCGCCGAAGGGCAAGGTCGCCCAGCTCATGACGTTCGGCGCGACCGTCATCTCCGTGCAGGGCAGCTATGAGGACACGTTTGAGCTGTCGAAGCAGGCCATTGACCGCTGGGGCTGGTATAACCGCAATGCAGCCATCAACCCCTACCTCTCCGAGGGCAAGAAAACCGTCGCCTATGAGATCGCCGAGCAGCTCGACTGGCAGATGCCGGACTTCATCGCCATCTCCGTCGGCGACGGCTGCACGATCGCCGGCCTGTGGAAGGGTCTGAAGGACCTTCATGCCGTCGGCCTCATTGACCGCCTGCCGCGCCTCATCTCCGCGCAGGCCGAGGGCTGCTGCCCCATCAACCGCGCCATTGCGGAAAATCGCCCGTGGGAGCCCATGGAAGAGAACACGCTGGCCGACTCCATCGCCGTCGGCGTGCCGCGCAACGCGGACAAGGCGCTCATGGCCATCCGCGAGTCGAACGGCCTGGTCGTGAATGTCTCCGACGCCGAGATCATGGCGGCGCAGAAGCTGCTCGGCCGCACCTGCGGCGTGTTCGGCGAGCCCGCCGGTGTGACCGGCACGGCAGGTGTGAAAAAGCTGTGCGAGCAGGGCGTCCTGCCGAAGGATGCGACGGTCGTGTCCGTCGTGACCGGAAACGGCCTGAAGGACGTCGCCAACGCCATCAAGGCCTGCGGCGAGCCGATCTCCATCCCGTCCGATATGGACCTGCTGCTGCGCGCCTTCGACGAGCACGGCATCAATGCCGATGTGAAATAAGATGTTGCAAACAGCCGTGCTGCGGGAGAAACCGCAGCACGGCTGTTTTGATCGTAAAATTGCAAGAGACGGGGATCGGCAGTGCGTTGTAGGGGAGCGGCATGCCGCTCCCGGCGCACTGCTGTCGGTCGGCACAGGCTGCCGATAAAATGGTGAGCACCAATTGCGTCTGTAGCGGCGCTCAGGGAGCGCCTTGCGGACTTGCAATATCAGTGGCATGGATTCTATGGCGTAAGCCCCCCAAGTTTGTCATTGCGAGGAGGCCAAAGGCCGACGTGGCGCCCTGAGCGCGCAGCGCGAGGAAGTGCCCTTGGGGTGCAATCTCGCAGTACCCGGTTGAATAACAGGGAGACCCCGGCGAAATCGTAACTGCCTGCACGAGATTCCCACGTCGCTTCGCTCCTCGGAATGACAATTCGGGGGCCGTTACCGTTTTAACGCTAGCTTGTACGAACTGCAGGTGCAGAGCCGGGAGCGGCATGCCGCTCCCCTACATTGGCCGGTACCGTTTTAATGGCGGCCAGTACGGGCTGCAAGTACGCCGCCGGGCGGGGCATGCCCCGCCCCTACCATAAAAGAAGCCGCGCGGCAGGTCGGTCCTGCCGCGCGGCTTTTGCTGATTCCGGGATCAGTCGCGGTCCCAGTTATGCCAGACATTCTGGACGTCGTCGTCGTCCTCGAAGATGTCGAGCATTTTTTCCATATTCGTGATGTCATCGGGGTTGTCGAGCTTCTTATACTCGCCCGGGACCATCTCGATCTGCGCGGAAACGAAGGTATAGCCCTTCTTGGTCAGCGCGTCCGCAACGGCGTTGAAGTCGTCCGGATCGGTGTAGATCGTGAAGCAGTCTCCGTCGGCCTCGAAGTCATCCGCGCCGCTGTCCATAGCGTCCATCATGACGTTGTCTTCTTCATAGTCGCCGTCCTCGTTGTCGATGACGAGCACGCCCTTCTTGCTGAAGTTCCAGGACACGCAGCCCGCAGCGCCCATCTTGCCGCCGTACTTGTCGAAATGGTGGCGGACGTTGCCTGCCGTGCGGTTGCGGCTGTCGGTCATGGTCTCAACGATCACGGCGATGCCGCTCGGGCCGTAGCCTTCGTAGGTGATGGATTCGTAGGAATCGCCGGAGCCTGCGTTCGCGGCCTTCTCGAGCACGCGCTTGATGTTGTCGTTCGGCATATTTGCCGCCTTGGCCTTCGTGATGACGGTGGCGAGACGGGAGTTATAGCTGGGGTCGGTCGAGCCGCCGCCTTCCTTCACCGCAACATACATTTCCTTTGCGATCTTCGTGAAGGCTGCCGCGCGCTTGGCGTCCTGCGCGCCCTTCGTCTTCTGAATGTTATGCCACTTGGAATGTCCAGACATAATATTTCTTCCCTTCGTAGAGTGGTATCTGTAAATAACTAGATTATTTTAGCATTCCACAGGCCAAAAATCAAGCATATTTCATGCAGTCGGTGTGGGTTTCGGAGATTTTTACGGAAATATCCGGGAAGGCCTTCGCCAGCGCATCGGCCAGCACGCGCGTCACGGGATTTTCGGTGTAGAAATGCCCGGCGTCGATGAGATTCAGCCCGAGGTCGTGCGCATCCCAGAACTGGTTATAGCGCACGTCCGCCGTGACGAACGTATCGCACCCGGCCTCCAGCGCCTCGTGCATCCCGTCGGCGCAGCTCCCGCCGCCCACGGCAACGCGGCGGACGGGCTTGCCGCCGTCCACATAGCGAAGGCCGGGACAGCCGAGGGACTGCCTGACATGTGCGAGGAATTCCGGGAGCGGCTGCTCGTCGGTCTCGCCGCCGCGCAGCAGACCCCACGGGCGGCCCTGGGCGTCCGTTCCGCTCGGCTGGAGCACCGTGACATCCCGCAGGCCCAGCACGGCGGCCAGCTCGTCGTTCACGCCGCCGGGGGCGCAGTCGAGGTTCGTGTGCGCGTTGACGGCGCAGATGCCCGCCGAGCACAGCCGCTCGATGATCCGGCCGACGCTCGTCTCGTCCGTGATGTTCGCCACGGGGCGGAAAATGAGCGGGTGATGCGTGACGATGACGTCCGCGCCCCATTCGACCGCCTCGTCGCAGACGTCCTCGAACGGGTCAAGGGCGACAAGGACCTGCTCGACCTGCTTTTTGCGGCTGCCGCAGAGCAGGCCGACGTTGTCCCAGTCCATTTTCATGCCGGTGGGCGCAAGGGCCTCGAGTACATCCAGAATATCAGCAACCGTTGTCATAAAGCTCCCTCATTTCGCGCAGCTCCCGCAGCGCAGTTTCATAATAGTGCAAGCGTTCCGGCTCGCTGCCGCGCCGCAGGCCCTCGACAGTGCGCTCCAGCGACGGGATGAGCCGGTCAAAATAGTCCGGCAGCAGCGGATCGCCGGAGCGGAGCAGGGCCGCGGAGACATACTCCTGCCCCGGCGTGACCGGCGCGGCATTGCCGAAGCGCGCAGCCATGGCCTGATAGAGAAAGCCGCCGTCGCGCACAAGGCGCTCCTGCTCGATGGCAAAGCCCATCCGGGCCAGCTTGCGGCGCAGGTCGTTGCCGGAGGACTGCGGCTGTAAGATCAAGGTATAGCGCGGGTCGCGCACCCAGCGGCAGCGGTCCAGGATCTGCGCGATGAGATCGCCGCCCATCCCGGCGCAGACGATGGTATCGACCTCGTCCGGGTCGACGGCATCCAGCCCGTCGGCGCGGGAAAAGCGCATGCGGTCCGCCACGCCGAAGCGCAGGGCATTTTCCATGGCGCGGCGGAGCGGCTGCTCTCGCAGCTCCGAGGCGTGAACAAACTCGGCCCGCCCGCTCAGAAGCAGCGAGATGCCGAGATAGCCGTGGTCCGCGCCGATGTCCGCAGCGCGCGCACCCTGCGGCACAAGCCCGGCACAGCAGTCCAGCCGCGCGGAGACCGGCAGCCTCACCGGCCGCATTCCGCGCGCCAGCGCGCGGCCTCCTGCTGCCAGTGGGCGCGGTCGGCGTCCGTCAGCGGGCGCAGCACGCGGCAGGGATTCCCGGCCGCAATGACGTTGGACGGGATGTCGTGCGTCACGACGGAGCCGGAGCCGATGACGACATTGTCGCCGATGGTCACGCCGCCGTTCACGGTCACGCAGCCGCCCATCCAGACGTTGCTGCCGACGGTGATGGGCTTGCCGTACTCCAGCCCGGCATTGCGGATGTCCGCATCGAGCGGATGTCCCGCGCTGAACAGGCTCACGCGCGGCCCGAGCATGACGTTGTCGCCGAAGCGGACGTCGCACTGGTCGAGCACGATGAGCTCATAATTCGCATAGAAATTTTCGCCCAGATAGATATGGCTGCCGTAGTCGCAGCGGAAGGGCGGCTCGATCCTGAACGTGCGTCCCGTCCCGCCCAGCAGGCCGCGCAGCAGGGCGGCGCGGACCTCCGGCTCCGGCTCGCTGTTGAACTGCCGGAGCACCCCGGCGGTATGGCGCATCTCGGCCGCCAGCTCCTCATCCACAAGGTAGAGCTGTCCGGCGAGCATTCGTTCTTTCTGTGTCATCTCTGCTCCTCCGTTTGCAAGAAAAAGGGCCTGCTGCAATCTGAAGCTTGCAGCAGGCCGGGCCGGATTACTTATTGGCTTCCACAGCCTCGATGAAGTGGTTCACCTGCGCAAGGAACGCATCGGGATCCACGCCGTGGACCATGCAGGCTTCCTCCACGGACTCGCCGCGGCTGGCCGGACAGCCCAGGCAGTGCATGCCAATGGCCTGGAACAGGGGCGCGGTCTCCGGCGCGAGGTCGAGCACGTCGCCGATGATGGTATCTTTTTCAATTTTAACAGCCATGGGTGTTACCTCCGAAGATGGATTTTCTTTATTATATCCAACGTCTCGACAAAAATCAACCGTTCGCGTTGATTTTCCGCAGAAGTGTGCTATGATGGGAGCAAAAAGGAGGCGTTTTTCATGCTGGATTGGGTCATTCGCGGCGGCACGGTCATCGACGGAAGCGGCGGCGCGCCGTTTCGGGCGGATATCGGCATCTGCGGCGGCAAGATCGCGGCTGTCGGGTCCTGCGGCGAGGCCGCGCAGACGCTGGAAGCGGCCGGGCGGTACGTCACGCCGGGCTTTCTGGACATTCACCGCCACGGGGATGCCGCCGTCTTCCGCCCCGGCTTCGGCCGCGCGGAGCTGCGGCAGGGCCTGACGACCATTGTCAACGGAAACTGCGGCCTGTCGCTCGCGCCGTTCGGCGCGGCGCACCGGGCAGAGCTGCGGCGCTATCTCGGGGCGATCACGGGCGACATCGACCCGGCCATCCCCACGGAGTCCATGGCGGCCTATCTGGACGCACTGCGCGCCCGGCCGCTGCCGCTGCACGTCGGCATGCTCGTCGGCGGCGGGACGGTGCGCGCGGACTGCTGCGGCTATGCGCCGGGCGATGCGGATGAGGCCCTGCCGGAGCTGCACCGCCGTCTGGAGCGCGCGCTTGCGGACGGGGCGCTCGGTGTGTCGCTCGGCCTCGGCTATGCGCCGGAGTGCTTCTACACGCCGGACGGCCTGCTCCGGGCGCTGGCCCCGCTGCAGGGCAGCAGCATTCCCATCTGCGTGCACATGCGCGAGGAGGGCGACATGGTCTGCGACGCCCTGCGCGAGATGCTCCGCGCGGCGCGCCTGCTCCGCACGCCCGTGCACATCAGCCATCTCAAGGCCATGGGCCCGCGCAACTGGAACCGCCGCATCCCAGAGGCGCTGACACTGCTGCAGCAGGCGCGGGACGAGGGGCTGGACGTCTCGTGCGACGTCTATCCCTACTGTGCAGGCTCAACGCAGCTGCTGCACCTGCTGCCGCAGGACTTTCTGGCGGGCGGAACGGATGCCGTAGTCGCCCGGCTGCGTGACCCAGCCCAGCGGGATATCCTGCGTGAGCGCATCGCCCACGGCCGCGATTTTGACAACATCGCGCGGATGGTCGGCTGGGACAACATCCGCCTGACGACGCTGCACCGGCCGGAATTTCAGCCCCTCACGGGCAAGACGCTTGCCGAGGCGGCCCGGCTTCTCGGGCTGGAGCCGGTCGACTGCCTGTGCCATGTGCTGGCAGAGGAGGCCTGCAACGTGACGATGATCGACTTCATCACCTGCGACGAGGACATCGGCCGCATCCTGCGCGCGCCGTTTGCCAGCGTCATCTCCGACTCGCTCTATCCCACGGAGGGCCTGCCCCACCCGCGCGTCTACGGGACATTCACGCGCATTCTCGAGACGTTCGTCCGCGAGCGCCATGTCCTGACGCTGCCGGAGGCCGTGCAGCGCATGACCGCCCTTCCGGCGCAGGCTCTGCGCCTACAGGGCAAGGGACGCATCGCCGCCGGGATGGACGCTGATGTCAATGTTTTCGGCCTCGCCGCCGTGCACGAGCGCGCCACCTGGGAGCAGCCTGCGCAGGAGAGCGAGGGCATGGACGCCGTGTTCGTCGGCGGCGTACCTGCCATCCTGCACGGAGCCTTTACGGGCGCGGCAAACGGGCAGGTGCTGTGAGGAAAATTTGCAGGGCAACACCGCGCAATTGCATCTTCGGCCTTCGTCGGTTATTTTTTGCCGATCCATCGGTTCGAAAAGTTTGAAATACACAAAGTATTCCTGCACTTTTCAAACCTTGCCTCGACAAAAAATCTCTCGCCGAATGCTCTCGCTGAATTGTGCAGTGCTGCCATAGACAATCGCCGGGCTCTATGGTAGAATAAGAGGTAACTCACCGGAAAGGAAGCGATACATATGAACTGGAAACGATTTTTCGCGCTTCTGCTGGTGCTGGCACTGCTGCCGGCCCTGTTCGGAAACGCCTTTGCAGCCGGTCCGAAGGCCCGCACGCTGACGGACGCGGACTACGCGCCGATCGACGCCCTGTGGGCCGAGCTGGACGCCGTGGAGCAGGACGCGCAGACGCAGTCCGCACAGGATGGTCCGGACCGGACGCTTGCGGCGGCGCAGGCCGTGGCGGAGGCCGTGACGGCCTCCGACCTCTATGTGGACGGCACGCTGCAGTGGCGCGGCGCGCAGTTCAGCTTTGAAACGACGACGGGCGTGACGTGCGCCTACAGCCCGCGCCTGCGCGAGCTGGCCCGCAAGGCCGCCGGGAGCAGCGTTGAGACAGAGGCAGTCGAGCCGCAGACATCCACGACGATGAGCGCGGATATCACGCTCATCGAGCCGTATTACGGTCTGGACCCCAACTTCACGATGCAGTATCAGAACGAGGTGAAAAAGCTGGCCGCCGCCACGGGCGGCAGCTCGCAGGTCCTCAAGACGACGCGCGCCACGATCGACGCTGTTGCTGCCGCCGTCGAGTCGAGCGGCGTTGTCATCTTCGACAGCCACGGTTCCACAGACTATGAGAACCCGTGGAACGAGGACGACCTTGTCTCCGGCGCGACAACGTCCTACCTCCTGCTGCAGACTTGCAGCGGCCTGACGACGGAGGACTATGCCAAGGACGGCAATACCTACCACGCGCAGTACATGGGCTACTACGGTACGATAAAATACTACGCCGTGGACGGCACCTGCATTGCGAACCACATGACAAAGTCCGCCCCGGACAGCCTGATCTGGAGCGCCATCTGCCTCGGCATGGCGACGGACGGTCTGTGCGCCCCGCTGCGCGCCGAGGGCGTGAGCGTGTTCTACGGCTATTCCCAGTCCGTCACGTTCGACTATGACTACAAGTGGGAAGAGGTCTTCTTTGCCCGTCTGCGCGCGGGCGACACCGTCGCACAGGCCGTTGCGCAGATGAAGACTGAGATTGGACAGTGGGATCGCTGCTCGGAGTACCTGACCATTGAAAGCGCACGCCGGAACTACTGCGCCTTCCCCATCGTCTCCTCCGCGCTGGACGCCTACCCCGGTAAGGGCAAGGTCGATGCCCTGCAGGAGGTCCATTCCGACTGGCAGCTCTTCGGCAAGGCGAAATTCACCGTTACGGCCGTCTCTGCCAACACGGCCCTCGGCACGGTCGTGCCGCTGAATGACCTGACGTTCGAAGCAAAGCCCGCGGAGAACGCCGCCGTCTCCGGCTGGTCGCTTCAGCCCGAGGGCGCAGCCGCCGTCGCGCAGGACGGCAATGTCTTCACCGTCAGCGACGTGCGCGAGGACTGCACGCTTGTGGTGGAGTTCCGCCAGCGCGTCCCCGCAACCGTCGTATTCTCCACGCCGGAGGGGGCTTCCCAGCCGATGCAGCGCGGCTATGTCGGCGAAGAGATGGCACTCACCGCCCCGGAGGGCAAGCCGCTGGCCAATGCGCACGACTATGTCTTCGCAGGCTGGACGGACGCTCCCGTGGCCGACGCCGTGCAGGTGAGCACGGTCTACACGGACACCTACACCCCCATCCGCGCCATGGTCACGCTCTATGCACTCTATTCGTGGCAGGACGGCGAGACGACCCGTTATACAACGCAGCCGCAGAATAAGGTCTGTCCGTCCGAGGCCTTCTCCGACCTCGACGTCACGCAGTGGTATCATGAGCCGGTCGACTATATGCTGGAAACGGGCATGATGAACGGCATGAGCGCCACGACATTCGAGCCGAACGGCACGCTGACGCGCGCACAGCTCGTGACCGTCCTCTACCGCCACGCCGGTTCCCCGGACGTGACTGGCCTGCCGAATCCGTTTGCGGACGTCGCGCCGCAGTCGTGGTATGCGAAGGCTGTCATCTGGGCAGCCGCCAACGGCGTCGTCAAGGGCACGTCCGCCGCGACGTTCGCCCCGGAGGACGCCATCACCCGCGAGCAGATCGCGGCCATTCTCTACCGCTACAACGGCGAGGCCGTTACGGGAGACCTGCTCTCCTCCTTCCCGGATGCGGACGCGGTCTCCGGCTATGCCGTTGAGGCCATGCAGTGGGCCGTCAGCCGCGGCCTGATCTCGGGCGACCCCGCCTCGGACGGCACGCTGTGGCTCCGTCCGCGCGACGGCGCGACCCGCGCCCAGATTGCCAAGATCCTGTGGGTCTGGCTCGGCGCGTAAATTCTGGATCTTTGAGGAAAAAGCCATGATGAAAAAACTGATCTCCGGGCTGGTTCTTCTGGCCATGCTGGCCTGCCTGGTGCTCCCCGCTGCGGCGGCGGAGCCCACGGCCCTTCCCATGACGGTCGCCGAGGCCGTGGACGGCGTCTCCGCCTACTGCACCGCGGCGATGCAGGCCGCCGGGACCTACAGCGATTGGTCCATCCTGCAGCTGGCCCGCAGCGGCAATCTGACGGACGCCATGCGGCAGGACTATCTCGCTTCTCTGGCGGAAAAGCTCCGCGCCTGCGGCGGCGTGCTGGATAAATCCTATTACACGCAGTATTCCCGCACGATCCTCGCCCTGACGGCCTGCGGCGAGAACGCCCGCGACTTTGCGGGCTATGACCTGACGGCCCCGCTTGCAAACTACGACCAGACCGTCTGGCAGGGCGTGAACGGCGCGGCCTTTGCCCTCATCGCCATGGACTCCGTGTCCTACGGCTTCGCAGCCTCCGGCACGAGCTCCCGCGCGCGCCTCGTGGCCTACCTGCTGGCGCAGGAGCTGCCGGGCGGCGGCTGGGACTATTCCGGTAAGACGGCCGACCCCGACCAGACCGCCATGGTGCTGCAGGCCCTCGCGCCCTACCGCACGCAGGCAAACGTCTCTGCGGCCATCGACCGCGCCCTGAACGTGCTCAGCGGCATGCAGAAGGACGACGGCAGCTTTGAAGCGTGGGGCGCCTCGTCCTCGGAATCGATCTCGCAGGTCCTTGTGGCGCTGTGTGCCCTCGGCATCGACCCGGCAAAGGACAGCCGCTTTGTCCGTGCGAACGGCGCGTGGCTCGTCAGCGCGCTGATGAGCTTCCGCGTGCAGACGGAAACCGGCCTTGCCTTCGGCCACACGAACCGCACGGCAAACTACATGGCCACAGAGCAGGCGGGCTACGCCCTCGCGGCCTATGAGCGCTTCCTCGCAGGCCAGCCCGCCCTGTACACCATGACGGACACGACCTACGGCACACACACCTGCGTCCGCTACCGCGACACGGCCCGCCACTGGGCGCAGCCCTATGTCTGCGCGGTGACGGAGCAGGGCCTCATGAATGGCGTCGGCAACGACTGCTTCGATCCCGAGGGAACGCTGAACCGTGCCATGCTCGCCACGATTCTCTGGCGCGCTTCCGGCAGCCCCGCAGCAGACGGCGGCAGCTTTTCCGACGTCCCGGCCGGGCAGTGGTACTCCACGGCCGTTTCGTGGGCGCAGCAGAGCGGCATTGTGCAGGGCGTGGGCGAAAACCGCTTCGCGCCGATGGACAGCATCACACGCGAGCAGCTCGCCGTTATGCTCTGGCGCGCCTCCGGCAGCCCCGGGAGCACACAGAGCCTTGCGGCCTTCCCGGATGCCGGGACGTGCTCCGACTGGGCGAGCACGGCGCTGGCGTGGGCTGTGGAGCGCGGCATTCTGAACGGCATGGACGGCAGACTGGCCCCCGGCGGCACGGCGACGCGAGCGCAGGCAGCGGCCATGCTGACGCGCTATCTGCAGTGAGGGTTCTGCCATGAAGCTGTTTCATTCCTGGAAGCGCTGGCAGCTCATCGCGCTGGTGTGCGTCGTTCTGACAGCCGTTCTGACGCTCGTCTTTGTACTGCAGGGCGGCGGCGGGGACACGCAGCCCACCGGCGGCACGGAGGGGCTGCAGCTGGCCACGGAGACGCTGGAGGACGTCACGGAGCCGCCCGAAACAGCCGCTCCCACAGAGAAGCCCACAGCCGCCTCGACGGAAGCCACAGAAGCTCCGACCGAAGCGTCTACGGAGGCCACAAAGGCCACAGAAGCCCCGACCGCCGCGACGCAGCCTGCCACGGAGGCCCCGACGGAGCCGCCCGCGACGGAGCCTGCCGCTCCTTCGTGCACGGTCTCCATCTCCTGCACGACGGTCCTGGACAACTGGGACAAGCTCTCGGAGGCCAAGCGTTCCATCGTCCCGTCGAACGGCATCATCCTCGGTACCGTGACGGTCGAGCTGCAGGAGGGCGACACAGTGTTTTCTGTCCTGCAGCGCGTGGTGAGCGACTACAATATCCAGATGGAGTATTCCGTCTCGCCCCTGTACCAGACCACCTACATCGAGGGGCTCGGCAACCTCTACGAGAAGGACTGCGGCGCGCGCTCCGGCTGGATGTTTGCCGTGAACGGCGTTTTCCCGAACTACGGCGCATCGGACTGCACCGTACAGGACGGTGATTCCATCCGCTGGCTGTATACCTGCGACCTCGGCAGCGACCTTTCCTGAATATTGTCTCCCATGCGGCGCATCCCGAACCGGATGCGCCGCTTTTTGTGTGCTGGGGCATTGTAGGGGAGCGGCGTCCTCGACGTCCCGTGAGGCACCTGCCGATCGGTACAGGGAACATGAAAAAAGCAAACGCTCCCGATTTGTCATTGCGAGGAGCGAAGCGACGTGGCAATCTCGGGAAGGCACTTACAGTTCGTACAGGCCGTCATTAAAACAGCGTGCAACAATTGTGTCTGCAGCGGCGCTCCCTGAGTGCCATGGAGACTGACAAAATACACCGGCGTTGATCCCGCGGCAATCTCGGGCAGGCAGCTGCGATTTCGCCGACGGTTCTCCCGTTATCCGTCCGTGTACTGCGAGATTGCCACGGCCCCTTCGGGGCCTCGCAATGACAATTCGGAGGCGTTAACCATTTTGACGGCGGTTTGTACGGGCTGCAAGTGCGTCGCCGGGCGAGGCATGCCTCGCCCCTACAAGGCGCTATCCCGGTCACGAAAAACTGCCCGGCGCTTTCGCGCCGGGCAGCCATTTTCTTATGTGCGGGACATCAGCGGGTCCTAGCGATCTCGATGGTGTTCGTCTTTTCCTTCAGGACAAGGACATCGCCGGTGTCCGTGCTGATGTGGGCCAGATCAGCCTGCGTCAGCTTGTAGTCGTCCGTTCCGGCGGCGACCACCGTGCCCCACATCATGAGGTTGCCGGAGATCGTGACATCGTGATCCAGCGCACCGCCGATGGTCACATAGCCGTCGGAGGTCTTGCTGAGATTGCCGTCTTCATCGCTCTTGGAGTTGAGCAGGTAGATATCGCCGTTCAGCTCCGCGGTCTGGCCTGCGGGCGTGGGATTCAGGACGATGCTCGCCGTGGCGTCGCCGTTGACAGCCGCGAGATAGCCGATGTCGTTCTTCATCGTGATATTGCGGAACCTGCCGCCGTTGATCTCGATGGTCACGAACTTCATGGCATGCAGCAGGCCATAGGTACCGGTGACATTTTCAACAAGGCAGTCGTTCACAACGCAGCGCGCGGGCACATAGGTGCTCAGAGACATGCAGTTTCCATAGACGATCAGGCCGTTGTAGCCGGTCAGGTCATGGAACCAGCCGCCGTTGATGGTCAGCAGGGTCTCCGTCTTGTTCGCGCCGAGATTGAACACTCCGCCGCCTGCGCCGAAGATCATGTTGGCGATCTCAAAGCCGTCGTTCACAGTGACCTGTGCGCCGGAGCCGATACTGAAGGAGGCATTGACACCGCTCTTCAGATACTTGCTGTTGCCGTCCACGCGGAAGTTCTCGATGGTGACGTTCGCTTCCTTGATGTCAAACATATAGCCGGAGGTGTTCGTAGCATCACGGCGGACCATGCAGCGCTTGGCATTCTCGCCGAATTCGTTGAAGTTCAGCGAACAGTCTTCCTTGATCTGGATGCGGTAGACCAGTGAAATGACGAAGTTCGCGTCATCGGGGATGGTCTCCATGGCATCGACACGGGCCTTCAGGATCTCCTTGGCCTTCTCGAACGTCTTGACCGGCGTCTTAACGGTCAGGCCGTCGTTCGTGTCATTGCCGTTGCCGCTGAGGTAGACGACGATGTCGTTCGTCTTGACCTCGGCAAAGACCGCCGTGTTGTTCTCATTGACCTCGAGGTAATAAGCGCCGTCGATGCCGTTGACAACATGTACCTTCTCCATATCGCTCGGCTGCAGGGCATAAGCGCCCTCGCCCGTTCCACCGGAGATGGTGGCTGCGCCGACGAATTCCTTGGCCAGCAGGATGGGGAGCTTGCCCTTCAGCTTGGTCAGGCCCTCCGGCACGCGAATCGCGACGTCCTTGGAGGACCCATAGGCGTTGTTGATGTAAATCGGGTCCTGGAAATCGGTATCCTCCGTCGGAATGAGGGTAACGTTGTGGGTTGAAAGGGTCAGCGCGTTGATCGTCTCGCCGTTCTTGTTCGTGTTGCCGGCAAACTTCACACCGCCGAGCACGACGGTAGAGCCGTCATTCGTGGCAGAGATGCAGGCGATGTTCGCGCCCGTCGTCGACATGGAGTTGTTCACAACCGCGCCGCCGAGCAGGTTCACTTCCACAGGATGGCTGCCCATAACGTTGATGACGCCCGCAACGGAGCCGCCCACGTTATCGGACAGCTCGCCGCCATTCATCGTGAAGACGGTCTTATCGTCCTTCGTGTTGGACTTGAGGTAGATCGCGCCGCCGGTGAACTTGGACGTGTTGTTCGAGATCTTGCCGCTGTTCAGGACCAGGGTGGAGTTTTCCACATAGAACGCACCGCCCTGTGCGCCGAAGCAATTCGTAACAACGGCGTTGTTCATCGTCATCGTCGCATAGTTCAGCAGATAGATGGTGTTGCTCGCGGGAGCGGAAGCGGGCAGTCCGGAGAAGACCTCGGCATTGCCGTCGATCGTGATGTTCGAGAGCGTCAGGCTGCCGCCGTCCACGGCGATCATGTTGCCCGTGCAGGACGGAGCGCGCTTGACGATGCAGTCGCGGCCCTTGAGGTCCCACGTCTGCTCATCGAGCACGGTCACGGTATGCGTGACCCAGATGACACCGTCGGTGACCTTCGGAGAGATGAGAGCCGCAGCCGCAGCAAACGTGCGGACCGGGGTCTCCTCCGACAGGCCGTCGTTGGAGTCGCTGCCCTTGACACCGTCCAGATAGACCGTCGCGCCGACATAGGTGTCGTTGAGCCAATAGGCAAAGAGCGTCATGTTGTTCGTGACCGGAGTCGCGAAATCCCATTCCGCGCCGCTGGCGGTGTGCCAGCCGAGGAAGGTATCGTCAGTCTTGACGGGATCGGCGGGCTTTTCGACCGTGCCGCCGTGCTGGACCTTGACCTGCACCGGTGTGGTGCCGTTGACGGCATTGAACGTGACGGTATGCTGGATCAGGCCGTCAGACAGTGTGACGGTGACGTCCTCGGTCAGACCGGCCAGGATGTAGTTGCTGCCGTGGCTCGCCAGACGGCCGCTCGTTGCGGAGACGTCATAGACCTCATAGCCCTCGTCAGCGCGGGCGATAAACTCGACAAAGTTCACATTCTCCGGGAGCGTCAGCTCCGTGACGGCCTTGCCTTCGACATAGGCCGCGCTGTGCTCGGAGACGAAGGTGACGTGGATCGGCTCCTTCGGCTCGGTGGGCTCGGGTTCGGTAGGCTCGGGCTCCGTGGGCTCGGGCTCCGTGGGCTCTGGCTCCGTCGGTTCGGTCTCCGTCGGCTCCGTGGGCTCGGGCTTATCCTCCGCAGCCTTCAGGAAGCGGCACAGGAGCGTAGCGGCCTCAGCGCGGGTCAGAGGGTTCTGCGGCAGGAAGCTGCCGTCCGGATAGCCGGTCAGGACACCTGCCGTCTGCATGGTCTCCACAGCCTCTTCCGCCCAGGCGGCGATGTCGGCTGCATCGGTGAAGGTCTTAACCTCCTCGATCTCGGGGAGGGTCTTGTTCAGCAGCTTCAGCAGCCGCAGGAAGATGGTGGCAGTCTCCTGCCGGGTGGCCGCGCGGTCCGGGGCAAACGTGCCGTCGCCGTCACCGGTCACAACGCCGTTCTCGGCGGCCCATGCGACAGCGCCCGTGTACCAGGTGCCCACTGCCACATCGGAGAAGCCGGTAGAGGCATTGTCGTCCGTTTCCGCACCGGCGGCGCGCGCCAGAACGGTCACAAGCATGGCACGGGTCAGCGTGCCCTCGGGATCAAACGCCGTGTCGCTCACGCCCTTGAAGTAACCGGCGGCAACGGCTTCCGTGATGGCGTCATACGCCCAGTGGTCCTTTGAGACGTCCGTGAACCCGCCGCCCTCTGCCGCGAAGGCAGAGGGGAGCGCGGAACACAGGAGGCACACGACCAGCAGGACGGACAGCACCCGTTTCATCAGTTGATTCATGGTTTCCTCCTATTCTGAGCTTAATGCTCCAGCGTGGGGAGGCTCCCGGCGGGGAGCGCCACGGCGTCCTGACTGCTCAGCTCGGTTTGGGCCAGCGTGCAGGTCTCGCTGAAGTTGAAATCGCCGGTGCGGTCGAGATCCATCGCGCCGCTCTTGGAAGCGAACAGGCCGACAACGGGCCATGCAGCCTCGTCGAACGTGCCGCGGAGGACGACCTCCTCGGTCTCCTCGTTGATCGCGATGATGCTGGAGGAGTCCTCGCCGTTGAAGCGTGCCCAGTAGATCCAGCCGGTCTCCATATCATAGTACAGGGACTGATACATATGCTGGCCCGTAATAGCAAGGGACTTGTCCGTTACGATGGTGTGCAGGAGGCTCAGCGTGTAGCCGTCACCGCTCGGAGCGATGCCGATGAGGTGGATCGTGCCGGAGGCAGACAGCATATAGAAGTAGTTGTAGGTGCTGTCATGGCCCGCATAGGCAATGCCCGCAATGGCAGTGAACGCACCCTGCAGATTCCATAGGCCGCGGTAGCCGTTCTCGGTGGTCGGATCGACGAGCATCAGGTAGTAACCATAGGTGCCGAGCGTGAGGTCAAGGTTCGGGCTGTAGGCCATATCGGACATAAACAGGTCGCCGGTGTAGCACAGCTCCTTGGCTGCGTAACCGTTTTCGGCATCAAGGCTGTAGAGGTTGCCGTCGCCGGAGGCCAGCAGCATATCGCCCGTCTGGACGACGGAGTAGTAATCCTGCTCCAGTGCACCGGTGAGGTACTTGTAGTTTGCAGAGTCGACATCGATGTCGGCAACAAAGCTCTGGCCATCTGCATTGTGGACGATGCCGGTCAGCGTCGTGTTGTTCTGCAGGACCGTAATAGTGCACTCGGCCTTGACGGTGCCGTCGAGCTTGGAGGCGGCGGTGATGACTGCCGTGCCCTCGCTGACTGCGGTGACAACGCCGTTTGCATTGACGGTGGCGATCTTCTCATCGGAGGAGGACCAGACGATGAAGCGGTCGGTCAGGTTCCACGGGGTCACGAAGGCCTCGAGGGCGGTCTTGTTGCCGCTGTAGAGCGTGGCGCTCGTCGTGGTGAGCTGGACCTTCTCAGGCTTGTCGGTCTTGCCGGTGGAGCCGCCCTGACCGCGAACGATGTACAGGCCGGTCATTTCGCCGGGCAGATCGGAGAGTGCCGTGCCGGCACCGGTCGTGAGGTCAAGCTTCACGAGCTTGTAGGTCGGACGCGCCCAGCTGGAGGTTCGCACGAACTGTGCCCAGTAGAGCTCGCCGGTAGAGTGGTCAAAGGCCATGGACTGCAGATAGTTTGCCTTGAAGCCGGTCTTGCCGACTTTCGTCAGCTCGCCGATCTTGCCGTCCTCAGTCAGACGGAAGCTGTAGAGGTAGGTGTTGCGCGTGGAGGCGTTGATGACATAGAACGTACCGTCGTCGCTGATGGCCAGCACCTGCGGCACTTCGCCGTCGCGGGACGAGGGCATCATGTCGCTCGTGATCGAGCCGATCTCGGTCAGCTCGCCAGTGAACATGTCGACGGTGACGAGCTTGCCGTACTGCGGCTCGCCGTTCTCGTCATTGAGGACCGCCATGGCGTACAGCTTGCCGTCGGCCTTGTTATAAGCCATGTCGATCAGGATGGCGTTCAGGTAACACACGGGCGTCGGGTCGAACTTGCCGTGCTGCATAACGTACAGATAGCCATCCGTCGTGCAGGCCACGGTGTAGCCGTTGACATACTCCGCAGAAGCGAACTGGACATCGGCCTCTGCTGCAGTCTCCGGGGTCTTGGCCGTATCCGGCTCAAAGCGCGCCCAGGTGTTGTTCGTCGAGTTGAAGGCGAAGAAGCCATTGAGCTCCACTGCGGGCTCTTCGTCGCCGTCGTCGCCGCCGAGGCCAAGCTCGAGCTCATAGGCTCTTGCGTTGCCCGCATAGTCCACGACCGCAACAACGACCTTGTCCTGCTTCATGGAAGCAACGTTGACCGAAAGGCTCAGTGCCTCGTTTGCCGTCTGCTGGTTCGGAGAGAGCGTTCCGATAAGCTTGCCGTCCGTCGTGAGGAACTGGATGGCAGAGATGTACTGGTTATCCTGCGCCGCGATGTTGATGAGCTTGCGGCCCGCAGGATCGCTGGAGAAGAACATCTGGGTGACGGCCGGTGCCTCGTTATCGACGGTAACGAGCGTCTCCCACGCTGCACCCTTGCCGAGGCCGGTATAATTGCCGTTCTCGTCGGCGGTGTAGTACTCCGGTACGGCAGTCAGGACGAGCTCGAGCTTCGTGTTGTTCGGGAGCGCATTGCCCTCGTTGTCGGTGAAGCGCCAGCTGATGCCCTTCGTCGTAACGGTGTTGGACCAGTAGCCGCCGTTCGTATAGTAGAAGGCGCCGGACTGCTTGCCGTAGTCCTTGCTGAAATAAACCTCGCCGGTCTCTGCATTGCGGATGACGTAGCTGACGTCCTGCGCATTGCGGATCAGGTTGTAGTTTATGGTCATGAGCGTATCGCCCGCGCGGACAGCCGTGCGGTCAGCAATAAACGCATCATCGTTGGCGTAGAGGTTCACACCGAGGTTGAAGGTATTGCCGCTGCCCGCCTTCTTCACATTGTAGTAGTTCTCCCGCGCGATATTCAGGTACTTGTGCGGCATCTCGTTGAAGCGATCCTCGGCATAGACGCTGGTATCGAACATGGAGGAATCCGTCCAGTTGCCCCAGAAAGCCAGGAACGGGATGGACTGGCTGACGCCAAGCTTGCCCTCGGCATCGGTCTCGGCATTCAGGTAGACATAACCCTCGAGGTAGTTGCCATTGGAGAAGTTCTCCTCCATATACTGCTTGCCTTCCTCGTTCAGGCTCAGGGTTGCCTTGACCTGCACACTGCCGTTGGCCGGGACGGTCACGACGTCGTTGCTCTGCAGGCTCTCAAGCGTCTTGCCCTCATAGGAGCCGCCCTCGAGAATGTCGTTAAGGATCTGCGCATCGACCTCGTCGGCAGTGCCGTCGCCGTTCAGGTCGGCCAGAGAAGCGTCTGCAAGCAGCTCCAGTCCGGCGGCATGGTTCAGGATCGCCATGACGTCGCCGTCGTCGAGCTTGCCGTCTCCGTTGAGGTCGTAGCCCGCCGCATCGGTCGTGAAGACCGCATTTGCGCCGACTGCAACATCGTTCATGGCGATGAACTTCGTGCCGGACTCTTCATCCGTGACTGTTTCCGGCGCAAGCACACTGGCGCTGAGCCTGTAGGAGACGGACTTGTCCGTCAGGTTGTTGACATGGAACGAGAAGCTGTAGGTACCGGTGCGGGCGGGATCGTCGCCGAACTCCACCTTGACCTTGCCGTCGTCATTGCCGTCAATGGTCACATAGGCGGGGCTGTTCACGGCGTTCTCCACGTTGCCAAGGCCGGAGCCCTGTCTTCTCGGGGAGTACTCCACGTCGGAATCCGGGTCCATGATGGGAACGGCCGTGCCCATCATCAGGCTCTGCGCCAGAGCGCGGGCCGTCAGGCCGGCCTTTTCCGCAAGGCCGTTCTCACGGATGTACTGCGCGACAACGGCTGCCTGACCGGCAGCAGACGGAGACGCCATGGACGTGCCGCTCATCAGGCCGTAGGTGCCGTCCGTGCGCGTGGAATAGATGTTGCCGCCGGGGGCGGTGATCTCGGGCTTCAGAGACAGATCGCCGGGTACGCCCCAGGAGCTGAAGGAGCTCATGGTGATAACGCCGCCGGTGGCGTTCATGTCGGTGTAGACGCCGCTGCCGTGGACGGTCAGCTTGCCGCCCCAGACGCCGTTCTCGTCCTGCGTGGCCGAGGCGAGGATCGCCTTCATCTGGTCAAGGCGGATCGTGATGAACGGAAGCTTCTTCGTGCAGGCCGCATAGATGGCATCGAAGCCGTCAACATTGTTATAGACGATAATGGCGGCAGCCTTCGCGGCATCCGCATTGATCTGCTTATCGGTGAAGGCAACGCCGTTGCCGCGGGAGACAAGGACGATCTTGCCGGCCGTGTTCGCAAAGTCAGACTTCTCGCCGCCGTACTTCACGGTGTCGTCCGGGTCGGTCGGATCGCCGATGAACACGAAGTCATACTCCGTGCCGCTCTTGTCCTCGGACTTATCGAGCGTCGTAAAGGCTGCGCTCTTGCAGGTCGCGCCGCCGGTGAACGTCTTGCCTGCGCCGTCGGCGTAGGTGTAGTTCGCGCCGTTGACCGTAAAATACTCCGCGGTGTTGGCGATGTTGTCGGCACTGGCGACGGCCAGAGAATTCTCATAGGCGCCGGGGGAGCCGACGCGGCCGGTGTTGGAATCCTCGGCAAACAGCAGGCCGTTGACGGAGTCCTCTGCCCAGTTTCCGGAGTTACCGGCAGACATGCAAACGACGGTATCCGTCTCGTCCAGAGAATCCATGACATTGTCGAAGTACGCCTCGCCGGGGGTCGTGAAGCCGACCGCCGCGGAGCCAAGGGACAGGTTGACGCTGTCGCAGTCCAGAACGATGGCATCCTCGATGGCGGCGATGTAGTCATCGGCATAGGCGCCGCCGTTCTTGCCGAACACCTTCATAACGACGACCTGCGCATCGGGCGCAACGCCGACGACGCCGTTGTCAGCGTAGGTGTAGGTGCCGTCCGCATTTTCCACATAGCGGTTGGCCGTGGGGCGATACCTGCAACGTGCGTGCCGTGGTCGCCCTGCTGATCGTTGTCATGCGTGATGTCGAGAGTGGCGTCAATATAGTTGAAGCCGAAGGCGATCTTGCTGCTGACATACAGAGCATTGCCGGTCAGGCCCTCATAGCGCTCTGCGGCATGCAGCTGCGGCAGGACCTCGTTGATCTTCGCGGCGGTCAGCAGATCATAATCCGCGATCTGCTTGCCGTTCTTCGTCGAGGTAACCAGCAGGCTGTAATCGAACGCAGCGCTGTTGAACGACGGATGGTCTGAATCCAGGCCGGTATCGACAATGGCGATGCGGCTGCCCGCACCGGTATAGCCCTCGAGCCAGGCGTTGTAGCTGCCGATCATATTGCCGGAGGAAATGGTGTTGAGATCGGCCTGCTCGCGCGGATCGATGCTGTACTGCGGAACGAGCATGACGCTCTTAACGCCCTTCAGCGCTTCGACCTCGTCCATCTTGCCATAGGGCAGGTCAACGGACATGGCGTTGGCGGCCAGCGTCAGGTTCCAGTGGACGTTCAGCGTCTCGCCGGACAGCACGTTCGCAGAGATCTCTGCGGCCAGCGCCGCCTGCTTGGCCTCGAGCGCCTTGGACACTGCCATGGCGGCAGCATTGCCGGCGATGCCGCGGGTAGCGTAGCCCTGCTGCAGGACAGGCTTGTCCTCCAGCACGACGAACACACGCACGACATCGGTGTCGGCATAGGGAGCCTCTTCCGTTTCGGTCTCGTCCGCAGCGGCATTGTCTTCCGTTGCAAGCTTCAGGCCGTCGGTGGAGATCTCATGATAATTCGCGGTCTGATCCTCCGCCATGGCGGAGACGCCGGACAGCAGGCCGGTGACCATGCACACGACCAGCAGCAGCGAAAGGACCCGTTTCAGATTCCAGTGCTTCATTCTTCTATCCTGCGCTCCTTTCATGCGAGATTCTCAAGGTAGACCATGATGATCTTCGCAAACTGTGCGCGCGTTGCCTGGCCCTGCGGCTCCAGCATGCTGTCGCCGACGCCGTTGACGACGCCGTTAGCAGCAGCCCAGCGCATGGCGGGAAGCGCCCAGCTCGAGACCTTTGCGGAATCCTTGTATGCATTGAGTGCGGCGACATCCGTCTTCCAGGTGTTGCCCTCGCTCTGCCAGCAGCGGAACAGCATGGTGACCATCTCCTCGCGGGTCACATTCTGCTCCGGCTTAAACGTGCCGTCTTCATAGCCCTTGACGAGGCCCTGCTTGCTGGCCCACTGCACATAGGGCGCATACCAGCTGCCGGCCTTGACATCGGAGAAGCTCGTTCCGGCATAATCGGCCGTCTTCACACCGGCCATGCGGCCGAGGACCGTGACGACCATGCCGCGCGTCAGAGTGGCATCCGGGGAGAACGTCGTCTTGCCCGTGCCCTTCATCAGGGCATTGCCGAGGACATAGTCCACAGCATTGTGATACCACTGCGTCTGATCGACATCCTTGTAGCTCTTGGACGGGCAGTTCTTACCGTTGCAGGCCACATAGATCCTGATCGGGAAGTCAGCGATCTTCGTCGTCTCATAGTTCTTGTCCGTCACCTTGGCGCCGGACACCTTGAAGGTATAGCTCTTCGTCGCTGCGTTCGTGAACGTCAGCGTCAGCACGGCCTGATCGGCCTCGGCTGCGCCGCCGACCCAATTGCAGACGACCTTTCCCTTCTCCTTTGTGTTTGCCACTGCAAGCGGCAGACCCTTTTCGGTCTTGCTGAGCGTCAGCGAGCTGTCGTAGCTGAGCGTGAAGGCTCCGCTGCGCACGGCGCTGCCGCCGCGAAGACTGAGTGTGACTGTGACCGTGCCGTCCGCGGCATTGGCCATGCCGAAGAGCGCCGGGGCGTCCGCAGCGGACACCGGCAGGACCAGGCAAACCAGCAGCAGGCAGGCCAGCAGCAGCGCAGTCAGTTTTTTGCGCATTGCATATCCCATCCTTTCCTTTTTGCTCGTTAGCGCTTTGCTCCGCTAACGCGTAATGAACTGCGACTCTAATTATGCCACAGGCTGTATGGAAATGCAAGGAAAAATTTGCCTGACTTTCTGTTTTTCTGTCGTGGAATATCCATATTAAATGTCCTTATTTGCCAGCTAATCACAATTCATTCCCTTCTGGTGTGCTGATCGCTCTATTTTCTCTCACAAATATTCTTACACTTTCGCGTATATTCGTCTTACATTTCGTCTCTCATTTCAGCCACAGGCAGACAGCTGTCCGTGACACGGAGACGCAAAAAGCTCCTGCGCATGCAGTGCACACGCAGGAGCTTTGGATATTTGGGTTCAGGGAATATCGCGCAGGACTTCCTCGGGCGGAAGATCGAGCTGCTCCGGCTCGCGCAGGAGCTTTTCGAAGTACTTCATGACGGTCGCGTAATAGAAGCCATCGACGATACGCTCGTCCGTATTCATGACGAAGTCGACGTAGCGGCGCGTCACGGGCTTGCCCTGCAGGTCGAGCTCGACCTTGCGGTACTTACGGCCAAAGGCGACGAAGACAGGAAGGTTGCCGAAGTTATAGAGGTGGTGGACAATAGGCGGGATGCCAAGCGAGCCCATGGACGTGAAGATGACCGTGCCATGGAAGGGGCTGAGGTCCGTCAGAAACGCCGGCAGCAGGCCGAAGTAGTCCAGCGTCTTCAGGAACCAGACAACAAACTTCAGCAGGAGGCGCGGCATACTGGCCAGCAGAGCCGCGACATGGTCGAACGAGCTGTTAAGGGGGGTGTTTTTGACCTCGTCGATGAGGGCGTTCAGCTTCTCATAGACCTCCTTCGTCGTGTCCGTCGGCTTGAGGTGGAGCTTGATGGTCGTCTCCTCGCCGTCCGTGCGCATGTCTTTCTTGATGGTCATGGTGAACTGGACATCGTCATCGCGCTGATAGACGCGCTGGCCGGAGAAGAAGCGGTTCACGCCGGGGTACTTTGCGATGCAGCGGACATAGGCCGCAAGCAGCACATGCGTCAGACCGAAGGACTCCATGCCTTCCGCGCGCTTCTGGCGGATGTAGCGCTCGACCTTCGAAATTTCGAACGTCGTCTGGATGGAGTTGCAGGCATCGTTGCGCGTGGGCATGATGTAGCCCGCGACAATGTTCATCGGGCTGAGCGTACGGATAAGACGGCCATCCTTGCGGTCGCCCCACGTCGGGTGGTAAGCCCCGTCCGTGAACGGCCGCATTGCGAGCACGGCGACGAAGGCGCTGCCGGCCATGGCGATGTTGGAGATCTTGACAAGGCGGTACCACACGGGGATCGTGCAGCCGGCCATCGCCAGATCATAGATGAGGATGGCCAGCGGGACCAGCAGCGTGAACAGCAGCGGATAGGACACCGGGATCTTGCCGGTGATGGTCAGGCGATAGATCAGGTAGAGCAGCAGGTACAGGATCCAGCACATCACGACATAGCGCATATAGCCGAACAGGGCGTAGCCGCCGTGCAGGTGCAGGTCGAGCGCCGCCTGTCCGAAGTAGACGCAGGCCCAGAAAATGGGCTTCGACGTGCGATAGAACCGCGTCTCCCCTTCCAGCACGAGCTGGAGCGCAAAGCCGAGGCTCACCGCCATCGGCAGGACCTTCTGGAACCAGATGTTCACGGTGCTGATCACGGCTCCCTCGCCGAGGCAGAGCGCGAGGATCTGCAGAACGATGGAAGCCAGCGACAGGGCCGCGGCGATCCAGGTCAGCGGGTTTTTCCGGCTGACATAAAAACGGGTCTGTTGTTTCATGGTTTCCCTCTCTTTCTAGGGTATTTCAGCTTGTTGAAAAATGTCCTTCCGGATCTTTTTCTGCCAGGCTGCAGTCTGTTTCCTCATTTCTGTGCGTTCATACATTATTAAAGCGTAATTCCAGCCGTGTGTCAACCTGCAAACGGCCGCAAATGCGCAAAAAACCGCTGCAAAATGGAGCACATTTTGCAGCGGTTTGTTGGATTTTGGATCAGAGGGCGCGGAAGATCAGTAGGAGCAGGAAGCCCATCAGCAGCAGAATGCCCAGACAGATCGGAACGATCGTAAACAGGGCGCTGAAGATCATCGTGGAGATATCGTGCTTTTCCAGCGGGATGCCTTCCTCCGGCGCTTCCTCGGACTCACCGCTGCGCTCCTTCTGGAATGCGCGGGCCCGGGCGAGCTTTTTGCGGAACATCACGCCGCCCATCAGACTGCGCCGCTCCGGCAGCTCCGGAAACTTCAGTGTTCTTCCCTGCGGCTCGTTCTGCTCGACGGCCTCAGGCTGCTCGGCATCCTGACGCTCCCCACTGCCCGTCTTGCGCTCACTCATTGGTGTGCAGCTTGTGGTGGCAGGCTACAAAGTGGTTCGGCGTGACCTCCTCCCAGTCAGGGACGACGTGGGTGCAGATCTCGGTGCAGTACTTGCAGCGCGTGTGGAACTTGCAGCCCTTCGGCGGGTTGACCGGACTGGGGATATCGCCCTCGAGCACCGCCAGGTCACGCTTTTCCTCCGTCGTCGGGATGGATTCGAGCAGAGCCTCGGTATACGGATGCATCGGGTGGTCGAAGATCTCCTGTGAGTCGGCAAGCTCGACGAGATTGCCCAGATACATAACGCCGATGCGGTCGGAGATATACTTAACGACCGACAGATCGTGCGTGATGAACAGGTAGGTCAGGTGCTGCTGCTCCTTCAGGTCCTGCAGCAGGTTGATGATCTGCGACTGGATGGAAACGTCCAGAGCCGAAACAGCTTCGTCGCAGACGACAAACTTCGGATGCACGGCAAGGCTGCGGGCAATGCCGATTCTCTGGCGCTGACCGCCGGAGAACTGATGCGGATAACGGTGCAGGAAATAGGGAGCCAGGCCGCAATCCTCCATGGTCTGCAGGATCTCCTCATGCATACGCTCGTTGGCCTTCTTGCAGTACTTGTGCGCCAGCAGGCCCTCGCCGATGATGTTGGCAACGGTCATACGGGGATTCAGCGAGGAATACGGATCCTGGAAGATATACTGCATCTGGCAGCGCAGGGTACGGACCTCCGGATAGGTCAGGCGCGCAAGGTCGATGCCGTTATCGAGCAGGGCCTCGTGCTTCTGGAACTCGGGGTCGGCGGCGTACTTCGCGCGCATGGCGTCGATGCGGGCGTCGACCTTTGCAATCTCGGCACGGGCGGCCTCGACGAGCTTGTCATGCTCGGCGACCTTCTCAGCCAGCTTGTCAAGCTTGCCCTTGCGGCTGTCATAGCCTCTCTCGCCCGCTTTGAGCTTCGAGAGCTTGAAGGCCTCCTCGTCGTAGTCGAGCTTGACGGGGGCACGCTTCTCGATGGCCTTGTGCAGATCGCAGCAGCGGTCATGGCGCTCGGAGAAGATCTTCATGACCGGGCCGAGGTCCTTGGCGGTGATAAAGCCGCCGATGACATTCACGATGTTCAGATAGGCGTCGTTCGCAGCCTTCTTCGCAGCCGTGAGATCGTTGTGCATGTGCAGGCGCTTCTGCTCATCGGCAGCATCATAGACCTTCTGCATCTCGTCGCGCTTCTTTTCGAGCGCGGCCAGCTCATGCAGGCCGTGGGGCAGATGGCGGATAGTCTTTTCGATATACTCGGGGGCCAGCTCATCACGGGACGCGCCATAGTACATCGTCTTGCCGTCGGTCTGACGGTAGAGCTGCAGCAGCGTGCGTCCGAACGTGGACTTGCCGCAGCCGGACTCGCCGACGAGGCCGACCGTTTCGCCTTCGTAGATATTCAGGCTGATGCCGTCGTTCGCCTTGACGTACAAGCCCTTCTTTTTGCCGACCGGGAAATACTGCCGCAGGTCCGTGATCTTGAGAAGAACATTATTTCTTTCCATGCCGGTCCTCCTTCCGCGGGTAGAAGCAGCGAACCTGCTGCGTCTCGCTGACGTGAATCATCTCGGGCTCCTCATTGAGGCAGCGCTCCGTGGCGTATTTGCAGCGCGGGGCGAACTTGCAGCCCTTCGGGAGCTTGAGGGGGTGCGGCACTGCGCCGGGGATGGCGTCCAGACGCGTATGCGTCGGGGTGCTCAGGCGCGGAATGGAGTTCATCAGGCCCTCGGTGTAGGGATGAGAGAACTCAGCGTCCATGAAGATTGTACCGGCGGGCGCCATCTCCACGACCTGACCGCAGTACATAACGGCCACGTCGTCCGCGATCTGGCGGATAACACCGAGGTCGTGGGTGATGAAGATGATCGAGGTGCCGTGCTCTTCCTTCAGATCGTTCATGAGCTTCAGGATCTGCGCCTGGATCGTAACGTCCAGAGCCGTGGTAGGCTCGTCCGCGATGAGCAGCTTCGGCTTGCAGGCCAGTGCCATGGCGATCATGACACGCTGACGCATACCGCCGGACAGCTGATGCGGATACTGCTTGGCGACGATGTGCGGATTCGGAATCTTGACATCGGCCAGCATTTCAATGACCTTTGCGGCAGCCTGCTTCTTCGTCATGCCCTGATGGATAATGAACGGTTCGCTGACCTGACGGGACACGGTGAAGACCGGGTTCAGGCTGGTCATCGGCTCCTGGAAGATGACGGAGATATCATTGCCGCGGACGGAATACATTTCCTTCTCGGTGAGCTTCGTGAGGTCACGGCCCTCGAAAAGGATCTCGCCGCTGTCGATATAGCCGTTGCCGTCGAGAAGCTGCAGGATGCTCATGGCGGAGACGCTCTTGCCGGAACCGGACTCGCCGACAACGCCGAGCGTGCGTCCGGTCTCAACGGAATAGGAAACGCCGTTGACCGCCTTGACAATACCCTTCTTCGTGCGGAAGAAAGTATGCAAATCTTTTAATTCAAGTAATGCCATATCTCTTCCCTCCCTTATTTATCGCGGTCAGACTTCGGATCCATGACGTCACGGAGCGTATCGCCGACGATGTTGATGCAGATACAGGTGATCGCAAGGAAGATCGCCGGGAACAGCCAGCGCCACCAGAAGTTCTTGATGACGGTGGAGTTGTTTGCGCCGTTGAGCATATTGCCCCATGTCGGACGCGGGTAGGTGACGCCGAAGCCGAGGTAGCTCAGCGTGGACTCCGTCAGCATGCAGGTCGCAAAGTCGAGCGTCAGCGTGACGAAGATGACCGAGACAATGTTCGGCAGGATATGACGGAATGCGATGCGGGACTCGCGCAGACCCATGGCCTTAGCGGCCGTGACATACTCCTGCTCGCGGGCGAGAAGGATCTGACCGCGGACGAGACGGGCCAGACCGGTCCAGCTCAGCAGGCCAAGGATGACCATGAGGATGAAGATCTTTTCATTCTCGCTGATGTCCATCTGCGCCATGAGGGCGGACAGGATCATGGCGAACGGCAGGAACGGGATGGCGCCGAAGATCTCGGTGAAGCGCATCAGGAACATATCGACCTTGCCGCCGAAGTAGCCGGAGATACAGCCGATGATGATGCCGATGATCGTGGAGATGATAACGGCGATCGCACCGATGGTCATCGTCATCTTACCGCCCTGAATGATACGCAGGGCAACGTTCGCGCCGTAGTTATCCGTGCCGAAGAGATAGCCCTTCAGGCCCCACTTGCCCATGAGCTCGTGGTTGGAATCGACTGCGTAGCTCTGGAACGCGCCGCCGAAGATGTCGGACGCGCCCTGTGCGTCGTCGGGGACCTTGCACTGGCCAAGGGTATTGCTGCCCCACGAGAACACACGGCCCTCGCTGGTCAGCGCGGTGTAGTGGTAGGTGCCGGAGACGATCTTAACGATCTCCTCGCCCTCATGCAGCTTGGGCATCGCCTTGCTGCTCGTATCGAAGTCACCGACGAAGCCGACGGTGCCGTCATCGAGCAGGGCGCAGACCGTCTTGCTCGTGGCATAGATGCTCGTGATCTTGCGGCCGTTCAGGAACTCACGCAGGGGAACCGTGGCGGAGCCCATGTTGTCGCGCATCTGATCATACAGGCCGCGCTTGCCGGTGTAAACGGAATTGCCGTCCGTCACGGCGACGACGTAGTTCAGCGTAAAGTCGATATCCGTGAGCTTGCCGTCCAGCGTGGCTACGGTGTCGAAGTTCTGATAGGTGTTCTTGTTGCCCCACATATACAGGGTGCCGTCGTTCATCAGGATGGCCGTGGCCTGATAGCCGCAGGTGATTTTCTTGATGTTGGAGGCATCGATGGTGCCGTTGAGGAGCTCGTCCGGCTCGGGAGCGATGTTGGGGTTCACCGCCGGGTCAAAGTAGCCGTACTGGCCGAGCTTGTTTGCGCCCCAGGCGTAGACCTTGCCGTTCTCGCCGACAGCAACGATGTGATCGATACCGGCAGCGACCCAGGCGATCTTCTCATTCTGAACCTCTTCCGGGATATCGGCGATGTCAATGCCCGTCGTGCCGAGGCCCGTTGCGCCCCAGACATAGACCTTGCCCGCGTTGGAAAGGCCGACGGAGAAGCTGCCGTAGCTGTCGAGCATCTTGATGTCGTTCTTCAGCTCGCTCGGGACGGAGAGCATGGACATCGTGGGCGGCAGGTTGGCCTGCGTGACTTCGGTATAGGTGTCGGTATAGTTCGTCATGAACAGCGGGCCGATGAAGACCAGCAGGAACATGGCGATGACCACGCAGAGGGCGCCTACGGCGAGCTTGCGCTCCATAAAGCCGCGGACGATCTGCTTGACCGGGCTGACAATCTCTTCGACGTCGTTTTTGGCTGCGCGCTTGGCCTCGATATCATCGGCCAGGCCCTTGCTGCCGCCAAAGAAGAGGCGGCCGAGCCAGCTGCGCTTCGCGGAGGAATTCTTCTTGCTCATGCTCTTACCCCCTTACTTGTTGACTCTGACGCGCGGGTCGACCAGGCCATAGACAATGTCAATGACAAGGTTGCCGAGCAGCGCGACGACGACATAGAACAACTGCATCAGGATCGTAACATCGTAGTCCGAGGTACGCAGGGACGAGATCATGAGCTTGCCCATGCCGTTGAGACCGAACATGTCTTCAAAGATCAGGGAGCCCGCAAAGATGCTGGTGAACCAGCCGACGATCATCGTGACGATGGGGATCAGGGCGTTGCGCCATGCGTGAGAATAGATAACAGTCTTTTCCTTGACGCCCTTGGCGCGCGCGGTACGGATGCAGTCCATGGACAGAGCATCGATCATGGAGGCACGGACGTAGCGCGTCATGCTGCCCAGAGAGCAGAACGTCATGGTGATGAGCGGGAGGGCCAGATAGTACATGCGGTCGGTGAACCACTTGAAGCCCTCGTAGCTGCTGCCCGGCGTCTTCATACCGCTGGCCGGGAACCAGCCGAGCAGAGCGCAGAAGACCCAGATAAACAGAATACAGATAATGAAGCTCGGCAAGCTGTAGCCGATGATGGTAAAGACCTGTGTGAAGCGGTCGAATTTGCTGTTTTTGCGCACGGCGCAGGCGATACCAAGCGGAATGGTGATGGCCAGCGCCAGAATCGTGGCGAAGATGTTGATGAAGATCGTGTTCTTCATCGGAGCGGCGACAACGTTAACTACATCTTTTTTGTACTGATAGGAATAGCCGAAGTTGCCCTGCAGGAGGCCATTGAGCTTGCCTTCCTTGCCAGTGTAGGGGTTATCCGCATAGGGATACAGGCCGACCCAGCGCAGATAGCGGAGGATCATGTTGTTGGTTTCGGTGCCGTAGCTGATCTGATACATTTCGTACCGTTCCTCGAACCACTTGGCCTGTGCCTCGGCGGACATACCGGCGAGCTGCTGCTTCATGGCGACCTGATCGGCCTTCGCATCGGTATAGGCGCGGTTGCTCGGGGTCAGGTTGTAGATCATGAAAATCACGATCGACAGGATAAACAGGACCAGGAACATGTAGCCGATTCGCTTGAGAACGTATTTGAACATAAGGTACTCTCCAGTCTGTCGCCCGCACGACAGTAGATTTGGCAGCGCGGGGAATCAATCGTCCCCGGTGCCATGCCGGGGCAATCTGTTTCTGCGCGGGTCAGGATCAGGCTGCGGCGGGACCGCAAGCCGCGGGGATAGGGTGTATCTGAAAAGCCGCTTCTGCACAAGAGCGGATCCGGGAAGAATGCGGCACTTTACCGGGCTGGACCACAGGGCGGGCTTTCAGATACACCCTATGGATAAACATGCGCGCCAGAGGTGATAACTGTGAAAAGAAGTTATTTGACAGTGCGCCGTGATACACAGGGTTTTGAATCCACAATCACGGGACGGGGGCGAACCCCCATCCCGTGATCTCGGATACTTGATGCGTCAGTCAGGCCTGAGGGCCTGCCGCCATTAGCTCAGCCAGTAGATATCGGCCTCGTCCTTCAGATAAGCAATGGAGTTGTTCTCATAGAAGGAGGGATCGATGGACCAGTTGTAAGAGTAGTCGTATGCAGCGGAGGTGAAGCCGGTTGCATAGTTGAAGCAGCTGTACATCGGGGTGCCGGAATAGAAGCCGTACACAGCCTGCTGATAGAACTCGTCGAGCATCGGAGAGAAGTCGCCCGTGGTCTTCTGGATCACGATACCGGCAGCGGCGATGTTAGCGCCCTGCTCGAAGTCGGTGACCAGCAGATCGGAGAAGGGGTTATCGGTGGTGCCGTACCAGTTGAGGACCAGCGGCATGTAGTAATCGTCGCCGACCTTCGTGGTCACATAAGCGCCGTCGATGGACTTGTAGGTCTTGTCGTTCTCGTCGGCATACTCAGCCGGGATCTTCTTGTAGCGGACGCCCTCAACGTAAGGCTCGCCGTTTGCATCATAGATCCAGCCGTCAGCCTCGAGGACTGCGATGGCGGTATCGGCAGAGGTGTCATACGCGTTCAGCAGCATGCCGTTGGCAGCAGCTTCCTTGTACATCCAGGAGCCAGCGTAGTAAGCGCCGTCAACAACGCCGCCGTAGCCGCCGGTGAAGGTCTTCGCGAAGGAAGCACGATCCAGGCAGTAGGTGATGGCCTGACGGACAGCAGTGAACTGAGCGGGGCCATAGTCGTTACGGAACTGCAGCTTGCCGTAGCCGGCGCGGCTGTAGTGGGTGTAAACGAAAGCGCCGTTGGAGTTGTCGCAGGCAGCGACAGCCTCGTCGGTCTCGGCACCGCCGGTGATGCCCATGAGGACGTCAACGCCGCCGGACTTCAGATCGTCGAGCTGGGTAGCGGAGACGCTCTTCTTGTAGATGACCTTCGCGATGGAGGGCTTTACGCCTTCGTAGTTGCCGGGGAAGTTCGGGTTCAGGGTCAGGATCGCGGACTTATCGCCCTCGTCATAGGACTCCACAACATACGGGCCGGAGCACGCATAGGTGGTGTCGGCGTTGTTGGAAGAATCAACGAGATGAGCAGCCATGTCGAAGCTGTCGCCGGTCTTGTTGTAGAAGCCGTCGGTGAAGTAGCAGCCTTCGCCGTCGTCAGCGATGTCGTAGTCGCCGCACCACAGTTCCTTGACGAACGGGGTGAAGCCGGCATAGCTGATGGCGTAGTAGTAGTTCGCATACTCAGCCTTAACGGTGACGGAGAACTGGTTGTCGGCCAGCAGGCGCAGGCCGGCAAAGGTCTTGGAGACGCCGTCGCCCTCGTTGGTGCCGTCGTAAGCGTTGAATTCCTCAAAGCCGACCATCGTCAGGCCGGCCTGGCGATCCTTGCCCTCAGCCTCGGAGGCGACGAGGGTGGAGAAGACCATGGGGAAGTACAGATAGTTCTTCGCGGTGACGGGGGTGCCGTCGCTGAAGACCAGACCGTCGTTCAGGGTGATGGTGTAGGTGAGGGTGCCATCCTCATTCTCAACCTTGTCAAGCTGCTTGACGACCGTCTTGTTGACCTCGAAGCCGCCTTCCTTGGTGGTGGCGACAGTTTCCAGGCCGTTGATGAGGTTGTCAACGTCAAGGTCAGCAGCACCGGGGTTGGAGCCGCCGAACGGGGAATAGCGGAACTTGCCGGACAGGTCGGTGGTGTTGCCGATGATGATGTCGTTGTCGGCCTTCTCACTCGTCCAGTCGATCAGAGCCTTTGCCGGGCCCCAGTACGGGTTCGTCGGATGCTCGTCAACGCCCTTGATCTTTGCGTTGTAAACATCGTAGTACTCGTTGCTGTAGAGGGGGATCTCCGGGAGGAGATAGTTCCAACGGGTCATGTAGTACTTCCACCAGGCGGCGTAGACGTCGTCCTCGGTCTCGTACTGGGAGTTCTCGGGAACAGCGGTCTTGTAGACCATTGCCATGGACAGGAAGTCCATGCCGAGCTCATAGGTCTTGCCCTCGTACTCGACGTAGGCCAGACCGGTGGTCGGATCCTCCTGCACGTCGACGATCGTGACCTTGTCGCCGATCTCGTCGTACAGCTCGGTGTAATCCTTGCCCCACTCCTTGCCGTTCAGGAGCTGTGCAGCGGACGGCTTGTACTCGTCGGTCGGCTGCTCCTGCGTCTCAGTGGGAGTCTCTTCGCTGCCCTGCGTGGGGGCATCGGTTTCTTCGTCTGCCTTCTTGCAGCCGGCGAACACGGTGACAACCATGACCAGAGCGAGAACCAGAGTCAGAAGCTTGAGAAGATTCTTTTTCATTGCGTTACCTCCTACAAAAATTTGTATATTATGCTGTGATATTCACAGATAATATCGAGCAGAGCACTTGTGTCCGCATGCAGCGGACAACCCTTGGATGCTTTCTGAAAAGTTTGGTAATACTATAGCACAATTCCCTTGCAGAATCAACAAAAAAGAACGAATTTTTTTCCCTTTGAAAATCTTCTGTGAATTTTTATAGCAGACTGGTGGATAATTTTTTTGATTTCATGAAATGTTCACAAGATACGCGCATTCTGACACGACCTGCCGAAAATCACGTTTTCTGTCATCCACCGCAAGCGGAACCGCGCAAAAGCATTCAGGCCTCCACCGGGGCATGCGCCTTGAGCCAGTCGCGGATACCGGAGCCGACCTCGCGGATGCAGCCGTCCTCGTACGGTATACGCAGGCCGACGCTTTGGCACAAATCAGCGAACGTCTTTGTTCCCGCCTGGTCGACAAAGGCCAGATATTTCTCCCACGCTGCCTTGCGGTCCTGCAGAGAGAGCGTCCAGACCTGGAACGCGACCGTACCTGCCATACAATAATCAATATAGTACAGCGGATTGAGATAAATGTGCGGTTTCCACTGCCAGTGGGCGTAGCGGCCGTAGAAGGGCAGGCCGTCCATGCTCAGCCAGGGGCGGTACTTCTTCTCGAGCTTCTCCCACACGCCGTGCCGCTCATCCGGCGTCAGGTCCTCATTTTCATACATCAAATGCTGGAATTCATCCACCATGCAGCCATAGGGGATAAAATCGAGGCTGTCTTCACAGTGGGCAAGCTCGTATTTTGCCGTTTGCGCGCCGAAGAAATATTTATGATAATCCTGCGTCAGAAATTCCATGCTCATGGAGTGGCATTCGCAGGCCTCGATGGTCGGTTCGCGCAGGTCCGGGTAGATATCGCTGTTCATTGCGCGGTAAAATGCGAAGGCGTGACCGGCCTCGTGAGTCAGCACATCGACGTCTCCGGCTGTGCCGTTAAAGTTCGAGAAGATAAACGGAGCCTTGTATTTTTCAAACATCGTACAGTAGCCGCCGGGGGCCTTGCCCTCGCGGGAGAGCACGTCGAGCAGCTCGTTGTCATAGAGGAAATCGATGAATTCCTTCGTCTCCGGGCTGAGCTCCTCATACATTCTGCGGCCTGCGGCGAGGATCTCCTCCGCCGTGCCCTCCGGGGTTGGGTTGCCGTCCGGGAAGCGGAACTTGTCGTCGTAAATGTACAGGCGGTCGACGCCGATGCGCTTGCGCTGGGCCTCCTTGACCTCCGCAATGATGGGGACAAGATCGTTTGCGATCTGGTCGCGGAAGGCCGCCAGCTCCTTCTGTCCATAGCAGTTGCGGCCGAGGCGGTCATAGCCGAGCTGAATGAAGTTCGGATAGCCAAGCATGCGGCCCTGCGCATTGCGGTTGTGGACGAGCTCATCATAGATCTCGTCCAGCTCCGCGCGGTTTGCATCAAAGACCTTGCCCTCGGCCTCGTAAGCGGCGCGGCGTACGGCGCGGTCGGCGCTGACCTTGTACTTGCCGAGCATCGGCATGGGCATGGTCTTGCCGTCAAATTCCACGGTCATGTTGGCATAGAGCTTCTGATAGCGGGACGTCAGGCGGTTTTCCTCCTGCATAAGCTCCACAAGCTCCGGCTTGAAGCTGCGGCGGCTGATCTCAAGCTTCAGGAACAGCAGGCTGCCGTAGTGGGCCTCCAGCTCCGGGCGGAACTTCGAGTCCAGCATGGCCTCGTTCAGGCGCTGGAAATAGACGCTCAGCTGGGGCCAGCTCTCGTCGAAGAACGTTGACTCGGCGTCATAGAATTCATCGCGCGTGTCGATGGTATGGCGGGCATTGGCAAGGCTTCCCATCGTGTTGAACTCCACGGACAGGTCCGTAACGCGGTCGTACTGCGCGATCTGCTCCTGCGCGCTTTCGGCGGCGAGGAAGGCCTCGGTGCAGGCCGTCAGGTTCGCCTTCATGGCTTCCAGGTCGGGACGGGAATAGGGCATTTCAGAAAACTTCATGGGATCGCTCCTTTCGTATCGTTTGGGGTGTCGCCGGGAGATATTTCTACTCTATAGAGATATGCGCTTCGAGATCCGACGGTTCCAGCAGGCAGAAGCCGCCGCGCATCAGGACGACCTCACCCGTGGGCGACAGCGCCGCGCTTTCGGCAAAGCGGACGCGGCCTGCAGGCAGGACCCACTCCCCGATGGAATGGTTCACGCACACGACGACGCGCTCGCCTCCAATCGAGCGGGAAAAGGCGATACGGCCGTTTCCGGCGGCCAGCACGCGCAGGTCGCCGCGCCGCAGGGCCTCGCTGCTGCCGCGCAGGGCGGACATCATGCGGTAATAGGCCCGCAGCTCCTCGTCCTCGTGCCCCCACGGATAGCAGACGCGGCAGAACGGATCCTCAAAGCCCTCCATCCCGGCCTCGTCGCCGTAGTAGATGCACGGCATACCGGGCAGTGTAAACTGCAGGAAGGCCGCCATGCGCAGCCGCATCAGGGCGGTCTTGCGCTGCACCGGCGTCATGCGGCGGTGCGCCCGCTCGTCCTTCGTGCCGCGGAACGGCTCACCCAGCACGGTCAGGATGCGCGGCGTGTCATGCGTGCCAAGGTGGTTCATCACGCAGGAGAGCACCTCGGGCGGGTAATTCTCCGCCAGCGTCATCAGGCTTTCGCCCAGCGCCGTGCCGTCATCCGCATCCGTCAGGAAGGCCACAATGGCGTTGCGCCACGGGTAATTCATGACAGAATCCAGCTCGCCGTCGACAAAATAGCGGCGGGAAACGCCATAGGCACGCTTATTCGACGCGTCCTCCCAGACCTCGCCGAGCAGCAGGCTCTGCGGATCGATCTGCCGCATCCGGCGGCGCAGGCGGCGAACAAATTCATCCGGCAGCTCGTCGACGACGTCAAGCCGGAAGCCATCCGCTCCGAGGCGCAGCCAGTGGGCGATGACGGAGTCCTCATCCTCGATAATATAATGGAGATACGTCTCGTCCAGCTCCTCGACGCACGGGAGCGTGCGGATGCCCCACCAGGCCTCGTAATCGTCGGGATAATGGTGGAAGCGATACCAGCGGCGGTACGGCGAATTCGGGTCGGACGCCGCGCCGTGGCCAAACACATGCTTCGCGTCAAAATAGACGCTGTTGCTGCCCGTGTGGGAGAACACCCCGTCGAGAATGACGCGCATGCCGCGCGCGTGAGCCTCGTCGCACAGGGTGCGGAAGTCCTCCTCCGTGCCGAGCATGGGGTCCGGGCGGCGATAGTCCGCCGTGTCATAGCGGTGGTTCGACCACGCCATGAAGATCGGGTTCAGGTAGAGAACACCGACGCCCAGCTCCTGCAGATACGGCAGCTTTTCGCGAATGCCCGCGAAATTTCCGCCGAAGAAATCGTTGTTGCGCACCTCGCCCTGCGCATCGGGGCGGTACTCCGGCAGCTCATCGGGGCTTTCATGCACCCAGAACGGCTGGAGCTTGCCGGTCAGGTCGCTGCTCCCGCTGCGGGCGAAGCGGTCGGGGAAGATCTGATACATCACAGCGCCCGGCGCAAAGTCCGGTACCCGGAAATCGGCGGGAATGACGCTGAGCTGCCACTTCTCCCCTGCCTCCATATTCGTATCACGCCCCTGTCGGAACAGGCGGAAGCTGCCGCCGCCGCGCTTGTCGATGCGGAACCAGTAAAAATGCAGCCCGGTCTCCTGCCGCGTGAATTCCAGACGCCAGAGCTCATAGCCGTCCTCGCCGCGCGAGGCGAAGGAAAACGGCAGCTCGGCGCACACAGCGTGCTCGCTGTCCTCCAGCATCAGGCGGACGCCGGAGGCGCCGACCTCCGTCGGGATGCGGATCTGCAGAACGCAGCACTCCCCCGTTCGGAGCGTTCCGAACGGGGTCTTGTACTGCGTCTGACGGCTGTCAAACAGGATACGCATCTCAGTCGAGATCCCAGATCTCGTCCGCGTATTCCTTGACGGCGCGGTCCGAGGAGAAGATGCCGGCCTTGGCGATGTTGATGAGGGACATGCGGGCAAAGCGCTGCTTATCCTGATAGACCGCGGCGACATCGCGCTGCGCGCGGGCGTAATCCTGGAAATCGGCCAGCGTCATATAGGGGTCAGCCGTGCCGAAGCGGTTCGTGAGCAGCGAATCGACCAGATCGTCGAAGCGTTGGCCGAGCACGCCGGACGTGAGCATGTCGAGCACGGCCTGCAGCTCCGGCGTGACGAATTCCGTCGGATGGTAGCCGCGCTGCCACAGCTCCTCGACCTCATGGGCCTTCATGCCAAAGAGGAAGATGTTCTCGTCGCCGACCTGCTCGTGGATCTCGACGTTCGCGCCGTCGAGCGTGCCGATGGTCACGGCGCCGTTGATCATGAGCTTCATGTTGCCGGTGCCGGAGGCCTCCTTGCCCGCGATGGAGATCTGCTCGGAGATATCGGCGGCCGGGATGATGATCTCCGCAAGGGAGACCTTGTAGTCCTCGAGGAAGACGACCTTCAGCTTGTCGTTGACGTCCGGGTCATTATTGATGAGCTTCGACGCAGCGACGATGAGGCTGATGATCTGCTTGGCGCGGATATAGCCCGCGGAGGCCTTGGCCGCGAAGATGAACGTGCGGGGCATGAAATCGCCGTGCGGATTGGCCTTGATCTGGCGGTAGAGATACAGAACATGCAGGATGTTGAGCAGCTGGCGCTTGTACTCATGCAGGCGCTTGATCTGGATGTCGAAAATGGAATCCGGGTCGACGCGCACGCCGTTCTGGTTCTCGATGAGAGCGGCGAGGCGCTCCTTGTTCTTGCGCTTGATGGCCATGAGGTCCGCAAGCACCTTTTCGTCATTCTGATACGGCAGGAGCTTCTCGAGTGCGCGGGCATCCCGCAGGAAGTCGCCGCCGATGAGCTGCTTGAGATAATCCGTCAGCAGCGGATCGGACTGGCACAGCCAACGGCGATAGGCAATGCCGTTCGTCACGTTCAGGAAGCGCTCCGGCGTGATCTGACAGTAGTCGCGGAAGATGCCGTTGCGCAGGATGTCCGTGTGCAGCTTGGAAACGCCGTTGACCTTGTGGCAGGCGGCAAGGCAGAGGTTCGCCATGCGGACCTCGTTGTTCGCGATGACGGCCATGTAGTTGATCTTGCCCCAGTCGTTCGGGTAGACGGCGCACAGGTGCTCGATGAGGCGGCGGTTGATCTCCTGACAGATGGAGTAGACGCGCGGCAGCTGCTCGCGGAACAGATCGACGTTCCAGCGCTCAAGCGCCTCGCTCATAACGGTGTGGTTCGTATAGGACAGCGTGCGGCAGGTGATGTCCCACGCCTCGTCCCAGCCGAAGTCGTGCTCATCGATGAGCAGGCGCATCAGCTCCGGCACACACAGGGCCGGATGGGTGTCGTTGATGTGGATGGCGACCTTTTCCGGCAGGTTCGTGTAGGTGCGGTATTTCTTATAGTGCTTCTTCAGGATGCTCTGCAGCGAGGCGGAGACGAGCAGGTACTGCTGCTTCAGGCGCAGGCGCTTGCCCTGAATGTGGTCGTCTGCCGGATAGAGGACCTTCGAGATGGTCTCGGCCATGGCGTTGCGCTCGAGCGCGCGGACATAGTCGCCGCGGGAGAACGCAGCCATGTCGAAGCTCTGCGGCAGCTTGGCGCTCCACAGGACAAGGCGGTTGGCGGCATCGCTGTCATAGCCGGAGATATACATGTCATACGGCACGGCCATGACGGAGCTGTAGCCGACCTGTGCGACCTTGAAGCGGTCGTTGTCCATCCACTCGCGGACCTCGCCGCCGAACTTGACCTCGACGGCGTCGTCCTCGCGGGCCTGCAGCCACACGTCGCCCATCTCGAGCCAGTTGTCCGGGAATTCCATCTGCCAGCCGTCGACGATCTTCTGCTTGAAGATGCCGAATTCATAGCGGATGGAGAAGCCGGTCATCGGGTAGTCCATGCCGGTCGCGGCATCCATATAGCAGGAGGCCAGACGGCCAAGGCCGCCGTTTCCAAGGCCGGCGTCGGGATCGATGGCGTAGATCTCATCGATGTCGAAGCCTGCATCAGCCAGTGCCTTGCGGAACTCCGCCTCCAGCCCGAGGTTAAAGAGGTTATTGCGCAGGCTGGTGCCGACCAGGAACTCCATCGACATATAATAAACTTCCTTGCGCTCCTTTTCGGTGCAGCGGTTGCCGAAGACGCGGTTCTTCTCCGTCAGCAGCTCGCGGACGCTGATGCACAGCGCGCGATAGACCTGCTTCTGGGTGGCGTCGGCAAGCTCGCAGCCGAAGATGCGGCGCAGCGTGTCGTTGAGCAGCTCCGTGGGCTGAATGGCGCGCTCGGGACGGGCGTCATTCTCCGCAAGCTTCTGGATCTTCTGTTTGGAATTTTGCTTCTTGTTCATGGGGCCTCCTAAAGTTTTCCGTAATTCCGGAATCAGCGTTTGAAATCATGATTTATTACTGCTTGCCGTAGAGCAATTCGCTGTACAGCTGCATATATTCGTTGGCCGGGACCTGCCAGCTGAAGTCACACTCCATATCATGGCGGGCCAGCCTGTTCCATGCGTCGCGGTCGCCGTAATACAGGCCAGCTGCGCGGTCGATGGCGCCGAGGAAATCATCGGCGTTGTAGCTCTGGAAGGTAAAGCCGCGGCCCTCACCCGTTTCGGGATTGTAGGGCGGGACGGTGTCGCGCAGGCCACCGGTCGAGGCGACGATGGGCACGGTGCCGTAATGCATGGCGATGAGCTGGGACAGGCCGCAGGGCTCGGACTTTGACGGCATGAGATACATGTCGCAGCCCGCATAGACACGGGAGGCGAGCGCCGGGTCGAAGCACAGCCGGACGGCGATGCGGCCGGGATACTGGCGAGCCAGCGCGCTCAGAGCGTACTCATACTGCTTTTCGCCCGTGCCGACGATGACGAGCTGGACCTCGCGCTCCATCAGGCGCTGGCCGATGTAGCACAGCAGGTCGATGCCCTTGTGCCCGGCCAGGCGCGTGACCATGCCGAGGATGGGGGCGTCCGTGTCGGTGCTCAGGCCCATCTCCTCGCGCAGGGCGCGCTTGTTGACCCATTTGCCGCTCATATCGGCGGCGGAATAGTTCGCGCTCAGGGCGCAGTCCGTCTCGGGGTCAAAGACATCGGTGTCAATGCCGTTCGTAATGCCCCACAGCCACGCGTTGCGCAGCACGCCGTCCAGGCGGTGGGCATAATACGGATAGCGCAGCTCCTCGGCATAGGACTTGGAGACCGTCGTGACGATGTCCGAAAGCTCGATGGCGCCCTTCATCATGTTGATCGCGCCGTCAAACGTCAGGCTCGCGCGGTATTCATCCGGCAGACCGAGAATATTGTCGAAGAACGACGCATCGGCCCAGCCCTGATACTCCACGTTGTGGATGGTAAAGACAAGCTTCGTCTGCGGGCACCAGTCATGGTACAGCGCGCGCAGATACGCAGGCGTCATGGCCGCCTGCCAGTCGTGGCAGTGCAGGATATCGGGCTTGAAGTCGAGGAAGTACAGCGCGGCCATCACGGCCTTCGAGAAATAGGCGAAGCGCTCGCCGTCGTCGAAATCGCCGTAGACGGTGCTGCGCGCGCCGAAATAGTAGTCGTTGTCGATGAAGTAGACCTGCAGCTTCTTGCGGCGGGACTTCAGACGCAGGATACCGACATAGCTCTCGCGCCACGCCAGCTCCATGGAGAACGAGCCGACCTGCTCCGTTTCGACGGCCGGATTTTCCTTGATGCGCTTATAGTACGGCAGGAACAGGCAGATCTCGTTGCCCTTCAGCTTGGACAGCGCGTTGGGAAGCGCCTGCATCACGTCGCCCAGGCCGCCCGTTTTGACGAACGGGGCAGCCTCGGAGGCGACCATTGCGATCCTCATACGACCTCTCCTCTCTTGAACACCAGCGGATGATCCATCGTGCCGCGCAGCACGGCGCCCGGACGGACGACGACGTCCATATCCATGATGACGCACTCCAGATCGGCGCCCTCCCCGATGGTGCAGCGCTGCATGATGACGCTGTTGCGCACGGATGCGCCCTCGCCGAGCTTGACGCTGCGGAAGAGAACGGAGTTGACGGCGGAGCCCTCGAGCACGCAGCCGTCGGCCACGACGCAGTCGTCGATCTCGGAATGCTCGCCGTAATAGGCAGGCACTTCGTCGCGGACCTTCGTGTAGATCGTCAGGTCCTCGCGGGCGAACAGCCCGTGACGGATCTCCGGACGGATCAGCGCAAGGCTGTTGTGGAAGAACTCCGTCGTGCTCTCGTTGAACAGTGCCACGCCGTCATAGCGGTAGGCGTTGACCTTCATGCCGGTCTCCGCAAAGCCGTGCATAACAAGGTCGCGCTCGAAATGGTAGCGGTTGTGGGCCACGGCCTCCGTGACCTCGCGCATGAGGAGCTCGCGGCGGATGACGAACAGGCCCATGGAGGCAAGATACTGCTCGCCTGCGCAGTAGTCGACGGCCACGTCCGTCACGCGGTCATCCGCGTCGACCTTCACGGCCAGATCGAGCTGCTTCTGCCCGTTGCAGATGCCGTCCTTCACCACGACGGTGACGTCCGCGCCCGAGGCGGCGTGGGCCTCGACGATCTTTTCCAGATTGATGGCGCACAGCACGCCGCTGTCGGCCAGAACGACATATTCCTCCGTGGAGATTTTCAGGAAATTCATGGCGGAATACAGCGCCTCGAGCTTGCCGCGGTAGCTGCCGTTGTGGCCCATGGCAAACGGCGTCAGGAATTCCAGGCCGCCCTCACCGAGCTCGAGGTCCCACTCCTGCCCGGAGCCGATGTGGTTCATAAGGGACTGATAATTATACTTCGTGATGATACCGATATGGCGAATGGCAGAATTCGTCATGTTCGACAGGGAGAAATCGATCTGACGATAGCGCCCGCCATAGGGCAGAGACGCCATGGTGCGCTTGTTCGTCAGCTCACCGAGGGAGCTGTCATAGATGTTCGCAAAAATGATGCCCATCGTAGTCATGGTTCTTGTCCTCCCTCTCAATAGATCTCGCCCGGCTTGATGGCGGTGTTCTCGGCAATGGTCTTGGCCTTTCCGACCACACTGATCTTCTTTTCCTCACCGGGGGCGAACGAGCCGCCGATCACCGCGCCGCGGCAGATGCGGCAGTCCTCGCCGATGATGGCGTGGCGGATGATGACACCGGACTCGATGTGGACGTTCGGCATGATAACGCTGTCCTCCACGATGGCGCCGGAGTCGACCGTGCAGCCCGTGGAGATGATGGAGTGCGTGATGGTGCCATAAATTTCGCAGCCCTCGGCGATGAAGCAGTTCTTATTCTTCGACTCGCGGGCGATGATGCTCGACGGCATGGCGTAGTTCCGGGCATAGATGCGGTTGCCCTTCTCACCGTAGAGGTTGAAGGCGGGGTTCTTGCCCAGCAGGTCCATGTTGGCCTCCCACAGGGAGCTGATCGTGCCGACGTCCTTCCAGTAGCCCTGGAATTCATAGGCGAACAGGCGGTAGCCCTCGTTCAGAATGGCGGGGATGACGTTCTTGCCGAAGTCGTTCTCAGAACGCGGGTTCTCCTCGTCCTCGATGAGGAACTTTTTCAGCACGCTCCACTTGAAGATGTAGATGCCCATGGATGCGTTCGTGCTCTTCGGATGCTTCGGCTTCTCCTCGAATTCGTAGATGGAGCCGTCCTCGCGCGTGTTCATGATGCCGAAGCGGCTGGCCTCTGCCAGTGGGACCGTGCGCACGGCGATGGTGCAGTCGGCCTCCATCTGCTCGTGGTAGCGCAGCATGGCGGCATAGTCCATTTTATAGATGTGGTCGCCGGAGAGGATGATGACATCGTCCGGATCATAGCGCTCGATGAAGGCGATGTTCTGATAGATCGCGTTCGCGGTGCCCTTGTACCACTCGGATTTCTTGCTCTTGGCATAGGGCGGCAGGACCTGCACGCCGCAGTGGCTGCGGTTCAGACGCCACGGCTGGCCGTTGCCGATGTACTCATTGAGCTCGAGCGGCTGATACTGCGTCAGCACGCCGATGGTGTCAATGCCGGAATTCACGCAGTTGGAGAGAGGAAAATCGATGATGCGATACTTACCGCCGAACGGGACCGCAGGCTTTGCCGTGTTCTCCGTCAGCACCATCAGGCGGCTCCCCTGCCCGCCCGCCAGCAGCATCGCGACGCAGTGCTTTTTCTGGAAGTTCATGGTCATTTCTCCTTCTCGTCATTCAGGATTTTGCCGTTTTCTTGCGCGGGGCTGTCTTTTTGCGGTAGAAGGCCACGGAGAGCGGCGCGAGCGTGAAGCTGCCGGAGAAGGGCAGGCCGTGCAGCGGCTCCTTTTCGGCCGTCACAACGGGAAGCTCCGTTCCCTTGCCGCCGTAGCGGACCTCGTCACTGTTGAAGACCGCCTCGTATTCGCCCGGCTTCGGCAGACCCAGGCGATAGTCCGTCCGGGTGACCGGGCAGAAGTTGCAGATCACGATCAGCTCGCAGCCGCGGCGATCGATGCGGCGGAAGGCGATAACGCTGTTGTCGCGGTCGTCGGCGGAGATCCACTGGAAGCCGTTCCAGTCGGAATCGTTGTTCCACAGGCTGCTGTGATCCAGATAGAAATGATTCAGATCGCGCACATAGTCCTGCATCTGGCGATGGCGCTCATAGTCGAGCAGAAGCCAGTCGAGCTGCTGTGCGTAATTCCACTCGATAAACTGCGCAAATTCGTTGCCCATGAAGCTGAGCTTCTTGCCGGGGTGGCCCATCATGAAGCCGTAGAACACGCGCAGGTTGCTGAACTTATCGTCATATTCGCCCGGCATCTTGTTGATAAGGGAGCACTTGCCGTGCACCACCTCGTCATGCGACAGCGGAAGAATGAAGTTTTCGGAATAGGCATACGTCATGGAGAACGTCAGGTCGTTGTGGCTGCCCTTGCGGAACAGCGGATCGAGCGACATATAATGCAGCATGTCGTTCATCCAGCCCATGTTCCATTTGAACAGGAAGCCGAGGCCGCCGTCGTAATCCGGCTTCGTCACGAGCGGGAAGGCCGTGGACTCCTCGGCCGCCGTGATGGCGCTGCGCCGCACGGAGAACACCGCGCGGTTGAGCTTGCGCAGGAAGGCGATGGCCTCGAGATTCTCCTTGCCGCCGAACTTGTTCGGGTGGTACTCGCGGCGGCCGTAGTCGAGGTAGAGCATGGCGGCCACGGCGTCGACGCGCAGGCCGTCGATGTGGTACTGCTCCAGCCAGTACACGGCGTTCGAGATGAGGAACGACTGCACCTCGCCCTTGCCGAAGTCGAAGATGCGGGTCGTCCAGTCGGGGTGCTCGTTCATGAGCGGGTCTTCCAGCTCATAGCAGCAGGTGCCATCGAATTCATAAAGGCCGTTCTCGTCCTTCGGGAAGTGGGCCGGGACCCAGTCGAGCAGCACGCCGATGCCGGCCTCGTGGCACTTGTCCACAAAGCGCATGAGCTGCTTCGGCTCGCCGTAGCGGAACGTCGGAGCATAGTAGCCCGTGACCTGATAGCCCCACGACGGCTCATAGGGATATTCGGACAGCGGCATGAGCTCGATGTGGGTGTAGCCCATGTCCTTCAGGTAGGGCACGAGCTCATCTGCCAGCTCCTCGTAGGTATAGAGGCTGCCGTCCGGCTTGCGCCGCCACGAGCCGAAGTGCATCTCATAGATGTTCATCGGGCAGTTGAGCAGCTTACGCTTGCCCTGCTTGCGGCGGTAGTCGGCATCGCCCCAGGTATAGCCGTCCAGCGTACAGATACGGCTCGACGTGTCGGGCAGCGCACAGTTGCGGAAGGCATAGGGATCGGATTTATAGACGGCGGAGCCGTCGCGGCGGCGGATATAGAATTTATAGGCGTCGCCCTCGCGCGCATAGGCGGAAAAGGCCTCCCAGATGCCGTATTCGACGAGCGTCATCGGCAGGTCCTCGGTGTTCCAGAAGTTCCAGTCGCCGGTCACGCTGACGCCCTGCGCCCGCGGGGCCCAGACACGGAAAACATAGCCGTGGACTCCGTCGCGCTCCGCGGCATGGCAGCCCAGAAAGGTATAGGCGCGCAGCTCGTCGCCGAGAGAGAAACGTTTGAATGCATTATGCAGCGTCTGTTCCATGGTGATCTCCTTCTTTGCTCAGCTTGCGGGGATACGGGAACCTCTGATTGCATCAGAGCTTCCTTAAAATCATCCATCCATGCTTATTATACAACATTGCACAAAAATTTCAACTGTTCCGAAAAATTTCTGGCGCGTTTGTCGGTTTTTCCTGCGATGTTATTCTTTTTGCAGGCTTTCCGCCCATTGTACGCCGTTTTGGCCGCAAAACATGCGGAAAAATATGGGTTTTCCCGGACAGCGCCGTATTTTTCCCGCCCGCAGGACGTAAAATCCGCGTAAAATGGGGTGTCAGGCATTTGCAGTTCGTACAGGGCAACGATAAAAACGTACAAGCCGATTGCGTCTGTAGGGCGTTCCCTGAGCGCCATTGGCAACTGCAAGTATTGGGACGATAATTCGGCGGCATGAGGCTTTCAAATTTGTCATTGCGAGGAGCGAAGCGACGTGGCAATCTCGGGAAGGCACTCGCAGATTGTACAGGCCGCCGTTGAAACAGCATGCACCGATTGCGTCTGTAGCGGCGGTCAGTGACCGCCTGGTAAGCACTAACAGCCGGTACACGGCATCGTTAAAATGGTGAATGCCCCCGAATTGTCATTCCGAGGAGCGAAGCGACGTGGGAATCTCGCAGTGCCCAGTCCGATAACAGGGCAGCCTCGGCGAAATCGTAACTGCCTCCCCGAGATTGCCGCGGCCCCTTCGGGGCCTCGCAATGACAAATCTGGGAGCCTGTACGTTCGGCGGAGTGCGTGGAAATTTGCAGGTGCGCAAGGCGCTCACTGAGCGCCGCTACAGACGCACGCAATTGGTCAATGCGTTTTTATCGGCAGCCAGTGCGAATCGGCAATGCCTTCCCGAGATTGCCGCGTCGGCCTGCGGCCTCCTCGCAATGACAATTCGGGGCTGGTGCCATTTTAACGCCAACCTGTACCGATTGTTCCTGCAGAGCCGGGTGGGGCTACTCATCGTGCAAAAACGCTGCCCCGCTTTGGAGCTCCAAAGCGGGGCAGGACAGATCAGTTTTCTTCGTAGAAGACCTTCATGCCCTTGAAGGTCATGTAGGTATCCAGCTTGGAGACGATCTCCATCGGGGCATGCATGGACAGCACCGGGACGCCGGCATCGACGGTCTCGATGTTGCGGTTTGCCATGTAGCAGGCAACCGTGCCGCCGCCGCCCTGGTCGACCTTGCCGAGCTCGCCGGTCTGCCAGATGACGTCGTGCTTCGCAAAGATGCGGCGCACATAGCCCATGACCTCGGCGGCCGCGTCGGAGCTGCCGGACTTGCCGCGCGCGCCGGTATACTTGAAGATGCCGGTGCCGTAGTTGATCTTCGTGTTGTTCGTCGGGTCGCAGGTCTCGGCATACAGCGGGTCAAACGCGTTGCTGACGTCTGCGGACAGGCAGAACGAATGCTCGAAGCAGCGGCGCTTGCTTGCGCCCGCCGCCTCGCACAGGTCCTCCATGAACATCTCGAAATACTGGCTCTGCATGCCGGAGATGCCGACGGAGCCGATCTCCTCCTTGTCGGCCAGCACGCACACGGCCGTCTTGACCGGGGTGCCGAGGTCCAGAAGCGGCTTGAAGGCTGCATAGGCGCATACGCGGTCATCATGGCCGTAGGCGGCGATGAGGCTGCGGTCGAAGCCGACCTCACGCGCAGGGCCTGCGGGGACCATGGTCAGCTCGGCGGAGAGGAAGTCCTCCTCCGTCAGGCCGTACTTCTCGTTCAGGAGCATCAGGATGGCGAACTTCACGCGGTCGGCGCCCTCGTCGTCCTTCAGCGGGCGGCTCCCGAGCAGGATGCGCAGGTTCTCGCCCGTCACGCCCTCGGCCAGCGTCTTGCGCATCTGGTCAGCGGACAGGTGGACCAGCAGGTCGGTCACGCAGAAGATGGGATCACCCGGCTCCTCGCCGACGGTCACGGTGACGACGGTGCCGTCCTTCTTCGCCACGACGCCGTGGATGGCCAGCGGGGTCGTCGTCCACTGATACTTCTTGATGCCGCCGTAGTAATGCGTCTTGAAATAGGCCATGCCCGCATCCTCATACAGGGGATTCGGCTTCAGGTCCAGACGCGGGGAATCGATGTGGGCCGCGCAGATGTGCGTGCCCTCGTTCAGGCTCTCGCTGCCGACGACGGCGAAAATCACGCTCTTGTTGTGGTTGTTGCCGTAGACGCGGTCGCCGGGCTTCAGCTGCATGCCGGGCTTCAGTTCCCGGAAGCCGGCCTTCTCAGCGGCCTCGATCGTCCACTTGACAGCCTCCCGCTCCATCTTGCAGTCGCTGATGAATTTCATGTACTCCTTGCAGTAGGACTCCATCGCGGCAAGGTCCGCCTCGGAAATGCGGTCGTAGCCGTTCTTGGGGCTGGAAAGCAGCGCCTCGCGCTCCTTTGCGAACTTCTTGGTTTCTTCCATCATCAAAACTCCTTTCAGAAATTGCTCACATTGTTGTTGAAATGCCTCCGGCGTCGGCGCGTCCGCCCACAGGGCATGGCCGCACTGGGCCCGCAGGGCCTCGTCGCTCTTCTGCGCCCGGATGCGGGCAAGAGCGCGCTCGCGGGAGATGCCGTCGCGCCGGATGAGCCGCTCGATGCGCGTTTCCTCGGGCGCAAGCACGCAGACCGTCTCGTCGCACAGGGAAGCAAGGCCGCTTTCGAACAGGCCGATGGCGTCGATGGCGGCAAACGGTGCCTCCGACTGCCAAAGCCTCCGCCGTACCTCGCGCGCAACGGCCTCATGCGTCAGGGCATCGAGGGCCGCAAGCTCCGCCGGATCGGCAAACACGACGGCGGCCAGCGCCGGGCGGTCGACCCGGCCGTCCCGGACCGTGCCGGGAAAGCGCGCGCCGATGGCGGCGACAAGGGCATCGTCCGTTTCGAGCAGGCAATGATAAATGGCGTCGCAGTCGAGACCGAGGCCGCCCAGCCGCTCCACGGCGCGCAGCAGCGTCGTTTTCCCGCTGCCGCTGCCGCCGGTGATGCCGAGAATTTTCATACCTCGTGCTCCGCGTCGACCACACGGAAGGCCGCCGCCTTTTTCAGGCGGTTGCCGACGGCATAGGCTACGCCGCCGCCCTCGGGACAGCGGGCATAGATCGTGCGGATATCCGGCCGGTCGAGGTCGCGCAGGGCGGCAAACAGCCCGGCAGAGAGCGTGCGCACATCGTTTTCGGAGCCGTAGGCCGTCGGATTGCAGCCGTCATAGAGCGGCAGCTCCTCGGCAAAGCACAGAACGGCGTCGCCGGGGCCGAAGCGGCGGCGGATATAGCGCGCGGCCGCCTCGCTGCTGCCGGAGATGATATAGACCTCCGCCGACGGGGCATAGTGCTTGTACTTCATGCCGGGAGCGCGCACGACGGCGTCGTTCGAGATCTGACCGAGCACGGCGCGGTCGATGTCCAGCTCGCCGAGCAGAGCGCGCAGCTCCTCCGGCGTAACGCCGCCCGGGCGCAGCAGGCGCGGGCGCTCGCCCGTCAGGTCGACGATCGTGGATTCCACGCCGACCTCGCAGGGGCCGCCGTCCAGGATGGCCTCGATGCGGCCGTCCATGTCATGCAGAACGTGGGCCGCCGTCGTGGTCGATGGCTTGCCGGAGCGGTTGGCCGACGGCGCGGCGATAGGCACACCCGCCAGCCGGATGAGCTCACGCGTCGCGGCCGTTTTCGGGCAGCGGACGGCGACGGTATCCAGCCCTGCCGTCGTGCGCTTCGGCACGAGGTCGCGGACGGGCAGCACCATCGTCAGCGGGCCGGGCCAGAAGTGCTCCGCCAGCAGCCACGCCTGCGCGGGGATGTCATGGCAGATCGACTCCAGCTCCTTCGGCTCGGAGATATGCAAAATGAGGGGATTGTCCTGCGGACGCCCCTTCGCCTCGAAGATGCGCAGCACGGCGTTCTCGTCCAGCCCGTTTGCGCCGAGGCCGTAGACGGTCTCGGTCGGGATGGCGACGAGCTTGCCGTTTCGCAGCAGCCCGGCTGCGGCGGCAATGTCCTCCGGACGCTGCGTCGAGAGCATTTGTGTTTTCATGATTTGTCACTGCTTTCGCTGCGGCGGAGCTTTTCGGCCTGATCCGCCGCGATGAGCGCGTCAAGGATCGGGTCAAGCCCGCCGTTCAGAATAGAATCCAGCTGATAGAGCGTCAGGCCGATGCGGTGATCGGTCACACGGCTCTGCGGGAAATTATAGGTGCGGATCTTTTCGTTGCGCATGCCGCTGCCGACCTGGCTGCGGCGCTCGGACGAGACGGCCGACTCGATGCGCTCCTGCTCAAGCTGGTAGAGCTTTGAGGAGAGCATCATCATGCAGCGCTCGCGGTTCTGGAACTGGCTGCGCTCCTCCTGACAGGCCACGACGATGCCGGTCGGCCTGTGGATGAGACGCACGGCAGACGACGTCTTGTTGATGTGCTGGCCGCCCGCGCCGGACGAGCGGTAGACCTGCATTTCGATGTCCTCCGGCCGGAGGTCCACATCGGCCTGCTCCATCTCGGGCAGGACGGCGACCGTCGCCGTGGACGTGTGCACCCGCCCGCCGGACTCCGTCTCGGGCACACGCTGCACGCGGTGCACGCCGGACTCGAACTTCAGCCGGGAATAGGCTCCCGCGCCGCAGATCATGAAGTCCGCCTCCTTGATGCCGCCAAGCTCCGTCTCGCTGTAGTTCAGAAGCTCCACGGTCCAGCCGCGCGCGGCGGCATAGAGGCTGTACATCCGGAACAGGCTGTGCGCGAACAGGGCGCTCTCCTCGCCGCCCACACCGGGCCGGATCTCAAGGATGACATTCTTTTCGTCGTTCGGGTCATGGGGCAGCAGCAGCACTCTCAGCTCCTGCTCGAGTGCGGCGGCGCGCTTCTTTGCGCCGGTCAGCTCCTCCTGGCACAGGGCCTTCAGCTCAGCGTCGGTCTGCCCGGTCATGAGCTCCGCGGCATCCTGCATATCCCGCTGCGCCGCGCAGTAGGCGCGGTAGGCCGCGACGATGGGGGCCAGCTCCTTCTGCTCGCGCAGCCACGCCGCCGCCTTTTTCGGGTCGGCGTAAAAATCCGGCTGCTCTGCGCGGGCGCACAGCTCCTCGTAGCGGTCCTCGACCTGTTTCAGCTTATCCAGCATGCTCCACTCTCCGTATTTGATCCTTGTCCTTATTCTAGCAGATTCCCGGCCTCTTGTCTACCGTAGATGTTGAAGATGACCTCTGCCGTATCCGTCAGCTGCGCGGTCTGCGCCAGCGCCTCTGCGCCTCGCTTCGTGATGCGCCAGACATGCGGCGTCATATACAGCAGGTCGTGCACGCTCTGCGCATCCGGCAGGGAGAATGAAAAGCGCAGCGTCTGCGTGTGCAGCAGCCCGAAGCCCGGCAGCGCCGGGTGGAGCGTCTTTTCCTTCTCCACATGCGCGGGATAGATGATGGACTTCAGCCCCGGCAGATGGTTCTGCCCCGCCAGCACCTGCACAAAGATGCCGCCCGGCCGCAGCACGCGGGCAAATTCCGCCCCGGCCGTCAGGGCGAACATGGACAGCACGCAGTCGAACCCGCCGTCCGCAAACGGCAGATGGGCCGCCGTGGCCGTGAGCCAGTGGGCGCTGCGGTCCCGCACGGCGGCATAGCGCACGGCGTCGCGGGAGATATCGATGCCCCAGCGCTCCGGGATCCAGCCGAGCTGCGAGAGATAATACCCCTCCCCGCACCCGGCGTCCAGTACGGCCTCTGCCGCCGGGCAGAAGCGCCGCACAAGGTCTGCCAGTGCTCCGGCAATGGGCGCATACCAGCCCGCATCCAGAAATGCGCGCCGCGCAGCGACCATCTCCCGCGTGTCGCCGGGATGGCGCGAGTGCTTCTGCGTCACCGTCAGAAGGTTTACATAACCCTGCCTTGCCACATCAAAGCAGTGCCCCTGCACGCAGCGCCATGCCGCGCCTTGCGGCGCGAGCGCCGCCCCGCAAACGGGGCAGATCACCTGGATCATTGTCGTTTCCTTTCAGGGCTGCACCGCATCCCTGCATCTTCCCTGCATGGTGCGGTGCTGCCTTTTTTCAATATTTCGCCGGTTTGCGCGCATACTACCCCGGAGACGAATTTCTTCTGTTCTGGGAGGTGGCTGCATGAAACGGCTGTTATGCCTGCTTGCCGCGCTGGCCGTCCTGCTCCCGCGCGGCCATGCGGCGGAGCCCCGCTGCGTGGCGCTGACGTTTGACGACGGCCCGTCGGGCGCGCTTACGGAGCGCCTGCTGGACGGGCTTGCCGCACGCGGCGTGCATGCGACGTTCTTTCTCTGCGGCTACCGGATCGATCTGTATCCGGAGCTGGCCGCGCGCATCGCCGCCGAGGGCCACGAGACCGGCACGCACGGCGACACGCATTCGTATTTTACTTCCATGAGCCGCGCCGAGGTCTGCCGCGATCTTGCCGAGGCCCGCCGCAAGCTCATGGAGGCAACGGGCCGCGCGCCGACGCTGCTGCGCCCGCCGGGCGGGCTGTATGACACGGCCGTGCTGCAGCAGACGGCCTGCGCCGATCTGCCTGTCATCCTCTGGTCCGTCGATCCGGAGGACTGGCGCGTGCACGATGCCGACGCCGTGACGGCACATATCCTGCGCCACGCGGAGCCGGGGTCCGTGATTCTGATGCACGACCTGACGGACTCGAGCGTGACGGCCGCGCTGCGTGTCATTGACGCCCTGCAGGCGCAGGGCTATGAATTTCTGACCGTTTCGGAGCTGGCCGCGCGCAGCGGCACGGCGCTCACGCCGGGTCAGGCGTACTGCAGCTTTCCGCCGTAAAAAACGCCTCGATGTCCGTGCGGGACGCGGCGAGCGAGCCCTGCACAAAGCCGGGCTTTCCGCCGCCCCGGCCCTGCAGCGCGGCGTTGAGCCGCTTCGTCAGGCCGCGCAGGTCGCCGTCCCGGTCGGCCATGGCATAGTGCCACGCGCCGTCCTGCCCGGCAAACACGGCGCAGCGCGCTGTGTTCACCCGGACCATGGCGTCCGCCAGACGGCGCACGCTCTCCGGCGGCATAGGCGGCTCAAAGCGGAGCGTCTGCCCGTCCTGCGCCAGCAGGGCAAACAGGCGGTCCTCCAGCGCGGCGGCGCGCTGCTGCGCCTCCGTCCGCTCGGAGGCCAATCGTGCCACGGCGGCGGCCGTCTGCACGGGCTTTGCCGACAGGCGGACGGAGATGTCGCGATTCTGGGCGCAAAGGGCGTTCAGCACGGCAAGGGCACGGCCGCCGCAGGCCATCTCGATGCGCGAGCCGCCGCGGAAATGCGTCGTGCTGAACAGCTTGATGAGGCCGATCTCGCCCGTGCGGGCCACATGGGTGCCGCAGCAGGCACACAGATCGATGTCTCCGAACTGCACGAGGCGCACTGCACCCGTCAGGGCCTTTTTACTGCGGTATGGGAGGTGCGCCAGCTCGTCCGGCTCCGGATACCAGATATGCGGCGCAAAATCGGCCCAGACGGCCTCGTTCGCGGCGCGCTCCAGCTCCTGCAGAGCCTGCTCGTCCACCTCGCCGTTAAAATCGATCGTCACGAGGTCCGCGCCGAGGTGGAAGCCGACGTTCTCATAGCCGAAGCGCGCGTGGATGAGGCCGGAGACGAGATGCTCACCGGAGTGCTGCTGCATGAGGTCCAGCCGCCGCGCCCAGTCGATCTCGCCCGTCACGTCTGCACCGACCGGCAGAGCCGCCGTGCAGCGGTGCAGCACCGTCTCGCCGCGCAGGAGCGTCTCCGTGACGTCCGCGCCGCCGAGCGTGCCCATGTCGCAGGGCTGGCCGCCGCCCGTGGGATAAAAGATCGTGCGGTCCAGCTCCACGAGCCAGCCGTTTTCGCCCTCCTCGCAGGAGAGCACGCGCGCCTGCAGCTGCCGGGCGTGCGAGTCCGTTTCATAGATGCGGATCGTGTTCAAGGTTTTCCACTCCGTTTTTCGGTTTTTCTTCTATTTTACCATAAGATCACGAAAAACAAAAGGGATTTTTCCGCGGTTTCGCTTGACAAACGCGCCGCGCGGCAATATGATAAGAGGTAGGGCCTTTTCAAAAATTTTCAGCCCAAAAGGAGGGAACGTCATGGATGCTGGGAGTGGCAATGGTACTGGCGTAGGCCGAAGTACGAAAAAGGACGCCCGCGTCCATGCGGTGCGTTCCCGTTAATCATTCGATATTCGGCCTGCCGTGCCCGCTTCCGAATCTCTGACCGTACTATGAAGAATCAGGAGGGAACCGGAAAATGGCAGATCACACCGTAACTGTAGAGAGCACGCTTGAGGCGCTGCTCGTGGAAAAGAAGTATTCCACGATCCGCGACATTCTATCCACGATGAATCCCGCGGATATCGCCTCGGTCTTTGACGGACTGGAGGAATCCCGCCTGCCGCTGCTGTTCCGGCTGCTGCCGAAGGAGCTGGCGGCCGAGACGTTCGTCGAAATGGAGCCGGACGCGCAGGAGCTGCTCATCCGCGGCTTTTCGGACTCCGAGCTGCGCGAGGTGCTCGACGAGCTGTATGTCGACGATGCCGTCGATATCGTGGAGGAAATGCCCGCGAATGTCGTGCGCCGCATCCTCTCGCAGGCGGACCCCGACATGCGCAAGGACATCAACGAGATCCTGCGCTACCCCGAGAATTCCGCAGGCTCCATCATGACGACGGAGTATGTCTCGCTGCGCCCCGGCATGACCGTGGAGGAGGCCATCCTCCGCATCCGCCGCACGGGCGTCGACAAAGAGACGATCTACACCTGCTACGTCACCAAGAACCGCACGCTCATCGGTCTCGTCTCCGTCAAGGACCTGCTGCTGGCGCAGGACGATGACGAGACCGTCGACAAGATCATGGAGACGAACGTCATCTCCGTCCATACGCACACCGATCAGGAAGAAGTTGCCCGCATGTTCTCGAAATACAACTTCCTCGCCCTGCCGGTCGTGGACACGGAGAACCGCATGGTCGGCATCGTGACCTTCGACGACGCCATGGACGTCATGGAAGACGAGGCCACGGAGGACATGGAGATCATGGGCGGCATGACGCCGTCGGACAAGACGTATCTCCGCTCGTCCACGTTCGACCTCTTCAAGCACCGCATCCCCTGGCTCATGCTGCTGATGGTCTCGGCCACGTTCACGGGCCTGATCATCACGCATTTTGAAAGCGCGCTGGCCGCGCAGGTCGCACTGACGGCCTTCATCCCCATGCTCATGGACACGGGCGGCAACTCCGGCTCGCAGTCCTCCGTCACGGTCATCCGCTCGCTGTCGCTCGGCGAGATCGAGTTTTCCGATCTGCCGCGCGTCGTGTGGAAGGAGATCCGCACGGCCGTGCTCTGCGGCATCTCGCTGGCAGCCGCCTGCTTTGCCAAGATCATGCTCGTCGACCGGCTGATGCTCGGCAATGAGGATGTCACCTGCCTCGTTGCGCTGGTCGTATGCGCCACCATGGCGCTGACGGTGCTCGTGGCCAAGGTCATCGGCTGTGTGCTGCCGATGCTGGCCAAGAAGGTCGGCTTCGACCCGGCCGTCATGGCAAGCCCGTTCATCACGACGATCGTCGACGCGCTGTCTCTGCTGATCTACTTTGGCATTGCGAGCGTCCTGCTGCTGAACTGAAAAACACGATCCCGGATGCAGCCGCATCCGGGATGTTTTTTTATACATTATATGCCTGGTCAGGGCATTGGCAGAGTAGAAAGTTCAGGCTGCCAGATTTGTCATTGCGAGGCCCCGAAGGGGCCGTGGCAATCTCGCGGCATATGCTTGGACAACAGGAAGGCCTTGGCGAAAACGTAACTGCCTTCCCGAGATTGCCACGGGCGCAAAGCGCCCTCGCAATGACAAATCGGAGGCTATCGCCGTTTTAACGGTAGTCTGTACGAATCGGCAGCACATAGCTGGCAGTCACGCAAAAAGCGCGCCCCGGGGCCGGGGCGCGCAGATTCTTTTCCGCTTCAGCGCTTGATGTGGGCGAAGTTGCCCATGGTCTCCTTCACGGAGCTGAGGTAGGCAAATGAGCCGGGGAACTGCTGGATGATGCGCTGGAACGCCACGATCTGGTGGCGATTCACAACGCAGATGAGAAGCGTCTTATTCGAATGCGTGAAGCCGCCGACGGCCGGGATCTCCGTGACACCGTGCTTCATATGCTTGAGCAGCTCGGCGGAAAGCTCCTCCGGCTTATCCGTGACGATCTCGAATTTCACGGCCTCCTTGAAGCCCTTGATCATCGTATCGCCGACGTGGCTGGACAGGAAGCAGTAGATCAGGCAGAGAATGACCGGCTCGATCTTGAAATCATAGACGAAGTAGGACAGGGCCGCGACGATGGCGTTGATGGCAAACACGATCCAGATGATGTGCATCTCCGGGCGGACATGGTGGACGAGCGCCGCCAGCAGGTCCGTGCCGCCGGTGCTGGAGTCGCGGCGCATGACCATGCCATAGCAGAAGCCGCTGATGACGCCGCCCGCGATGGGCGCAAGGATCGTGCTCGTGCCGGTAGTCGTATGGTACTCAAACGGCGCGAGGTTGACATAATCCAGCGCCAGCAGCACGACGGAAAACACGACTGCAAACGTCGCGGACAACACGGCATAGCGGTGGTCTACGATATAATACGTCAGCAGGACGAGCGGGACGTTGATGAGGATCGTCATATAGCCGACCTTAAAATGGAACACATGCTGGATGATGGTCGCGATGCCCGGCAGGCCGGACGGCGCGAACTCGTTGGGGAACACGAAGATGTGGTAGCTCAGGGCAAGCAGACAGGCGCAGAACACGATGACCAGATAATCCTGCACAGTATGCCATTTTTTCATCGGAAAAGCCTCCCAGGGTTGTTTTCGAAGGGGTATCCTTAATTCATCTATATCTTACTAAATTTTATCAAAAAGTCAACCTCGGTTTTCCGATCAGCAGCACAGAAAGGTCGTTGACGTTCGTGCCCGTCGGGCCGGTACGCAGCAGGCCGCCGGTCTGCGCCAGCGCATGCCAGGCATCGTTATCATCCAGCCACGCCTCCGCCGTGCGGCCGAGAGCGCGCAGAATGGCCGCCGTCCGGCCGTCGGCATAGCCGCCCGCGGCATCCGTCGGCCCGTCCGTGCCGTCGCTGCCGAAGCTGAACACGGCGGCGTCCGAAAGTCCCTCCAGCCCCGGCGCAGCGGCAAGCGCCAGCTCCTGGTTTCGCCCGCCGAGGCCGCTGCCCGTCACATGGACGACGGTCTCGCCGCCCGCCAGCAGGGCAAGCGCCCGTCCCCGGCCAGCATGATACTGCGCGGCCGCCGAAAGGAAGCGTCCGGCCTCCCGCGCCTCGCAGCTCAGGCGGTCCGTCAGCACGAACGGCGCATAGCCGAGCCTGCGGCACGTTTCCTCCGCCGCGGCGCACAGCAGCCGCACGCCGCCGACCACATGCCAGCGGGCGTTTTCCAGCAGCTTGGGCGTCTCCTGCCGGAGCAGGGCCTCCAGCGCGGCATCCGGCAGCAGGCCCGCCTGCGCGGCGGCCTCCAGCGCCTCTCCGCTCGTCGAGGGATCCGGCACGGCGGGACCGGAGCCGATGACGTCCGGCCGGTCGCCCAGCACGTCCGACAGCAGGATGGATACAACGCGCGCCGGGGCGCAGTGCTGCGCAAAGCGGCCGCCCTTCACGGCGGAGAGGCGCTTGCGCACGGCGTTCATCGCCGCGATATCCGCCCCGCTGCGCAGGAGCCGCTGCGTGATCTCCCGCAGGCGCGCCTCCGGCACGAGCGGCAGCTCGAACAGGGCGCTGGCTCCGCCGGACAGCAGCACGAGGACAGTATCCTCCGCCGTCAGCCCCTGCGTGAGCGCCAGCGCACGGCGCGCCGCAGCAAAGGCCCGCGCATCCGGCACGGGGTGCCCGGCCTCCGCCAGCTCAAGCGGCGGGAGTGCCCCGCCGAGATGGCCGTCCTTGGTAATGACAATGCCCCGCCGGACGGGCACACAGGCGCAGGCGGCCTGTGCCATGGCCCACGCCGCCTTTCCCGCCGCAAGGAGCACGATCCTGCCCGTCAGCCGCTCCGCTGCCAGCGCCTCCCGCACGAGTCGGCCCGGCTGCGCGGCCGCAACGGCCTCGCGCAGGATCGTCTCCGCATCCTCGCGCATCGTCTGCATGCATATCACCCTCTTTTTCTCCCAGTATAGCGAACACAGAATAGGATTGTCAAGAGCTACGGGAAGCTCTGATTCAATCAGCAAGAGCGGATGGCGAGAGATTTTTCGTCGAGTCGAGGTTTGGAAAGTGCAGGCGTACTTTGTGTACGTCAAGCTTTTCGAACCGATGGATCGGCGGAAAAGCTCCGTCATACGCCGCAGATGATTGAGGCAGAGCTTCCCCAAAAACAGGACTTGCAATTTCGAACACTTCGGAGTAAAATGGAGCGTATTTTGAGACGCGGGAGGGCCGGGACATGATCCTCTATGAAGATGCGCAGCTCGTCGTGTGCTGCAAGCCGCGCGGCGTGCTTTCCGCCGCGGACAGCTCCGGGCAGGAGAGCATGGCCTCGCTGCTCGCGCCGCGCACGGTCTTCCCGGTGCACCGGCTCGACCGCGACGTGCCCGGCGTGATGGTCTTTGCCAAGACCCGCGAGGCGGCGGCCTTTCTCTCGGCGCACCTCACGGCCGGCAAGGAATATCTCGCACTGGCCGAGGGCGCGCCGTGCAAAGAGCCGGAGGAGCTTTATGACCTGCTGTTCCACGACCGCGCGCGCAACAAGACCTACGTCGTGCGGCGCACGCGGGCCGGGGTGCGCGAGGCACGCCTGATCTGCACGCCGCTGCGCCTGCTGCCGGACGGCCGCGCCGCATTGCACCTGCAGCTGCTCACGGGCCGGACGCACCAGATCCGCGTTCAGCTCGGCTCGCGCGGCTGCCCTGTCTGCGGCGACCGGAAATACGGCGCGCAGGCCGCGCCGGGCGGCATTGCCCTCTATGCCTGGCGGCTGCGCGTGCCGCACCCGGACGGGCGCAGCCTGACGTTCCGCCTGCCGGAGGAGCTGCTGCCGGATGAGCTGCGGGAACTTCCGGTTTTCCCTGCAGAACCCTTGTAAAATCCGGGGTTTTCTATTATAATATAGAAGGAGAGTTTTGGCCGCTGACCCAGAGTTTTTCCGGCGTGCGGTCAACTGTGCGGCTTTCCGAAGCAGGAGGAATGAATATGGCAAGCAATCTCAAACGGCTGGACAGCTACCTTGTCCCCGGCAAGCACATCCATCTGATCGGCATCGGCGGCGTTTCCATGCGGCCGCTCGGACTGGTGCTGCGCGGCATGGGCATCACGGTCACCGGTTCGGACATGAACGCCTCCGTCTCCACCGACGAGCTGATCGCCAAGGGCATCGAAGTGCACATCGGCCACCGCGCCGAGAATATTCAGGGCGCGGACTGCATCATCCGCACGGCCGCCGCCCACAACGACAATCCCGAGGTCGCCGCGGCCCGCGCGCAGGGCATCCCCGTGTTCGAGCGGGCGCAGGCCTGGGGCGTGATCATGCGCGAATATAAAAACGCCATCTGCGTGTCCGGCACACACGGCAAGACCACCACGACCGGCATGCTGACGCATATTTTCATGCAGGCACAGCGCGACCCGACCGTTATGATGGGCGGCTATCTCCCGCTGCTGCACGCAGGCCACCGCGTCGGCTCCGGCGACACCATCATCATGGAGAGCTGCGAATACTGCGACTCGTTCCTGAATTTCTACCCCACCGTCGCCATCGTGAACAACATCGAGGCCGACCATCTGGACTATTTCAAGGATCTCGACGCCGTGAAGCGCTCGTTCCGCAAATTTGCGGGCCTCGTGCCGCGTACGGGCCATGTCATCGCCAACGGCGACGACGCCAACACCGTGCAGACGCTCTCGGATCTGCACTACCTCTCCTTTGGCATCGATGCGCACAACGATATCCACCCCGAGGGGCTTTCCGAGGACCTGCGCTCGTTTGACATTATCTGCTTCGGTAAGCGCTACTGCCATGTGGACCTGCAGGTCTACGGCCGCCACAATGTCTATAATGCGCTGGCCGCCGCAAGCGCCGCATGGGTCATGGGCGTGGACGGCGCGGATGTCGCCGCGGGCCTTGCCTCGTTCCACGGCGCGGGCCGCCGCATGGAGTTCAAGGGGACGTATCACGGCGCGGACGTCTATGACGACTATGCCCACCATCCCGGCGAGCTGCACGCCCTCATCGACGCCGTGGCCCACATGGGCTATCAGCGCGTGATCCTCGCGTTCCAGCCGCACACCTACACGCGCACGAAGGCCTTGTTCGACGATTTTGTCCGCGAGCTCAAGCGCGTGGACGTCGCCGTTCTGGCCGAGATCTACGCCGCCCGCGAGAGCAACACCATCGGCATCTCCTCCCGCGATCTGGCGCGCTGCATTCCCGGCAGCGTCTACTTTGAGACGCTCCCTGAGGTCACGGCCTATCTCCGCGGGGCTGCGCAGAAGGGCGACCTGATCCTGACCGTCGGCGCAGGCGACATCTACAAGGCCGGAGAGGCCCTTCTGAAGGAAGAATAACATTCAAATAAACCAACAATACCGCAGCACAAAGGAGTTTCTATGGAAAAGTATGATCTGATCATTGTTGGTGCCGGTCCTGCCGGCATCTTTACGGCCGTCGAGCTGTTCCGCCGCGGCGCACACAAGAAGATCCTGATGGTCGAAAAGGGCCAGAGCGTGGAAAAGCGCTCCTGCCCGAAGAGCAAGACGCAGAAATGCGTGAACTGCCAGCCCTGCAACATCACGACCGGCTTCTCCGGCGCAGGCGCGTTCTCGGACGGCAAGCTCTCGCTGAACCACGAGGTCGGCGGCGATTTCCCGAACCTCGTCGGCCCGGACTTTGCCCAGTCCCTCATTGACTATACGGACCAGATCTACCTGGAATTCGGCGCGGACCCCCATGTGGAGGGCGTGTCCGACCCCGATAAGATCCGCATCATCCGCCGCCGTGCCATTCGCGCAGGCCTGAAGCTCGTCGACTGCCCCATCCGCCACCTCGGCACCGAAAAGGCGCAGGAGCTTTATCTCGCGCTGGAGAACGACCTGCGTGCCAAGGGCGTCGACATGCTCTTCGGCCACAGCTGCGTCGATCTCGTGCTCGATGGCCCGCTGTGCAAGGGCGTCATCGTGGAGCCGACGCGCGGCGGCACGCGCGAGACGATCTATGCCGACGACGTCGTCATTGCGGCAGGCCGCCGCGGCGCGGAATGGCTGGAATCCCTGTGCGCGAAGTATGACATCGCCCACCAGCCGGGCACCGTGGACATCGGCGTGCGCGTCGAGGTCCGCAACGAGGTCATGGAGGAGGTCAACAGCGTCCTCTACGAGTCAAAGCTCGTCGGCTATCCGCAGCCGTTCAAGAACAAGGTTCGCACATTCTGCCAGAATCCCGGCGGCTTTGTCAGCCAGGAGAACTATGACAAGAACCTCGCCGTCGTAAACGGCCACAGCTACAAGGACCTGAAGTCCGACAACACGAACCTGTCCATCCTGTGCTCGCACAACTTCACCTACCCGTTCAACCAGCCCATCGCCTACGCCCAGAAGGTCGGCGAGCTGACGAACATGCTGGCCGACGGCCACATCCTCGTGCAGCGCTTCGGCGACATTCTCGACGGCAAGCGCACCTGGCCGAAGGAGCTGGCGTTTTCGAACGTCCGCCCGACACTGCCGGACGCCGTCGCGGGCGACATCACCGCCGGTATGCCCTACCGTGCCATGATCAACATCATCGGCTTCATTCAGGCCATGGATCAGGTCGTGCCGGGCTTTGCCAGCTATGAGACGCTGCTGTACTCCCCGGAGCTGAAGTTCTACAGCAACAAGGTCAAGATGACCCCGGACCTCAAGACAAACGTGGCGCACCTGTACTGCCTCGGCGATTCGTCCGGCTGGACGCGCGGCCTGATGATGGCCTCCGCCATGGGCGTGCTCATGGGCCGCAAGCTCGCGGGCTATGAGGAGCCGCTGCGCTGAATAGATCGGCGGAAAGCTCTGCGAGGCCGCCTGCCGTGCCCTGCCGTGCGTTGTAGGGGAGCGGCATGCCGGGCCCGGCGCTGCACGAACGATCCGTACAAGCTGCCGTTAAAACGGTAAAAACCAATTGCGTCTGTAGCGGCGCTCACTGCGCAGCCGTTGGCGGCTTTGCCGCCTTACGGATGCGGCGTCCCCTTTACGGGGAGCGAGCGCCTTGTACAGAGATATTCAACCGCGGAAGTGCTCTGGTGCACCGCCGCATTCTCCTGATGTGTCATTGCGAGGCCCCGAAGGGGCCGTGGCAATCTCGGGAAGGCACTTGCAGTTCGCACGGGCTACCGGAAAAACGCACAAACCGATTGCGTCTGTAGCGGCGCTCCCTGAGCGCCATTGGCAGTTGCAAATTTTGAAGCAGTTCCGCCGACCATGCAGGTTCCCAGATTTGTCATTGCGAGGCCCCGAAGGGGCCGTGGCAATCTCGTGCAGGCAGTTACGATTTCGCCGCGGCTTTCCTGTCATCCAGCCGGGTACTGCGAGATTCCCACGTCGCTTCGCTCCTCGGAATGACACGTCAGGCGGGTGCAGCGGTGCACCAGAGCGCTTGCGCGGTTGAATGCTCCCCTACTGGGCGCTCAGGGAACGCCGCTACATTGGCGTGTGCGGTCGGCGATCGTGCCACGAAACCTGCAGCCTGCAAGGCGGTCACTGACCGCCGCTACAGACGCAATTAGCGCGTGCCATTTTAACGATAGCCTTTCCAAATCGGCAGTGCCTTCCCGAGATTGCCACGTCGCTTCGCTCCTCGCAGTGACAAACCTTTGGCGTTCCTCGTTTTGCTGACAGCCTGTTTCTTGCGCCGGTGCGCCGCCGGGCCCGGCTGTCCGCTCCCCTACAGTCGAAAACGAAAAAGTCCTGTGACGTTTCCAGTCACAGGACTTCTTTGATCAGCCGCAGCTTCTTCGCGCGCGGCAGGCGCTTGATGGCCGCCTCGCGGCGCAGGGCGTCCCCGCGGGTCCCACAGGCCTCGCTGTAGACCAGCTCCAGCGGGCCGCGGCCGCGCGTATACTTTGCACCGTGCCCGCTGCGGTGCGCGGCGAGGCGGCGCTCCGGGTCATCGGTCATGCCGGTGTAGAGCGTGCCGTCACCGCAGCGCAGGATGTAGACCCACCACCCGCTCACAGCGGGATATCGATGCTGACGCGGTCGGTGCGGATGGACTTGCACAGGGCGGAGACCTTCTTGTGGCGCGGGTCGTCGCGATAGCGCGCCACGTCCTCCAGCGTGTCAAAGTCCACCTCGAGCGCGGCGTCCCACGCGGCGTTCGGGGCTGCGCTGCGCGCCACATGCATGCCGCGGATCCAGTCGATCTGCTCCGGCAGTGCAGAGAGCGCCTGCAGGAACGGCTCCGGATCGGCATCCGGGCGGAATTTCCAGAATACGATATGTCGGATCATGTCTGTTTCTCCCTTCAGGAAGCCCAAAATTCATCCAAGGTCAGCTGCTGCTCCGTGAGGTAGCGCGCGGCCTCGATGCCGACGTAGCGATAGTGCCACGACTCATAGTCGATGCCGGTCACGTCCTCCTTCCCCGCGGGATAGCGAAGGATGAAGCCAAAGCGCCAGCAGTTTTCATGCAGCCAGATCGTCTCCGGGGTCCGCTCCTGCGTGTCGTCGAGGCGCTGGTTGTCCGTCGCAACGATGTCGACGGCAAGGCCGGTCTCGTGCTCGCTGCAGCCGGGCGGCATCGTCCAGCGGGCCGTCTCCTCCCGGGCCTCGTCCTCTGTCATGCCCTCGCTGACGCGGGCCTCGACGTCCTCGTCAAACAGCTGCCTCTGGCTGTCCGTGGAGCGGTAGGCCGAGGCGACCGTGAACGAGAGGCCCTCGGCCCGTCCGGCGGCCAGCATCTGCCTGAGCGGCTCATAGGCGATCGCAGCAATGGAATAGGGCCAGTCGTGCAGCTGCGTCAGCTCCGGCGCATAATCCTCCGCCAGCGGATGCGCGCGGCTCACGAGCAGCAGGAGCGGATCATCCTTTGAGGGCGGATCGGCCGCCTGCGTCGCAGGGACGGGCTGCGTTTCCGCCGTTGTCTCCCCCGCCGTTTCGTCCGCCGCTGCGGACCCCGGCTGCGGCTCGTCCGCCCCGCAGCGCAGCAGGAGCAGCACCAGCAGGACCGCAGCGCCGAGGAGCGCAAAGCGGCCCCACAGCGGTTTGCGGCGCCGCTGCTTCCTTTTTGTGGCTTTTCTTCGTGTTCTCTGTGGTGTATGATTCATGAGATCAACCGCCTTTCGTGTTCATTCTAGCGAATTCCCGCATCGAATTTGCAGCAAAATCGGCGGTGCGGAAAAATTCCGGGCGGGATGCCCCGCCCGGAAGAAGGATCAGTCGGATTACACAAGGGCGGCCGTGATGATGGCCATCTTGTAGACCTCGTCGGCGTTGCAGCCGCGGGAGAGGTCGTTGATCGGGGCGTTCAGGCCGAGCAGGATGGGGCCGTAGGCCTCATAGCCGCCGAGACGCTGGGCGATCTTATAGCCGATGTTGCCGGCCTCGATGCACGGGAAGATGAAGGTATTGGCATAGCCCGCGACCTTGGAGCCGGGGAACTTCAGCTGGCCGACGACCGGGGAAACGGCCGCATCAAACTGCATCTCGCCGTCAATGGCAAGATCCGGCGCAAGCTCCTTGGCCTTTGCCGTGGCATCGCGGGACAGCTGAACCGTGCCGCCCTTGCCGGAGCCCTTCGTGGAGAAGCTCAGCATGGCAACCTTCGGGTCGATGCCGAACGTCTGCGCGCAGCGCGCGGTCTCGACGGCGACCTCGGCGAGCTTGTCGGCAGCGGAGACAACAACGTTGCCTTCCTTGTCGAGCGTGTCTTCATAGGAGATGTTGATGGCGCAGTCGCCCATGGCCAGCTTCTCTTCGCCGCGGACGAGGATGAAGCAGGAGGACACCAGATGCGCGCCCGGCTTCGTCTTGACGAGCTGCAGGGCGGGACGGACGGTGTCAGCCGTGGAATAGGTCGCGCCGCCCAGCAGAGCGTCCGCATAGCCCATCTTCACGAGCATCGTGCCGAAATAGTTGCCCTTTGACAGCGCCTCGCGGCACTGCTCTGCAGTCATCTTGCCCTTGCGCAGGACGACCATCTTCTCGACCATCTCGTCCATGCCGGGATAGGTCGCGGGGTCGATGATCTCCAGACCTTCGATGTCGAAGCCGCCCTTGGCAGCTGCGGCCTTGACCTCCTCGGGTGCGCCGATGAGGATCGGGGTGAGGAAGCCGCCCTTCTTCAGGCGGTCGGCAGCCTCGAGAATGCGGGCATCCGGCCCTTCGGTAAAGACAATCTTGCGCGGATTTGCCTTGAGAATTTCAATCAAACGGTCAAACATGAATCGTTCCTCCAGTATGATCGGGCCAGCGCCCGTATTTCATTGCTTATTATACAACCTGATTGGCGGGAAAATCAAGGGAAACGTCCTGTTCCGACCGGATTTCCAGCCATTTTTTCAAAAACGGGTGGAAGAAGCGGATGGAAACGGCGCAAAGCTGCTGTCCCGGCCCGCCGGACTCCGCCCCGCCGTACTGCGGGTCGCCGAGGATCGGGCAGCCAAGCCACGCGCAGTGCACGCGTAGCTGGTGCGTCCGGCCGGTTAGCGGCTGCAGCTCGAGCAGGGAGATGCCGTGCTCCGTCCGCAGGGTCCGGTAGGCCGAGCGGGCAGGCTGACCGTCTGCGCGCACGCAGCGCAGCAGGCTCTCCGGAGACAGGCGCGCGATGGGCACGTCGATCATGCCCTCCGGCGGCTGCGGCACACCGCGCACGGCGGCATGATAGGTCTTGTGCTTCTCCGCTGCAATGAGCAGAGCGTGGGCGTGGGCGTTCTTTGCCAGCAGCACCACGCCGAACGTGTCGCGGTCGAGCCTGCTGACCGGGTGGACGGCGCAGGCCTGCCCGGTCCTGTCATAATAGCCGAGCAGGCGGTTGGCCAGCGTGCCGGTCTGGCGGGAAAACGACGGATGCACGAGCATCCCCTGCGGTTTGTCGACCGCGAGCAGGGCCTCATCCTCATAGAGGATGGAAAGCGGCCCGTCCTCCGCGGGGTAGTCCGGCCGCGGCTCGTCGAGGCACACGCGCACGACGTCGCCGGGGCGGACGGGCCGGTCCGTGTGGGCAGGCTCGCCGTTGACGGTGTAGGCGCCGCAGTATTTCAGCCGCCGCACGAGCGTGGACGAAAGCTGCAGCTCCCGCCGCAGGATCGACAGCAGGTGCGTCTCCCGCTCCGCCGTGCAGCGAAGCTCCATGCTCAGTAGCGCGCGCTCTGCGCGACGTCCAGCACGAACAGCACAACGCCGCCGCAGCGCGTCGGGATCTCCAACGGCGCGGTGGAAAGCGGGATCGGCGGCATGTTCGGCGAGAGCACCGGCGCTTCATAGCGCATTTCCGTGCGCTCGCCGTGCTTCTTCAGGATGGCCAGCGCCTCGTCCAGGCGGGCGCTCTCCAACCCGATCATCAGCGTGACGCTGCGCTTTTTCAGGAAACCGCCGCTCGAATTGAGCACCGTGGCATAAAAGCCGTGCTCGTTGAGCGAATGGACGGCGTCGTGATAGTCGTCGCCCTGCAGGATGGCCAGAATCATCTTATCGTACTGTTGCATCATGGAAACCTCCTTTTCGATGCGGGGCTATTGCAGCCCAAGCTGGTAAAACGCGACTGCGCTTGCCGCAGCCACATTCAAAGAATCCACCCCATGGGACATGGGGATGCGGACCGTGTAATCGCAGGCGTCGATTGTTGCCTGCGCAAGGCCGTCGCCCTCCGTGCCGAGGACGATGGCAAGGCGCTCCTCCGCCAGCAGGCGCGGGTCGTTCAGGGGAACGGAATCGTCGCACAGCGCCATGGCCACCGTGCGGAAGCCCTGTGCGCGCAGCCAGCCCATCGAGGGCTCCGGCCAGCCGTCCGGGAGATACGTCCACGGGATCTGGAACACCGTGCCCATGCTCACGCGGACGGCGCGGCGGTAGAGGGGGTCGCTCCCGGCCTCCGTCAGCAGGACGGCGTCCATATTGAGCGCGGCGGCGGAGCGGAAGATCGCGCCGAGGTTCGTCGGGTTCATCACATTTTCAAGCACGACGACCCGCCGGGCATCCCGGCACAGGGCCGCGGCCTCCAGCAGGGCCGGGCGGCGCATGGCGCACAGCATGCCGCGCGTCAGATGAAAGCCCGTCAGCTGCGTGAGCACGGCATCCTCCGCCGTGAAAACGGGCACGTCCGCACCGAGCCGGGTCAGAATTTCCCGTGCGGCGGCGGAAACGTGGCTGCCGTCCATCAGGGCGGACACGGGCACACAGCCCGCGTCGAGCGCGCGTCCGATGACGAGGGGGCTCTCCGCGATGAACAGGGCCTGCGACGGGTCCTGCCGGCTGCGGAGCTGCACCTCGGACAGGCGGGCGTAGACATCCAGCTCCGGGGCGGAAAATTCGGTGATCTCGATCAGATTCGGCATGCCGGTATTCTCTCCATTTTTGGGATACCATATTATAGCACACTGCGCGCAGCGATGCAAGAAGCGGGCGGGGCGCGGAGCAAATAGAAAACAGAAAGCGGAACGTTATCGTTAGGCCGCCGGGCGAGCGTTGTAGGGGAGCGGCATGCCGCTCCCGGCGGCGCACCTACAGCCCGTACTGGCCGCCGTTAAAATGGCAAGCACCTTTTGTCATTGCGAGGAGCGAAGCGACGTGGCAATCTCGGGCAGGCACTTGCAGTCCGAACAGAGCAACGATAAAACGTACCAACCAATTACGCCTGTGGCGGCGCTCCCTGAGCGCCATGCAGGTCGGCAATATCCGGGGCATGTATTTTATGGCGTGAGACTCTCAGGCTTGTCATTGCGAGGAGCGAAGCGACGTGGCGCCCTGAGCGCGAAGCGCGAGGAAG
>OMGS01000092.1_pt1 | contig 80587 bp, 66 predicted proteins | sample 1646081 | NCBI WGS metagenome assembly OMGS01 (sample SAMN05578591, study PRJEB25193) | human gut metagenome | biome: Human Microbiome; feature: human-associated habitat; material: feces | host: Homo sapiens | place: USA:Birmingham | reverse complement strand
TCGCGAGTAATTTGCATAAGACATTCTTACGGAATACTCGCTCTTTGTCAAATAGTGTTAACGGGCCCTAATGTCCATCGGATGCCAAGGTTTCGAGGCTCCGGCGCAAGAGCTGAGATGAGGTTTTCCCTTCCGCCACTTCCCCTTCTCCGCCGCCGTTTCCTATAAAGACTTGTCCTTGGCCAACAGAGACGGCCAAGGCGAATCCTCTTTGGTCTATTCTATGGCTCAGGGCGTTACCTTGGACGACAGCGTGCAGGCTTTGCGCTTCCGGGGCGGCATAATGCGCACCATCTCTCAATCTTTTCTTTCTCCTTTCACTGTCGAGATGTCCTGTCGCTCGGTTTGGGGGGACGATGGTTTTTGTCCCGCCATATCATCTCTTTCTCTCGCCGTATTTCCCAAAACCCAGTTCACCATAACCCCGGCAGAAATTTCCTGTTCACGGCAAAAATTGCCGATTGCCCTCCCCCCAGCGCGACAAGTCTTTGGCGCGTGCACATCATTACGGCGCATGCATCCCGCTTGTGAGATATTTTTTAGAAAAAATTCCGCTGATTTTATTAACTTTTATTTCAGGTGGCATAGGCAGTGCATATGAGGAGGGCACAAGCCACAGGCGCATACGGCGCCGGTGTGGGAAACAGCCTCATGGGGAGGACAACATGGACAACCAACTGGATTACGAAATCAATAAGGAATTGGGCGAGTGCTATCTTTTCATGGGCGATTTTGACAAGGCCGAGGAATACTACCGCAAGGCCGCCAGCAACAATGCCCAAAGTGCCGCGCCCTACATGGGGCTGGCCACCGTGGCCGTGCAGCGTTCCGAACTGGAAAAAGCCCTGGTGCTCTATCAGAAAGCCGCCGCCGTGGAAGAAACCGACAAGGCCCTCTGCGGTATCGGACTGGTCTACATGGAACAGGGCAAACACGAAGACGCCTTCAGCCACTTTGCCCGCGCGCTGGACAAATCCGCCGCCAACATTGTGGCATTGAACTGCCTGGTGCGCGAAGCCTATCAGCTGGGCTGCGTGGAACAGGTTCTGCCCTACCTGGAAGCCGCTCTGGCCTGCAGCGAAGAAGCCGAGGCCGTGCGCGTGACCCTGGCCGGCTGCCTGATCTACCTGGGCCGCAGCGACGAAGCCCGCCAGCACCTGGAAACCGTGCTGGGCGCCAATCCGTCCAATAACAACGCCAAGGAACTTTTCGATACCATGGCCGCGTAAGACAAGGCCGGGCGCACGCCCGGCCTTGAAGCAGCCAACAGATACTCCCCTCCCCACACGATTTTCCGGCCCCCGGCGGGTGCCAGGGGCCGGAAAATCTCTTCTTCCGGGGAAGCAGCGCCGACGCGGGTCATCCACGTCGGCGTTCTGTTTTCGGTCTAAAAAACGACTAAACCTATCAGTCAAACTTGACGTGATATAGGAGTCTGCCGCTGTTACAATAACATAGCCTATCCTTTTTACCGCTGGAATAAGCCTCTTAGCCTCCCCAAAAACATGTTTTTTCTATATGGCCACGCATGGCCTCCATCAAACGGCAAGCGTATCAGAGGATAGAGTACATTCGCCAATTTGAACCAGAGAGGAAAATCGTGCTTGCGTAAGAGATACATGCGGCCAAGCGCGTAGCCTTTTGTCTTTGCCACCAATGACGGATGGTCAGAAGAAAAGTCATCATGAAAAACACACACGTCTGACGAGCGCAGAATGCTCCCCCTACCAGAGGCGAACACGCGGAGAAGGTAATCGGTTTCTTCACCACTTTGATATGGCCCACTGCTGCCGATGCCCAAGTTTTCATCAAAATATCCTACTTCCCTCATGACTGTTGTCCTGAAAAACAATACCCATGACGGGGCATTCCTGAAAAGTGAAATACGGCTCTCCTTTTGCTCTATGACAAGAGTAGAAGCCCGACCATTGGCATTGCCCACAAGAGCACTCATTTGGGGGTTGGCATCAAAAAGTTCAGTCACACGCTCCAGGCAATCGGGCGCATAATGGCAATCATCATCCGTCAGCGCGACCACATCGCCTATTACATAGGGCAACAACATGTTTCGCGCATGTGAAAGTCCTTGAGGCGAAAGATAGACGTGCTCAATAAGAAAAGTATCACGATATTCGGCCACCAAGCCATCCAAGTAGCCCCTTGGATTCTGATCTCCCAGAAGTAGCATGAAGTCATGGCAGGTTTGTGTTTCGAGGCTTTCAAAAAGCCTTCTCACCGGCTCCAACCGTCCCCGCGTTGTTGCCAACAGGGAGATGCGCGGAGGCTTATGAGCAATCACAAGACAGTCCAAGGTAAGGGAAAGAGATCCTCCACGGAAAACAGAACCGCACTACCTCTAGCGAACCATTGACGTGGAGCGATAACGTGCTGATCTTCGCGTTGCCCAAGCCAAGCCCCCCACCAACTGAAGGAGGAATTGGCAATAATCGCGTGGTGGCAGCGGCGCATGAGCATGAGATCATCTATATGGTCTTGGGGAGGAGCTATACGGCAGTGTCGCCAATGACTGAATATACGCTTGGCTTCTGCCTGATCGTCGGAAAAAACGAGATATTGGCATTCCGGCGCGAACGCTTCCATACGTGCCTTTGCAGACTCATAGTATTCGACAGGAAGTATACCATGCTTTTGTAAATTTTTTGGACTAGTATAGTCGCCACGCCGCAGGTGTACAGCCACAGTGGGTCGCGATTCTACATAATTCTTAAGCTCTTTGACAGCCGGCGTCGACGATAGTTGGCAGGAGAATAATTTGCGTACATCTTCCGCATAAGCATCAAAATACTTGGGTGACTGCCAGTACCCTGTAAGATAGCAATTCCCGCAAGCCTGCTCCAAACTTGGAGTATAAGCTGGCGGACACTTCAAATATGTCCAACGGCGTAATCCCATCCGTGCATGTAGGTTAAACAATATACCTAATAACTTATCACAGCCGTTAGGTATCCGCCATTGAGGATCCATAAGCCCAAAGCGATAAAGCTCATACCTTCGGATTTTGTCACTCTGCAACGCTCCGGAATCGATGGCCAGCTCTGCGCCAAGCCTTTTAGCCAAAGCATAGGCGGCGGCGTAGATGAACATCTGATTGCCCAAGCCACCAAGAAGTCGTGCCAGCACAAGAGGGTTATCGCCTTTCGCAGGAAGATGGGGAAAGGAGGGGCGAAAGACAAATCGTTCTTTGAGCGTCTTGGGCTTTAGCTCGCTGACGCCGCGCATATACTCGTGTCCACCTACAGAGCGCTTGTCCACCAATCTTATCATGCGGGGAAAAGGCAGATTGCGACCGTCGGGCGTAGCGAAGCCTGGATGCCACAACTTATACGGCTTGCCAAGAGCATATTTATTGAGGTGAGATTCGTCATGCCAGCAGGCCACGATACCCTGCCGCAAATCTTCATCTATCGCCCTGATATTAGCCTCAATCATAGCGAGATAATCATCGCGCATCCCTCCGTTAATGCCTCCGGCCAAATAATGCCGCCCCCGAGTTTTGGGGATGAAGGCCTGCGAAGCCATATTGCGTTCATATGGGTACATACAGCACGATTTATTATAAAAACCGGGATGTTGCTGAAAAACAAGTGGATACTCACTATCCGGCAAGTAGGTATCACCAATGACACGACAAAAACGCACGTTTGCATTAAAGAAGAAAATGCAGTCAAAGGCCCGCAGACAATCCTGTATGCCTACAAACATATGGTACCGCTTGAGAGTTATATCGGGCCAGCCAAGTGGAGCCTGTTCGATATGATGCACCCTGGCATTTTCTTGATGCAATATCTTTTGATCTGTGAAAACAAAGTATTCTTTTTCATGTCTTGGAGCAAAATACTTCTCACTAGAAGTAAAAAAATCTTTCCAAAACAGAGAGTACTTGCCTGTGCAGATATATAGAATGGCTATGCGCATGAGAAAAATCTATCCTTCCCCACTCACTGCAAAAAGATCTGTAATCCCCGTTTCTTTTCGCAAAAAATGGAGGATTCCTTTTTCCTTAGGCGCACATGCATCCCAGTACGATGCATTGACAGTATGTATCCACGGACCTATTTGATAGTAAAATGCGCTTTGACGAGATACTCCTTCTCGTAAACGGCATTCTCGCTCTTCCCAAAAAAATACTTCTTTTCTGTCCATATGACGAAAAACTTTTTCCCAAAGAGCACCGCCGGTATCAGCTTTACCAGTTGGCAGCATAGAAAAATTATCTAAATCTAGAGCACTTGACCGAACAAAAAACAAACCTGGCCATAAATACCACAGTTTTGGGCGTTCCTGCAATACTCCCATATACAGTTTATCGTTCATGCTAGTCAGGAGACTGTGACGTTTTACAGGAAAAACATCATGATCCAACAAGCCCAGCACCTGAAAAGAATACTGCGGCACTACATGGCGAAAGGCCCAATCAAGAGCAATACCGTGTGAGCGGGAGTTGTGGATACCCGTCCAAGGATTAAGCGGTAAAGAGATATAAGCAGCCCCATGATGAACACAGATACTCTTGTTTTTTCGCCTCACTCCCAAAGATGAAGAATTATCTAAGATAACGTGCAAATATTCATCTTCAATAAATCGTTTACACAAGGCAAGTTGCCAATCCAGCACCTGTGCATTATTGAAAGCCACAGTGACAAGTAGGAGGTCAACAATTTTTGTATTTGAAAAAATATTTTCCACAGGAGACTGATGCAAAAAGCGGCGATTGACGATTTCTTTGATGCAGGAATAGTATAAGTTACGCCAAATATTCATCCCCCCCCCCCTAATCCTACACTACTCTCTCCCCTCAAAAGGAGAAAAGTACCGCATCAATATTTAAAAAATTTGTGTTTAATTTGCCGCAGCGATTTGAAAACTAGCAGGAAAAGCTGGCCATTCCATGAACGAGAAAGTAGGTCAACCTGTTTTTCCAGGAAGGTCACCTTCTCACGCAGGCGCATATTTTCCTGTTTTAAGGCTGCCGCATCATGTACGCTCCACATCGAAGCCTCAGGCTTGGTATTCTGTTGATAGTACAGGCTTTCATCGTTAAGCTCTGCTGGATTTTCATACCAGGGCATGTGCTGGGCAATATACGGCGGGGCTAGCCTTACCCCATCGAACCATGCTTCATCGTCAGGGAAAATTCCTGGTCGATAAAGGGCAAACGTTGTATCAATATGCGCGAAGTAGCCTTCACCATCAGGTGTGGGCTTCGTCCAAAATCGTCTTTCCATTTCAAAAACAAGATCCCTTATTGGAAAATACGCTGGGAGGTCGTCGATCTTAAGGCTAAAGCCGCTCTTTGTAATATGGGGATACTCTTGAAGCATATTGTAAAATTGCAGCACAGCATCATGAGGACAGCCTTTATCTGGTAATACATCAGGGTCAGTAACAATATAGTAATTTTTACTCAAAATATCATTAAACAAACCGCATTTCCAAACAACCAAATGCCCCAAATTTTTAAAAACCCGCTCAACACGGTATGGCGTAGCAGATAAATAATCAAGTAAGGGAGGATAGGTGGAGTTATTGTCCACAATAATAATGTTATTTAGTCCATAGCTCTCAAGCCATTGAACCATTGACTTAAGATAAGAAACTCTATTATAGGAAATTATAAATACAGGAACATCCGCTGGCCTAAAAGGTGCAACAGTTTGATGTGAAATTATACTTTGTACGGATTGCTTCTTACACAACTTCCTTATGGCATTATGTAGTACTGATGCATAACCTGGAAAGTACCTATACAAAAGACTTACAAAATACGAACGGATATATTGCAGACGGCGTGAAAAAGTCCAACCATTGCCGAAATATTTTTGAGCAATGTCACGTGTCTCTTTTAAGCAGATAGACGCATTAGGAAATGAACTGGAAACTCCACCTTCAAGCATGTCGGTTACGATGAAAGAGAGCTCGACGCCCATGTCAGACCTTGTCCAAGTGCGACATAAAAAATCATAATCTCCCGCAATCCGCCATGAAGGATCAAATCTGTGCAGTTTAAAGACAGAGCGATGAATAAGCAATCCGGGAAACGGTGTAGGAATTCCGCCAGCACGAAGCTGGCTAATGGCGCTAGCAGCCCGGCCAGACAAAAAACGATGAACATGACCACTTTGTGCAGTAACGGCAATCCCCCCTGCAGCAAATAGCAATGGTCTTTGCTCACCACGACTCTTCTCAAATTCTTGAATTGCCGCCTTGCAGCGAGCTAGGACATCAGGCGCGTAGAGAGCATCGTCCGCACCAAGAAAAAGAATCCATCGTCCCAATAGTTCCCCGTGCACAGTAATAGCCTTATTCCAGGCATCGTAAATACCTTTGTCCGGCTCGCTAACAAGTGACAATCCGGGAACTCTGTCACGGTAGCTCTCCGCCATCGCCACGGTATCGTCACTTGACGCACCGTCCTGAATGATCAGCTCAAAATCCCGACAGGTTTGCTCGGCAAGCGAAACCAACAGGCGCGGCAGAGATACAGCCGCGTTATATGTGGCGGTGATGATAGAGAAGAAGGGGGTCATGGCCAGTATATTACCAATGTCTGTTTTTTCCATTCCTGAAGAATATTTTTACAATCATGTAAAAAAGCGTATCTCCTTTTGGGATTATAACGAATATTGGCAAAAGAATTAAGACCAACAGCAATTTTTACTGCCTTCACTGCATAAAAATAGCGTTCAATATATGGGCGAACAATATATTCTCTGGCCCCATAGCTCAAGGCGCTACAAAAATCTAGCAAACCAGAGGAATAGAACGGCCCGCAAATCCTCTTAAATCCTTGGGCGTGATAAAAAATCAGCTTCTCATTATCGACCAAAACGACACCATCTGCCTGTGCCACACTGGCATCCGCCAAGTTCCAAGGGGCGACGCCTCCGCCTTTGTGCTGCATACTATGAACGTTCGCAAAGCGTAGCGGGAATGTATCCAAATATTTTTGATCTGCAAAGCGATCCGCCTCAAGCTCATCCTTGCACCAAGTCAGGCAGGCATCACGATACCAGCGGAGACAGCCCAAACCATCTTTTGTTCGTCGAAATGTCATCCAACTTACGTTATAAACGCCATATTTCACCAAATCCACCAAATGCGCCGCGAACCTGTGAGGAGTAATGATAACCGAGGCCTCTATTGCTTCTGCAAAAATTGGTTCAGGCGACGAAAAAAACAGCATATCCGCATCTAGATAGGTTATTTCCTCAAGAGCGTCATCTCGCGTCAGTAAATACCAAGGTAGACATGGAGTAATAGTAAAATAATATTCAATAAGGCTTCGAGTTGAGCGGGTAACTGCTAGTTCTGGATCTGCGGATTCAAGATCAGCTAGACGAATCAGGGAAACATATGGATAGGCAAGCGAAACCAACGCGCTGTAGCATTGATCGGTAAGACAGAGAACATGAATATGGGCATGAGGGCAGTGCTCATGCAGGCTTTCCAGCATCACCATTGCGCGCGGCAGATAATTGTGATCGAAATAAGTACAAAAATGACGGCTCGTCACAAATATTGCTCCAAACGTGACCCAAAATAGGTAAGGGTACGCTTCAGGCCTTCTGTCAGAGAAACTGCTGGCACCCAATCCAGTTCATCTCGAATGCGCGCATCCTTGGAGTAGTAATCGCCAATGTCGATTTTTTTTCGTTCCTCCGGAAATTCCCGCAGCACATAATTTCCACTTCCGTGAACTGCAAGAAGTGCTTGGGCCAACTCGAGGAGGCTGACCACACTGCCACTGCCTAGATTGTAGACGCGCCCGTCTGCCTCAGAACTTCCAGCGGCCAAAAGCAACGCCTCCACGCAATCATCCACATACGTGAAATCTCGTAACTGGGAACCGCCCCAGACTTCAAAAGGTTTTCCTTCCAAAACCAAACGGATCCAAATACCCACAAAAGTTTGTCGGGCGTCTTTGATCCGCATGCAAGGGCCATAGGTATTGGTAAGTCGCAGCACCGTTGAGCGCAGGCCGTATACGTTATTATACAGCAGATGATACCACTCGCCCGCGGCCTTGTGAATACCGTTGATATCCACAGGGCGTATGGGGTGCTCTTCATCTACAGGCAGGTAATCCGGGCGTCCATATATCTGTCGTGTTCCGGCAAAGATAATTTTTACATTCGGATTATAGGTGCGACAGGCCTCCAGAATGGAAAGTTGCGCCTTGGCGTTGATCTCAAGATCTGTAAAGGGATCAGCCATGGAATCCATATGGCTGGTCTGGCCCGCAAGATTAAAAAGGAAATCCTGTCCCTTGATCAAGTGGTGCATGGCGTGCGGGTCACGCACATCGGTAATATTCAGAAAAACCTTGTGTCGAAAGCCTTCCAGATTGGCAAGGTTGCCGCCATATTCAGGGATAAGACTGTCCGCAATGGTCACCGTTGCCCCGGCATCTACAAGGTGTCGGGCCAGATTGGCGCCGATAAATCCGGCGCCGCCTGTGATAAGAACATTGGCTCCTGAAAAATCCATAAAAACTCCCTGACTGCGGTTTTACGCACCCAAACTGCACCACGCCAGAACAGCGGAAGAAACCAGTTCAACAGCATCCGCGCCAAGCTGCGGAAACATGGGCAGGCTGACCAGTTCATCCATAATGCTTTCAGTGACAGCAAGCCCGCAAGGCGCAAGAATACGCGTTCTGTATGCGGGCTGCAAGTGCACTGGTTGCGGATAGTGGATGGCTGTACCAACACCTTTTTTGCGTAAAAAATCCATAAAGTTTTCTCTGTCGCTTGGACAACGCACGACATAGAGATGGAAGGCCGGTTTTGCCCAATGCGCTGTTTGGGGTAAAATCAGACCGCAGGCATTGAGCTTGGCAGCATAGAGAGCCGCCAAACTTCTCCGAGCGGCGTTGTCCGCATCCAGGTAGCGCAACTGTATGCGCAGTATGGCAGCCTGTATCGGGTCAAGACGGCTGTTGATGCCCGGAACCGCACTAACGTAGCGCTGTTTCCAGCCGTATTGACGCAGGGCAGACAACTCTTCGGCCAGAGCGGCATCATTGGTGGCGACTGCCCCGCCATCGCCCAGCGCGCCCAGGTTTTTTGTGGGATAAAAGCTGAAAGCGGCGGCAGCGCCTATGGTCCCGGCCATGCGCTCCCTATAGCGAGCACCGTGGGCTTGAGCGCAGTCCTCAAGCACCGCAAGGCCATGTCGGTTTGCTATGGCCGTAATAGCATCCATGTCGCAAGGATGCCCATAGATATGCACAGGAATAACCACCGCCGGAGTCAAATCCGGTCGGTGCGTTTGCAGATGCAAAACGGATTCTTCCAGAGACGCCGGATCCATGGTATATGTGGCGGCATCAATATCCACAAGTACGGGCACCCCACCCGCCCGCTCTATTGCCGCCACAGTGGCTACCGCCGTGTGTGATACCGTAAACACGGCCTTGCCCGGCCCAACTCCCAAAGCACGCAGGGCCAGCTCAATGGCGTCAGTACCGCTGCCGCACCCTGCCGCGTGCTCAAGACCAAGCCAGGCAGCAAAATCCTTTTCAAATGCTTCGACTTCCGGCCCAAGAATGTATTGGCCAGAATCCAAACTACGGGCTACGGAATTCAGAATTTCGTCTCTGCGCAATGCAAAGGCGGCGTGAGGATTGGCGAATGGAATGAAGGGATTAGTCATATGCTGACTCGCTTGGCCCAAATGAGGTTGTCTAAATATGTATTTGAGGTTGCTGGCATCACTGCGGCAAGCAATGTAGCCAGCAGGGATACGGGAGCAAACAGAATGGCGGACATAGCAAGCTGTGTGAGCGACTTGCGTGAGCCAAACCGCAGACTGTCATAGAGCCAGGCGAGAAAAAGCTGGGCTGGTGCGCGACAATCGCACAAAAGTCGTTCCTGGGCTATAATTTCAAATCCGCTTTTTTCCAGTATGGCCCGCAGTCCGTTGGTGGTGTACCGCTGGAAATCGTATGGCATTTCATGCTCTGGCCACATGAAGGGCAGTGTAAGCAACAAATTCCCGCCTGGACGGAGAACCCGAGCCCATTCGGCAACAATCCGCTCTGGATTGGGCACATGTTCAAGGGTTTGCGTGGAGAGCACACCGTCCAGAGACGCGTCTTCCAGTGGAATCGTCAGGCCATCATAATAAATGTCCGCATGCTTTCTTTGCCGGTTTTCCGGGCTGTCGTACTCAAGCCCCCAATAATCTGTAGTCGGGGCAAAGAGCGCTCGATACGGCCCCGTGCCGCAGCCAAAGTCTAGTACACGCCCCGAAAGGCACGGGGCGTACTTTTGCAATACTAAATATAATTCTCGTCGGCAAAGCCAAAAAGGATTGACAAAGCAGCTTAAGAAAGAGGGGTGAAATTGGCTTTTTGCCACAAATGAGCAGAACACCTGTTTACATGCTTGCAGCATAATACCTCCTTAACCCGCTAATTTTCCTCTCAAAAAATCAAGAAAGGATGTATCGCGGTGATGCAAATGTGCACCACAATAATTAGAAGAAACTTTTAGAACGCTCCGGCAAGATCAAGTAGTAAGCGCTCGTAGGTATGAAATTTTTTTACTGTTGCGCACTATAAAGGTTTTCAGCGGATTCAAAAAGGCCTCTTAATTGGCTGGGAGTTTTTACTTGCGAGAAGCCATAGTATTCATCAATAATTCTTCTTTGCTGAAAAGTTATAACGCCTGTATCTTTATAAAAACACTCTGAAATTTGTATAATTTTTTCACAAAATGGATCTATTTTTTTGTAATAAAGATCTCCCTCATGGCAAATATCTTGTGCAAATATGGTATGGGGAACATTTAATCCCACACTAAATCCCGCCTGAGTTCCAAAAATATTGGAAAAAGTTTGATCTGCAACAGAGAGAATGCCTTTCAGGCGAGGATAAAACATGGGATCAAACATGTGCCCGGCAGTAACGCATTCATACTCGCTCTCCAGAAAGGGACAAGCGCTGCCTGAAAGGATATCTTTCCAGTAAAGACAAAAACGTACTGAATCAAAGTGCTGGCGCAACTCCCGAGCTTTTGCCAGCAAAAAATCCACAGGATAGACGGCTTGGATAAAATGCGTTGAGTGGGCGGGGAATATGAGTGCATTTTTCCCGAGACGTTCTTTTTCTTTCAACACGGCTTCATCATCATATATGCTAACAGCGTAAGAAATGGGCGGGCCTATGGCGACAACTTTTTTATCTGTAACTTCTGAAAAGGCTTTGCGCATGGGTTCTCCCCAAACTAGCAGGAGAGGAAATGGAGCATGCGTGTCGCCAGTCCATGGTTTGCCATAGAAAATATGTGTATACGCAGCCTTTATATTATAGTATGATGGTACACCTGCAAATTGTTGCAACAGATTGGAAAGGCCGTAAAATAGATTATTCAGATGAAGCTCCGCCTGCGGCAACGCATGTATCGGAATGTCTTCAGCAAGCTTGTGCACATCGGTCACAGGGGAAAAAATTCTGTCTGCAACGAGTGAATGATACTGTTGATCGTGTCGAAAAGACCGAAATCGAAAAAATTCTTTAGGTAAAATCTTTTTTACAGAAGATTTCACCATTTTTTTTATATGAGTGAGGATTTTTCGCTCTTGCATAGTGCCCGCTGATTATTTTTTTAATTATAGTTGTGTCCAGTGCAAACACTATTGCATGGCACATATCACTTTTAAAATATTTAAGATAGAGAGTTTTCAGCCATGCTTCCGCTATATGCAGACACAGTGACTGTCACAGTTGAAGGTGGAACCAGTGCATTGAGCTTGGCAGTATCATCGATCTCTCGATACGACAATACCACGCGAGTAAGCCATGATGCGCCAACGGGCTGGTGGACAATCATACCCACAAGTGCGGTCTGCGCTAAATCTGTTTTTACTTCAAGCCAGTGTCGTGCATCGCCAATGCGCAACAACCCGCTTGTCATGCCCAAGGCATGGCTTGCCGATACCAGAAAGGACACCGGCGCCGTGTGGTTAACTAGCGAGGTCAGCGCGAAGCGCTCCCACCCGCTGCCGCCGTTGTGCGTTGCAAAAAAGAGGGTGCTTACGTCATAGGCCTCGGGCAACAGAGTAAGGTGCAAAAGGCGTATGGAACACACGGGCAACGATTGCCAGCCAAACCGATAGGCAATGCTGAACTCAGGCCGCTGCTTTGAAAGGCGGACAACCTTTTCCATGGGGCAGAAAAAATTGGGAATAGCAGCGCTGTAGCTGATGTACTGCTCTGTTTCCGTCATTTCTGGAGTTACGGTTGCGAGGTCTGTACGCTTGCGCTCCCCCTGGGCTTCCAGCACCACATGTCCGGTAAAAAAATCGGCAGCATGCGCGATATCTTCAAAATCACCGTGCGAGATAGTGCCCAAAACGGGTGCAGAGCCAAGCAAAGGGAAGGAAAGCGCCTGCACCGCCAAGCCCTTGCGTGGGTTGAGCCGCGCCGCCACATGAGGAGTGGCCGCATCAATCCAGCGCGGCATGGTCAATGCTGCTGTTTGCCCCGTGAGCAAGCTTGAATTATCCGGCGGCGACACCTGCCACTTGTTTTCCATGTCTGCCAACGCCGCCGCATACCGATTCCATCGCTGCTCTGTGATGTGGGTTCTAAAGTCGCTGGCCCAAAGGCAACAGAGTGCCCTCCAGTCCGCATCATCAGGCACGCCCGCGCGCATGGCATGGAGTATACGATGGCAACGCGTATTGATGTCCAAGTCACCCCGCCCGGTGACCGCCCAGCGCAACAGATTGTACTTGGGCTGCTTTTTGACAATAACAGGCTGAGCTGAAGATTCCAGTTGCAGGACGTGCCCGGCATGAGGGAGGTTCAAGGCCGTTACCTGGCTTGGCAAACAAAAGCGCCAACCCAACGCATCCCGCACTGCGCACAGGGCTTGCGCCATGCGCTGCCATTCGCCCAGTGTTATAGCGGCCTCTGTTTCAAAACGTCCCGGCCTGAAGTTGAACACTTCCGCATCATTGCCGTAAAGGCAGATAGCTCTGGAACTGGGGCCAACATGCCGCTTCAGACAATTCAGATAAGCATCAAGCTCCAAGTCTTCGTGTACCAGCCGCTGCAAATGCTGAAATACCACAGACTGCACCCATACGAGATCAAGAGGGCGGCCCTGATGGTCAAGAACCTTCTGCGGCGCGTACCGCAGCTCACTCTGCCAGCTGGGATGGGCAAGGGCGGGATTGTCCCATTCCATCAAGATGCTGGCATAGCCGTGGTCTACATAATGTTCCAGAATACCCGACGAGTACGCCTGCTCGTTGATCAGCGCAATTGCGGGCTGCTGCCCAAGCAGGTGTTCATATGCCCGCTGCCCAAGACGCTGGTTGTTGCAGTTAACATCTGACGGAACCAGCGGGCCGATAAGCTGGGTGTAGCCCGAGCCGATGCACTCAGCCAAGCCTTGAGCGCAGAGCGTGCTGAAGCGGTCTAACCACTGCGGCCGTAAGCGGGCGATTTCTTCCAGCGTCCATCCCGTGCATTCCACGCCAAGGGGGATGCCGTACTCTTGGGCAATGCCAAGCATGGGAATGTAACAACGGTCGATCACCTCGGCGCGCTGTTCTTCCGCAATAGAAGAAAAGGCGAGGTTACAATGGAAAAATAAATAGGCTGTGGTTTGCGCTTTAGTCATCTGCAATCTTTTTACACACGATAAAGGAGCTAGCGCCCAACGGGTCGCCATCTTTCAAAATACGCCCCTGCTTTAACCCTTGCTGGGTGATGACATGGAAGAAACTACCACAAACATCCCGCAATTCCTTTGCGGAAAACTCGTGAGTATGCTCAATCGTTATCGGAATATGGCCGAAACGATTTTGCGGCGTTGATATGACAAGAATTCCATTCAGTTTCAAGACTCGCCTGCATTCTTGAAGAAAAGCGGCTGCATCAACATGCTCAAGAGTTTCACAGGAGACGACAACATCAAACGTCTCATCTGCAAATGACATGGCAAGACAGTCTTCCACTTGGAAATGCACATTGCTCGGAATATCTATGGACGCAGCAGCAATTGAAGCAGGTTCTATATCCCCACCAATCACAGACTTTGCATGCTCGGCAAGCATGCGTGTTCCCCAGCCTGTGGCACAGGCAATATCAAGGACAACGTCCGACTTTGAAATATACTTCTGCGCAAGCTCATATCTAAAAGAAAATTGATTTCCAGAAGCAATTTGTGCTGATAATATCACATTAATATGACTGTCGTATACCGCTGCGAATGCCTCGCGACATTGCTGCAGGTATGTGTCGTCAATTATGTCGTCACATTCAAAAAAAGCACAAGTAAACTCTGCGGAAAAAAACATAAAATATTTTGGATGTACCGCATAAACGGCAGAATCCGGATGCTGTTGCAGCATAGCTCGCATCTTACGCAGAGCACCAACACGGTAGATATCCGAAGAAATCTGTGCGGGAAAATCATCTGGTAGTTTAACGCAATCTAGGCGCTTTTCTATCGCAAGTTCATACATGCCAGCAACAACATCTGGAATCCAGCCAAAATGGAGACCATCAATACGTACAATGCAGTCTTCTTCAGAGCAGGATTCAGTTGCGGCCAGCATTCGATCAAGGGGGCTGGCATCAAACCCATAATATATTGAAATATTTCCATTTTCTATCAAGGCTTCCTTGACCTGCTCAAGCTCACATCCTCTATCGTATTCAGGGGCAATGATAACCACGGGAATGCCCGGCCACGTTGCTAAAGCTTTGGCCGCAGTCTGTTGCACTGCGGGGATATGCCCTTGTGCAAGTCGCATGCACAAATCCTGTCCACCGCTCCACGCCCGTGATGCGGCTTGAATTAAAATCATGGCAGGGCGCTGCGCCATATCACTTATCCTCCACAGCAGTTGTGATGCGCACACGCTCAAGAGCTTCACGCATGACCGATTGCGCCTCACGGCGCGTCGCACCCACTGTCATGACAACACCAGCACGGCCGGGATGGCTTTGAATAGGCTGTACGGCGTCCCCCGGCTTTACCCGTAGTTCTACATACTTTACACCGGGGAGTTGTCGTGCTTCTTCCTCTCCCTCTACGGCAATTACGTTCCCTGCTTCAGGAAAAAGATAGCGTTGGCAAACACCTTTCTGGTATCTGGGGCGCAGAGCATCGGTGTCGACTTCTTCGCCCATGGCCATGCGAATGGACACGCCGAGCAGATCTACGCCCGTATTCCAAGGAATTTCATGAGTTACAAAGTACCCGCCTGAATGTCGTGCAGCGAGCTCAATGACATAGGGTTTGCCCTCATGCCACACCAAATCCCCCTTGACCGGGCCGTGGGTAAGACCCAAGGCCGTGGCCGCCTCGCCCGTAAGCGTCTTGATGGCGGCCTGCGCTTCCATGGGCAATATCGAAGGCATGTCCCCGCCGTTCTCTATAACATGTGGAGCAAAGCGCTCCAGAAATTCATAATTTCTGTCAGCGAAACCGGGAATGTGCGCCACACCATGCACCATAAGCCCTTCGGTACTCACTTGCGGGCCGTCAAGGTAGGCCTCTATCATCACCCGCGCAGTTCGCGATTCTGCCTGAGCCGCCGCAAAGGCCCACTCCGCATCCACATCAGGAGTGAGGCGCATTACGCCGCGCGCGCCCCTGCTGTCTACAGGCTTAATAACAAGCGGGCAGGCTTTTTTTTGTAAAGCCTCACGCACGTCCTGTGCATCGCGCACTGGAGCATACCACGGGATGGGAATCCCCCGAGCCCTGAACATATCCTTCATGGCCAGCTTGTCTGTGGCCAGTTGGGCGGTTTCAACACTGATGGCGGAGAGGTTCAGAGCCTTCCCCACGGCGGCTACAGTGGTTGGTGCGTCCACAGCCACGCACAAGACGCCGCCAGGATCCCCTCCCCGCTCACGCCACGCAAGAAGGCCCGCCACAGATTCTTCAGGCGTGTACGCACACAAGGGCAAAAATTCGTCTGCCACGGTTGCGCCACAGGCCTGCGGATTTTTATCTGTGGCAAGCACGCGATAGCCAAGCTTTTTCGCATGGAGAATAGCGTGCACGCACTCCCCGCCAGCGCCGAGCAAAATGAGGGTTTTCTGCATTACTGTATGTCACCGTGATGCATTGCATCAAGTTTCTGGCCCGCAAGCAGCATGGGCAGCACATCGGCATGTGGTGTGATGCGGCAATGCAGAAGGGCTGGCTTGTTTGACAAAAGTAGATCTTGAGTTCCCGGCAACGCTTCCGCTTTTTCGACAGTGACAGCTTCAATACCGTAGGCTTTTGCTATAGCTACAAAATCCGGATTTAAAACGTTGCCCGTAGTCGGGTCAGAACCCCATGTCAACTGCTGGAATTGCGACACAAGCGCCATGCGCCCGTTATCCAGCACAATGATTTTAATATTCAGGTTGTGGTCACGGATAGACTGTAACTCTTGAATATTCATTTGAAAGGAGGCATCGCCCACGATACAGAGAATAGTTCTATCAGGATATGTCAGCGCTGCCCCCACAGCTGAAGGCACGTCGTAGCCCATAGTTCCATGCCCACCAGACGTCAACAGCACTCGCTTAGGCCAATCAAAGGTGAAATGCCTGGCCGCCCAATGCTGATGCGACCCCACGCCGGTTGTAAGCACCACATCTTTGCCAGCGGTGACTTTGTCCAAAAATTGGACAACGGTTTTGGGGGAAAGATCCTCATGCGCGTCGGTCGTGTTGTGCTGTTTCCAGGTTTCAATCTGCGCAAGCCATTGCCCGCGAGCGTTCAGAACTAGCCCTGTGGGAGTTGACAGGGCAGCGCTCAAGACATTTAGAAAGTGTTTCACATCACCTAAAATTACCCCATCGATACGCACTCGCGGTGCTGCAAGCTCGCCCTCGTCGATGTCCACACGCAGTATTTTACGCGCATGGCGACAAAAATCATCAACACATGTCCCGGTTTGACGGACGTCAAGGCGTGCTCCGAGTATCAAGACAAAGTCAGCTTCTTGCAAAACCTGTCCTGCGACTTGAACTCCCGTATGGCCTACAAAACCGACATTCAAAGGAGAATCGCCCGGCATGCAGCCCAGCCCGAGCAAGGAAGAAACCACTGGGATATTGTGCTGATGCGCAAGTTCGCGCAAAGCCAACAGTCCACCTGATTGCAGCACGCCCTGACCTGCGAGAATGACTGGCCGCTCAGACACCTTCAACGACTCTACTGCCTCCTGTACCTGCTGATGGGGCAGCTGTCCTTCAGCGGGTACGGGAACCTCCGCCGCAGAGCAATGCACCTCCGCCCGTTGTACATTCATCGGCAAATCAATAACAACGGGGCCTCTACGCCCGATCATGCTCAACGCATAGGCATCCCTGAGTACAGAAGGCAAAGTTTCAGGATCAGTCACTTGATAGCAGTGTTTGCACACCGATGAAACAATGGCTGGCGTATCAACTTCCTGAAAGCCCCGCTGGCGAACTGGTCGTCCTGACTGCAAGTCAGCCGTGCCAACTTGCCCTGTAAGAACAATTAGCGGCGTACCATCAAAATATGCATCAGCGACAACAGAGAGAATATTTGTTACCCCAGGGCCCGAAGTTACCATAACAACCTGCGGTTCCTGCAGTAACCTCGATTTAGCCAAAGCCGCATACCCAGCGCCCTGCTCGTGCCGCGCTGTAAAAACAGCAATGCCCCGCTGCAGCAGCACGTCATACAAAGGCGCAATGGTCCCACCAGGAAAGGTGAAAAAGGAAGCCCCGTTAGCATGGAAAAAATCAATAATATTCTCTGCGCCCAACATAAGTATATCCTCATTTTGCACAGCACAATTTGCACATGGGAAACTATCCCATATATAGGCCGCCGTTCAGGTTGATGGTCTGCCCTGTGGCATAATCCATCTTGCCCTGCGCAAGTAAACATACACACTGGGCAACTTCCCCCACAGTGCCCGCCCTGCCAAGGGGAATATTTTTCAGCTTTTCCCTGCCAGCTTCAGAGGCCATTTCGACGGCGACCATTTTTGTTACAATAAGTCCCGGTGAAATGGCGTGGGTGATGATGTTGTCTTTAGCCCCCAGACGGGCGAGGGATTTGGTCAAGCAAATCAGACCCGCCTTACTGGCCGCATAGTGTGGCGCCAGCGGTCCCCCCAACTGGCCCCCAGACGAGACAATATTGATGATATGCCCTCCGCCCCCCTGCCGCATGACAGGAAACACCGCTTGAGCCAAAAGAAAGGGAGCGCGCAGATTAATGTCAAAAGTGACATCCCACTCCTCAACAGGTATCTGCTCAAAAGGCTGCTGGTGCAAAAAACCTGCGTTGTTCACAAGAATATCCACCCCGCCAAGAGCCTCGCACGCTTGCCGCACTATGGCGGCTGATGTTGGGGGCTGAGATAGATCTCCCTGTATGACTACAGCTTTGACACCTTGCGATTTTACCTTTTCTTCAAGGGCATGCGCCTTGTTTGCGGCAGAATTGCAGCACAGAGCTACATTGATGCCCACCTCAGCTGCGGCAAGGGCTATGGCTTCGCCAATGTCGCCACTAGACCCCGTAAGGATCATATTTTGCGGACTCATGAAGATTGCCTCCATTACGGGCACGGTATGAAAGCGTTTCATCAGTTGAAAACCCGTAGATTTCCAACAATTTCAACTATGAGATGTCAAAAGCCACAACAAGTTTTTCTGTAGATCTTTGTCACGAGATACCATTATCAGGCAATATTGTTCACCCGAGCATAGGCAACACATTCTCTACCGATGCCATATTTTTGGCATAGCGCATAGATCTCTTGGCGCATCTGGTGCAAGCCAACATCATCAAGAGTCTTTTCAAAATCACAGCGAAGCTGATGACATTTTCGGCCGACCTCGTCATTCCCAATATAGCTCATGCCCAGTAAAGAAAATATCTCCAGTGGGAACGTTGCAGTCTGTGAAATAACGGCAAAGCCCGTGCGTTCCAGAATTCTCTTCAGCGATTCATGCGTGAAGTAGTTGAGGTGGTGCGGCGGAGCCACCCACCATTCCGGAAATCCCTGTTCGTGCAAGGCGCGCTGCAAAGGTGAAAAATCATTGGGAACGGCCACGCAAATCACGCCTTCAGGCTTAAGACACCGCCGTACATTCTCCAGCATCTGTATGGGGTTGGGGATATGCTCAAGCACAAGTCCCAGATAGGCACTATCAAATGGCTCGTTTTGGGTTTTTTCGTGTGTAAAAAAGGTGTTTTCTACAGGCATATGCAGCACTTTTGTAGAATATGCCCACGCCTCGCGCGAAGGTTCAAATCCCTGTACAGTCCACCCTCTACTCACGGCCGTTTGCAAAAAAATGCCCGGTCCAGAGCCAACTTCCAACAGACGACGCCCTTGAACGGCACCCTCTAAGACGCCAAGGCGTTCGTTAAAAACGCTTTCGTGCCACGTGCGCTCTTTTTCTACCAAGGCAATATATTCTGGTTTTACAGCCGAATAATACTCTGCGGTGTATATCTGCTCAACCGTATCTTCAATCGGAAGTGGCGTGCTGTGGGCAAAACCACACGCTTGGCAGTCAATGATTTCATAGTCGCCTTTGCGAGCAAGGCATGGGCCATAGTGCGCGGCTGTAGTCAGAGTATTCGACATGGACATGGATATCCCTATAATTGCACCAGGTTCGCAATAGATTTTGCCCCTGCATTTGGCAGTGGAGCAAATGTCAGCATGAACATCTTTTCCAATACGTCGCTCAAGAAGGCAAGAGAATATGGCCTGAGTGGCCATGTTCTTCCCTTGCCTTCTGCAACAAATACCCCCGCGTGTTCCTTATAGTCCGCGTTGGGGCAAACATAGAGCGCAGGACGGGCGCACGCGGCCAGTTCGTAGGCAGTCACGCCAAACACGATCAGGGCCACATGACACCATTGATATACCTCGGTCATGCGCGCAGGGCTGTCAAAAATGCGGGGACGGCACGGCAGCGCCGTGCATGTTTCAATTTGCTGTTCACGCTGTGCAAAACCCGGCCCTATGACAATGCCCAACTCCATCCCCTGAAGCCGGCATACCGCATCCAGTTCGGGCGCAAGAGCCATGGTGTAGCCCCAAGGGTCGCTCCCGCCCATGGTCATGAGCAAACGGCGCGGTCCTGTGCCCGGCCATGGACTGGGCGGGCAGGGTTCAAAAGTGTCCCCCAAGGGCATCCATTCCAGTCCCATGTGTATTTGCCCCTTGAAATCTGTCCAGTCAAGTTGCTTGGTCGTGGGCGTGGGTGGAAGAAATACATGGTCAGCAAACAATCGCTGGCGGCTGCTGTCATCAATAACCGCGATGGTAGGTACAAGGGCGCGTACAGCCCGCAGGCAGGCCTCTGAATGCGCAGGCCGCACGTCCATCACGAGAATAGAGGGACGCATACGGCTCACAAGCTGCTCGAATGCTGCATCGGCATCATTACCGGAAAGTACGGCAGCAGTGAACCCGCGCTCTTGCACACGCCGTACCGCGTCACCGCTGCCCAGTGCAAAGCAGATATGATCCACTGATTGCCGAAGCTCGCGTGCCACGGAAAGACAACGGCTCACATGCCCAAATCCCGTTGCGTGATCGGCATTGCACCGAAAAAGCACGCGCTTTTCATTCATTAACCATCACCCACAAAAGTCTGGCGCACCGTCTTAAAGGGGCGGAGACCGTCTTCAGGGTCAGCCCGCCAGAGACGCTCCGCTTCTTCGCTCGGGGTAGTGTGTTTGACGCCGTCACCCACAGCTGTTTCACCGCAGCGGACTTGTTTGATGACGTCGCCCATAGCCTCAGGCAACCAGCAATGACCAGAAGCGTATTCTGCCCCCTGCCCGTCAAGGTCGAGGTGAAATTCCACCATCGACGCGCCAAAGCCGAAAATGGCCTGATAGATAACGCCGGGCTGCACAGAATGGTCTGACCACCCCGCCGGACAGCCGCACGCCTGTCGGAGCGTGCCCACGCAGGACAGGTTGGCCTCTTCGGGGCGTGTTGGATAGTGAGAAACGCAGTGGAGAACAGTCACATCCCTGGCCCCTGCCTGACGCAGGACTTTCACGGCGTTCTGGCATTCTTCCAGGTAGGCCATGCCCGTAGAAAGAATCACAGGCTTACCTGTTTGCGCGCAGGCGCGGAGCAAATCCGGCCATGTGAGCTCATAGGAGGCGATTTTAAAACTGTCCACATGCGGCGCCAGCTCCTCCACAGCACGAAGATCAAAGGGCGTGCAGCAAAAAGCCAGCCCCAGTTCTCGACAATGCTCGGCGATGGCAGGCAAAAAAGCAACGGGTAGCTCCCATGCCTTTCGGGCGCGGTGCATGGCCGAACGCTGCAATATTTCCGGCGCGAACAAACCTTCCAGCCTGAAAAGCTGAAACTTGACCGCATTGCACCCGATCCTTGCCGCCGCGTCCACAAAAGCAAGACAGCGGCTGATGTCCGCATTATGATTGCTGGATACCTCAGCCATGAACTGTACGGCCATCACATGCTCCTGTCGCGCAGAGATAAGGCCATGTACAGGCGCTCTGCCACGCGCCAATCTTCTTCAGTATCGATATCCACAGCCCTATGACGGGGAATAATCACAGGCAGCGACTTATGTTCACCATCTTCGTGCATTTTTGCGCAGTCATGCCAATAAAACTGTGCCGCATCATGATAAAACACAGGCAAATCTTGTGATCTGGCAGAGCGGTACTGAGGAAAAGCATAATCAACAGTGCCAGCATCGCTTAATTGAAAGGCTCTCAATATTGGATAGGGAAATTCCACAATCCCCAAGGTTTCATGGACTCCACGCTCACGCAGCAATTCAAACCCTTGTTGCAAATGTGACAATGTTATGAAAGGGTTTGCATAGAGCTGGCAACAGTACGCTACGCTCCCCCAATGCTCGTCCACCCATGCTACAGTGTGCTTCACTACTGGCGCTGTGGCGACAAAGTCACCTGCCAATTCAGGCGGACGCATAAAAGGAACTTCAGCTCCGCACGCTCTTGCCACTTCTGCGATTTCTTCTGAGTCTGTACTCACGATTACGTGTTTGAAAAGACCACTCTGCAGACAGATGTCAATGGGATAGGCCAGCAGAGGTTTACCGCAAAATTGCCGCACATTTTTACGCGGAATACGTTTTGATCCACCCCTTGCGGGAATAACAGCTATCTTCATATGGCCCTCGGCCAATTGTGGAAAGACAACAAAGAGAACGCTGCCATTTCAAAAAAACTACAGCTCTGCCACAACCCTCGTCACATCTTCTGTCACCATTCCAGGCCATAGCGGTAACGTCAAAATCTCCGTATAAGCGGCTTCTGCCACGGGACAACTGCCTTTTTTATAACCCAGATTTTGATAGTATGGGTGCAAGTGTACAGGAATATAATGCACGTTAGCGCCTATTCCTGCCTCGCGCAGCCGCTTAAATGTATTGTCCCTATCTGGCGTGCGTACCACATACAAATGGTAGGCATGGAGTACGTGCGCATGCTTGGTAAGCGGCCGAATGGCCGTGCCCGCGAGGGCCGCGTCATAGGACTGCGCCAATGCGTTGCGCTTTTCAATCCATTGATCCAACTTTTTCAGCTGGCTGCTGCCAAGGGCGCATTGAAAGTCTGTGATGCGGTAGTTGTAGCCCAAATCCGTCATTTCATAGAACCACGCGCCGGATTTTTCGCGCTGGCTGGCCGTGGTGGTGATACCATGACCCCGGAAGGCACGCATGGCTCTGGCAAGATTCGCATCGTCGGCTACAACCATACCGCCCTCGCCAGTGGTGATATGCTTTACAGGGTGAAAGCTGAATACCGTAATATCTGCCAACGTGCCAACCTTGCGGCCTTTATAAGCTCCCCCCAAGGCGTGGCAGCCATCGGCCACAAGGGCCAGCTTATGCTTGTCCGCGATACCGCGCAGAGCGTCCCAATCACAGGGCTGGCCTGCGTAGTCCACGGCAATAATCGCCTTGGTGCGCGGCGTAATGGCAGCCTCCACCGCTGCCGGATCAAGCAGCAGGGTATGTGAATCCACATCGGCAAATACGGGGGTTCCCCCCTGGTAGAGAATACAGTTGGCAGAGGCTGCAAAAGTCATGGGGGTGACTATAACCTCATCCCCCCTGCCGATACCGAGTGCGTGCATGGCCGCGTGCAGAGCCGCTGTACCGTTGGCTACCGCAACGGCATGGGTCGCACCGGTATAGGCGCACACATCTGCCTCAAAACGCTCAACAGCTGGCCCTGTGGTCAGATAGTCTGACCGCAACACATCCACAACTGCGGCGATGTCATCATCACCTATGATTTGACGCCCATAAGGCAAAAAATTACTCATATTACTTCACATCAAAGCCCTGCTCACGCAGAGTGTTTTTCAACTGCGGCACCGTCAACCATTCTGAGTTGGTACCAGAATTATATTCAAAACCTTCAGGAACAGGCGTTCCTTCTGGCCCTTTGTAACGGAAAGTTTCAGGCTTAATGACATAATACTTGCCGATATCAATAGTATGCCGGCTGTCTTCCGCGGTAATCATGGTTTCATGCAGCTTTTCGCCGGGGCGGATCCCCACTTCTACTGTGGGCATACCAGGTGCGATGGCTTCCGCTAGATCAGTGATCTTCATGCTGGGGATTTTGGGCACCAGCACCTCGCCGCCGCCAGCAATTTCAAATGAACGTAGTACCATATGCACGCTTTCTTCCAACGTAATCCAAAAGCGCGTCATCCGCATATCTGTTATGGGCAGCGGGCCACCCTCTTCACGTTTTTTGATGAAAAACGGAATAACAGAACCCCGCGAGCCCATAACGTTGCCATAACGCACCACAGAATACACAGTTTCACAGGCGGTAAAGGCATTGGCAGCAACGAAAAGCTTGTCTGAACAAAGTTTGGTAGCCCCATACAGGTTCACCGGGGCTACGGCTTTGTCTGTAGACAGTGCTACTACTTTTTTAACACCACAGTCGGCGGCAACATTAACAATATTTTCTGCGCCGGTAATATTTGTCTTGATGCATTCCGTGGGATTATACTCTGCTGCGGGAACCTGCTTGAGTGCTGCGGCATGAATAACATAGTCCACGCCTCTAAAGGCTCTGTGCAAGCGTTCTTTATCGCGCACATCTCCAATAAAGTAACGCATGCAAGAATAGCTTTCTGGAGAAAACTGTTGTGCCATCTCGAATTGTTTCAGTTCGTCTCGGGAAAAAATGATAAGCCGTTTTGGGCTGTAGGAGCGGAGAAGCACCTCTACACATTTTTTACCGAAAGAGCCTGTACCGCCTGTAATAAGAATTGTTTTATCTGTAAACATTGTTTTATTGGTTAAAAATTAATATTATATATACCATCTATAATTACCGCGTAGCATCATTAATCCCTGTATTTTTTAAGGCCAGATACGCCGTGTAGGCCGGCAATACCACCCCAGGCTTTCCTTCCATACGAATCTCCCCCTCCTCAATCCAATACACATAGTCGCAGGAGTCCACGGTACTCAAGCGGTGGGCCACCACTACCAACGTCATGTGGTCCCGCAGGCTGTTGATAGTCTGTTGGATGGCCTGCTCCGCCGCGCCATCCAAGGCACTGGTAGCTTCATCAAACAAAATAAACTGTGGATTGTTGTACAGTGCGCGGGCAATGGCAACGCGCTGAACTTGTCCACCGGAGAGTCGCACACCACGCTCGCCGATTACAGTTTCAATATTCTGCTCCAGTTCGTCTACAAAGTCCATAGCCGCCATGCGGCAGCACTGCCGCACCCGTTCATGATTCGGCACTGCGCCCCAGTGGCTGAAAGCTACGTTCTCCGCAATGCTGGCATTGAGCAGAAAGGGCGACTGGGGCACATAGCCGATGCGCCGGATCCAACCCTCGCGTAATGCATTGTCCATGAGTCGGCCATCCACAAATATCTTCCCGGAGGTTGGCGGAAATAGTCCGGTCAGTAGGCCCACTATAGTGCTTTTGCCCGCGCCCGATGGCCCCACAAAGCCCACCATGCTGCCGCGCGGGATGTGCAAATTCAGACGACGCAGAGCGTCTGGTTTGTCCTCTGGCGTAGACGGATACCGAAAAGACACGTTCTCTAAGCGAAGATCCGAGTTCAGAGGGCAGTCCCGCGCGATATCCGCATCGGAGCGCGGCTGGGCCGCCACTTCATCCAGTTTGTGGAGGACAGGTTCAATCTGAGGAATTTGCTGCTGCATCATGAGTAACTGTTGCATCAGCTTGTTCATGGTGGGCAAGAGTCGCCAAGCCACAGCCGCCAACAGGGTGAGGGTACCCACCGTACGGGCCACGCTCGCATTTTGCCAATACAGTAGGATGACGGCCCCCAACAGCAGAGCCATGCCTACCCATTCCAGCGTCCAAGACGGCAGGGGATGGCAGATGGGCAGCAGTGCCTGGGCGTGGGCCGCGCGCACCTCATACTGGATATAGCGGGATTCGAACGGAGTCTGTTGGCGATAGATCATCAATTCGCGAACGCCATAGAGAGCGGCGTGCGTAACGCGACCGGAATCCCGCTGGGCCTGGGTCAGTTCCTGACTGCATTTATTGACGAGTCTACGGCTGAATCGAAAAATGCCGTAAGCGCTCAATGCTGTGCCCGCAAGCACGACGGCTCCCGCAAGAGGAGTGACAACCAGCACAACCAGCACAAGCAGCAGGACGACAGCCAACTGTCCGAGTGCCTGGACGGCGGCGAAGCAGTAAACGCCAATGCTGTTGCGCCAACCCAGCGTGGAGGTAATATCACTGACTCTTTGTCCCACATGCCAGAGGTAGGGCGCATGTACAAAACCATGAAACAAGCGTCTGCCCATCTCCAGGTTAACGGTCTGGCTGAAATCCGCCTGCCGCCAAGTGAGCAAGGCTAAGGTCATAGACTTACAAAGCACGGCTACACACAGGCCTGCCAGAAGGACAATGAGTAGCAGGCGCGAATCCTCGGTCATCGGACGAAGAGAGGGCCACAAGGCCACAAGCCTGTGCATGACACCTGATTGAGCAATGGTTTGCGGTGAGGCCAGCACCACGCCCAGCAAGGATACCGCCGCTGTGAGCAGGAATTCCGTCACGGCCACCAGCACGGAAAGGCCTATAACCCGCCAGAAACGCCCCTGCAGCTCTTTGCCCAAGTGGCTGTAGATAACTCGAAAAACTTTATCGATCTGCAGATTTAGCATGCGGCTCTAGCCCCATAGCGGATGCAAAAATCCCTATACGTTGCTCGCAGCCCCTCCTCAAGCTCTACATGTGGTTTCCAGCCCATGCCAAACAGCTTGCCGGAATCCAGCAGCTTGCGCGGCGTTCCATCCGGCTTGGAGGGATCCGTATCAATTGCGCCCTCAAAGCCGACAACCTTGGCAATAAGCCGAGCCACGTCCATGATGGCGCATTCTTTCTGACACCCTACATTGACGTGTTCAAAATCCGAATATTTCTCCAGCAGAAAAACGCAGGCCTCAGCCATGTCGTCCACATGCAGGAATTCGCGCAGGGCCGTGCCGGTGCCCCAGATAATCACTTTTTCCGCCCCGGCCAGTTTGGCTTCGTGGAAGCGCCGGATCAGCGCCGGGATGACGTGGCTGTTTTCGGGATGATAGTTGTCGCCCGGCCCGTATAGATTGGTGGGCATGGCGCTGATGGCGTCAAAGCCATACTGCTTTCTGTAGGCCTGGCACATCTTGATGCCCGAAATCTTGGCCAAGGCGTAAGCGTCGTTGGTGGGTTCCAGAGGCCCGGTGAGCAAGTATTCTTCCTTGATGGGCTGTGGGCAGAGTTTGGGATAGATGCAGGATGAGCCCAGAAAGAGCAGCTTTTTCGCTCCGTTGCGGTATGCGCTGTCAATGACGTTGTTCTGAATTTGCAAATTCTGGTAGATGAATTCCGCCGGATAAGTGGCGTTGGCATAAATGCCGCCCACCTTGGCCGCCGCCAGGATGACATAGTCCGGGCGGCAGTCCGCGAAAAACGCACGTACCGCGGCCTGATCGCAGAGATCAAGCTCCGCGTGCGTGCGGATAAGCAGATTGCTGTAACCGGCCCGACGCAACGCGCGGCAAATACCCCCGCCTACCAAGCCACGATGCCCGGCCACATAAATAAACGCGTTTTTGTCCATGCGCTACTCGTTGTGGCTGAATGTCTTGAAGCCCGCCACCTTGCACACGGCGTCGCGCATGCTCAAGCCCAGATCCTCGCGGGTCATTTCGGCCACCATATCCTCAAAGGTCGTCTTGGGCGTCCAGCCCAACTTTTCCTTGGCCTTGACCGGATTGCCCAGCAGAGTTTCCACTTCCGTGGGGCGGAAATAACGCGGGTCCACCCGCACAATAACGTCGCCGGGTTTAACGTGGCATTCCATGCCCTGACGTCCTCCGGCGGCTTGTGCAAGGCGAGAGACGTCCACAGCGGCCACGGTTCCGGTCTCGTCAACGCCGCTGCCCTCCCAGGTGAGCGTTACCCCTACTTCGGCCGCCGCCGCATTGACGAAATCCCGCACCGAGAACTGCCGTCCCGTGGCGATGACAAAATCGTCCGGCTGTTCCTGCTGCAGCATGAGCCACTGCATTTCAACATAATCGCGGGCATGGCCCCAGTCGCGCTTGGCATCCATATTGCCGAGGTACAGGCAATCCTGCAGTCCCAGTACCATACGCGACAAGGCACGGGTGATCTTGCGGGTCACAAAGGTTTCGCCGCGGATGGGCGACTCGTGGTTAAACAGAATGCCGTTACAGGCATACATGCCGTAAGCTTCTCGGTAGTTGACCGTAATCCAGTAGGCATAGAGTTTGGCGCAGGCATAAGGCGAACGGGGGTAAAAAGGTGTCTTTTCCGTCTGAGGCACTTCCTGCACCAGACCGAACAGCTCGGAAGTAGAGGCCTGATAAAAACGGGTTTGCTCGGCAAGCCCGGTAATGCGTATGGCTTCCAGCAAGCGCAACGTGCCCAAGGCATCCACATCCGCCGTATATTCTGGCGATTCAAAGGACACCTGCACATGACTCTGGGCCGCCAAGTTGTAAACCTCATCAGGTTTTACTTCCTGCATGATGCGAACGAGATTGCTGGAATCACTGAGGTCGCCGTAATGCAAAATAAAACGCCGCTCACAGGCGTGCGGATCCTGATAGAGATGGTCGATGCGGTCGGTATTGAACAGAGAGGCTCGCCGTTTGAGGCCGTGCACCTCATACCCTTTCTGGAGAAGGAATTCCGCCAGATATGCGCCGTCCTGCCCGGTAATACCGGTGATCAGAGCTTTTTTCATGATATCCATTTTTATTATAATGGGTTATAGCGCCGCAATCCGCAAGTACGGGGGCACAAACAAGACGAGCAACTATTGGTAGCTTTTGTTTTTATCCATAAACAGCGGCGATGTCCATTGAATGCATTTCACGGAAAATCTATAACTCGACAAAAGGGGTTATGGTTTTAAAACCATAACCCCTTAAAATTTGTGGTGGAGAAGAAGGGATTTGAACCCTCGACCCCCGCCTTGCGAAGGCGATGCTCTCCCAGCTGAGCTACTTCCCCACAAATGGAAACATCGTAGAAAAAAATTTCTAGGCAAAAAGGGCCGGGCTGTCAAGCCCTTCTCCAGTCCAGGGCTGATCGCGTTTGCGCCACATGTTTTTCCTCAAATTTCCAAAACTTCCCGGAGTTGCGCCACGCGATGACGGTAGGCATGCCCGGCGCATAAGTATTCCCGCCAGGCTTGGCGCAGTTCGCGGGTCCGGGCCGGATCAGCGCGCAGGGCGGCCAGCCGGGGCAGCAGGTCCGCCGGACAACTCAAGGTTACAGGCCGGGTCAACTCCTCGGGAAAAAGTCGCAGGCCGGGCGTGGCGTCGCTCAAAAGCAGGCCCCCAGCGGCCCAGACGTCGAAATGGCGCTGGCTCAGACTATGCGGCAGCAACAGGCTGGTCACGTTGAGCACGGCCTCGGCTCGACGGTAGAGATCCGGCAGGACCGTATAATAATCCACCGGCGGCAGCACCTCGAGGCCCGGCAGCAGGTCTTGCCAGCCCGCATCGCCCACCACCCGCATTCCGGCTTCCAACCCGGCCCGAACCCAGCGGACGCGATTGGCCTGGGAGCAGATCTCCGCGCCCAGACCAACGCAACGCACATCCTGTCCAGGCCAGGGGGCAACCCCAGATTTCCGGAGCCACCAATGAAAATGCGGCCCCTCCGCAGGACTGCCGGAATGCGTCAAGAGGGTGCGCGCCTCCTGCTCCAGGCCCTGCGTCACACGGGCCGCCGCAAAAAAACGTTCCCGCTCCGGAAAGGCCGAACGCCCCACGAAGAGCGGCGGGTTTTGGACAAGGTCCGCAGCCTCGTTTTCGTCCGGCAAATCCCGCCACATTTGTGGGGCCACAGCCAGAGGCAAATAAAAAACCCGCCGGGCTCCGGCGGCCCGCAGGCCGGGAATAAAACTCTCGTCGGTCACGAACAGCGCGGCCTCTTGCCACCAGGGCAGGCGCAGGCCGGAGAGCAAATGCCAGGGATTGTCCACAAACCAGACAGCCACCGGCACGCCCAGAGCTTGGCAAAGATAAAAAATCCGCCCCTCCGGGTCCAGGCCACGTAAATTGACGGAGAGCAGCAGCGCGGGATTGCTCCCGGCCAGCAGATTTTCCCAGGCCGCCAACAGGTTTTCCGTGTCGCGACACATGGGCACACTTTCCAGCACCGGTCCGAAACCGGCTTCGCCCAAAGCCTGACGCAATTCCTGATGCAGAAGCTGCCGCTCTGTGCCGGGCAGCAGAACCGGGCGGCGACCGCCCTCCTCCGCCGCATGTTTCTTAGCGTCTTCAATGACTGTCCGCCGCGTCCGCACTTCCAGTCGGGCCGCACCCAGGCGTCCCAGGAGCGGACCCCAGAAATCCGGAGCCAGGCGCAGACCCGGCCGATAAAAAAAGACGGAGCAGCGCGCGGCCAGGGCTACGATATCTTCCGGCGTGACCTGTTGCCAATGCCCGGGCAGGGACCGCCGCCCCCCTCCCGGACGCGCGACCTCCAGACGCCGTAAGGTTTCCGGCTCGTCCAGCCAGAACACACGCGCGCAGCCCGCCCCTCCTTGCGCAAAAGGCAGATCCTCAGGCCGCCCCGGCCCCAGCCCCAACAACAGCACATCCTTGCCGACGCCCAGGCGCTCCCAGGATTCGGGATTGTCGGGCAGGCTCAGGCTGCGCCCTGCGAAATCAGGCAAACTGACGCGCCGTGGCGCGCGCATGGATTCAGACATGCTCCCTCGCAAGAAAACGGATTTCCCACCATAGCCGCCATGCGCCAGCCGCCGCAAGGCCGTGCGACATAAAAGCCCCGCCGGATTTCCGGCGGGGCCTGTCGACAGAAGGAAAGTGAAAGGTATGGGGCTGATTACGTACTACTTAATGACACCGCAGGCAATGCGCGCGCCGCCGCCGCCCAAGGGCGGATTGTCGGTATAATTGTCGCCGCCCTCATGGATCATCACAGAATGGCCCTTGAGGTCCTTGGCCTGGAGGTTGGGAGCGTGCAGCTTGGCCTTGGCCACGCCTTCGGCATCGGCCATGATATGCGGCAGGTCGCCCTTATGGCCGGCCTTGTCGGGCCCGGCGTGCTTATTGGTCTTCATGGGATCGTAATGCCCGCCGGCGGCCAGGCCCGCCACCATTTTGCCGTCCTTTTCAGCCGGAGCGCAGGAAGCGTTTTCATGCACATGCATGCCGTGCTCGCCCTCGGGCAGGCCCGTCAGGTCCACAATAATATCCACCCCGCCGCCGTCGGCGTCCGAGAAGGTGATGAAGCCGATTTCCTCGCCCACGCCGTCGGGGCTGATTTTGTTCACCGGGGTTTTAACGCTTTCCGCCTGCGCGGCGGAGCCCATCAACAACAGCCCGCCGCAGAGCAGCAGGGCGAAACTCATGTTTTTCAAAATCATTGTCATTCTCCTTAAGATAGGCAAATGCGCACTCCGGGCTTCAGCCGGAGCGGCATGGATTTTTTAACCTGTCCTGACGCTAGCCTGCTTTCTGGCTTTCCGTCAATACAAGAAATAATTATTCTCAAAGCAGGCAGATAAGCCTGTTGCGGCACGGTGCAAGGCCGCTCGGCCCCATCCGGCATCAAGACTTGGCGAACGAATTGAAAAAGGCTATGCTTATGTGTTGGGGTTTTTATGAAGGAATATCGCGACCATTATTTCCTCAAAGCCAAGCGGGAAAATTATCCGGCCCGCTCGGTCTACAAGCTGAAAGAGCTGGATGCCAAATTCCGTCTGCTCAAGCCGGGCATGAAAGTGCTGGATCTGGGGGCCGCCCCCGGTTCCTGGTCTTTGGGCGTCGCGGAAAAAGTGGGCTCCAAGGGGCTTGTCCTGGCCTGCGACATCCAGAGCACGGAAACGGCGTTCCCGCCCCAAGTGCTCTTCATGCAGGAGGACGTCTTCCAGCGCTCCGCCGCCTTTGAGGCCAAGCTGGCCGAACTGGGCCCCTTTGACCTGGTCATCAGCGATATGGCTCCGCGTACCACGGGTACGCGCTTCACGGATCAGGCCCGTTCCCTGGAGCTGACCCTGGAGGCTCTGGCCGTAGCCTGCCTGCATCTGAAGCAAGGCGGCAATTTTGTGGTCAAGATCTTCATGGGACCGGACATTCAGGATCTGCTCACCCCCATGCGCAAGGCGTTCAGCTCGGTCAAATCCTTTAAGCCCAAAAGCTCACGCGCCGAAAGCAAGGAAACCTTTTTTACGGGCCTGGGTTTTCGCGGCAACACGGCCGCTATCGCGTCCGGCGATGCCGGGCTGGAAACATAACCGGATTTCGTCTGAATCATATGGCGGTTCAGACTGTATCCAGCAAAAAGACATATTTTTTTGCTGAATCCATGCCGCTTCGCGGCGCGCAGTCCCCACGGGCCGCGCAAACATTGCAAGGTGAAACGCTCTAATACTTTTACGGTTTTCGGGAGGTTTTATGTCAGGTCACAGCAAATGGGCCAATATCCAGCACCGCAAGGGACGCCAGGACGCCAAGCGCGGCAAGATTTTCACCAAAGCCGCCAAGGAAATCATCATTGCCGCTAAAAACGGCGGCGATCCTTCGGGCAATTCCCGTCTGCGGGCGGCCATCGCTGCGGCCAAAGCCGTGAACCTGCCCAAGGACAAGATTGAAGCCGCCATCCGCAAGGGCACCGGCGAAGACGCGGGCGGCGATTTTGTGGAAGGCTTCTACGAAGGCTACGGTCCCGGCGGCATCGCCATCATGGTGGAGGTCGCCACGGACAATAAAAACCGCACCGTGGCCGAAGTGCGCCACCTTTTCACCAAGCATGGCGGCTCCATGGGCGAGAACGGCAGTGTAGGCTGGATGTTCGAGCGCAAGGGCGTCATCAGCGTGGACAAGGCCGCCTACGCCGAGGATAAAATTATGGAAGCCGCCCTGGAAGCCGGGGCCGACGACGTGCTGGACGACGAGGATGTCTGGACCCTTCAGACGGCCATGGCCGACTTCGCGGCCGTGCGCGACGCCCTGGAAGCCGCGGGCATTGAGATGCAGTCCGCCGAGCTGGCCATGGTGCCGCAGAACCTGGTGGCCGTGAGCGCGGATATGGGCCAGAAGGTGCTGCGCCTGATGGAAGCCCTGGACGACAATGACGATGTGCAGAATGTCTATGCCAATGTGGATTTTCCGGACGATATGCCCACCGACTGACGCAAGCCGGTCCTTTTGCCTTCTTGCTGTGTCGCGCATCGTTTTTTATTCCGGTCATGGACCAGAAGAGTCCACTTCCTGCATAAAAAACTCGCGCTCCTTGCGGAAAGGCAAAATTCCTCGTCGCGCGCCCTTTTTCATTGCCGCCGTCATGCCTCCCGCTACCGGCTTGACGGCGGCATAACTATATTGTTGGGGCACCTTCTATGCAGCCCGTCACCGTCATCGGCATTGATCCCGGTTCCCAGCGCACGGGCTGGGGCGTGGTGCGCGAAGTCTCCGGCGTTCTCCGGTTGGTGGACTGCGGCGTGGTGCGCACGGCCTCAGCCGGAAAGGAATTTTCCGCGCGGTTGGCGCGCATTTACCATGAGCTGGCCAAGGTGCTCGGGCGCTGCAAGCCCGACGAAGCGGCCATTGAACAGGTCTTTACCGCCAAAAACGCGGCCAGCGCCCTCAAGCTGGGCCAGGCCAGAGGCGTGGCCGTGGCGGCCTGCGCGGCGTATGGCCTGGGAATCAGCGACTACGAGCCGACCCTGGTCAAAAAGTCCCTGGTGGGCACAGGCCGGGCGGAAAAGGAACAGGTGGCCTTTATGGTCAAGCGCCTGCTCAACGTCCGCGAGGCCGACTGGGCGCTGGACACCTCCGACGCTCTGGGCGTGGCTGTCTGCCATCTGACCATGCGGCGCTTTGCCGCGCTCACGGCGCGCTGACCACAAAACGAAGAACAGGATGCGCCTCCGGAGCCGGAAACGCATCCCGTCCATCAGAAATTAAACACCGGCGCATGGGGACGGTTCGCGTCCGCTGTGCGCCGTTTTCATTACGGGCGCGGCGCGCGCGGCCCGGCGGGCTGCATGGAATAGCGGTACAACTCGTGAATTTCCTTGTCGTAGCCGGGATAGAAGCCCTTGCCCATGCCGAGCACGATACGCGCGCCCCGGTTCATGTGCACCAGCAGGTCGCCGCTGGAGGGGTCCACGCAGAGACCTTCGATTTCGCCCTGCTTGATGGCTTCGTCAAAGGTCTTTTCCAGCACCACGGGCGCGTTTGTGGCCGAGGTCACGTCCACGCGGTAAAGATGGTCGGGTTCGTTGTCGTCGGCGGTGCCGTCGTCGGCCGTCACAAAAAGCGAACCGTCATAGTAGAACACGCCCTGCACCCACTGCGGCACGGGCTGCAGATGCACCTTGCGCAGATACTTGCCGTCCAGGTCGTATTCATAGAGATAGCGGCCGCTTTCCTCGCCCACCCAGGAGCACATCCACACCGTGCCCTTGACCGGGTCCACAGTGATGCCGGACACTTCCAGCTGGCCGGACTTGGGCTCGAACTTAAAAGTGCGTTTGAATTTCAGAGTGTCCGCATCGTGCACGGCGATCTGAATATCCTTGCCCACGCCGTCCATGAAATTCTCGGCGCTGATGTACAATTCGCCGTTGTAGACGTCGATGTCCCCGATGTGATTGGACGGGATGGCGTAGCCCTCAAAGGGATTGTCGTTCTGCTTCAGCAGCTTGCCGTTCATGTCGTATTTGAACAGTTTTTTGCTGTCGCTCACGTAGATGTACTTGCCGTCGCAGGCCACGCCCTGGCGACCGGCCACGGGCATGACGCTTTTGAGCGTGTACTCGTACTTGGGGGCATGGGCCGGACGGGCCTGCGGGGCCTGCGGCGGAACCAAGGCCGCGCCCAGCAGCAGCGCGACCAGCGCAATGAGCTTTTTCATCCTTTCTCTCCTTGCGGATTGCGGCGCCGCGCGGGGCTTCCCCATGAAGCCGCGCAACGGGCCTTCAAATACCGTAATGCAAGCGAAATGGACTGACAAGAAGCCCTGCGCTGCCGAAGCGCAACGTCATAAAAATTTCACACTCCCTGGAGCAGATTAGCTTTGAAAATTGCATTCTCAAGGCTGACGCTACCGCCAGAGGAGTTACACATCAACAATGTGAACTCCTCAAAACGAACCCCGCCGTGGGGCGGGGTTCGTCGTCGGTCCGGACTCCGGACCCGGCAATTTCTTTCAACGCGCTATTCAATGACCACGGCCTTTTTGATGATCACCGGCGTCGTGGGCACGTTTTCGTAAAAGCCCTTTTTGCCCGTGGCCACGGCTTCAATCTTGTCCACTACCTCATGGCCCTTGATGACCTTGCCGAACACGGCATAGCCCCAGCCCTGGGGGGTCTGGCTCTTGAAATCCAGAAAGCCGTTGTCTTTGGTATTGATAAAGAACTGCGCGCCGGCCGAGTGCGGGTCGGCGGTGCGGGCCATGGCGATGGTGTACTTCTGATTGCGCAGGCCGTTGTTGGCCTCGTTGTGAATGGGCGCGCGGGCGCTCTTTTCCTTCATGTCCGGAGTCAGGCCGCCGCCCTGGACCATGAAGTTTTTGATGACGCGGTGAAAAATGGTGCCGTCATAATGCCCGGATTTCACGTACTGGATGAAGTTGGCCGTAGTAATGGGGGCCTTGCGGGCATCCAGGCGCACCACGATGTCCCCGAGGCTGGTTTCCAGCTTGACGGCGGGATCGGACGCCGGCGCGGCGGCGCGGGCCTGCCCGGCGAAAACCGGCAGCAGCGCCAGGCTCAGGACAAGGCAGAAGGCCGAAAGAAAAAATTTCATAACTGACTCCTTGGAATACGGCATTTTCGCCGGTGCGGGCACCGCGCCGACTGTGCATGCTAGCACGCGGCCCGGCCCACCCGCAAGACGAAGCATGGCCCGCCCACCAGTACGTTAACACATAAAATGCCCGCTTACGGCGAGTAAAGCCCGTCTGCTCGCATTTCGCGGCAAGGACTTGCAGACAAATCCTTGCCGGGCGGTGAGGCCGGTTCGGCATCCGACAAAAAAACAAAGTTTCGATGACGAGCGTCTGCCCGATAAGAGCCTATACGGCATAGCCGGAACCTAGAAACAACGCCTGACGCGCCCCCCCCCAAACGGCTGCTGCCGCAAGGCCACGGCACTTGCTAAATCGGGGGGGGAGTCATATAGTATGCAAAAAGGAGTGTGGGTAACCACCCCGCGGCACGCTGTGCCGGATCGGACAACAACAGTTTTTTTGGAGGACTTATGTCACCGACTACCCGCAGTGTCGCGCAAAGCGGCGTAACCAGCGCCGTTTCCGCTTACATGCGCCAGGTCTACCAGTGGATGACGGCGGGCCTTGCCCTGACCACGGTGGTGGCCTACGGCGTGGCCAACTCGCCGGCCATCCGGGATGCCATTCTGGGCAACAGCCTGGTTATGATTCTTCTGATTGTGGCCCAATTCGGCATGGTCATCGCCCTTTCGGCCGCCATCCACAAAATGTCGGCGGGCACGGCCACCGGCCTCTTCCTGCTCTACTCGGCCCTGACCGGCGCCATGCTTTCGTCCATCTTCGTGATCTACCCCATCGCGTCCATTGCCAACGCCTTTCTGGTGACCACGGGCACTTTCCTGGCCATGTCGGTCTACGGCACAGTAACCAAGCGCGACCTCACGACCATGGGCAACTTCCTGTTCATGGGGCTCATCGGCATCATCATCGCCATGGTGGTGAACATCTTCCTCAAGAGCACCATGATGGACTTTATTATCAGCTGCCTGGGCGTGCTGATCTTCACCGGCCTGACCGCCTATGACACCCAGAAGCTGCGCCGCTTCGGCGAAGCCGCGCCTCTGGACGACGGCACGGCGGTGCGGCGCGGGGCCATCATGGGCGCGCTGACCCTTTACCTGGACTTTATCAACCTCTTCCTGATGATGCTGCGGCTTTTCGGCGGCAACCGCAACTAAGCCGCCTAAAGCATTTCAACGTTGAAAATGTTGAAATGCTCCGGCGGACGCGTGAGCGGACGCCCGCGCCTGAAGCCAAGGTGGGAGCGCGTTCCCGCCGCGCGTCAGTCGTTGTCGCTGGGCGGCTTGCTTGAGCCGTTCACGGCGAAGCCGTGTTACGGATCAAGACAGCAGCGCTACGGAAGACGACAGCAACGATAGGCTGAAGGCAGCGTCAGCTTTGAAATTGGCACAATTTCAAAACGAATCTGCTCTAGAACGCGGGCTCGACGGATCTTGATTGCAATTCCGCCGGACCGCGGGGACTGTCTCCAAATGGATTTCCCGGTTTTCTTGCCGGAAAGCCGGAAATATCGCACTTTGGGGATAAGCCCTGAACTTTTTTTCAGCCGCGCGGGGGCAAAAGGCGGAGCCTTTTGCCCCTTTTTTTGAGCATGGCGCGGCCCATGGAAATAACGTGAAAAAGCAACATAAAAATATACGCCCTGCCGATCCCGCCGCCCTTCCCGGCAATGACGAACTGCTGGAACTTTTTGCCCGCGAATCCCGCCCCATGCGTCTGGACGGCCTGCTGCGCGCCACAGGTCTGCCGCGCCGGGCGAAAAAAGAACTTGAGGAAAACCTGGCGGATCTGGCCCGGCAGGGGCGTCTGGTGCGCCTGCGCGGCGGCCTCTGGACCCGGCCCGAAAGCCTCAAAAGCCTGGTGGGCCGCTATCAGGCCCTGCGCAACGGCGGCGGCTTCGTCACCCCGCTGGCGGCCGAAAACGGCTCGCCCGCCGTGCGCGTGGCGGGAGGCAGGGACATTTTCATCCATCCCCTGCAAAGCAATGAGGCCTGGCATCAGGATCTGGTGAGGGTGGTGCTGGCTCCGGCTTCCTCGCGCTCCGGGCAGGGGCGCGGCGGACCGAACCCGGAAGGCCGTATTGTGGAAATCCTGGAGCGCCCGCAAAAGGAAATCCCCGTGCATCTGCACAGTCGCACAGGGCGGACCCTGTTCTGCCGCCCGGCGGACAGCCGCCTGGCCGTGGACTTCAGCGTGCCCCTGCCCGAGGGAACCGCCGTGCCGGAACAGGGCGCGCTTCTGCTGGTGGCCCCGGAAGAGCGTCTGGCTTCGGATCTCTGGCGCGCGCGCCTGATCGGCACCTACGGCCGCGAAGACGACGTGGACGTGCAGGAGGAGCTGGTCAAGCTCAACCATGAGGTGCCGCGCGATTTTCCGCCCTCGGTCCTGGCCGAGGCGGCGGCCTTGCCCACGGCTCCCGGCGAGGCGGACCTGGCCGGACGCGAGGATTTGCGCCATCTGCCCCTGGTGACCATTGACGGCGCGGACGCCCGCGACTTTGACGATGCCGTGCAGGTGGAGCGCAAGGGCAAGGGCTGGCTGCTGCGGGTGGCTATCGCCGACGTGAGCCATTACGTGCGGCCCGCTCCCGGCAAGGGGCACGCCAGCCTGGACGCCGAGGCCCTGGCGCGCGGCAACTCCTGGTATTTCCCCCGTTCCGTGGAACCCATGCTGCCCCCGGCCCTGTCCAACGGCCTGTGCAGCCTTAAACCCCAGGAAGACCGTCTGGCCGTGCTGGCGGAAATTCCCTTTTCACCCACAGGCCAGCCTGGCAAGGCGCGCTTCGCCCCGGCCGTGATGCGTTCCGCCGCGCGCCTGACCTACGACCAGGTCAAGGCCTGCCTGCTGGATCATGACGCCGAAGCTCTGGCCCGGCTGCGCGAGAACCCGCGCGGCGGGGACGTGCTGGCCATGCTGGAGGAGGCATTCCGGCTCTATACCGTGCTGCGCGAGGCCCGGCGGGAGCGCGGCAGTCTGGATTTCGATCTGCCCGAACCGGAATACACGTTTGACGCGGAGGGCCGGGTGCTCAAGATCGGCTTCCACCAGCGCCACGACGCCCACCGGCTCATCGAGGAATTCATGATCGCGGCCAACGAGGCCGTGGCCCGGCATCTGCGCGACGCCGGACTGCCCTTTTTGTACCGTGTGCATCCCCAGCCGGAGCCGGAGCGCCTGGAAAGCCTCTTTGAAACCCTTGCCGCCACGGCTTTGGAAACGATGCCCGCGGACAAGCAATCAGGAAAGCAGGCGGACGGGCGGCCCGATGCGGCGGCCATTCAGGGCATCCTCGCCGCAGCCCAGGGCACGGACCAGGAATTTCTGGTAAACCGCCTCTGCCTGCGGGCCATGCCCCAGGCCCGCTACCAGCCGGAAAACGAGGGGCATTTCGGCCTGGCCTCCCAGGCCTACTGCCACTTCACCTCGCCCATCCGCCGCTATGCGGACCTGCTGGTTCACCGGGCCTTGAAAACCTCGCTGGGACAGGCCGTCGGCCCCCTGCCCGCCGGACAGAAGCTGCTGCGCATCAGCGACCAGCTCAACCGGCGGGAGCGCGCCGCCGTGGACTGCGAACGCGAAATGGCCCGCCGCTTGGGCTGCCTGGCCCTGCGAGACCGCGAAGGGGAACGCTTTGCCGGCGTGGTTTCCGGAGTGACGGATTTCGGCCTGTTTGTGGAGCTCGCGGACATGCCCGTGGAAGGCATGATCCGCGTGGAAGACCTGGGCGACGACTGGTACGAGCTGGATTCCCGCAGCCAGTGCCTGCTGGGCCAGCGTTCCGGCCTGTGCTGGCGTCTGGGCCAGCGTCTGGACGTGCGTCTGGCCGAGGTGCACATGGGCCGCCTGGAAATCCGGCTCATGCCCCTGGAACTGCCCCGCGCAAACCGGGGCACGCGCGCACGCCGCAATGCGGGCGGGCGGACGCGAAGCGCGGCCCGCCCGGAGCGACGTGCTGAACAGACGCGCAAGAAGCAGACCCGGAACAAACCCGCCGACGCGGCACCGGACCGCAAGAGCCGGACGCGCGCCCGCACCGGACAGGAGACACGGACCGGGCGAAACGGGCAAAAGCAAAACGGCGCGCGCCCCAAACGGGGACGCTGATGGGCCTGCTCTCCTCCCGCCAGCACATGGGCGCGGCGGCCCTGATTCTGGCCGCCAGCACCATTCTTTCCCGGCTCATGGGCTTGATCCGGGACAAGGTCATTTCCTGGCAGTTCGGCGCGGGCGGTGAAGCGGACATGTATTTCGCGGCCTTTGTGGTGCCGGACATCATCAACTACCTGCTGGCCGGCGGCTTCATGTCCATCACCATCATTCCCCTGCTTTCCCACCGCTTTCAGGAGGACGAGGCCGACGCCTGGCGCTTTTTTTCCTGCGTGTTCTGCTGGGCCCTCACCGCCTCGCTGCTGCTCACGGGCGCGGGCATCCTGGCCGCCGAGCCCCTGGCCCGCCTGGTGGCCCCCGGCTTCTCGCCGGAGCAGTGGCAGAGGCTGGCCTTTTTCATGCGCATCATTCTGCCCGCCCAGGTCTTTTTTCTCTGTGGGGCCTGTCTCACGGCCCTGCTCTTCCTGCGGCGGCAGTTCAGCGTTCCGGCCCTGGCCCCGCTGGTCTACAACGGCTGCATCATCGCGGGCGGCCTGCTGCTGCCCCTGCTGGGAACGCGCCTCGGCATCAGCCAGGGCAACGGTTACGGCATGACTGGCTATTGCCTGGGCGTCACCGTGGGCGCGGCCCTGGGCACCTTTGCCCTGCCGTTGCGGGTGGCGGCCGCGGGCGGACTGCATCTGCGCCCGGTCTGGCGGCACAGGCTCATGGGCCGATTTTTGATCACGGCCCTGCCCCTGATGCTGGGACAGACCATCATCATGCTGGATGAGCAGTTTTTGCGCGTCTTCGGCAGTCTGGCCGGGGACGGCGTGGTCAGCCTGCTGAACTACGCGCGGCGCATTGCCCAGGTGCCGGTGGGTCTTATGGGACAGGCCGCCGCCGTGGCCTCCTATCCCTTTCTGGTCTCCCTGCTGACCAAGGGCGACACGGAACGCTTCGACCAGACCCTGCGCATGGCCCTGCGCGCGGGCCTGGGCCTGATCATCCCCTGCGCGCTCTGGATGATGGCCGCCGCCTGGCCCATTCTGGGCGTGATCTTCCAGGGCGGGCGCTTCGGCGCGGCAGAGACCATGGCCGCCGTGCCCCTGACCCGGATCATGCTGGCCTCGACTCCGCTCTGGATCGTCTACATGGTGCTGGTACGGGCCTACTACGCCCACGGCGACACCCTGACCCCGGCGGTCACGGGCACCATCATGACCCTGGCCTGCCTGCCGCTCTACTATTACTGGGCCGTGCCCCTGGGGGCCTGGGCCATCGCCGCCCTGTCCGGCGCGAGCGTGAGCCTTTATGTGCTCTGGCTGGTGGGGCTGTGGATCCGCCGCCACGGCGACGGGGCCTTTGCCGGGCTCTGCGGCCTGGGGCTGCGCGCCCTGGCCTGCTCTCTCCCCGGCGCGGGCGCGGCCTGGTGGCTGGCCGGGTACAGTCTCGCGCATCTGCCGCTGCCGCCCATTGCGGCGGCCTGCGCGGCTCTGGCCGTCAGCGGCCTGGCTTTTGCCCTGCTCTTCCTGCCTCTGGCCTGGTGGCTCGCGCCGTCCATTCTGGAACCCGTGCTGCGGCGGCTGCGGCGTTCCCCTTAGAGCCTGTTGACACTATAAAACAATTTACGATTGAAACGGCTGTCGATCCCCGTATGGCTCCGTTGTCGCCAACGGGGACAGCCCTTCGGGCTGCCTTCGGCCGCTTCGCCGCAATCCACGCCGCGTTGCTCTCGATGCCTGTACGCCCTTTGGGCTAGAGGCACGGCCCTACGGGCCGCCCGTCGGGTCGGTCTTCGCGACGCGCCTCACCATGTTCGGCGTTAGAGCAATTTTAAAGTGAAATCGCTCTAAAACAGCGCGCCGTGCCCCAGCCCTTGCACCAGGCGCAGCAGATCCCGGCCCATGAAAAACCAGACCGCCAGCGCAATGACCGCCAGAAAGCAGTATTCTCCCAGACTGCCCGTGGTGCAGAGCTTAAGGGAAAAACGTCCCTTGCGTGAAAAGGGCTGCAAGGGCACGCCCTGAGGCGTGAGCATGTCCAGGGCCACATGGGAAAGGCCGCCGAAAGCCAGCCCGGTCAGCGCGGCCCGTCCCAGCGGCGGCAGATGCCAGAACAGGGCCGCCAGAAACAGGGCCAGCCACCAGCCGAACCAATGCGTCGCGCCCCGGTGGATACGGTTGAAGACCTTCTGACGGCCGCGCCGCGTGGGGGCCAGACCGGCCAGGCGCTGGTCCAGCACGTCGGGCAGCACTGCGCCCACGCAGGCCGCCAGCACGCCTGCGGGCGGCAGATGCAGGGCCAGGGCCGCGCCCACGGCCGCCGCCTGATGGGTGATCCATTTCATGCGCTGTCCCGTGACCTACAGTATTTTGCGATTGAAATGTTATACATTTCAATCGGGAATTGCTCTATCGTGATCCGCTCGCCCGCAGGGCCAGATCGCGCGTATGCCGCAACAGCTCCGGGCCGCCGGGCTGCCCGTGGCCGGGAACCACAATGCGGGCATCGGGAAAGGCGGCCAGGGCCTTTTCCATAGTGCCCGGCCAGGCCCGCACGTCGGCGTCCTCAGTGTTGCCCAGATTGACGGTCTTGGCGTCCTTTGCCATGCAGCCCGGAAAAAGCAGATTTTCGGCGGGAATCCAGACAAAGATGCCGTCCGTGGAATGGCCGCCGCCCAGATAGACGTTGCGCACCTCCAGACCGTGCAGTTTGAGCGTCCGCTCGCTCGCGAAGCCGTGCTCCGGCAGGCACAGGCCCTTTTGCCGGGCAATGGCAATAGTGCCGTCGTAGGCGTAGGTCGGGATGCCCCGGCGGCGCACGGCGGGCAAGCCGCCCATGGCATCCTTGTGCCAATGGTTGGGCACGCAGGCCGTGACTCTGGCGTGCAGGACATTTTCTATCCAGTCCAGCAGGACTTCGGTCTGAGATTCGGTCCACGGCGTGTCAAAGAGAAAGGCTTCGCCCTTGTCCACCAGAATCAAACCATTGGCGGGCACCAGGCCGAACGGCGGCATCTCATAGCGGGATACGTGCATGTATACCCGCCCGGACAGCCGGACCACGTCCAGATCCTCCGCAACACGGGCCGACTCGCCGATTTCCTGCGCCGCAGTCTTTGCAGGGGACCAGCAACAGACAATCAGGGCCAGCACGACTGCCCCCAAAAACACTCGTACTTGTGTCATATTTTCCTCCATACCATGCCACATCATAAGACGCTTCCCCGGCGGACGGGGGTTTTTGTTCGCCGACAAGAAAGACAAGCAGCCCGGCGCGGGAACGTAGCCTAACTACGTGACCAAACCGGGCCGCGCCGTCTGACGCAGTCAGCGGGCAAAAAGACCGTCCGGCGCTAACCGCAGCGGGAAAACCCGCAGGCCGGGCAGATCAGGCAGCCTTCCTGAAAAACCAGGGGCTCGTTGCATTCGGGGCAGCGCTGCGCTTCCAGGTCGTTGACCTCCCCGATGTGCTCGTCTTTGAGATAGCGCTTTTCCAGAACCCAGGCGATGGCGTCCGGAATGGACAGCAGCAGGCCCTTGCCCCGGAAGACCGGGTGTTCGCCGCCGATGCCCTTGATCTGGGCCACCACGTCGCGCACATGGACGCCCGAGCGCAGCGCCAGGGACACCAGGCGGCCGATGGCCTCGGCCTTGGCCGTGATGGAACGGCCCGACTTGCCGATGGTGGCGAAGACCTCAAAGGGCTCGCCGCCCACCTCGTTGACGGTCAGGTACATGGCGCCCAGGCCGGTCTGCACCTTCTGGGTGAAGCCCTGCACGATGTCCGGGCGCTTGCGCACCGCAGCCTGGGCCCGGCCCGTCTGAACGGCGACCCGGCCGGATGGGGCGGCGGGTTCGCCGTCCATTTTTTTCTGGCCTTCGCCGATGGCCAGCACCTGAATGCTCTTGCAGCCGTCACGGTACACCGTGACGCCCTTGCAGCCTTCCTTGTAGGCCAGCCAGTAGATGTCGAAAATGTCCTGCTCCGTGGCCGTGTTGGACAGGTTCACGGTCTTGGATACGGCATTGTCCGTGTGCCGCTGAAAAGCCGCCTGCATGCGCAAATGCCAGACCGGTTCGATATCCATGGCGGTCACAAAGACCTTGCGCAGTTTGGCGGGCAGAAAGTCCATGTCCTGGATGGAGCCCTTGGCCACCACGCTGTCCATGAGCTCGTGGCCGGCCAGGCCGGTGGCGGCCAGCGCGGCCTCGAAATAGGGATTGACCTCCACCAGGCGCTCGCCGTCCAGAATATTGCGGGTGAAGCAGAGCGCGAAGAGCGGCTCCACGCCGGAGGAGCAGCCCGCAATAATGGAGAGCGTGCCCGTGGGGGCGATGGTGGTCACCGTGGCGTTGCGGTAGGGGCCTTTTTTCGCCTTGGCGTAGGTGGAGGCGGGATAGGCCGGGAAGGGCCCGCGCTCCTTGGCGAGTTCGGCCGAGGCCTTGTGCCCTTCCTCCTGTACAAAGCCCATGACCCGTTCGGCCAGAGCAATGCCTTCCCGGGAATTGTACGGCACGCCCAGCTCAAAGAGCAGATCCGCGAAGCCCATGACGCCCAGGCCGATCTTGCGGTTTTTGCGCACGGTTTCGGCAATGCGGGGCAGCGGGAACAACGAGGCGTCAATGACGTTGTCCAGAAAACGCACGGAAAGGTGCACCACGCGCCTGAGCTCCGCCCAGTTGATGCCGTCGCGGGCCGGGTCGGCGTCGTCGTTATGGCCGGGCAGATAGAAGCAGGCAAGATTGATGGAGCCCAGATTGCAGGCCTCAAAGGGCAGCAGGGGCTGCTCGCCGCAGGGGTTGGTGGATTCGATCTCGCCCTGGTCCGGAGTGGGATTGTCACGGTTGATGCGGTCCAGGAAGACGATGCCCGGATCGCCGGACTGCCAGGCTTTTTTGACCAGCAGGTCAAAGACGTCACGGGCGCGCAGGCGGTCCACCACCTCGCCGGTGTTGGGCGCGCGCAGATCGTAGTGCTCGTCCTTTTCCACGGCCTGCATGAAGGCTTCGGTCAGGCCCACGGAAAGATTGAAGTTGTTGAATTCGCCCTCTTTTTCCTTGGCTCGGATGAAATCGAGAATGTCCGGATGGTCCACGCGCAGAATGCCCATGTTGGCGCCGCGCCGGGTGCCCCCCTGCTTGATCTGCTCCGTGGCAGTATTGAAAATGCGCAGGAAGGAGACGGGCCCGGAGGCCACGCCGCCGGTGGAACCCACCCGGCTTTCCTTGGGGCGCAGGCGCGAGAAGGAAAAGCCCGTTCCCCCGCCGGATTTGTGGATCATGGCCGCATACTTCACGGCGTCGAAAATTTCTTCAATGGAGTCGCCCACGGGCAGCACGAAACAGGCGGAGAGCTGGCCCAGATCCGTGCCCGCGTTCATCAGGGTGGGCGAATTGGGCAGGAACTTCCAGCCGGTCATCAGATCGTAAAAGTCGCGGGCCAGGGCTTCCGGCTCACAGGAGGAGCGCTCGTATTTGCCTTCCTCCGCGGCGATGGCCGAAGCCACGCGCCAGAAGAGGTCGCGCGGGGTTTCCGAGAGTTTGCCGTCCAGGGATTTGCGCAGATAGCGCTTCTGCAGCACCACCTCGGTGTTGGGTTTCAATTGCGGCTGCGGCAGATTTTTGGGCATTGCGATCATCAGAGCATAAACCTTGGGATAGAAGTTGGACAAGGACACACCCTGCCTGCGGCAGGGGCGTGAACTTTGTTCATATACGCTTGGCGGGGCTGAAAAAAAAGCCTCCGAAAATCCGCATTCCCCGTATAACTAACTGTAATAACAAAATAATTTTTCTGAAAAAGTTCACGAAAAAATGCCGAGGCCGCGCCGCTCAAGGCTTTGCGGACGGCTGCGGGCGCGGCCTGCGGACAATGCGCGCCCTGCTTTTGGCGTCGCGCGGCGCGTCCGGCGCGAGCCGCACGGGCAGCAGTCCGCCCGAGGCCAGGGCCTCGGCATCTTCCAGCAGGGCCAGCCCCTGAGCCGTGCAGGCATAGCGGCCCCTGCCCGCCAGGCCCGGCACCGGGAAAGGCGCGGAAAGCACTCTCGCGGGCAGGCCGGTCCCTTGCCCGGCGACGGGGGCGTTCTCCGCGTCAGGGCCGAGCAGCAGAGGCGCCAGGGACAGGCCGCTCTTGGGCAGTCCGGCCTCGGTGGAGAGACGCAGCAGCCAGTCCGGCGCATCCCGGCTGTCAAAGGTGAAGTGGCACCAGGTCCGCCCGCCCTGCCCTGACAGCAGGGGGCAGGCCGCGTTGTGCGGGCAGGGAGCCAGGGCCGCGAGCCCGCCTTCCAGGGCCAGGGCGCGCAGGCGCATGATGGTATTGCCGCCCAGGCGCGTGCCCGGTTCCACAAAGAGCAGGGCCGGGGCGGCCCGCGTGCCGCCGGAACACGATTCCTCATGACGGAACAGCAGGGGCGCGAAGGCCTCCAGCAGGCCGTCCAGGCGCTCGGCCAGCGGGCCGGACTGCCGGTCCCCGGCATCGGAACCGTCCGGGTCCTCCCCGTCCTCGTCCCAGGTCTGCCGTCCGCCCGCAGTCTTGCGGCCCGGCCGCAGCTCATTGAGCACATTGGCCGCCGTGATCAGCCAGGGACGGCACGGCCCCGCCCCGGCACGGCCCGCCAGCAGGGGGGCCGCCTGTCGGGCCAGGTTTTCCAGCGGTCCCTGCGCCGTGCGCACGGGCCAGGTTTTCCAGCCCAGGCACGCGCCCCAGGCCGCGAACAGGGCCTTGCCCAGTTCCGGGGGCCGGGCGGCACTGTCCAGGGCCAGCACCCGCACCGGGGCCTCCCGCCACTCCGGCCGGGCCAGCCAGAGGGCCAGGGGCAGGCTCAGGGGGCCGGAACCCGCGTCCAGCAGCAAGGCCTCGCCGCCCGCCGGGGCCAGAGCGCGCGGGTCGGGCAACGGCAGGGCCGCCAACAGCCGGGCCAGGCGCAGCAGATTCCAGGGCAGGAAATAATAGAGATAGGCGCTGACAAAAGCCGGGGAGCTCCAATAGGGATGCCGCAGATCCCGGCGTTCCGTGGTCAGCAGGCGCGACAGCGCGGCCACGTCCTCGGGCAGGGAGCGGCGGTGCGCGGCGTTCAGGGGCCAGACCTTGTGCAGGGCCTCGGGCAGGCGCTCCAGAGCCGTGCGCGCGTCCGCGTCCAGAGGCGGGAAGAGCGGCTCGGCCTGAGGCCAGGGAGACGGCGGCAGCGGGCGGCTTGGCACTGCCCGCTCCGTCCGGACAGGGCGGGCGGGATGCGCGGGACGCGGCCCGTCCGGCTCGGTTCTTACGGAATGCCGGAACTCGGAATGTTTTTCTGCACGGGCGGCGGGCTCGCGGCGCTCCTTACGAGGCGCGCGGCGAGGCGGGGCATCCGCTTTGTTCTTGCCGGATCGGGAGGGCGGGGACGCGGGGCGGCGGGGCATTCAGACTCCAAAGCGCATATGGCGCAGATAGGCGTGATGAAAATCCGGGTTTTCCACCAGGGCCAGCAGGCGGCCTCCGGCGCAGAGGCGGGCCAGTTCAGCGCCTTTGTCCGGATGCAGGGCCAGCAGGGCCGCGCCGTCCAGAGAGACATTGCCCACAGCCCGGATGCGGGAGCCGAGTCCGGCAGGCACAAAACCCAGTTGTTCCAGATTGTCGGCCCGCACATGCTCGCCCAGCGCACCGGCCAGGCACAACGCGGCCAGCTCGCGCGGCGGCACGCGGGCGGCACGCAGCAGAGCGTCCAGAGCCAGGGCAAAGGCGGCCTTGACTTTGAGCAGCTCTTCCACATCGGCGGCGGCCAACCAGAGACCGCGCGGCAGATGCAGGCGCATGCGGCCATGCTCTTTTTGCAAACCGGCGGCCAGCTTACGGGCCAGAGGCATGGAAAATCCCGCGCGCCCATCGGCAAACAGGCCGGCGGCGTCCAGCAGCCCCACTTGCCGCAGCAGAGCGAGCAGCGAAAGATAACCGGTGGCGCTGATGCCGCGCGCGGGGCCAGACGTGGAGCCGGGTGCGCCGTCCGGCGAATGCGCCGCCAGTCCCGCCGGAGTCAGGCTGAAGTCCGTGACCACGCCGGGCCCGGCCAGTTGCCCGCATTCCGGGCCGATGCCCTCCAGAGCCGGGCCCAGGGGCACGCTGGTCAGCAGAAGATCCCCCCGCGCCGTGACCAGGGCCAATTCGCCGTTGGTGCCCAGATCCGCCAGCACAAAGGGCCGGGGCGTTCGGGCCGCCAGCAGTGCCGCCAGGCCCGCGCTCACGTCGCCGCCCACAAAGGGCGCGGGCAGCGGCGGGATATAGACAGGCGGCAGACCCGACAGATGCGCGGTTTCGTGCCCGGCGTGGGCCGCGTGATAGGGCGCGGCGCAGAGGCCTTCCACATCGCGGTCCAGAAAAATGTCGGTCATGGCTGTATTGGCCGCCAGGCAGATGCGGACCACCGTGTTGCCCGAGGCGTGCAGGCCGTCCACAACGCGGCGCAACGCGGCGCGGACCAGCCCGGCCAGACGGGCGCGGCCTTCCGGCTCGCGGGCCACGGCCAGGCGGGACATGACATCCGCTCCGGCCCCGGCCTGGGGATTGAGAAAGTGTCCCTGGGCAACTGCCGCGCCGGAATCCGTCTCCAGAGCGCGCCAGTACACGGAAGTGGTACCCAGATCCACGGCCAGCGCCAGTTTCCGTCCCGCCTCCGCGCCCAGGGCGTTCCCCGGCGAAACCTCGTCGACTTCCGCCGCGAAATCCTCCGGCGGCAGTTCCAGCTCCAGAACGCTGCCCGGCCCGGAAGCGGGCCCGGTAGCGGGCGCATCGGGGACCTGGCGGCGACAGGCCAGCCGCCAGCCCGCTTCCAGCTCCCGCGCTGAAAAAACCGCCTCCTCGGCGGGCAGGGGCAAGGGCGCATCCTGCGGGAAGCGCAGGCGGCAGCGGCCACAACGGCCCAGCCCGCCGCAGAGCGGCAGGGGTCGCAGCTTCCCGGAAAGCCAGAGGGCACGGGAAAGACTTTCTCCGGCCGGAGCTTCAATGTCCACGCACGGCGCGGAAATTTGCGGGGCCGTACCGCCGACGGCGGTACCCTCCGCATCGGGAGAAAGGCGCAATTTCATGCCGCCTACCCTGCCCCAAGGCCGCCGCAATGGCAAGCTACGCCGCAAACGGCACCGAGTGCGCTCAGGCCCTGTTGCCGCCCACGGCTCTGGTCAGGGCCTCCAGATCGCCTTCCACGGGCTCGGCAAAGGCCAAGCCCGCCTGCGGGCCGTCCGCCCACATGACCCTGGCTTCCCGCCCGGCGAGGACCGCGTCAAAGGGACCGGCCTCCGCGTGCAGAACAATGGTCTCCCCGCCCTCCAGCCCGGCGGGAGCGTTAAAACAGAGGCGCGCGCCCGATCGGCTGACATCCAGCAGCACGGCCTCAATCTTCCGTCCGCCGAAGGAAACATGCATATTATAGGGATCGCGCAACTGGAAACGGGGCTCCGCGCGGCGCTCGCTGCGCATGCCGTCGATGATCTTTTTCAGTTCGCCGGAAAGCGCGCTCAAGTCCCGCACATGCCCGTCGGAAGCCTGCATATTGTCCGTGGTGTCGCGGGCCTTGCCGCTGATGCTCTTGATGCTCTCCAGCATGCGCCCGCCCGCGGCGGCCTGCTCTTCCGTGGCTTTGGCGATGCCCGCCACCGTGTCGGCCACCTGCCGCGACACGTCGAGAATGCGGTTCAGCCGCTCCCCGGAACTGTCGGCCAGTTGCGTGGTCTGGCGGGTCAATTCCACGGCACGCTCCGTAGCCGCGCTGCCCGCGTCCACGCCCTGCCGGATGGCCCGCACCGCCGCCGCCACATCCGTGGTGGCCTGCATGGTTTTTTCCGCCAGCTTGCGCACCTCGTCGGCCACCACCGCGAAACCGCGCCCGGCCTCGCCCGCGCGCGCCGCCTCAATGGCCGCGTTGAGCGCCAGCAGATTGGTCTGATCGGCCACGTCGGTGATCAGCTCAAGAATGCGGCCGATGCCTGCGGCATGCGCGCCCAGTTCCCCCATGCCTTCGGCCACGGCGGCGGTCTGTTCGGCCACCCTGGCGATGCAGGCGATGGTTTCGCGCACCACCTCCACGCCGCTGCCGGCCTCTTCCTCCGCGCTTTTGCTGTCGCCCGCGGCCCGACCGGCTCCGGCCGCCACCTCGCTCATGATCTCGACCATGCTGCGAATGCCGTCAGCCGCGGCCAGAGAGGCCTGAGCCTGTTCCTCAGCCATATCGCCGGTGGTGCGCAACTGTCCGCTGAGCTTTTCAAAGGCCCGCGCCTGGCGGCCCGAAATATCCCGCGCCTCGTCGGCGGACTGGTAGATGCGCTCATTCAGGGCCGCGATGCGTTCCTGCTGGGCGTGAATATCAGTCAGATCCCGGTGCAGGGTGAAGCAGCCGATCAGGGTGCCGTCCAGGTCCCAGAGCGGGGAAACGTCCATGGCCACGCGCTTGACCTGCCCCTTGAAATTCTCGCGCGTGACTTCGTAATTCAAAATTTCGTGCCGTTCGCCCATGACCTGGTCGCAGAGCGTTTCCCGGTGAGGATCAGCGTAAAAAAACTCGCCGGCGTTTCTGCCGAGGTAGTCTTCCGGACTGCCGGAATGCCCCCAACAGGCCAGCATGGCCCGGTTCACGTAGATCAGGCGGCAATCCACGTCAAAAGCGGCGAACGGCAGGGTGATGCCCCGCATGATGCCCTGGGACATGCCCAGCTTTTCCTTGATATGCCCCACCATAATATTAAAGGCTTCGGCCAGCTGCCCCACCTCGTCGGCCTGGCGGATGGGCACGTTGCTGAACTCCCCTTGGGCCACGCGGCCCGCGTGGTCCTTCAACCTGGCCAGGGGCGCGGAAATGCCCCGAATCAACAGCCAGAGCGCCAGACAGCAGCCCAGCACGGTAAGCGTACCGAGGCCCATATCCAGCATGGTGGTCATATGGATTTTGGCGCGCAGTTTTTCCACCGTCCCGGCAAAGGACGTATTGATCTCGCCCCGGGCCTCGGTAAGAATTTCCTGCACCTGCTTGAGCAACGGCATGGTGACGTCTTCAAACAGGCGGCGGGCCTGGGCGCTGTCGCCGCGTTCCATGGCGGCCTTGAGCCGTACGGCGGAATCATGCAGAGCCAGATGGACGGCCCCGAGCTTCTGAAAAAGCGGTTCCAGCGCGGGCAGTTCCCGCTCCAGACCGGCCTTGCCGGGGCCGTAGAACCAATGGCCGAATGCGCACGTATGCCCGTCCAGCGAGGCCTCCAACGTGGTTTCGCCGTTATCGAGCAGATAGCTCTGCACGCGGGACGCCCACTGCAAGTGAGCCACTTCAGCGGCCAGAAGCATGGTGTCCTGCCGGGGACGGCTCAGGATATCGGCCTCGCCCCCGATCAGCCGCAATTCCCGGATATTGAGCAGCATGAAGGCCACGACAACGAGCATGCCCAATAAAAAAATGGCGACGAGTTTCTTTTTTATGGAAATATCATTCAAGCGCATGCGGCCTCCCGTATTTTCCCGGCCGGTCACCGTCAGAGCAACGGATCGCTTGTCCGGGACGGGTCTGTTTTCTGTTCGCGGATTGTCCGGGCGCGGGGCGTCCAGCCCGTGCCGTCGCTGGGCATGACTTCACCCTCTCACGATGCCCGGAAAGGCATTCCTTTAACCGGAGTATTATAGCTCACATACCATAGCAAGTTATTGTGTAGGCTGGCAGCATGAAAATACAGCCCCATTTGGCTGAAGCTATTGCTGAAGTCATTGAAATACTGCGCAAAGAAAAAGGCATGACCAAATCTTCCCTGGCGGATTTCGCCTGTCTTGAACGGCGCTACTTACGGGAAATCGAACAGAGGACCAAAAAACCGACCGTCAACGCCGTTTATTCCATCTGCGAAGCCCTGCAAGTGCATCCTTTGGAATTCTTTCAAAGAGTCACAGCCGAAATGGAGAAACTGAAGGGGAAATGTGACGGAAAATCAAAATAGCAACCATATTACGTCACATCAGAACCGAAAAATCTGAATAGTCACCTAATTCAGTTTCACACAAGCAGGATACTTGATTATATATTGCGCGTGAGGAAATGACAATGCGCCATATCCTATAAGGATACTATGCTTTAGCGTTTATGGAATCATTCATATCCTGATATTCGGCAGCGGTATATGATCAGCAGCAATAATGATACATTATAGCGCACGCTAATATCTGTTCAATAAAATATAGACAAATGGAATCAGCATATAAAATAGTCAGATAGGCAAAAGAGCCTTCCCGGCCCGGCCCCCATGTCGGGCTTCTGACAAGAAACGGAACGCGATGACGGACGCGGCGCGCGGCGGCCCTGTTCCGAAGGCCTTGTCAATCTGGCCTTTTTTTTGCATCTTTTTTCGGAACAGGCGGTTCCGGCCGCGACAGGCGGCAAAGGCCAGGCGCAAACGCGTTTGCATTGCTGCCTGACCCGAATAAAAATATCCGCATTTTCGGTGCGCATACCGGAAGCGGGAGTTTCGAGGTCCATATGAACAAAGTTCTGGCGCAAGACGAAGTGGATGCCCTGCTGCGCGGGCTTTCCGGCGGCGAGATCGAAAACGAACCGGAAGTGCCGGAAGACGATTCCGGCATTGTGGCCTTTGATCTCGCCAATCAGGACCGTATCATCCGCGGCCGCATGCCGGTGCTGGAAATCGTCAACGACCGTTTCGCCCGGCTCTGCACCAATGCCCTGTCCAACGCCGTGCGCAAACGTGTGGAGCTGAACCCCATTTCCATCGACATGACCAAGTTCGGGGAATTCATGCGCTCCCTGCCCGTGCCCACGTCCATCAACATCTTCAAGATGGACCCCTTGCGCGGCAACGCCATCATGGTGGTGGACTCGCGTCTGGTCTTCGCCCTGGTGGAAAACGTCTTCGGCGGCGCGGGCACCCAGCCCAAGATCGAAGGCCGCGAATTCACGCGCATCGAACAGGCCGTGGTGGACAAAATCGTCAAGATCGCCCTGGACAATATGGAGGAATCCTGGCGGCCCGTGCATGACGTCAAACTGGAACTGGTGCGCAGCGAAATCAACCCCCAGTTCGCGGCCATCGTGCCGCCCAGCGACGTGGTGGTGGTCATCACCTTTGAGGTGGAGCTGGATACGGCCTTGGGCTCCATGATCATCTGCCTGCCATATGCCACCATTGAACCCATCCGTTCCAAACTGCACGCCAGCTTCCAGACCGAACGCCTGGAAGTGGACCACGCCTGGGTGGCGCGCCTCAAGGAGAGGCTCTTGGAAACCCCGGTGGAACTCAAAGTGCATTACGGCAACACCACCATCACCGGCAATCAGCTCCTGCGCATGCAGGTGGGCGACGTGCTGGTGCTGGACACCGACGTGGAGGACCTGCTCACCTGCACGGTGGCCGGTGTGGGCAAATACCAGGGTATCGCGGGCACGGTCAAAGCCATGAAGGCCTTTCAGATCATCAAGGAAAACGAACCGCAGTATACATAAAACGGCGTTTCCGGCCGAAAGAGCGCGTCTTCCGGAACCGCCGCCCGCGCCCCGTCACTTCAACTGGCCGGAGCGCATCATCAACTTGATCCGGTTGATCTGATTCACTTCGCTCGTGCCCGGATCATAATCCAGGGCAATGATGTTGGCCTCGGGATAGCGCCGTTTCAACTCCTTGAGCAGGCCTTTGCCCGTAATGTGGTTGGGCAGGCAGCCGAAAGGCTGCATGCAGAGAATATTGTTGACCCCCGCCTCCAGCATCCGAACCATTTCCGCGCCCAGCAGCCAGCCTTCGCCGGTCTGGTGCCCCAGGGAAATCAGATCCTTGGTTTTTTTCCGCAGTTCGTGAAAACGCACCGGCGTGCTGAAGCGCTTGCTGCGCCGAAAGCCGATGCGCATGCCCAGCCGGGTGAACTCCAGAAAGGCGATTCCGGCCAGGGCCGCGCGGGAATCCTTTTTGGAGCCCGCCAAGTGTTTGTAATTGAAGACGTGGTCATAGAAGTTGTAGAGGACAAAATCCATAAGGTCCGTGACCACCGCCTCGCCGCCCTCCTCTTCCACGATTCCGGCGGCATTGTTGTTGGCGTCCGGATGGTACTTGAGCAGGATTTCGCCCACCAGGCCCACGCGCGGCTTGCGCTCCTCGGTCAGCAGGGGCAGACGGTCAAACTCCCGGATCATGGAAAGCATGTTCAGCTCAAAACGCGGAATGTTTCCTGAGACGATATTTTTCCTCGCTTTCTCCGCCCAGAGCGCGGCCAGGGCCTCCGCGCTTCCTGTCTCCCTTTCGTAGGGCCGCACCCGATGGGTCATGCGCAACAGCGCGTCGCCGTAGTGCCCGGCCATGATCATCCGGCGCAGCATCTTGCCTGTCAGCCTGATGCCCGGGGCATCCGCCTGGATGCTGGTGGAAAAGGAAACAATGGGAATATGCTCCAGACCGGCGTCCAACAGGGCTTTGCGCAGAAAACCGATGTAATTGGTGGCCCGGCAGCCGCCGCCGGTCTGCGAGATCACCAGCGCCACCTTGTCCGGATCATAGGCGCCGCTTTTGACCGCGGCCAGCAACTGCCCCACCACCACGATGGCCGGAAAGCAGGCGTCATTGTTCACATGGCGCAGCCCCAGCTCAATGGCCGCCCTGTCCACATGGGACAACTGCACGGCCGTGTAGCCTTCGGAGGCGAACACCGCTTCCGCGAACTGGAAATGCAGGGGGGACATCTGGGGCACCAGCAAGGTATGCGTTTCGCGCATGTCTCTGGTAAAGACCGGCGGCGGCCCTCCCGCCATCACGGCGCGGCAGGTCTGCTTTTCCCGGCGTTCGCGCATGGCCGCCAGCAGCGAGCGGATGCGAATGCGCGCCGGGCCGAGGTTCGCGCCCTCGTCGATCTTGATCTGGGCATACAGACGCCCCCGCAGGGTGACGATTTCTTCCAGCTGGTCCGAGGTGATGGCGTCCAGGCCGCAGCCGAACGAGACCAGCTGCAACACGGCCAGGTTGTCCACCGTGGCCGCATAGGCACCGGCCCGGTACAGGCGCGAATGGTAGGCCCACTGGTCCACCACCCGCAACGGGCCCGGGTCCGGCATCAGATGCGCTACGGAATCCTCGGTCAACACGGCCAGACCGCAGGAGGCCACCAGCTCGGCCACGCCGTGGTGCACCTCCGGGTCCGTATGGTAGGGATGCCCGGCCAGAACGATTCCCATCTTGCCCGCAGCCGTCAGCTCCGCCAGGGCGGCTTCGCCCGCCTCGCGCATTTCCCGGTGGAAATTGTCCATCTCCTCAAAGCCCGCGCGCACGGCCTCTTCCAGTTCGGCCAGGGGAATGCCCGAAAAGAAGGGAATGTCGCGCATGCGCTTGGCAAGCACCTTTCTGTCCAGAGGCAGAAACTGATGGATAAAAGTTATGCCGCGCTCCTCAAGAGCGCTGATATTGCGCGCCAACAGTTCAGGATAGCCGATGACCACCGGACAGTTGAAGGTGCCGGCATCTGATCCGGCGTTTTTCTGCTCGTGCGGCAGGCAGGGAAAAAAGATGGTGGTGAGCCCTTGCTCCACCAGGTCCAGCACATGGCCGTGCGAGAGTTTCGCCGGGTAACAGACGGTCTGCGAGGGAATCGTGTCATAACCGCCGTAATATATTTCCTTGGACGACGGAGAGGAGAGAACCACCCGAAAGCCCAGCCTGGTAAACAAGGTGAACCAGAGCGGATAGTTTTCAAAAATGTTCAGCGCGCGGGGAATGCCGATGGAGCCGCGCCAAGCCTCCCGCGCTGCCAGCGGCGTATAGGGTTCGAACAGGCGCTTGTACTTGTAGGCATAGAGATTGGGGCAGCGCGAGGGTTCCGTTTCCGCGCCGCGCTCGCAGCGGTTGCCGGAGATGAAGCGCCGCTTGTCCGCAAAGGTGGTGATGGTCAAAAGGCAGGCGTTGGTGCAGCGGCGGCAGCGGGTCGCGGCCGTGCGCACGGAAAACGTCTTGAGTTCTTCCGGGCCGATCAGGCTGGTTTTTGCACCCATCGGCCCGCGCCTTTCGGCGATCAGGGCCGCGCCGAAAGCCCCCATCAGCCCGGAAATGGAGGGGCGCTTGACCGGACGCCCCAGCTCCAGCTCCAGGGCCCGCAGCAGGGCGTCGTTGGCGAAAGCGCCGCCCTGGGCGACCAGGTATTCGCCCAACTCGGCCACATTGGCGATCTTCATCACCTTGAAGCAGGCGTTGCGCACCACGGCGTAGGAAAGGCCGGCCGCAATGTCGCCTATTTTCGCCCCTTCTTTCTGGGCCTGCTTGACCTTGGAATTCATGAACACCGTGCAGCGGGTGCCCAGATCCACGGGCGACCCGGCATACAGCGCCTCGTTCACAAAGTCCGCCAGCGGCATGTTCAGGGACTCCGCAAAATTCTCGATAAAAGAACCGCATCCGGCCGAGCAGGCTTCATTGAGATTGATCCTGTCAATGACGCCGTTGCGGATGCGCATGCATTTGATGTCCTGGCCGCCGATGTCCAGAATGAACGAGACGCGCGGCTCGAAAAAGGCGGCCGCCGTGAAGTGCGCCACGGTCTCCACTTCATCAATGTCCAGGCGCAACGCCGCCGTCAGCAGGGCGCTGCCGTAGCCCGTGGCCGCCGCCGCTCTGATGACGAGATCCGGATGCTTGCGGGCGTAAATGTCTTTGAGCACGCCGAGAGCCGCGGTCAGGGGGTCGCCCTTGTTGGAATCATAAAAGGAGTAGAGCAGATTGCCGTCGGCATCCAGCAAGGCGGCCTTGATGGTGGTGGAGCCGCAGTCAAAACCCAGCCAGGCGTCGCCCACGGCGCTTTCCAGATCCCGCCGCGTCACCCGGCTTCCGGCATGCCGCGCCGTAAAGGCCCTTCGCTCCGCCTCGGAGGCGAACAGGGGCGGCAGCCTGCCGTAGGTCTGCGGCGCGCTGCGTTTTTCCAGTACGGTCAGGCAGTCCTGAAAAGACATTTCCCGCGGGGCCATGTTCAGCGCATGGTAGGCCGCGCCGAGGGCCACGAAAAAATGCCCGTCATCCGGAAAAACAGCCTCGGTCATGTCCTTGAGCATGGCCGTGAAACGCTCCCGCAACGAGTGCAAAAAAAACAGCGGACCGCCGAGAAAAACGACCTTGCCCTTGATGGCCCTGCCGCGCGCCAGGCCGCCGATGGTCTGGTTGACCACCGCCTGCATGATGGAGGCGGCAATGTCCTCGCGCGCGCAGCCCTCGTTGAGCAGGGGAAGAATGTCGGTTTTGGCGAAAACCCCGCAGCGCGAGGCAATGGGATAGATGGTCGCGCAGTTCCGGGCCAGCCGGTCCAGACCGGCGGCGTCCGTGCCGATGAAGGCCGCCATCTGGTCAATAAACGCGCCCGTGCCTCCAGCGCAGGTTTCATTCATGCGCTGCTCAAGGCCGCCGGTCAGAAAGGTCAGCTTGGCGTCCTCGCCGCCCAGCTCGATAATCGCGTCGGCATCGGGAATTTTTTTTCTGATGGCCAGATTTGAGGCCAGCACTTCCTGAATGAAGGGCAGCCCCAGCTCGTCGGCCAGGGAAATGCCGCCGGAGCCGGTGATGCTCATGCGGCAGGCCGTATCGCCCCCGAAAGCCGCGATCTCGCGCACAAGGCGCGCCGCGCATTCCCTGACCTCGGAATAGTGCCGCGTGTATTTGCTGAAAAGAATGTTCTCCGCCGGGTCCATGACAACCGTTTTAACGGTGGTGGAGCCGATATCGAGACCGACATGGTATATTGCTGGAGGCTGCATGGAGCGCTCAGACCTGACCTTTCATACGTATATAGTACACATTTAGATAGTGACAGACAGCATCCTATGCACTATCAATTCAAAAATAAAGGTATTCATATAGGGGGGAAAAGCTGCCGGAGTGTCCTCTGGGCACAAGCCGACAAGCGGATAAGAGCGACAAGACGGCTCAAGCCCGTGCCGGAACATGAGCACGCGCTGCAATGGGAAGGGGGAATCAGTCACAACTCCGGCAATGCGAATCACAGGGCAGACATCGGAGCCGTCGCCACAGACGGTCAACGGCAATTCCGGGGTGATACTGGTACAGGGAAGCGCGACAGGGGAAAGTGCCGCGCGGGCCGCACAACAATAAAAACAGATGTAGGTTAGGAGCTGTTTCTAAATTAGGATTTTCATTCTCTGCCAAGGAAGACGAGTCCTGGGCGAGGAGCATATTCAAACAGATTCGACCTCCGCACGGGGCGAGCCTGACGCAGGCAGAGGGCTAAAGGACAATTTAAAAACAGCTCCCAGAGCAGTCAACACGTTAAATGCTCTACAGCTGCGCCGGGAGTTAAGCATTTTCACCTTGAACATGCCCTCGCCTGCCCACATTCCGCCTGCTACTGTCCCCGGATCCAGTAGGTTTCAAAACCGTCTTCCAGCCAGCCGTCCTCCACATTGCTGAAACCCGCCTGCTTGAAAAGCTGGCGGTACTCGTCGCGGGTGCGCCGCCAGCCCCAGAACTGCTGGCGGCGGATGCCCAGATAATGCAGGACGCCGCGAATGACGATCTTGATGGCATTGACGAAGCTGCCGATAAAGGAATCCTCTTCCAGCAACGAGGCGGACAGGCAGACCAGCTCGCCGCCGGGCGCCAGTTGGGCGCGCAGTTCCTCCAGCAAATGGGTGAGCTCGCGGGTGGGAATGCCGTAATCCACCGTAGAAAGATAAATCATGTCGTACTGCACGTCCGAGGGCAGGCAGGCCGGGGGCAGGCCGATGTAGATGCGCTCCGCCGGGATCTGCCGCCTGAGCCACTTCATGCCCACGGTGCTGGGTTCGTTGACGTGCAGTTCCAGTTCGGGCATTTCCTCCAGGAGCTCTTTTTCCATATAGCCCACACCGCTGCCGATGGAGAGCACGCGCAACGGCCCGGCCCGGCCCGGTTCCTGGGCCAGCTTGGCGCGCAACTGACCGGCCAGCCAGCGGGCGTCCTTGCGCTTGTTGGCGCGCCAGACCGAGGGCAGGTCGTCCCAATCCTTGTAGCGGCGGAACAACTCCTCGTAAAACGTGGCGTAGAACTTGGGTTCCGCCAGATGGAAAAACGAAATGTGCGAGAACGCCGTGAACGGAATTCCCTGCCAGCTTTCCTGATAAAAACGCCGCACTCTTACGCCTCCCGGATCAGAAGAACAACGCGCAAAGACAAGGGTCTCCGGCGGTTGCCCGACATAGAACACTATAGCTCAACCTTCGGCGCGGCGCAATGTCCCGGCGCGCTGCGGCGGACTTCCGGCCTTTACCGCGCACCCGTCTTCCGGCATGCTGTCCCCCGGAGCAGGTTCGCTTTAAAAATATTCATGTTCAAAGAGGCTTGTCATGAACGGCACAATGACGGCACTGGTCTGGCGCGGCGCGGGCGAACCGCGCCTGGAAAAACGCCCCCTCCCCCACATTCAGGACCCGCGCGACGCCATTGTGCGGGTGACACTGTCCAGCATCTGCGCCAGCGATCTGCATATCCGCGACGGCGCGGTGCCGCGCGCCCGGCCCGGCGTCATTCTGGGCCACGAATTTGTGGGCGAGGTGGTCGAGATCGGCCCCGAGGTGCGCAAAGTCCGGCCCGGCATGCGGGTAGCGGCCAATGTGGAAACCTTCTGCGGCTCCTGTTTCTTCTGCCGTCACGATTATGTGAACAACTGCGAGCAGGGCGGCTGGGAACTGGGCTGCCGCATTGACGGCTGCCAGACCGAATATGTGCGCGTGCCCTTTGCGGACAACGGCCTCAACCCCATCCCCACGGACCTGACCGACGAGGAGGTCATTTTTGTGGGCGACGTGCTCTCCAGCGGTTATTTCGGCGTGGAACTGGCCGAGATCCGCCCCGGCGACACAGTGGCCGTGCTCGGGGCCGGACCCGTGGGCCTCTGCGCCATGGCCTGCGCCCGCCTGTTCGGCGCGGGCCGAATCATTGCCGTGGATCTGCTGGAAAGCCGTTTATGTCTGGCCAGGGCCCAGGGCTGGGCCGACGACGCGATCAACGCTGCCACGGAAGATGTGGAGACCCGCGTGCGTGAACTCAGCGCGGGCAAAGGCGCGGATGCCGTGATCGAAGCCGCCGGGGGCGGAGATACCTTTCAGACGGCCTGGAAAATCGCCCGGCCCCACGCCTGTGTGGCCGTGGTAGCCATGTATGCCGAGGACCAGAGCCTGCCCTTGCACCGGATGTACGGCAAAAACCTCATTTTCAAGACCGGCGGGGTGGATGCCGTGCACTGTGACCGCCTGATCCGGCTTATCGCCGAAGGCAGACTGGACATGCGTCCCCTGATTACCCACCGGCTGCCCCTGGAGCGCATTCTGGAAGGCTACGACATTTTTGAACGTAAGAGCGACGGCTGCATCAAATGCGTGGTCACGCCCGCAACAGCGGATCAGGCATTCAGTCTCTTTGAGTAATGGTATAAGCCAACTTAGAACAATTTCACTTTGAAATTTATAAAATTTCAAAGTGAATCTGCTCCAGGAAGAGAAATTCATAAAACTAAACAGGTTTGACTCTGGGGTTTGTAAGGGGGCGATGATGCAGAGAGAGAGAGAGAGAGAGAGAGAGAGAGAGAGAGAGAGAGAGAGAGAGACCGGACCGATATCCGCTCTGCCTGGCCGCCTGCGTTGCTCTGGTGGCGTGCCTGCGCCTTTGTCTCGCCTTATTTTTTCCGGAGCAGATTCCACTCAGTTGGAAGATTGAACGAGTTGCCTTGGGCACCCTGCTGGACTGCGGGCCGTTGTTCGTATGCAGTCTGGCCGCGCTGTTCTGGAAAACGCGACTGTTGAGTATTCTTTCAGCATTCTGGCTGCTGATTATTCTCTTCTGGAACGCCGCTAATTGTTTTCTCATTCACACGGCACGGCGGATTATTGATTACGACATTCTGCTGCAGGTGCTGCCGGAAGCCGGGCACGCACTGGATGCTCTGCCGGAATACGGCATAATTGTCGTCGTTGCGGGCATGGCGGGTACAGCGGCGCTGACCGTCTGGCTGTTCAGGAGCCAGCGGCGCTTTGCTCTTCGGCAGTCCAAACGCGTTCCGGCAGTGATTTTGCTGCTGATTATCGCCTTGTTCTCACTGTCTACCGGCTATTACTGCGCCACGCGCTACGATATGGATCGGCGGCGAGGCTGGATGAGCATTCCGGCCTGGAAAAGCGCCTGGGAAATATGGTATGATCGGCAAGAAAGCCGTAGCGCTCCGGTAGGGCCGCCACGCGAAGCCCTGGCCGCCGACAGGCAGGCCATGGCCGCGTTAGGCCTGTTGCGGACAAGTCCTCCTCCGGGACCCCCCTTACCTTTCCGCAATATCATTCTTGTGGCTGTGGAAAGCCTGAATCTGGAATTTTTGCACAAGTACAATGGCACTATTCCTGCCGAAGCCACGCCTCATTTTGACGCTCTGGCGGGGCGAGGCCTTGCCTGCCGCAATTTTTACACCAGCGCCGCGCCCACGGCACGCGGCCTGCACGCCCTGCTGGCTTCCCGGCTCAGTTATGACGACGACCAGGGGAGCGCGCCCAATCTGTTCACGTCGTTGGAGCGCGTCGGTTTTACCAGCTACTATCTGAGCGCGGTGTCCGGTCGCTGGGGACACTTCATCGACAGCGGCAGGGCGGCTTTTGCGCGGCGCTACAGTCCGAGCCATATCCGTTTCCGCGAGTATTTTGAAGATAAGGTCGGCGATATCAACGAGAAATGGGGTATTGAGTCCGGCTATCTCTTTGAGGACGCCCTGGAGATCCTGCGATCGCGGCCCGGCGGCAAAAATTTCATCGTTATTTCCACCATAGAAACCCATGCGCCGTATACCACGCCAACGCGGGAAAATGAGGCCTGCGCGCGCATTCCCGTACTGGCCGGAAATACGTTTTTTATCGCTCTGTGCGCGCAGGACAGGGCGCTGGGCCATTTTCTACGCGGGCTGGAACCCTATCTGGACGACACCCTGCTGATCATCACAGCTGATCACAGCGCCACGCACGGTGCCAGGTATACACAACGGCCCGACTTTGCGCCGGACCGCATCCCCCTGATTTTTCTTTCACGCCGAGGCGTGCCGGGTCTGGGCGGCAATGGACAGGAAATCACCCGGTATTGCTCGCAGATAGATTTGAGCGTGACGCTACTGGATTTATTGGGTCTGCCGGTGCCGCCCACATTCATGGGCAACGACATCCGGCTCAAGAATGTGGGTTGCTCCCTGTTGGAACGCAAGACCGTCCGCTTTGTGGATGCGCAGGCAGAGCGGCTGTTCGATCGCAAGGATACAACTTCCGTTATGGGGCGCTGGTTTCAGCTGTATTATCCGCGTTAGAGCAATTTCACTTTGAAATTGCTCTAACGCCGAACATGGTGAGGCGCGTCGCAACGCGGCGTGGATTCCGACAAAGCGACCGAAGGCAGCCCGAAGGGCTGTCCCTGTTGGCGACAACGGAGCCATACCAGGAACGCGCTATCCCGCCGTAAAGGGAAATCCCCGGCCAGTCATGGCCGGGGATTTCTTCATAACAGCGCTTTTCATTTCGCCGGGAATACAGTTTTTTGTTTTGATGGGCCTGCCCGGGTCGCACAGCGGTCTTGCGGATTTTGATTTCCTCGTCCCGGATCACAATCCGGAGATCCGCTTTTTTTCTGCGGCGGCGCATAACTAATTTCCTCCTTTTGCGGGTTCGCGTCCAAAGCATGTAAGGTTGACTGCGTGAAATGTCAAAAGCCGGCACACGGTTCGCGGGAGTCAGTCTCCCCCTAGCGTTACATTTCTTTAGAGCATTTTCACATTGAAAATGTACAACCGCTCTGGCGGACATAAGAGTGTCCGCCAGAGCGGTTCATTTTGAACGTTAAGCCGCCCTAACCCCTGTCTTTCAGAGCCGCCACCGAGGGCAGGACCTTGCCTTCCAGCAGTTCCAGAGAAGCGCCGCCGCCCGTGGAAATATAGCCCATTTTGTCGGCCAGGCCATAGCCTTCCACCGCGGCCACGGAGTCGCCGCCGCCCACCACGACAAAAGCCTTGGAAGCGGCCAAGGCTTCGGCCAGAGCCTTGGTACCCGCGCCGAAAGGCTCGGTTTCAAACGCGCCCACCGGTCCGTTCCAGACCACGGTGGCCGCCTTGGCCAGCAGCGCTTCATAGAGGGCCACGGTCTTGGGGCCGATGTCCAGAATCATTTCATCCGCGGGCACGTCGCCCACCGCGTGCACCGTGGCCTTTTGTCCGGGGGCCAGTTCCCCGGCCGTGACCACGTCCACGGGCAGAGGCAGGTCCTTGCCCGCAACCCTGGCCGTTTCCATGATCTTTTTGGCTTCCGGGATCAGATCCGGCTCGCACAGGGACGTGCCCACGCCGTAACCCGCGGCGGCCAGGAAGGTATTGGCAATGCCCCCGCCCACGATCAGACTGTCCACCTTGGCCAGCAGATTATCCAGCAGGCCCAGCTTGGTGGAGACCTTGGAACCGCCGATGACCGCCGCCAGAGGCCGCGCCGGATTGTCCAGCACCTTGGCGAAGGCCGCCAGTTCCGCCACCATCAGCGGCCCGGCGCAGGCGACCTTGGCCTGACGCACCGCGCCTTCGGTGGAGGCATGGGCCCGGTGCGCCGCGCCGAAAGCGTCCATCACATAAATGTCGCCCAGGCCCGCCAACTGCGCGGCTAGAGCAGGATCGTTCTTTTTCTCGCCCTTGAGAAAACGCACGTTTTCCAGCAGCACGCACTGGCCCGGCGTCGCTTTGGCCTCGGCCGGATCCCTGACCAGAGGCACGTCCCGGCCCAGCAGTTCACCCAGGCGCGCGGCCACAGGCCTGAGTGAGAACTGTTCCTCGTACTGGCCTTCCGTGGGGCGGCCCAGATGCGAGAGCACGATCACGCCTGCGCCTTTGTCGAGAGCCATCCTGATGGTGGGCAGGGCCGCGCGGATGCGCTTGTCGTTGGTGATCCGCCCTTCCTTCATGGGCACATTGAGATCTTCCCGGATGACCACGGTCTTGCCGCCGCAATCCAGATCCGCAAGTTTTTTAATGGGCATAATGCGCCTCCCTTTGGTTGGCGTTATCAGGCCTGCCCTCGCACCGGCCTTTCGTCCGTTGCAGAAGACAGCCCTGCATTATTTCAGCAGATCGCGCGCCTTTTCCAGCACATTGGCCGTAGTAAAGCCGAAGCGCTCGAACATGACCGAGCCCGGCGCGGAAGCGCCGAAGCTGTGCATGCCCAGCACCGCGCCGTCCAGGCCCACATACTTATGCCAGTAGTCCGGCGAGGCGGCTTCCACAGCCAGACGGCAGCGCACTGCGGAGGGCAGCACGCTTTCCTTCCAGGCCGCGTCCTGAGCGTCGAAAATCTCGGCGCAGGGCATGGAAACCACGCGCGCGCGGCGGCCGCCCGCATTGAGCTGCTCCGCCGCCTCCACGGCCAAGGCCACTTCCGAGCCCGTGGCCAGCAAAATGATTTCCGGCGTGCCCTGGCAGTCGCGCAACACGTAGCCCCCACGGGCGATGGCCGCGATCCGGGCCGAGTCGCGCTCAAAGAAAGGCAGCTTCTGGCGCGAGAGCGAGAGGCAGGTGGGCGTGTCGCGGCTCTCCAGGGCGGATTGCCAGGCCACGGCGGTTTCCACCGTATCGCAGGGCCGCCAGAGATTCAGATTGGGCGTCAGGCGCAGAGTGGACACCTGTTCCACAGGCTGGTGGGTGGGGCCGTCCTCGCCCACGCCGATGGAGTCGTGGGTAAAGGCCCAGACCACCCGCAGTCCCATGATGGCCGCCAGACGCACGGCGTTTTTAGCCTGATCCGAAAAGGCCATGAAGGTGCCCGCATACGGGATGAAGCCGCCGTGCAGGGCCAGGCCGTTCATGACCGTGCTCATGCCGAACTCGCGCACGCCGTAGGAAATGTAGTTGCCGGTGTACGCGCCGGGCTTGAGGTGCTCTGACTTGGTGGTCAGGGTGCCCACGGAACCGGACAGGTCCGCCGCGCCGCCGACCAGTTCGGGCAGATTGCCCACCAGATGTTCCAGGGCCTTCTGGGAGGCCACGCGGGTAGCCACATTTTCGCCCTTGTCCACGGCTTCCTTGAGCATGCCCGCGGCAATGGCCGCCCAGTCGGCGGGCAGATCCCCGGCCATGCGCCGCAGAAATTCGGCGGCCAGTTCCGGATGGGCCTGCCTGTAGGCGGCGAAGGTTTCATTCCAGGCTGCTTCGGCGGCCTGCCCGGCGGCGCGCGCGTCCCAAGCCGCATAAATATCCTGGGGAATCTCAAAGGGCGGCTCGTGCCAGTCCAAGGCCCGGCGCGTGGCGTCCGAGGCGCTTTCGCCCAGCGGCGAACCGTGGCTGGCGGCGGAATCGGCCTTGGGCGAGCCGAAGCCGATATGGGTATGGCAGATGATCAGGCTGGGACGGGAAAGGTCCGCGCGGGCCTCGGCCAGGGCTTTGTCCAGGGCCTCGCTGTCGTGCCCGTCAATGGGGCCGATAACCTGCCAGCGGTAGGCACGGAAGCGCGCGCCCACGTCTTCGCTGAACCATGCGTCGATCTTGCCGTCAATGGAAATGCCGTTGGAGTCATAAAGCACAATGAGTTTGCCCAAGCCCCAGGTCCCGGCCAGGGAGCAGGCCTCGTGCGAGACGCCTTCCATCAGGCAGCCGTCGCCGCAGAAGGCATAGGTGCGGTGGTCCACCACCGTTTGTTCCGGGGTATTGAACTGGGCGGCCAGCATGCGTTCGGCCAGAGCCATGCCCACGGCCGAGGAAATGCCCTGGCCCAACGGACCGGTGGTCATTTCCACGCCGGGCGGCAGACCGCGCTCGGGATGCCCCGGCGTCTGGGAACCCCACTGGCGGAAATTCTTGATTTCCTCAATGGGAAAATCATAGCCGGTGAGATGAAGCACCGCGTACTGGAGCATGGAGGCGTGCCCGTTGGAAAGCACGAAACGGTCGCGGTCCAGCCAGCCGGGATTGGCGGGATTGTGCTTGAAGCCGTGCCGCCAGAGGGCTTCGGCCATGTCGGCCATGCCGAGGGGCGCGCCGGGGTGGCCGGAGCGGGATTTTTCAATGGCGTCGATGGCAAGGGCGCGTATGGCGTTAGCGCACTGTCTGCGGGTAGGCATGACTCTCTTTCCTTGGCGTTACGGGTTGGCATTGGACGCTGCGTGCCGCCAGACGCGGGCGGCGCGCAGGCCGGGACGCACAGCGCGGCCCTCGGCGGCTTTCATAAAGGCCGCCAGGCGCGCGTCATAAGGTTTATGGCCGAAAAAGGCGGAGCCGGAAACCAGCACATCGGCCCCGGCATCCAGCAAGGCGGCCACGTTTTCCGGGCAGGCGCCCCCGTCCACCTGGACCAGCGCGCCCGCGACTCCGGCTTCGGCCAGCAGGGCGCGGGCCGCGCGGATTTTTTCATACGTCTGCGGAATGAAGGCCTGGCCGGAAAAACCGGGATTGACGCTCATCAGCAGCAAGAGATCCAGGTCCGGCGCGAGCCAGCGGGCTGCGGAAAGATCCGTGCCGGGGTTCAGGGCCAGCCCTGCCTTGAGGCCCAGCTTGCGGATTTCGGTCAGGGTGCGCTGGGCATGGCGGTCGGCCTCGGCGTGGATGACCAACAGGTCGGCTCCGGCTTCCTTGAAGTCGCGCAGATAACGGGCCGGTTCCTCAACCATCAGGTGCACGTCAAAAAAAAGCCCGCTGTGAGGCCGCAGGGCCTTGATCAGCGGGGGACCGAAAGTGATGTTGGGCACAAAGGCCCCGTCCATCACATCCAGATGCAACCAGGTTACACCGGCGGCTTCCAACGCGGCCAGTTCCTCGGCCAGACGGGAAAAATCAGAGGAAAGCAGGGATGGGGAAAGAATCATGCGGACATCCTCGTATGGACTGAACGCCAACGCGGCGGGAAGTTCAGAGCCGCCCGGCCAGCAGGCGGCGCACCGCCGTCAGCTCCCGTTTGAGCATCTGCATGAAGGCCGGGTCCGGCACGGCGGCCACCCGCTCGGGCAGGTTTTCGTCCAGAACCGCGCTGCCCTCCAGCACGCGGCGCGCGCCTTCGATGGTCATGCCCTGCTCGTGCAACAACTGCTGAATGCGCCGCAACAGGGCCAGATGCGTTTCCGTGTATAAACGCTGGCCCTTGTCCGTGCGCAGGGGGTCCAGCTGGGGGAACTCCGTTTCCCAGAAACGCAGAACATGAGTTTTGAGATTGAGCAGCTCCGCCGCCTCGCCGATGCGGTAGGTTTTTTCCGACATGAGCTCCCCCCGATGCCGCGAAAACGTTAAGGAAGCACTGAGTTAATAATCTTTTTGCCCTCTGCCCGCGTCCGGCTCACTCCATGCGAAGGTCGGGTTTGAATATACTCCCTCCGCCCGCAGTTCGCCTTCCTTGGCAAAGAACAAAAATCTTCATTCCTCAGCGCTTCCTTAGAACATTTCACATTGAAAATGTGTACATACTTTGACGTTAGAGCATGTTGCGTTTGAATGTTATACATTTCAAACGTTACGCCGCCCGCGCTACGAAAAAAACGCGGTTTATCGCTGCTGTCGATGCCCGTAAGCCCTTTTGGGCTAACGGGCACGGCTGCGCCGCCTCCGGTCGCTCCCTTGCACTTGGGCGCGGGTGTCCGCTCACGCAGCCACCAGAGGAATTCACTCATTTCAATCGTAAATCGCTCTAGGGCCTGTTTGACACTATAGAATTTTTGTTCGCTCGCAAGGAAGATAAGCCTGCTTTGAGGGGGTGTACTCTTTTGGTACTCGACCGAAAAAGCAGATGAAATTGACGTAGCGAGCGGGCAAAAAGGCATAGTGTCAACAGGCCCTAGCCCACGGGCGTCAGATCCGCACGCCCAAGGTCCGTACCAGCGAGTCTGCCACCTTTTCCCTCTCCTTGTCCACTTCCGCGTCCTTGAGCGTCCGCCCGGCGTGGCGGAAAGTCAGACGGAAGGTCAGGTTGCGGGCCGGTTCCTTGTTCCCATCGCGCTCGGGTTCAAAGCAGTCCACCAATACGGCTTCTTCCAGCAGGGGCAGCTTGAGCCCGGCCAGATGGTCAAGCACTTGGCTGACCTTGAGTTCCGGCCCGGCCATGACCGTGATGTCGCGGCGCACCGGCGGATAGACCGGCAGGGGCGTGAAGCGGACCACGGCTTTGTCATACAGCTCGCGCAGCAACTCCAGATTGAGTTCAGCCAGCCAGACGGGCTTGCGGGCGTGGAAATCCTCGGCCAGGGCGGGTTTGACCCGGCCCATGACGCCCACACGCCTGCCCTCCGCCAACACGTCCACGCAGGGCAGGAGGAAGGGATGCTCTTCGGCCTGGCGGCAGACCGACGCGGGCAGATGCAGGAAGTGCAGAAGGTGCTCCACCACGCCCTTGAGATCGGCGTAGCCCATATCCGCCTCAACATGCGGCCAGGAGGCGTCATGCCGCGCGCCGTAGAGCAGGATGCCCAGCATGCCGGTTTCGCGGGCCGTGGTTTCCGAAGTGGGATCGGCCTCAAAAATATGGGCCAGCTCGAAGAGCCGCAACCCCTGCGCGCCTTGGGCCAAGTTGTTGCGCAGATCCTGAAGCAGGCCCGGGGCCAGAGCCGTGCGCAGGGCGTCCTGCTCCGCCGAAAGGGGATTCATGATGGAAATGCGGCCCTCGCCGGGCAGGCCCAGTTGGTCCAGATCCTTGTGGCCCACAAAACTGTAGTTGACCGCCTCGTTGAGGCCCAGGCCCGCGCCCCAGTGCTTGAGCCGCAGCCAGAAGGCATAGCGGGACTCCGGCTCGGCGGCGCGCGCCAGGTCCAGATGCACGGGCGGCAGCACCGGCGGGATGGTGTCCAGCCCGTGCACGCGGCCCACTTCCTCAATGAGGTCCGCCTCGCGAGTGAGGTCGGGCCGCCAGGAAGGCTGCTCCACCAGCCAGGCGTCGTTGCTCTTTTCCACAGCGCAGCCCATGCCGGTGAGCACTTTTTCGTCGAATTCCGGGCTCAGCCGCACGCCCAGCAGGGCGTCGGCCCTGGCCGGGCGAAAGGCGATGCGCGCCGGAACAAAGGGCCGGGGCTCCACAATGGAGAGGCCACGCCGCACCACGCCGCCGCCGAAGGCCGCCATCATGGCACAGGCCCGGTCCAGAGCCCAGACCGTGCGTTGCTGGTCGATGCCGCGCTCGAAACGGTAGGAGGCTTCGGAAGAAAGTCCCAGCCGCCGCGAAGTCTTGCGGATGGTACCGGGCCGAAAGACCGCGCTTTCCAAAAAGACGTTGCGGCTTTGATCCGTAATTTCCGTGTTCAGTCCGCCCATGACCCCGGCCAGGCCCACGGGCCGTTCCGCGTCGCAGATGCAGAGATCGCGACCGGTCAGGACGCGCTCCTGGCCGTCCAGGGTGACGAATTTCTCGCCCTCGCGGGCGGGTTTGACCACGATGCGCCCGCCTCGGAGCTTGTCCAGATCAAAAGAATGCAGAGGCTGGCCGCATTCGAACAAAATGTAGTTGGTCACGTCCACGATATTGGAAATGGGCCGCACTCCCACGGCATGCAGGCGGTGCCGCACGCGCATGGGCGAGGGCGCCACCTTGATTTCGGAGATGACCCGGCCCGAATACAACCAGCAGAGCTCAGGGGCCGCGATTTCGATGGGCACCACGGCTTCCGGGCCGTCGGCGTCCAGATGCAGGGGCAGGTCCGGGATGGTCAGGGGCAGGTTGAAGGCCAGGGCCGCCTCCCGCGCCAGGCCCAGCACGGAAAGGCAGTCCGCGCGGTTGGGCGTAATGGAGATGTCCAGCACCTCCCGGTCCAGATCCAGCACGTCCACAAGACGCGCGCCCGCCGGGGCGTTTTCCGGCAGGACCATGATGCCGCTGTGGTCCTCGGTGAGGCCCAGTTCCCGTTCGGAGCAGATCATGCCGAAAGACGGCGCGCCGCGCAGTTTGGCCTTCTTGATCACCGTGCCGTCGGGCAGGCTCGAGCCCACCAGGGCCACGGGCACCTTCTGACCGGCGGCCACGTTGGGCGCGCCGCAGACGATATCCAGCAGTTCGCCCTGGCCCGCGTCCACCTTGCAGCAATGCAGATGGTCGGAGTCCGGATGCTGGACGCATTCCAGCACATGCCCCACCACAATGGCGCTGATGACGTCATAGGGGCGCTGAATGTCCTCCAGCTCCAGGCCGAGCATGGTCAGCCGGTCGCCCAGCGCTTCGGCATCGCCCTCGTAGGGCGTAAATTCACGCAGCCATGAAAGGGAAAGCAGCATATCTCGTTCCTGTGGGCTTATTTGAATGACCAGGCCGGGGTTTCCCGCCTGGGGGTCGGGTCCGGCAATGGCCGGGAATCCGCGCTGGAGCCGTATGAACCATAGGCACCTGGGCGCGGGCGCTGACGGGGCGCTTTTTCCTCGGGCTGGCGGTCGTCGACGGTATTGCCGTAGGCGTCGGTATAGCCCCCGCCGCCCTGAGTGGTGCCCGACTGCGCACCGGCGGCGGGCAGGCCTTCCAGAGGCTTGGGGCCGCCCGGCGGTTCCAGGCCGGAGTGGCGGGGGCTCAGGGCCGAAGCCGCCCAGGCCGGACGCGGAGCCGGGACAAAGCCGTCCGACAGCACCGCGCCCGCGCACAGGGCGGCGCTCAGGGCAAGCAGAATCAGAACTCGCCTCATGGCCCTACCCTCAGGCGAACTGCCCCAGGAAGCGCACATCGTTCTCGAAGAACATGCGCAGATCCCCGATGCCGTATTTGAGCATGGCAACGCGCTCCACGCCCAGACCAAAGGCAAAACCGCTCACATCCTCGGGATAGCCCACGGCGGCATACACCGCCGGGTCCACCATGCCGCAGCCCAGAATTTCCACCCAGCCGGTGGTCTTGCAGACGCGGCAGGGTTCGCCGTCCACATGGCCCTTGCCGCCGCACATGCAGCAGGAAATATCCACCTCGGCCGACGGTTCGGTGAAGGGGAAAAAGCTCGGGCGGAAGCGCACCTTTGTCTCCCCGCCGAATACGGCCCGCACAAAGGCGGTGAGAGTGCCCCGCAGGTGGGCCATGCTGATGCCGTGCCCCACCATCAAGCCCTCGATCTGGTGAAACATGGGGGTATGGGTCAGGTCCGAGTCGCGGCGGTAGACCTTGCCGGGGGCCACCACGGCCACGGGCGGCTTGCGGGAAAGCATGGTACGCACCTGCACCGGCGAGGTGTGGGTGCGCATGAGCACCTTTTCGGTGATGTAGAGGGTGTCCTGCATGTCCCGGGCCGGATGCTCGGCGGGCATGTTCAGGGACTCGAAATTGTAGTGGTCGATTTCCACTTCCGGGCCCGAGGCCACGTCAAAGCCGAGGCCCTTGAAAATGCCGCAGATCTCCTCCATGACCAGCGTGGTGGGATGCAGGGAGCCGCGCCAGGGCGCGCGGCCCGGCAGGGAGGGATCGAAACGCGCCAGGGCCTCGGCTTCGCGCCCGGCTTCCAAAGCGCTTTTACGCGCCTCGAACAGGGCGTTGCAGCGTTCCTTGACGCTGTTGGCGGCCTGTCCCACAGCCGGACGCTCAGCGGGCTCGAGCTTGGGCAGCCGGCTCATGATCTGGGCGAGACGCCCCTTGCGGCCCAGAAAATCCACCCGCAAGCCTTCCAGGTCTTCCAATGAAGAAGCCTGGTCCAGCCCTCGCTCGAGTTCCGGTACCAGGCCTTCCAATGCTGTAATCAGGTCCATGCAGATTCCCGATGCCGCCTGCGCGGCGCTGAGGCTTTCATAAAACACGGGCGGCGGGCTTTTGGCCGCGCCGCCCGTAAAATTTGGAAAGGCATTTGGAGAAATAGACCAGATGCCGTTTACTTCAGGGCAGCCTTGGCCAGCTCGACTACCTTGGCGAAATCGTCCTTCTGATAGACGGCCAGATCCGCGAGCACCTTGCGGTTCAGCTCAATGCCGGCCAGCTTCAGGCCGTGCATGAAACGGCTGTAGGAAAGCCCGCCCAGACGCGCACCGGCGTTGATGCGCAGAATCCAGAGCGTGCGGAAATCACGCTTGCGGTTCTTGCGGCCGATAAAGGCATACTGGAGCGAACGCTCCACCGCCTCGCGGGCGGTGCGGTACAGGCGGCTGCGGCCCCCGCGAAAACCTTTGGCGGCGCTCAGATACTTTTTGTGGCGACGATGACTGGCAAGACCTCTCTTCACACGCATGGGATGTCCCCTCCTTCACACCGGCCAGGCGGAGGAAAGCCCGCCGGGTGGGTAAAATTTGCTCCGCCCCCGTTGCCGGGGGACGCGGATTGAAGCGAACTCGCGGCTCCGCGCGCGCCGCCGACCCCAAACGGGTCGAAAAGAAAAACCGCCGCGCTCAATACTGGGCAAGCGCGGATTTTTGGTCGCTGACAAGAAACCCGAACTTTTTATGAAGGGAGCGGACACTTCTGGTCCGTGACCGGAATAAAAAGCGAAGGATGCCGCCGTCAGCGGGCAAAAGGCCGCGCTTGCTAGCCGTTGGGCAGCATGCGACGAACAGCCTTTTCATTGGTGCTGTCCACCAAGGTGGCCTGACCCAGGCGCATCTTGCGGCCGGGAGCCTTCTTGGTCAGGATGTGGCGCAGATTCTGACGACGGCGCTTATACTTGCCGCTGCCGGTAAGCTGAAAGCGCTTGGCCGCGGCGCGCCGGGTTTTGATCTTGGGCATGGCGTACTCCTTACAGAACAAAAAAAAACGGATATGCCCGAAGGCCCGTGTCCAGACCGCCGGGGAAGGCATAGTGCCTTAAAAAACATTCGGCCGCAAGAAGATTATTTCTTGGGCACCAGCAACATCTGCAGGGTGCGGCCTTCGGCGCGGGGCTCCTGGTCCACCTTGGCCACGTCCGCCAGATCCTGCACAACGCGTTCCAGTATGTTCAGGCCGCGGTCCTTGTGCACGATTTCGCGGCCGCGGAAAAATACCGTGATCTTGCAGCGGTCGCCGTCTTCCAGAAAACGACGGATGTGACGCAGCTTGGTTTCGTAGTCATGGTCGTCGGTCTTGGGCCGGACCTTGATTTCCTTGATCTGCACCACGGTCTGGCGTTTTTTGGCTTCCGCTTTCTTCTTCTGCTGCTCGTACTTGAACTTGCCGTAATCCATGATCCGGCAGACGGGCGGCTCAGAGGTGGAAGCCACTTCCACCAGATCCATGCCCCCTTCTTTAGCCAGGGCAATGGCCTCGTTGCGCTGCAAAATTCCCAGTTGTTCACCGTCCGCGCCGATAACGCGCACCTCGCGCGCGCGGATCAGTTCGTTACGGCGCACGCCGTCCTGCGGCATTTCACGCCGCGGTCTCATATTAGGCGAAGCTATAGCGCATCCCTCCTTGTTTGAAAGGCTCTTCTGCGTCCGCCCGGATCAGGGCGGCCACGTCCGCAATGGATTTGAGCCCCAGATTTTCGCCGCTGCGCAGGCGGACGTTCACGCCGTCGGCCTGCACTTCCTTTTCTCCCACAACCAGAATGTAGGGCACTTTGGCCACCTGGGCCTCGCGCACCTTAAAACCGAGTTTTTCATTGCGCGTGTCCGCCGTCACCCGGATGCCCAAGGCCTGCAGTTCTCCGCGCATGCGTTCCACAGTGGCGTCCCCGGCTTCGGTGACTGTGAGCAGGCGGGCCTGCTCCGGCGCGAGCCAGGCGGGCAGGGCTCCGGCATACTGCTCGATAAGCACGCCGATGAAGCGCTCCAGCGAGCCCATGATGGCCCGGTGAACCATGACCGGGCGGTGGCGCTCGCCGTCCTGGCCCACATAGGTCAGGTCGAAACGCTCGGGCAGAGTGAAGTCCACCTGAATGGTGGAACACTGCCATTCGCGGCCGATGCAGTCCAGCAGGCGCACGTCGATCTTGGGACCGTAGAACGCGCCGTCTCCGGCATTGATCTCATAGGGCAGCCCGGCTTTTTCCACGGCCTGGATCAGGGCGTTGGTCGCCAATTCCCAGGCCTCGTCCGTACCGATGCTGCTCTCGGGCCGGGTGGACACGGCCACCTTGTACTGGAAACCGAAGAGGTGCATCAGGTCGCGGATCAGATGGATGACGCCCAGAATCTCGCCTTCCAGCTGCTCGGGCGCGCAAAGGATGTGCGCGTCGTCCTGGGTGAACTGGCGCACGCGCAACAGGCCGTGCAACACGCCGCTCTTTTCGTGGCGGTGCACCACGCCCAGTTCGAAATAGCGCTGGGGCAGATCGCGGTAGCTGCGCAGCTCGTTCTTGTAGATGAGCATGTGCGCGATGCAGTTCATGGGCTTGATGCCGTAAGCGTCGTCCTCGATCCGGGTAAAATACATGTTTTCGCGGTAGTGATCGTAGTGGCCGGAACGCTGCCATGTCTCCACGCGCAGCAGCTGCGGCCCCTGCACCATGTCGTAGCCGCGCTTGAGGTGCTCCTTGCGCCAGAAATCTTCCAGAATGGCGCGCACCAGCATGCCCTTGGGCAGCCAGAAAACCATGCCCGGAGCCACGTCCTCCTGGAAGGCGAACAGGCTCAGCTCGCGGCCCAGCTTGCGGTGGTCGCGGCGCTTGGCTTCCTCCAACTGCTTGAGATAGGCGGCCAGGGCCTTTTCGTCGGCAAAGGCAGTACCGTAGATACGCGACAACATGGGATTTTTTTCATCCCCGCGCCAGTAGGCGCCGGCCACGGACATCAGCTTGGAAGCCTTGGCAAAACCCGTATGCGGCACATGCGGGCCACGGCAGAGATCCGTGAAGTCGCCGCAGGTATAGAGGGAAACAGTGTCCGCCTCAATGCCTTCAATAAGCTCCACCTTGTAGGTTTCGCCCATGGCCTTGAAGCGCGCCACGGCGTCGGCCTTGGAGAGTGCTTCGCGGCTGAAAGGCTCTCGCGCCGCGGCGATTTTCTGCATCTCGGCCTCAATGGCCGGAAAATCCTCGCTGGAGAAGGGGCGCTCCACATCGAAATCGTAATAAAAGCCGTTGTCGATGGACGGCCCGATGGTCACCCTGGCCGTGGGAAACAGGCGTTTGACCGCGGCGGCCATGACATGGGCCGTGGAATGGCGGATCAATTGCAGGCCTTCGGGCGAGTCGGCATAGACGGGCGTGAGCTCGCCGCACCCTTCGGGCAGCGGCGCGGAAAGATCCAGCAGCTCGCTCCGGCCGTCGACGACGGCACCGGCGGCCACCACGGCCTTGAATTTCTTGCCGCTCAAAGCCTTTTGCAGCGCCGCCGCAACCTCGGCCCCAGCGGGAACGTCCACCATTTGCCCTTCCACACGGACATCCATCACAAACTCCTTCTGCGCGGGGACCGGCGCACGACGCCCCAAAAACAAATGGGGAGGCAAACCTCCCCACTGTGCCGGACACCCAAGCGCGGGCCGCCTTTTACGCGGCGCGCTTTCTATGCTGAGGGGAAAATCCCCGGAATTGCAATTGGTAGGAACGAGCAGACTTGAACTGCTGACCCCTTCCGTGTCAAGGAAGTGCTCTAGCCACCTGAGCTACGCTCCTACATAGAGGCAAGAGGCTATATAGCCGCTGCCGCGCCCAGCGTCAACTCTTTTTTGGCGGATTCCCGTAACTTTTGCCGCCTCGGACCGCCGTCCGTTCCGGCAACAAAAAAGCCGCGCCGTTCACGCGTTGATCGTACTGAAGCCTTTCACTCTTACAGAATCCTCCCCGCAGGCTATGCTCGTCCCCAAAACCGCGCGCAAAGCCGTTCCAGACGCGCGCAAGCAGGGAGGAACCATGGCCGACACAGGCAAGAGCAACGGGCATCTGGGCATCCATCATCCCTTTGGGGCCAGACACGGCACGCCGGTGGCAGGACAAAGGCCGCCGCTGGCGGCATCTCACGAATCGCTGGCGGAGCAAATCTACCCCAAAGACTGGCGAGCGGCTCCCGCAACTCTGCCGGTGGCGGCTGACGCGCCCCTGGAGGAGCGTCTTTATCCGGACTCCATCCACGATGTGGTTGCCCGGCACAGCCGGGGGAATCATTCGGATTTGCATCCCTATGTGCCGGAGCCCAACGCAACCATACCATATTACAGGATCGGCACGCGGGCGCTGGACCTACACGTGGAACCCATCCAGCGCGGAATTCAAACCTGGAGTATCCACAGGGCGGGGCAGGATCTGGAACATATGCAATTTCTGGGCAATGACGGCAAAAGCAACTTCGGCCTGATGGATGACGGGCTTGTACGAAAGGGCAGCTCACAGTTGCGGAACAGCTATCACGTCATGGAGCCCAAATATAACCAAGGGCTGATCGACAGGGCCCGCGCCGAACTGAATGCGGAATGGGAAAAGGCGCATCCGGGCGATGCTGCCTCTCGTTACCATATATTTTTCAACAATTGCCAGGACTATATTCAGCATGTCCTGGATCGTGCCAAAAGATATGAAACACCGGATAATCCCTTGGTAATTCCTTAATCTATAGTAAAAGAGCCGGATTAGAGGACTCTTATCCGGCTCTTTTATTGAATAACAGTATAAATATCACAAATTCTTTTCTGTAAGAAGCATATAATATACAAAGATGCAACAAAAGTCATAAATGATGCTATAACTGTAAAAAATATCGTTGTCGGAACTCTCCATAATGCAGCAGAATGCTTTCTTTTCAAAATCATAAAATGCATACTGGCGGCTTCGCAAATAAGTCCCAATATTGAAATATAAAAAACCAAGCCAAATCACTTTTTATGGAGTTAAAAATAAAATCCATTTTGAAGTCGGTAAGCACAAGCACCAGAGCAAGCACGGAAAGTGCAAAACAATATATTTTTGCTACATAGACGCCGGGTTTCCCATAGAGCAGCCACGCACTACCCAGTTGCGCAGCCAGGATGAGGACTAATCCCAGTCCATGTTACGTTTTTATATTGAGAACACTTTGCAGCAGCACAAGTAAAGCAAGCAGCCAGTTTTGCCGCAACGCCGATCCGAGTTTGGCCAGGCCCATTGCTGATGACATTGTCGCCTCCTTTCCGGCGGCCAATCGGTCTCCTCCGCTACAGGGCTCCCGCTTCACCGATCCCGGCCAGCCAGGCCGCGAAGGCGGCCCGCGCGCGAGCCGCGTACAGGGCCTTGCGGTCCTTTTTACGCGCTTTTTCGCCCAGTTCCGGCATGAGGCCGAAGTGCGCGTTGGAGGGTTGAAAACGCTTGGACGGGGTTTGCAGATGGCGCAGCAGCGCACCCAGGGCGCTCTCCGCCGGGGGGGTGGGCAACTCCGCGCCGCGCGCCCGGGCCGCCAGCACGAGCCCCAGCCAGAGCCCGCTGGCGGCGGACTCCACATAACCTTCCACGCCGGTGATCTGCCCGGCCAGAAAGACGTGGGGACACGTCTTGAGGGAAAGGTCCGCATTGAGGGCTTCCGGCGCGTTGACGTAGGTATTGCGGTGCATGCTGCCGTAGCGGGCGAACTCCGCCTGTTCCAGACCCGGCACCAGCCGGAACACCCTGGCCTGTTCGGGCTGGGTCAGTTTGGTCTGGCAGCCCACCAGATTACAGGTTTCGCTGTTGGCGTTTTCCGCGCGCAGTTGCAGCACGGCCCAGGGGCGGCGGCCCGTGCGCGGGTCCACAAAGCCCACGGGCTTGAGCGGGCCGAAGGTCAGGGTGCGTGGGCCGCGCTCGGCCAGGGCCTCCACCGGCATGCAGCCCTCGAAATGCGTCTCGCGCTCAAAGGCGCGCGCCTCCACCTTGCGGGCTTCAAGCAGGGCCTGATAAAAAATTTCGTATTCCTCGCGGCTCATGGGACAGTTGAGATAGTCCCCCTGCCCCGCCGGTTCGCCGTTCTCGCAGTCATAACGCGAGGCCCGGAAGACCACGTTCATGTCCAGGGAATGTGTCCAGACGATGGGCGCTATGGCGTCATAAAAATAGCAGTGCTCCGCCCCCAGGGTGCGGGCCAGGGAGGCGGAAAGCTCCCCCGAAGCCAGGGGCCCGGCGGCGATGACCACCGTGCCCGCCCCGCTTTCGGCCAGGGCGGGATCGTCCGGGGAGTCGATGCGGCGCTCCACCAGCCGGATGCGGGGCTCGGCGACCACGCGCGCGGTCATGGCTTGTGCGAAGGCTTCGCGGTCCACGGCCAGGGCCTTGCCCGCGGGCACCCGGCAGGCATCGGCCACGGCCATGAAATCGCTGTCCAGGGCGCGCATTTCCGCCTTGAGCAGGCCGACGCCCGATGTGGCCTCGTCCGAGCGCAGGGAATTGGAGCAGACCAGTTCGGCCAGGCAGTCGTTCACATGGGCCGGGGAACGGAAGCCGGGCTTCTGTTCAAAGAGGGTCACGTCCAGGCCCGCGCGGGCCAGACGCAACGCGCATTCGCAACCCGCGAGGCCGCCGCCCACCACGGCAATGGATGTCGGATTCATTATGGCTCCTTTTCTGCCCGGCAGCTTGTAAGAAAACAGCGCCAAAAGCAAGGCGAGACGTCCGGTGTCTGATTTTTCAAATGAGAGCAATTTCACTTTGAAATTGCTCTCACGCCGAACACGGTGCGGCGCGCCGCGAAGACCGACCCGACGGCGGCCCGTAGGACCGTGCCTGTAGCCCAAAGGGCGTACAGGCATCGAGAGCAACGCGGCGTGGATTCTAAGGCTGTCCCCGTTGGCGGCAACGGAGCCATACGGGAGGCGACAGCAGCGACAACTACGTTTTTCGCCGGAATGTCAACTTTGAAATTTGTAAAATTTCAAAGTTGATCTACTTTAGACACTAGCCCCGTGCGGAATGTCGGCGTATGTTGGGCATACGCCCGCGCGGGCCGTTCCTGCCCGGCAGCGGCCGTCACTCTCAATCTTCCCGGAGGTGCGGCATGGGAACCGCTCTGATGCTTTTCGGCGGCCTGCTGCTGGCTCTCGCCGGCATGCTTTGTCTGGCGAAACTGGTTCTGGAGCCGGAGGAATTCCGCCTGTTCCTCGGCCTGTTCGCGCCCGGCGTGCTGCTTGCCTGCCTGCTGTTCTGGGGCGCGGGCGCGCTGGACCCGTCCGTTTCGGCCGTCAACAAATTTTTTGCCACCCTGGTGACCACGGCGGTTCTGCTGTACGCCGCGCGTCCGCTCCTGCGCCGGGCAGTGCGCGGCACTGTGCTCCTGCTGCTCTCCCTGGCCTCGGCGACGGTCGCCGTGCCCCTTATGCTGCTGGCGGTCTATCTCTATGCCGCATGGTTCCCCTCCTCCTTTGACTTCACCCCGCCGCCCGCAGACGACAAATATGACGCCTGCGCGCCCCCGCGCACTTGCCCCCGCAGCCTTCCTGCGCTACATGACTGGGCGTGAAGACCACAACTACTCCTCTCATTTCCGGCCAGGTTCCGGCCCCGGTTTCAGCCGAAGCCCCGGTGCATGTCGCCTTTGTCCGCTCCGGCGCGCGCGAGCTTTACGCCCAGGAACGGGAAGACTTTCTGGCCCCGGCCACGGCCCTTTCCGCCGGTTTCGACCTGCGGGCCTGCCTGGACGCGCCCGAAGCGCATATCGCGCCGGGCGCACGGCTGTGCGTGCCCACAGGGCTCAGCGTGCAGCCGCAACAGCCGGGTCTGGCGGGCTTTGTCTACTCCCGCAGCGGCCTGGGCGCGCGCGACGGGCTCACCGTGGCCCAGGGCGTGGGCGTCATCGACCCGGACTATACCGGGGAAATCCTGGTCATGCTTCTGAACACCTCCGGGGAAGAGCGACGACTCAAGCGCGGCGAGCGCATGGCCCAACTGATCTTTCAGCCCTATGTCCGCCCTGTCTGGCGGGAAGTGCCGGAACTGGCCGCCACCCGGCGCGGCGCGGGCGGTTTCGGGCACACGGGCCGTTGAAGCGGACCGCAGCTTCGCCGCGCATGATTTTCGTATCCTGCCAGCGCCAACGGCGGCGACACCGGTAAAACGGGACATGCCGTCAGCCGGGCCGCCCGCTGGAGGTGAACCCTTTTCAGACGCAATCCCATAAGGAGTCCAATTCCATGTCGCAAGCCTTCAACGCCGTCAAAGCCGAGGAAGAACACCTGCTCTGCCGCTCATACAGCCGCTACCCGCTGGCTATCGCGCGCGGCAAGGGCGCGCGCCTCTGGGACGTGGACGGCAAGGAATATGTGGACCTGCTGGCGGGCATCGCCGTGGCGGGCCTGGGACATTGCAACGACGAAGTCTGTGAGGCTCTGGAACGCCAGTCCCGCAAACTCTGGCACGTAAGCAATCTCTTTTACCAGCAGGAACAACTGGATCTCGCCAAGTTGCTGCTTTCCACCAGCCACCACGGCAAGGCCTTTTTCTGCAATTCCGGGGCCGAGGCCAACGAGGCCTGCATCAAGCTGGCCCGGCGCTATATGCGCACAGTCAAGCAGCGCGACGCCTATGAAATCATTACCCTGGGCGGCTGCTTCCACGGCCGCACCCTGGGGGCCCTGGCCGCCACGGGCCGCGAAAGCCTGAGCAAGGGCTTCACGCCCCTGCCCGAGGGCTTCAAGCAGGTGCCCGCCGGTGATCTGGAAGCTCTCAGGGCCGCGATCACGCCCGCCACGGCCGCCGTGCTGGTGGAAGTGGTGCAGGGCGAGGGCGGCGTGGTGCCCCTGCCCGAGGACTATCTGCACGGTGTGCAGGCCCTCTGCCGGGAGAAGGACATCCTCTTCCTCTGCGACGAAGTCCAGGCCGGGCTCTGCCGTACCGGCAAATTCTGGGCCTTCCAGAACTACAATCTTCAGCCCGATGCCATCAGTATGGCAAAATCCCTGGCCAACGGCCTGCCCATGGGCGCCATGCTGGCCACGGACGAAATGGCCCGGGGCTTTGAGGCGGGCAGCCATGCCACCACCTTCGGCGGCGGCGCGCTGACCTCGGCGGTGGCCGCCAAAACCGTGGAAATCATGCTGCGCGACCATCTGGCAGAACGCGCGGCCGCTCTGGGCGCGCACGTCAAGGAAGAACTGGCGGCCCTGCAACAGCGCCTGCCCGAGAAAATCCGTGAAGTGCGCGGCGTGGGCCTGATGCTGGGCATCGAACTGACCGGCGACGGCCAACCGGTCTGGGAAGAACTGCTGCGCCGGGGCTACATCTGCAACCTGAGCCACGGCGTCACCCTGCGCCTGCTGCCGCCCCTGACCATTGACCAGGCGGATCTGGACGGCTTTATACGCGTGCTGGAAGATGTGCTCCGGGCGAATTGACGGGCCAGGGCAGACGCATCTAAAAAGTCTTTATTCCCCGATAGATTGGGGAACGAACAAAAAAGAGGCGAAGCCACCTTTGCT
>OMGS01000087.1_pt1 | contig 82804 bp, 87 predicted proteins | sample 1646081 | NCBI WGS metagenome assembly OMGS01 (sample SAMN05578591, study PRJEB25193) | human gut metagenome | biome: Human Microbiome; feature: human-associated habitat; material: feces | host: Homo sapiens | place: USA:Birmingham | reverse complement strand
TCTGCCCGCGAAGCCATTTGGCCCGTATGAAGAGGGCGGGAACGAAGAAGAGTAGGGGCGTTTTACTTGACTGAAAAGGTTTTCAATCTGAAAACCTTTTCTGGGCCCTGGTCCGGAGTTACCTTCCCGCTCTCCAGGCAACATCCCGTAGCGCCGATCGCGCAGCCTCACTGATACCACCTAACTGAAAAAATCCGTGGATAACGCCAAGGTAGCGTTGGCAGGTGCATTGCACTCCTTGCCCTGTCATGCGGTGATACAACGCTTCACCTTCATCGCAAAGTGGGTCGTATTCAGCGGTAATGATATGTACAGGTGGCAAGCCATTGAAATCATCGCGCCAAAGAGGGCTGGCTTCAGGATGCCTGCGTTCAATGCCTGGCAGGTACATCTCAAAGCCGCTCAGTAAAGTGTCGCGTGTGATGATGTAATCGTGACCATTGCGTATGTAGCTTTCGAAATGCGCAGTCGCATCAAGCATGGGATAAATTAAGATGAGTTGTGCCGGTTGCCACTCGCCAGCACGCTTTAATCGCAAAGCAGTTACCAGCGCCAGATGTCCGCCCGCACTGTCACCGGCAAGAGTTATCCGTTGTTTATCAACGCCGAGTCGTTCGGCGTGTTGCCAGACTAATTCTGCACCTCGTTGCGCATCATCATGGGCGGCGGGGAAAGTATGTTCCGGTGCCAGCCGATACTGGACGGCAATAATCCGACATTGCCCGTAATAGGCTAACTGGCGCAGCTGGTTGTCGTGAGTTGCGAACCCGCCGCTAACAAAACAGCCACCGTAGTAATAAATTATCGTCGGGAGTAATGTCGGGGCATTCAGCGGTGACACTATTCGTAAGGTCATCCCTTCAAGTTCGATAGTCTGAATATCTACCCGCGTTTCTGTCTCACCCGCAAGGACAGCGCTGGCGATATAGCCCTCTCTGCGCTGCGTAATACTTTGTTGGCGCGATGAGGGGCGACCCGCAGCGATAAACTCTTCGACTAACTCTGCAATTCCTTTTTCCAGTGCCATAGTAGAACTCATTTTGCTGTATGAATGTACAGTTTTATACACCCGTTTTTGCTGGATGGATACAGGGAAATTCACGGGCGTGAAAAATCTGGAAAGCGCCTCGCAAATGTAAAGACAAACCCGGCAGAGACGTGGTTTTGCTGGAGCACTATCAGTAAGCTAGTGGTTTCAAGGGTACGTCAATGACGTACAAAAAGGATTGTTACTCTAAGCCAATGGCGTATAATTATCCTCTTCATCGAAACGGAAATTTTTACTGAAGATGTTCAAAAACTGCTGACCGACGATGAATTCAGTCGTTTTCAGTTTTTCCTGGCCTTGAATCCTGACTATGGTGAGGTAATACCTGAAACTGGTGGGTTAAGAAAGGTTCGATGGGTGTCAGGAGGAAAGGGGAAACGTGCTGGTGTCAGGGTTATTTACTTTCATCAGGTTAAACATTATGAGATCAGATTACTGCTTATTTATCGTAAGGGTATTAAAGATGATCTGTCTCCCCAGGAAAAAGCAATGCTCCGGTTGTTAAATACGAGGTGGTAAATGGATAAGGCACTTTTTGAGCGGTTGACTCACAGCATGGCCCAGATGAATGAAATTATTGAAGGAACGCGACAGCCTTCGCGGACTTTTGAAGTTGATGCTATGAAAATCAAAGAAATACGCCGCGCTTCAGGGTTGTCACAATCTAAATTTGCCGATCTTATTTCTGTAAGCGTAGACACGTTGCGTAACTGGGAGCAGGGGCGACGTTCACCGACCGGGCCTGCAAAGGCTTTGCTGCGAGCGATTGCCAATGATCCGCAACATGTGCTGCAAGCACTTAACCGTTAGAGGCATGGTTATGCCATACAGAAAGCACCAGCATTCAGAACTCCTGTGAAAGCGGCGTAGTGCCACCTGCTCAGGAGTTTTGCTATGACCCGTAATCGTGCTGACCGTTGCCACCCTATGATGCGATTAAAAAAACTCATCGTCGCGCCGATGATTGACGTCAATGCTATCGGATGATACCGGGGGTGTTCCGGAAGGAATTCCTTGTTTCCCGAACTGTTACCAACAAAATTATAACGATGAGCAAGTTAAGACCGGTTGGTAGCAGTACTGACCGGTCTGTGATGGATGATTAATTTCACCTTAAATCCGGGTGCTGTTAGGATGCTGACATTTTTCGGCTACACCATTCAGATTATGCAAATAAAGATCCAATCAAAAAATAAACATCCCTGTATATAATATATTTATAGCACCCATATCTCATCCTGGGCGATAACCCAACCATTTTTGATTAACAAATGAAACAACTGCAACGTTCTTATTATTTCTGGAAAACGTCTCGCAAAAACAAAACAGCATGCAAAAATCCGCTTTTTTAAAATGATTTTTCGGCGTAATTTTCGCACATACATTAATGAGTAATATATGTAAGGTATTGGTAATGGCGATGAATACGGTTTTTCTTCATTTATCAGAAGAGGCAATTAAACGGCTGAACAAGCTTAGGGGCTGGCGTAAGGTTTCACGATCTGCAATTTTACGCGAAGCGGTTGAGCAATATCTGGAGCGGCAGCAATTTCCGGTGCGTAAAGCAAAGGGTGGCAGGCAAAGGGGTGAGACAGTAGTTGTTGATGATCAGTGTAAGGAGCATAAGGAATGACAAAAAATTTATTATTCTTGAATATAAAAACCAGATGCCCTTATTCTGGTATTAATACAAGACTGTTTTACTTGAACTTATAATAACTGTAACTGTTACATCATATCTGGAAAACGCCTCGCAAAATACGAGAGATTTTGCGGGAATAGCAGGTGTCGTCACACCCTATGAGCTGTAATCCGGGCGACCAGCGCCACCCGGAAAACGTCAGAGATTACTCCCCTTCACCCGGGAACAGGAACGGGTTGATGGAACTGCGGGCGTAGCCTTCTTGCTCCATTCGCGCGTCCAGTACCAGAGAGGCGAGGTCATCTGCCACGGCTTCAACTTTCGGTTCTTTTTCCTGATAAAGAATCTTCAGGTAAGTGCCGCAGTCATCGCAGCTTTCGGCTTTAATCGCGGCCTGTTCGTCATCCAGCGACCAGTAATGCAGTTTGCCGCTCTGCTCGCAGTTGCTGCATTTTACGCGCACTACGTGCCATTCGGTTTCACACAGGTTGCAGTGCAGGTAACGCAGACCCTGAGTGGTGCCAATTTGCACCATGCTGGACACCGGCATAGAACCACAAACCGGGCAATATTGACGTTGCTCGCCGTATTCAGCGCGGGCTTTGCCGGGGATCAGATTGGCCATCTGCGCCCAGTAGAGCGACAGTGCAGCCCAGATAAACGGCGCTTTATCGCTGCTGACGGATGAGAAATCAGAGGCAAACAGTGCGCTGGCCATATCTTCCAGCTCCTGAGTCGATGCCTTCTCCAGATTCTCAATCACTGCCAGCGCCGGGCCGCTCATTTCAGGTTTCAGCTCAGCAATCAGCGCCATCAGCAGCTTTTGCCAGTGCTTATCACGCGGCAGAACGTGAATATCCAGCGGGGGCTTGCCCTGTGCGCTGGCTTCTTTAATGCGCGCGGTCAGATCCATCTCCAGCGGATGGTCGTACAGCACCACTTCCTGGGCGTGGGCGATAAGCGCAGCAAAGCGCAGGTAATCACCCAGCGGATTATTTTCTGCCAGCTCGCGCAGACGCTCGGCGCGGCGGTTGTATAAATTCTTGAGCCGAGGGAACAATAACGGCGGAATCATATCCGCCGTACGTTTCTCGCTCGAACCCAGCTCATCTTGCGGGATTATGCGAATACTCATTCAGCTTTCTTTTCCGTTGTCTTGCGGACCTCACGGTACCAGCGCGGGTGATGTTTCTTCGCCCAGGCGCTGGTAACCCATCCTTCCACCATGGCGGTAATCGTGCCTTTCACCCAAAGGGCGGCGTAGATATGCACCATGATAACCACAATTAACGCCACTGCGGCAAATGAATGCAGCATTAACGCGAATCGGATCACCGGGATTGAGAAAGCAGGCGCAAAATAAGGACGCCAGATAATCACGCCGCTCACCAGCAGCAGAACCAGGAAAATAATCGCCGCCCAGAAAACGCATTTCTGACCGAAGTTATAACGCCCGGTGTCACCTACTTCCTCGTTGACGACGATCTTACGAATATTCTTCGCCCAAAAGATATCATCCCGATTGATTAGGTTGTGATGCCAGTAACGGAAAAACATGATGATGAACGAGGCAAACATAACCACGCCGACAAACGGGTGCAGAATTCGCGCCAGCTGCGGTGTGCCCATGATTTGCATCAACCAGTTGAAGGACGGGAACAAAAAGCCCAGCCCGCTCACCGCCGCCAGGATGAAGCAGAAGGCGGTGATCCAGTGGTTGATACGTTCCGGCGCGGTGTAGCGCACGATGGTGTCACGTCGTTTCATTTGCGCTCCTCGTCTTTCTCTTCGTGCAGATTATTCTCTTCCTCATCCGCACGGTTCGGACCGACACCCACGTAGTGGAAGATACTGGCCGCAAAGGTAGCCGCAAAGCCAACAGCCGCGAGCGGTTTCCAGATGCCTTTCCAGAATTTCACGGTTTCGCTGATTTCCGGGTTCTCCGGCAAGCCATGATACAGATTTGGCTTGTCAGCATGGTGCAGCACGTACATGACGTGTGTACCACCGACGCCTGCCGGATCGTACAGACCCGCATTGTCGTAACCGCGGGTTTTCAGCTCAGCAACGCGCTCGCTCGCCAGCGTTTTCATCGACTCTTTCGTACCGAAGTGAATCGCGCCCGTTGGGCAGGTCTTCACGCAGGCTGGTTCTTGCCCAACCACCACGCGGTCAACGCACAGCGTACATTTGTAGACGCGGTTGTCTTCCGGGTTGAGGCGCGGAATGTCGAACGGACAGCCCGCAATGCAATAACCGCAGCCAATGCACTGCTCGGACTGGAAGTCGACGATACCGTTGGCATACTGAATAATTGCACCTTCCGCCGGGCACGCTTTCAGGCAGCCTGGATCGGAACAGTGCATACAGCCGTCTTTGCGGATCAGCCATTCCAGTTTGTCGTTCTGCTCCACTTCCGAGAAGCGCATTACCGTCCACGATTTGGCGCTTAAATCATTGGGGTTGTCGTACACCCCAATGTTATTGCCGACGGTATCGCGAATGTCGTTCCACTCTGAACACGCCACCTGACAGGCTTTACAGCCGATACAGGTGGTGACGTCGATGAGTTTCGCCACTTCTTCCTGGAAGTCCCGCGCCTGAGGCGCGGGGGTCAGACCGTTAGTCGCGGAACGACGAATGATATCTTGAGATTGATAAGCCATATGTCGTCTCCGTTACACCTTTTCCACATTCACAAGGAAGGACTTAAACTCCGGCGTCTGCGTGTTCGCATCACCAACGAATGGCGTTAACGTATTGGCAATAAAGCCTTTTTTAGCTACGCCTTCATAGCCCCAGTGAATCGGAATACCGATGGTATCGATATCTTTGCCGTTCGCTTTTAGCGTACGAATACGTTTGGTCACCACCGCTTTGGCTTTGATATAGCCACGGTTGGAGGAGACTTTCACGGTATCGCCCTGGGCAATGCCAAGTTTATTCGCCAGCGACTCCCCGATTTCCACAAACTGCTCTGGTTGCAAAATCGCGTTCAACAGCGCGTGTTTGGTCCAGTAGTGGAAGTGCTCGGTCAGACGATAGGTGGTTCCGACATACGGGAACTTATCGGCTTTACCCAATGCTTCGGCGTCGTCTTTAAAGATACGTGCAGCCGGGTTCGAGATAACGTTTGGATGCAGCGGGTTAGTTCCCAGCGGCGTTTCAAACGGCTCGTAGTGTTCCGGGAACGGACCTTCCGCCATCTTATCGAGGGCAAACAGACGCCCCATGCCTTCCTGCTGCATGATAAACGGCCCGACGCCACTGCCTGGAGGTGCTGCGCTGTAGTCCGGAATATCCCAGCCGGTCCACTTAGTGCCGTCCCATTTCAGCAACTGACGCTTCGGATCCCACGGGTTACCCTGCGGATCTGCGGAGGCGCGGTTATACAGAATGCGGCGGTTAAGCGGCCATGCCCATGCCCAGCCCAGCGTGTTACCGAGGCCAGACGGATCGGCGTTATCACGACGCGCCATCTGGTTGCCTTCCGGCGTCCAGCTACCGGCGAAAATCCAGCAGCCACAGGAGGTTGTACCGTCATCGCGCAATTGGGCGAACGAGCTAAGTTGTTGGCCTTTCTTGACGATAACCGCACCGGTTGCCGGATCGGTAATATCGGCCAGCGCCTTACCGTTGCTCTCCATCGCTACTTCTTCCGACTTCGGCTCATGCGGAATGGCGTAGTTCCAGGTCATGTTCAGCACCTGGTCCGGGTTCGCGCCACCCTGTTCGGCATACAACTTGCGCAAGCGCAGGAAGATACCGGAGAGGATCTCGCCATCAGTCAGCGCAATCCCCGGGGCGTCCGCACCTTTCCAGTGCCACTGCAACCAGCGACCTGAGTTAACGATTGAACCGTTCTCTTCTGCGAAGCAGGTCGATGGCAGACGGAACACTTCGGTCTGGATCTTCGACGAGTCAACTTCGTTCAGCTCACCGTGGTTCTGCCAGAAGTTAGAGGTTTCAGTGTTCAGTGGGTCGATGGTGACGAGGAACTTCAGTTTCGACAGACAACCGATCACTTTGTTTTTGTTCGGGAATGAGGCAACAGGGTTAAAGCCCTGGCAGATATAGCCATTGACCTTGCCTTCTTTCATCATCTCGAAGTATTGCAGGACGTCGTAGCCTTTATCCCACTTCGGCAACCAGTCAAAGCCCCAGCTATTTTCCGCCGTCGCTTTATCACCAAAGAAGGCCTTCATCATAGAGACGAAGAATTTCGGGTAGTTGCCCCAGTAGTTTACCTGGCCTTCCAGCAGCGGTTTTGGCGTGTTGGCGGTAAGGTAGGTTTGCAGATCGGTCTGCTTCTCGCTCGGCAGCGTCATGTAACCCGGCAGGCTCTGCGACAGCAGCCCCAGGTCCGTCAGCCCCTGAATATTGGAGTGACCGCGCAGGGCGTTAACGCCGCCGCCTGCCATCCCCATATTGCCGAGCAGCAGCTGGATCATCGCCATCGTACGAATGTTTTGCGCACCAACGGAGTGTTGCGTCCAGCCGAGGGCATACAGGAACGAGGCAGTTTTATCGTGAGCACTGGTTTCTGCGATGTATTCGCAGACTTTCAGGAACGCGTCTTTTGGCGTACCACAGATGTTTTCAACCACATCTGGCGTGTAGCGGGAAACGTGCTGTTTCAGCAAGTTCCACACGCAGCGCGGATGTTGCAGCGTGGTATCGCGTTTGGCGAAGCCGTTTTCGTCCAGTTCGTAAGTCCAGGAGGATTTATCGTACTTACGTTTTTCCGCGTCATAGCCGGTGAACAGGCCATCTTCAAAGCCGTAATCCTCACGCACGATCAGGCTGGCGTTGGTATAGGCTTCGGTGTATTCGCGGTTGAATTTTTCATTGTTCAGCAGGTACAGCAATACGCCTGACAGGAAAGCAATGTCAGTACCGGAACGAATAGGGGCATAGTAGTCAGCTACCGCCGCCGTACGCGTAAAGCGAGGATCGATCACAATCAGCTTCGCGCCATTGTGAATTTTGGCTTCCATCGCCCAGCGGAACCCGACCGGGTGAGCTTCAGCGGCGTTACCGCCCATCACCACGACGAGGTTGGCGTTCTTGATGTCGACCCAGTGGTTGGTCATCGCACCGCGACCAAATGTTGGAGCAAGACTTGCTACCGTTGGTCCGTGTCAGACACGCGCCTGGTTGTCGACCGCGAGCATACCCAGCGCGCGGGAGAATTTTTGCGTTAAATAGCCGGTTTCGTTACTCGACGCGGAAGCACACAGCATCCCGGTGGAGAGCCAGCGGTTAACAGTCACGCCTTCGGCGTTTTGCGCAATGTAGTTAGCATCGCGGTCTTCTTTCATCAGTTTGGCGATGCGATCAAACGCCTCTTCCCAACTGATTTGCTGCCATTTATCAGAACCTGGCGCACGGTATTCCGGAAACTTCAGACGGCTTTCGGAGTGGATGAAATCCACCAGGCCAGCGCCTTTCGGACAAAGTGCACCGCGGTTGACCGGGTGATCCGGATCGCCTTCGATATGGAAGATAGATGCTTTGGCGTTTTTTGCTCCGTCACCGAGGCTGTACATCAACAGCCCACAGCCTACGGAACAATAGGTGCAGGTATTACGGGTTTCGCGGGTGCGCAGCAGTTTATACTGCCGGGTTTCCGCGAGTGCTACGCTGGGTGCAAAACCCAGTGCCGCTGCCGTGGTGCCTGCCATACCGCCAGCGCAGATCTTAAAGAACTGCCTTCTGCTGACCTGCATGGATTGCTCCTTGTTTCGACATTGTCACGTCCCATTTACATTCGCTTGCTGCGTGTGCAGGGAGTGGGAGTTATTTTTCTTTGCGGAAGGGGCCGCAAAGGTCCAGAATTGGCTCAATTTCCCTCCATCCAGGAAGGGTTTGTAACAGAATACCATAATGTTGGTGTGTGTGTTCTTATCTGGTTAAGAGAAAGTGAAAAAAACACAGCGAAAAGAAATCGAAAATGTGACAAATATCACAGGTGTTCGTCAAATTGAGTTATGGCGGCGTGATGATTTACAACACCCACGGTTAGATGAGGTCGCGGAAGAAGTTCCCGTTGCGCTGGTCTACAACGGCATTTCGCATGTGGTGATGATGGCGTCGCCCAAAGACCTTGAGTACTTTGCGCTCGGTTTTTCGCTTTCCGAGGGGATAATCGAAAGTCCGCGCGATATCTTCGGCATGGATGTCGTTCCTTCCTGTAATGGTCTTGAAGTACAAATTGAGCTTTCCAGCCGCCGCTTTATGGGGTTGAAGGAGCGCCGCCGGGCGCTGGCGGGACGTACGGGCTGTGGCGTATGCGGCGTGGAGCAACTTAATGACATCGGAAAACCGGTGCAGCCGCTACCGTTCACCCAGACGTTTGATCTCAACAAACTGGATGATGCATTACGTCATCTCAACGATTTTCAGCCAGTGGGGCAACTGACTGGTTGTACTCACGCCGCTGCCTGGATGTTGCCATCTGGCGAACTGGTCGGCGGGCATGAAGACGTGGGTCGCCATGTGGCGCTGGACAAACTGTTAGGCCGCCGGTCACAAGAAGGGGAAAGCTGGCAGCAAGGTGCGGTACTGGTTTCCAGTCGTGCCAGTTATGAAATGGTGCAAAAGTCGGCGATGTGCGGCGTAGAGATTTTGTTTGCGGTGTCTGCCGCGACCACACTTGCTGTAGAAGTGGCTGAACGCTGTAATTTGACGCTGGTGGGCTTTTGTAAACCGGGTCGGGCAACGGTTTATACCCATCCGCAGCGTTTGAGCAATTAATTAAAATAAGTCCTGCGATATATATTAAATTGCAGGACTTATTCATTTCGTGAATTTTATTATTTTATTTATAAACAAAATGCGTGTAGTGGCGTTTTCTTTTTTCATTTATTATGTTCACTCTCTTATCTATATATTTATAAGGCAATTAAATGAAAAGGAATTTATTATCTTCCGCTATTATAGTCGCCATCATGGCCCTCGGTCTGACGGGTTGTGATGATAAAAAAGCCGAAACAGAAACGCCCCCGCCTGCCAATAGTCAACCTGCCGCACCAGCTCCTGAAGCTCCCGTTGCAAAAGCAGAAGCTAAACCTGAAACACCTGCGCAACCGGTGGTCGATGAACAAGCGGTTTTCGACGAAAAAATGGATGTCTATATCAAGTGCTATAACAAGTTACAGATCCCTGTACAGAGCAGTCTGGCGCGTTATGCTGACTGGCTGAAAGATTTTAAACAGGGGCCTACCGGTGAAGAGCGTACTGTTTATGGCATCTACGGCATTAGTGAATCCAACCTCGCTGAGTGTGAAAAAGGCGTAAAAAGTGCTGTGGCGTTAACGCCTGCGCTGCAACCTATTGATGGCGTGGCGGTGAGTTATATCGATGCTGCCGTGGCGTTGGGTAATACCATTAACGAAATGGATAAATATTACACCCAGGAAAATTATAAAGACGATGCGTTTGCGAAAGGGAAAACGCTGCACCAGACATTCTTAAAAAATCTGGAAGCCTTTGAACCTGTAGCAGAATCTTATCATGCGGCGATTCAGGAAATTAATGACAAGCGCCAGCTTACGGAACTGAAAAATATTGAAGAAAGAGAAGGGAAAACATTCCACTACTACTCTCTGGCAGTCATGATTTCAGCGAAACAAATTAATAACCTGATATCGCAAGATAAGTTTGATGCAGAAGCGGCAATGAAGAAAGTGTCTGAACTGGAAACGCTGGTGGCGCAGGCCAAAGAAGCGGATAAAGGCGGCATGAATTTCTCGTTTATTAATTCGGCAGGCCAGTATCAACTCGAGGCTAAAAAATACGTTCGCCGCATCAGAGATAAAGTCCCGTACTCTGACTGGGATAAAGAGCAACTTCAGGACGCAAACTCAAGCTGGATGGTCGACGACTCTTTCCCGAGAGCATTACGCGAGTACAACGAAATGGTTGATGACTATAATAGCCTGCGTTAAACGTTTTTGATGATAAATGCAGTGTCGGATGCGGCGCATCCGACACAGTTCACCCCTTGTGAAGTAACTCCATAAATGCCTCATATCCTGTTAACCCGGCAATAACCTCTGCCGGATGCTGACACAATACGCTTGCCAGATAGCTAAATATTTTTAGCTCATGACGCGCATCGGCGGCGGCGCAGGCGATCAAGACATGGTTAATGACTTCGTTATTCACCTCAACTGGTTGGGCGAGGGTAATAAAAAATCCACGAAAACGTCGCTCCTGTTCGCTCCAGCAATGTGGGATGGCGAGGCGATTAACAATCAGGTTTTCACCTTCGCCTTCGCGGGCGATGATGCGTTGTGCTTCATCGGCGGTAATATGGTGTTGTGCCACTAATTGCGCACAAATTTGCCGGGTAATATGTTGCCAGCTTTCACCGCGTACATTCGAATAATGAAAACTTCCGGGGGCAGAGAAAAAACGCTCCGGCTGTTGGCGAATAAATGCCGTCGCCAGAAAATGTTTTATTTGTTCGATACCGGCAGCCGTAATGATATTTTTTACGGTGATGTAATTATTTACCGCGTCATCCAGTAAATAATGGCTGTTGTTAATGATCAATAACGGCTCAATCTCTTCGCGAATGGCAACAAGTTCGCTTAAGCTACGGGCAATAATCACCCGACAATGTAAAACATCGCGCTCAATGGCGAGCTGATTAATAGTGGCAATCGCGTTCTGGTCCGAGAGCAAAATGATCGGCTGGCGTTCGTTTTGATGCCGTTCCAGCGCACAGGCAAAATACAAACCGATCAGATCGCTGTCGAAAAGAGGAATATCGAGCTGTTCACGCAGTAGCGTAATAAAGTGCAGACTCATATCAAAGGCCGCAGGCCAGGCGGCTTTCAGGTTATTCATGCTGCTCTGGCGGTGCTCAGCAATCCACACTGGTGCGGCAAGGCAACGTAATAAATGCCCGGTAATATTCTCAACCAGCTGCGCATCAATAATATTCAATGACGCGATGCCCGGCACCCTTTGCAGCAACCCCTGCACATTATCGGCTGAAATTACCTGCGCTTGCTGATGCTGTTTCTCTATCAAACCCGTCAGGGTTCTTACAGCGTTATCACCAAGAAACAGACCGCTATGTTCAACGATTTGTTTTATCTCGTCACCGGGATATTGCGGCCACTCATCGGTCAGTTGATTACGCAGGGCGTAAATCGCCAGAATCAGGCTGGAGAGATAATCACCCTGCATGAGCGGCCAGCGGTGTTGGTTGTCGCAGGCCGTGGATAAATGCTGAAGGTTGTCTCGTGTTATGCCCGCCAGCGGAATTAAAAACGGATCTTTGCGCAGCAAGTTCGCCAGCAAGATAACGCGTTTCTCTTCTGTCTCATCAATGAAATGGCCCAAACCAGGGCGGCTGGCCAGGCAACAAGTGCGTTCATAACGCTGTTTTAACCGGGGCAGACGCTCTGCGACCCACGTTTCTGGCAAATTAAGCGCCGAGGCGAGTTGCGCACGGGGAGTAAAGGTATTCAGTAATAACAGTGCCAGCAGCCGATCGTCGTTATCGTGCTTTTGCAGCAACTGAAAAAAGCTGCGGCGCTCGAAGATTTCCAGCTGATAGCCCGCACTACCACTGGCGGAAATGCGGGCTTTGCCGTTAAGGGTAAAGTTGAGATAGTCAATATCACGCAGGATGGTCCTGCCTGAAACGCCAGTCTGTTGCGCCAGCTCACCAGGCGTGCGCGGCTGTTGCTCCAGCAGATCGACAATCTTTAACTGGCGTTCGTTTAGCATTAATCCACCTGACGGAACTGGCTAAACGCGTTGACTTTCTCCGCGGTTAAGGTGGTCAGAAAATCCCGTATCAACGTGAGCAGAGCATGGTAATCGGCTTTTGAAATCATGCCGCTGTTAGCGTGCAGATAGCGGGTTGGCAGGCACAGCGCAACAACCGGACGCCCGCCGCCCATCACGTTGTAGCGCCCGCCATCCGTCGCACCGGTTTTCATGGTGGAAAATTGCAGCGGTAAATCGTTATGTGCGGCACAGCTTTTTAACGCCGCCACCAGTTTCTGGTTGGGGAAGTAGCGCTTGTCAAACAGCATCAGCCCCGGCCCCTGGCCCAGTTTCAGCGGGTATTTAATGTTATCAATGCCCGGAACATCACCTGCGACAGCGGTATCCAGCACAATCACCACATCCGGTTTAATGTGTTCCGCCGAGGTTTGTGCCCCGCGTAGCCCAACTTCTTCTTCCACGCTGCCGACGCCATACAGCGTAATTTCGGGATTATTCACCGTCTGCAATAGTTCAGCCATCATTGCGCAGCCGATGCGGTTATCCAGCGCCTTGCCGACCACTTTATCTTCGCCCCAGCAGGCAAAATTGGCTTCCGGGCTAATAAAATCGCCCATCGCCACACCGCGTTTTTCCACCTCATCGCGACTGTTTGCGCCAATATCAATGAACATCTCATCAAATGACAGCGGCTGTTGCCTTTGCTTTTCCGTTAACGCATGAGGCGCGACGGAACCAATCACACCAGGGATTTTCACTCCCTTGTGTGTGCGTATGGTTACCCGGTGGTTGAGCATCGACTGATTCCACCAGCCGCCAATGGTGGTAAAACGCAGAAAACCGCTCTCGTCGATGTGGGTGACCATAAAGCCGACTTCATCCATATGTCCGACAACGGCAACTTTTGGACCTTTATTCCCCTTACGGGCAACAAAGCTGCCCAGACCATCGAAGGTGATTTCATTCACGCAAGGTTCCAGCGTGTTTATCAGAATGTCGCGAACTTCCTGTTCATCGCCGCTGACGGCGCTGGCTTCGCACAACTGTTGCAGTAACTCAATGTTCATGGACAAGCTCCTGTTGCGCGGCTTTCGCTTTGCGGCGTAACCACAATCCTTTCAGGACGATAATGAATGAAATGTTCAGCGCGAGGCCAATCGCCAGCACCAGATAAAACGAACCCACCGGCGACATCAGGCCGATCAGCGGGTCAAAGATACCCAAACCAGGTGCCAGACGTTTGATTCCGAAAGCGATCACCAGCACGCCGGTAATGCCGCCCGCCAGCGTATTGCGGTAATCATCGGCAACGGAGCTGCCAGAGCGTAAGGAATAGCCGGTTCGGTTGCGACTGTGGCACCGACCACAATGGCACTACTGGCAGCCTCTTTTTCCTGTCGGGTAAACAGTTTGGGCGCAATGAACGTCGCAAGACCCGCCGCGACGGGCGGCATCAGCGCGACAACGCCGACGATGGCGTACCAGTCATAAATGTGTTTTTCCAGCAGTGAGAAGCAGAAGAACCAGGCGGTTTTATTGATGGGGCCGCCCATATCGAACGCCAGCATCGCACCGACCAGAAACGCTGCCGCAAACTTCATTGATGGAGGAATGGTATTCAGGAAGTGGAGCAGCCCGCCCATGAGGTCGGACATCACCGGTCCGATAACGTAGTAAGTGAGCACGCCGAAAACCAGCAGAGTGACGAACGGGATCAGCATGGAACCGAGCAGCGGTTGTAATGCTTTGCCAAGGCGCACTTTACGGAACCAGAAGACGAAATAGCCAATCGCCAGCCCCAGCACCACCGCGCCGAGAAATCCCGCACCCGACTGGGTGCCGAGCAGGGCTTTGTCGTTCGCCAGATAGCAAACCAGAAACGCCGGAGCGAAAGCCGGTTTATCGGCAATCGACGAGGCGATATAAGCGCCCATGATGGGGATCATAAAGGTGAAGCCGAGGTAACCGATGGATTCAACTACCCAGGTAAACGACGGCGCACCTTTCGACATATCGGTATATGGCAAACCGAACTGCACCAGCATGTTGGCAAGCGCCACCAGAATACCGCCGCCGATGACAAACGGCAGCGCCGCAGAGACGCCCGCCATCAGGTGGCTCATCACGCTGCCGCTTTGCACTTCCTGTTTGCCAAGCTTCACGCCGCTATCTGCGGCAAAAAGCTGCGAGTTTGTCGGTAATTCGCTGAAAATCTGGTCGATATTTTTCAACGCCTGGGAGATGGCAATCTCATAAACTTTCTTCCCGGCAAACCGCGCGCGATCATCACCGCTCAGGCCACGCCCGGTAGCGAGAATGACGTAATCGGCAGCGGCAATCTCTTCGCTGGATAAGCGGTTTTCAACGCCACTGGACCCTTGAGTTTCCACTTTTATGGTATGGCCGAGAGAACGGGCTTTCTGTTCCAGGGCTTCCGCCACCATGTAGGTGTGAGCGATCCCGGCGGGGCAGTTGGTGATCGCGACAATACGTAAGGATGACTCCATCGCCACTTCCTTATGAGCTGAGGGTTTGATTTAACAAGGCAAGCACCTGGTCGGCGTCGCCCTGTTGCAGTTGATGAATAAAATCCTGGTGGATAATTTTGCGACACAGTGTGCCGATGATTTTGACCTGATCCTCTTCGCCGCTTTGCGGCACGCCGAGGCAGATCCAGCAATTGACGTCTTCGCCATCGCTGGCTTTCCAGTCAATAGCCTGCGCTTTGCGGGCGAATAATACGAACGGTTGTTTAACGCAGGCGCTTTTACCGTGCGGCACGGCGACACCGGAACCAAATCCAGTAGAGTGCATTTTTTCGCGCAGCAGCAGGGTTTGCAGGAACTGGTGTGAGTCGGTGATAAAACCGTTTTGTAACGCTATTGTCGCCAACTGCTTCAGAACGGAATAAGCGCCATTGCCCTGAATATTCAGGTCAATACAGCTTGCAGTAAGTGCTGCCATTATTGGACTCCATGAAAAAATATTATTGTTAATTGTAACGGCGGGGCGGTTTTGTGATGAGCGCGGATATGTCGTGAAGTCGTGACAATATAAGGCAGAGTGAAGGATAAATTTTGCGGGGTAAGGCACATATTGATTGGTAAAATAAATGTCGTGAATAAAAAATCATTCTTTAATGATTTTATGAATGTTTAACTGTCGCGGATATTTTGCTGCCACGTTATTTATATTTATGGCTTATGAGTCAGCGTGAATCATATCTAATATTTTTTACGATATTTAGTTAAAAACGGCACTATTGTTATATTCCTCACGTTCCAGGAAATCAGCGGATTTACTCATATTATGCGGCGGGATACTATCCATCGGCCTGCTGAAGTTGGATTAAAAATTCGAAAGTGCACACCTTATATTTCTCTATATACGTATTCCTTTTGGAAAGCGTAGGGCCTCCTTTATTTCAGGGAACGTAAATAATGAAAAAATCGACATTATCTTTAGCCATCGGTTTATTATTGGCATGTAGTACCGGTATGGCAAAAACACAGCATTTAACGCTGGAACAACGCATGGCATTGCTGGAAGAACGCCTGGAAGCGGCAGAAATGCGGGCAGCAAAAGCAGAGAGCCAGGTTAAACAGCTGCAGACACAACAAGCCGCTGAGATCCGCGAAATTAAGGCTGCCCAGGGCAATACGCCGGTAAATGGACAGGCAACGGCGGAATCTGCAAAGAAAAATTCCACCTCACCTAATCTTTTGCTCTCAGGTTATGGCGATTTAAAAATCTACGGCGACGTAGAATTTAATATGGATGCGGAAAGTAATCATGGCCTGCTGGCAATGACCAACGCTGATGTGAATAGCGATCCCACTAATGAACAGTGGAATCTCAATGGTCGTATTCTGTTAGGTTTTGATGGTATGCGAAAACTGGATAATGGTTATTTCGCCGGGTTCTCCGCACAACCGCTGGGGGATATGCACGGTTCAGTAAATATCGATGATGCGGTATTCTTCTTTGGCAAAGAAAACGACTGGAAGGTCAAAGTAGGCCGTTTTGAAGCCTACGATATGTTCCCACTGAATCAGGATACCTTTGTTGAACATTCCGGTAATACTGCGAACGATCTTTATGACGATGGCAGCGGTTATATCTATATGATGAAAGAGGGCCGCGGGCGTTCTAACGCTGGCGGTAATTTCCTCGTCAGCAAACAACTCGATAACTGGTATTTTGAATTAAACACGTTACTGGAAGACGGAACATCTTTATATAACGACGGTAATTATCATGGACGCGATATGGAACAGCAGAAAAATGTTGCTTATCTGCGTCCGGTAATTGCCTGGTCGCCGACGGAAGAATTCACCGTTTCCGCAGCGATGGAAGCGAATGTGGTAAATAATGCTTATGGTTATACCGATAGCAAGGGTAATTTTGTCGATCAGTCCGATCGTACCGGTTATGGCATGAGCATGACCTGGAATGGCCTGAAAACCGATCCGGAAAATGGCATCGTGGTTAATCTTAATACCGCCTATTTAGATGCTAATAATGAGAAAGATTTCACTGCCGGGATTAACGCGCTGTGGAAACGTTTCGAGCTCGGTTATATCTACGCGCACAATAAGATTGATGAATTCAGCGGTGTAGTTTGTGATAACGACTGCTGGATTGATGATGAAGGGACGTACACCATTCACACCATTCATGCGTCTTATCAGTTCGCTAATGTGATGGATATGGAGAACTTTAATATTTACCTCGGCACGTATTACTCCATTCTGGATAGCGACGGCGATAAGATACACGGCGACGATAGTGATGACCGTTACGGCGCACGCGTTCGCTTTAAATACTTCTTCTGATGAAAGGGCGGTGCTGGATATTTTCCGGCACCGCAACTCATTAAGGCAGGTAAAACACTTCTTGCAGCTCGCTACTCACCGGGCTGTTATCCGGGTTAGCTGGCATAACGTCGGTCATATATTTCCACCAACGTTGGCAGATTTCAGTGCTGGCTACCGCATTCCAGCGTTCTTCAGATTCAATCTCTACCATGGCAAACAGCAGATTACGCGCTTTGTCGAGGTAAATGGCGTAGTTATGCGCACCGTGAGATTTCAACACTGCTTCCAGTTCCGGCCAGATGGGGTTATGCCGACGCTGATACTCTTCGTGGGCGTCGGGGTTAACCTGCATGATAAAGGCTTTGCGGATCATGTTTGCTCCTTACAGCGCCAGCGCACTGGCTAGTGGTGTAACGCCGAAGCGCTTGCCGAGCGCTATCAACTCTTCACGGCTGATGGTCTGTTTCATGCCGCCCATCGAATAAACCTTCACTAATACTTGTGCTGATTTTTCTGCGGTGTCGATTAAACCGAATGTTTCATCCAGCGTCGGCCCGCTGCCGAAGACGCCGTGGAAGGGCCACAACACCAGCGAATGTTTTTGCATCTCTTGTGCGGTCGCCTGGCCGATTTCGTCCGTGCCGGGCACCATCCACGGCAAAATGCCAACGCCATCCGGGAACACTACCAGACACTCGGTGCTGCCTTCCCACAGTTGGCGAGTAAAGACCGCGGTGTCGATTTCCAGTACATAGGTGAGGGCGATTAGGTTGGTGGCGTGGCAGTGCATGATCACCCGATCTTTACCGTTGGTGGCTTTAATGCGCTCGCAGTGGGAGAGAAAGTGAGCCGGAAGTTCGGAAGTGGGGACGGCTTCGTTGGTTAACCCCCAAAGAATGTGGTAGCCCGCGCCGTCGCTGTCGACTTTTACGATGCCTAAGTTAGCCGCAGGATCAAGCTGGACGTTACGGAAGAATTTGCCGGAGCCGGTGACAATAAACGGTGTATTTGCCAGTAAAGGCATGGGCTGGCTGAGCGGGATATAGCGCGGTTGTTGGTGAAAATTGTCGTGATATGGTGCGATATCGGCGTCATCCAGGCGCAGCGTCAGGTTGCCGCCGTTGCGCTCGTCCCAGCCTTTCAGCCAGGCATCGGTGGTGGCTTTGATCATTCCCTGGACAAACCAGGACTGGGTTATGTTTTGCATGTTCTGTGTTCCTGTTAATTCGGTGTTGTCGGATGCACGACCCGTAGGCCGGATAAGGCACTCGTGCCGCATCCGGCAATCAATGCCTGATGCGACGCTGTCGCGTCTTATCAGGCCTACAACTATTGCCGACCTGTAGGCCGGATAAGGCACTTGTGCCGCATCCGGCAGTGTTTACCCGCGGCGACTCAAAATTTCTTTCTCATAAGTCCGCACGTTCTCCAGCCATTCGCTACCCGCTGGCGTATCGTGACGCTGACAATACATTTCCCATACCGCCTGCCACGGCAACGATTTCTGCTCTTCCAGTAGCGCCAGACGCGCAGTGTAATCGCCCGCCGCTTCCAGCTTGCGCAGCTCAGCGGTAGGTTCCAGTAACGCACGTAGCAGGGCTTTTTTCATATTGCGTGTACCAATGACCCACGCGGCAATGCGGTTGATAGAGGCATCGAAGAAGTCGAGGCCGATATGCACCCGGTCAAACAGATCGTGACGAACAATCTCACTGGCAATCGCCTGGGTTTCATCATCCAGCAGCACTACGTGATCGCTGTCCCAGCGAACCGGACGGCTGACGTGCAGCAGCAACTGCGGCACATACAGCATGGCGGCGGAAATCTTGTCGGAAATCACTTCAGTCGGGTGGAAATGCCCGGCGTCCAGGCACAGCGCCGTCTGGCGGCTGGTGGCATACCCCAGGTAAAACTCATTGGAGCCAACCGTGTAGCTCTCCGCGCCAATGCCAAACAATTTGCTCTCAACGGCGTCGATATGGTGCGCCGGATCCAGCTTCTCGCTGATCACCTCATCCAGAGCTGCCAGCAGACGCTGGCGCGGAGCGAGACGGTCAACGGTGATATCTTTCATGCCATCCGGGATCCAGATGTTCATCACCGACGGTGTGCCGAGTTGCTCGCCAAAATAGGCCGAAACGCGACGGCTGGCCTTGCAGTGATCAATCCAGAACTGGCGAATGCTGTCGTCGGGATGCGAGAGCGTAAAGCCATCGGCGCTTAGCGGATGCGAAAAACAGGAGGGGTTAAAATCCAGACCGAGCTGATTGGCTTTCGCCCATTCAACCCAGTTTTTGAAGTGCTCTGGTTTGATCTGGTCGCGCGAGACTGGCGTGTCTGATTCCAGATAGATGGCATGTAAATTAAGCCGTTTTGGCCCGGGAATCAGCCGCATAGCCTGTTCCAGATCGGCACGTAGCTCACTGGCATTACGCGCTTTGCCCGGATAATTGCCAGTAGCCTGAATCCCACCGGTCAGCGAACCTTCCGGGTTTTCAAAACCGGAAACATCATCGCCCTGCCAGCAGTGCATTGAAACGGGTAAACGATCAAGTTGGCGCAGTGCCTCCTCGACATCAATCCCTACTGCCGCGAAACGCTGTTTCGCCAGCTCCCAGGCCTGTTCCAGTTGAGTGGTCATGCGCAAAGCTCCTTTGTCTGTCGTGTAGAGTGAATCTGCGCCACATAGTGGGCAATTTCACTGTCAGGATTAGGGGTAAAGGTGGTCAGATTCGCGGTGGTGCTGACGACCTGACGGAAATCATCCACATTGTTGAGTTCATCCAGCGTCATTAACTGGATGCCGATATTGCCGAGCGTCGAGGCTTCAACAGGCCCGGCGATCACCCGAATACCGCAGGCATCAGCACATAACTGGTTGAGCAGCGCGTTCTGGCAGCCGCCGCCGACAATATGCAGTTGCGAGAAATCTTCACCGCGCAGCTGCGCCAGCTCATGCAACACATCGGCATACAGCAGCGCCAGACTGTCGAAAATACAGCGCGCCAGTTCAGCATCACTTTCCGGGATCGGTTGCGCCGTTTCCCGACACGCAGCCTGAATTTCGCTGCACATCTCGTCAGGATTAATAAAGCGATCGTCATTGGGATTGATGATGAAGCGGCAGGCCGGAAGTGCCTGTGTCGCGGCGATAAGCGCCGGGAGATCGTTGATTTGCCGTTCCTGAAGCACTCGCTGAAGCAGCCATAAGCCCATAATATTTTTCAGCACCCGATAGCGACCTTCCGCCCCGCCTTCGTTGGTGATATTGGCTGCCAGCGCCGTGTCATTGGTAAATGGCGTCTGGCTTTCGAAGCCCATCAATGACCAGGTGCCAGAAGAGAGATAAGCGGCGCGTGAACCGTTTAACGGCGAGGCGATAACCGCGCTGGCGGTATCATGGCTGGCAACGGCGACCACCGGAATCTCATTACCCTGCGGGCAAATCCAGTGACCTATGACATTACCCGGATGCGTCGGGCGACCAAACCAGGCTTTGTTGGCCCCGCTCCACGCCAGTAGCGACTCGTCCCAGTCGTCGCTATTGATATTGACCAGTTGCGTGGTTGTGGCATTGGTGTACTCCCAGTTCATCTTGCCGGTCAGGCGATAACTGAAGTAATCCGGCATCAGCAGAGCGTGAGCAATGTGTGGAATAAGTTCAGGTTGTTGCTCCGTCAGCGCACGCAACTGATAAAGCGTATTGAAGGGCAGAAACTGGATGCCGCTACGTTGATAAATATCGCGTTTGCCGAGTTGTTGCTGTGCCTGCGCCATTAGGCCATTGGTGCGGCTATCGCGATAAGCAACGGGCAGGCCCACACGCTGACCCTGTTGGTCGAGCAGCACAAAGTCCACGCCCCAGGTATCAATCCCAATGCTATCGATACGAATCCCTTCCTCGCACACCTTGTTTAATCCAAGGCGAATGGCACTTTCCAGGCGATCCACATTCCAGGTGACATAACCGTTCTGGCTATGCAGGCCATTGTTAAAACGATGGATTTCGCGCAGCGTCAGGCTGCGGCATTCACGCTCGTAACGCGCCAGCATCACGCGCCCACTGGATGCGCCGAGATCGACGGCGACACAATTGCGAAAGGTCATAATGTGATCCTGCTGAATTTCATTACGACCAGTCTAAAAAGCGCCTGAATTCGTGACCTTCTCGTTACTGACAGGAAAATGGGCCATTGGCAACCAGGGAAAGATGAACGTGATGATGTTCACAATTTGCTTCATTGTGGTGATGTGATGCTCACCGCATTTCCTGAAAATTCACGCTGTATCTTGAAAAATCGACGTTTTTTACGTGGTTTTCCGTCGAAAATTTAAGGTAAGAACCTGACCTCGTGATTACTATTTCGCCGTGTTGACGACATCAGGAGGCCAGTATGACCGTATTACATAGTGTGGATTTTTTTCCGTCTGGTAACGCGTCCGTGGCGATAGAACCCCGGCTCCCGCAGGCGGATTTTCCTGAACATCATCATGATTTTCATGAAATTGTGATTGTCGAACATGGCACGGGTATTCATGTATTTAATGGGCAGCCCTATACCATCACCGGTGGGACGGTCTGTTTCGTACGCGATCATGATCGGCATCTGTATGAACATACCGATAATCTGTGTCTGACCAATGTACTGTATCGCTCGCCGGATCGATTTCAGTTTCTCGCCGGGCTGAATCAGTTGCTGCCACAAGAGCAGGATGGGCAGTATCCGTCTCACTGGCGCGTTAACCACAGCGTATTGCAGCAGGTGCGACAGCTGGTTGCACAGATGGAACAGCAGGAAGGGGAAAATGATTTACCCTCGACCGCCAGTCGCGAGATCTTGTTTATGCAATTACTGCTCTTGCTGCGTAAAAGCAGTTTGCAGGAGAACCTGGAAAACAGCGCATCACGTCTCAACTTGCTTCTGGCCTGGCTGGAGGACCATTTTGCCGATGAGGTGAATTGGGATGCCGTGGCGGATCAATTTTCTCTTTCACTGCGTACGCTACATCGGCAGCTTAAGCAGCAAACGGGACTGACGCCTCAGCGTTACCTGAACCGCCTGCGACTGATGAAAGCCCGACATCTGCTACGCCACAGCGAGGCCAGCGTTACTGACATCGCCTATCGCTGCGGATTCAGCGACAGTAACCACTTTTCGACGCTTTTTCGCCGAGAGTTTAACTGGTCACCGCGTGATATTCGTCAGGGACGGGATGGTTTTCTGCAATAACGCGAATCTTCTCAACGTATTTGTACGCCATATTGCGAATAATCAACTTCGTTCTCTGGCCGAGGTAGCCACGGTGGCGCATCAGTTAAAACTTCTCAAAGATGATTTTTTTGCCAGCGACCAGCAGGCAGTCGCTGTGGCTGACCGTTATCCGCAAGATGTCTTTGCCGAACATACACATGATTTTTGTGAGCTGGTGATTGTCTGGCGCGGTAATGGTCTGCATGTACTCAACGATCGCCCTTATCGCATTACCCGTGGCGATCTCTTTTACATTCATGCTGACGATAAACACTCCTACGCTTCCGTTAACGATCTGGTTTTGCAGAATATTATTTATTGCCCGGAGCGTCTGAAGCTGAATCTTGACTGGCAGGGGGCGATTCCGGGATTTAGCGCCAGCGCAGGGCAACCACACTGGCGCTTAGGTAGCGTGGGGATGGCGCAGGCGCGGCAGGTTATCGGTCAGCTTGAGCATGAAAGTAGTCAGCATGTGTCGTTTGCTAACGAAATGGCTGAGTTGCTGTTCGGGCAGTTGGTGATGTTGCTGAATCGCCATCGTTACACCAGTGATTCGTTGCCGCCAACATCCAGCGAAACGTTGCTGGATAAGCTGATTACCCGGCTGGCGGCTAGCCTGAAAAGTCCCTTTGCGCTGGATAAATTTTGTGATGAGGCATCGTGCAGTGAGCGCGTTTTGCGTCAGCAATTTCGCCAGCAGACTGGAATGACCATCAATCAATATCTGCGACAGGTCAGAGTGTGTCATGCGCAATATCTTCTCCAGCATAGCCGCCTGTTAATCAGTGATATTTCGACCGAATGTGGCTTTGAAGATAGTAACTATTTTTCGGTGGTGTTTACCCGGGAAACCGGGATGACGCCCAGCCAGTGGCGTCATCTCAATTCGCAGAAAGATTAATTCGCCATGCCGATGCCGACGATGTTAGCGGCGACAATAATCACCACACAACCGAGGCTCAACACCGTTACCGGACGGCGTCCTGCATTGTTCCACTCTTTCAGCACCAGCCCAACGATACCGCCGCACAATACATAGAAGCTCATATGCAGCATCCAACTGATGTAGTCATACTGCGCCGGAATGCGGGCGTGGCCCCAGGCATAGAAAAAGAATTGCAGATACCACATCAACCCGCCCAGTGCCGAGAGTAACACATTGTGAATGATCAGCGGTTTTGCCAGCGAGAAGTCGGCTTTTAGCGACAAATCCTTCACTTTTGCCAGACGAATAAAACAGAAACCGAGGTTGATGATCGCGCCGCCGCCCATGATGACAACATAGCTTGGCAGAGCGACATACAGTGGATCGACGCCTAGTGCGGCAGCGGCTTCATGCATCGGTTTTGCGGCGTTCATCGCAAAGGACATCCCGGCAGAGAAAATGCCGCACATCACCGCCAGCACCAGCCCTTTTTTCAGATTGAACTCTTCGGCTTTAATGCCCATCTTGCGCTCTTTCAACTGCCCGGCTCGAGTTACAATCCCTACGCCAATCAGCGCCACCAGAACGCCGAGCAACGTCATGCGTCCGCCTTCGGTATTAATCAGCACATCGAAATTGCCGTTGATAATTGGCGTCATCAGCGTACCGACAATCAACGTAATGCCAATGGCGATGCCAATTCCCATCGACATGCCGAGATAACGCATGGTCAGGCCGTAGTTGATATTACCGATCCCCCACATAGCGCCGAACAGAAAAACAGGCAGCAGCGTAGAGAGACTAAACGAGCTGTAATACGCCCAGAAATTCGGTAGTAACAGGGCGCTGATGGCCCACGGCAGAATAATCCACGAAACAATCCCACCGACTGACCACATGGTTTCCCATGACCATTTTTTTACTTTTTTGAACGGAGCGTAAAAACAGGCTGCACTGGCCGCGCCGATCAAATGCCAAAATATCCCCATCGTAATCGCGTTACTCATCTTCTTATCCTCATCATTTTTCGTCGCGTCACATCTCCGACGAGATGAGTGTAAAAATCGTGCTGTCGATTAACCTTTCGCCTGTTGCCGCCGTTGTCGATTTACTGGCAATCACGGCATTAAGTGGGTGATTTGCTTCACATCTCGGGCATTTTCCTGCAAAACCATACCCTTACGAAAAGTACGGCATTGATAATCATTTTCAATATCATTTAATTAACTATAATGAACCAACTGCTTACGCGGCATTAACAATCGGCCGCCCGACAATACTGGAGATGAATATGAGCTATACCCTGCCATCCCTGCCGTATGCTTACGATGCCCTGGAACCGCACTTCGATAAGCAGACCATGGAAATCCACCACACCAAACACCATCAGACCTACGTAAACAACGCCAACGCGGCGCTGGAAAGCCTGCCAGAATTTGCCAACCTGCCGGTTGAAGAGCTGATCACCAAACTGGACCAGCTGCCAGCAGACAAGAAAACCGTACTGCGCAACAACGCTGGCGGTCACGCTAACCACAGCCTGTTCTGGAAAGGTCTGAAAAAAGGCACCACCCTGCAGGGTGACCTGAAAGCGGCTATCGAACGTGACTTCGGCTCCGTTGATAACTTCAAAGCAGAATTTGAAAAAGCGGCAGCTTCCCGCTTTGGTTCCGGCTGGGCATGGCTGGTGCTGAAAGGCGATAAACTGGCGGTGGTTTCTACTGCTAACCAGGATTCTCCGCTGATGGGTGAAGCTATTTCTGGCGCTTCCGGCTTCCCGATTCTGGGCCTGGATGTGTGGGAACATGCTTACTACCTGAAATTCCAGAACCGCCGTCCGGACTACATTAAAGAGTTCTGGAACGTGGTGAACTGGGACGAAGCAGCGGCACGTTTTGCGGCGAAAAAATAATCATTTGCCGCCTGCTGCAATGAGGCGTATAGGCCGCATATCAGCTTAAAAAATGAACCATCGCCAACGGCGGTGGTTTTTTTGTGATCAATTTCAAAATAAAAACAATGATCCGATAAAAATAAAACAGCGTTTCAATTGATGTGGTTTTGATCACTTTTATTGATTAAATGAATGTCTATCTTCGTTTCCATCAACACTGATGCTCCATTGAGGAATGACGCATCAGCCCTTAAAAATATGCCGACAGGTGATGGAAATGCAGATAAAACGCTCGATTGAGAAAATCCCGGGGGGGATGATGCTCGTCCCGCTATTCCTTGGCGCACTGTGCCACACCTTCTCGCCGGGGGCGGGGAAATATTTTGGATCATTCACCAACGGGATGATTACCGGTACGGTGCCCATTCTGGCGGTGTGGTTTTTTTGCATGGGGGCGTCAATAAAATTAAGCGCGACGGGAACGGTACTGCGTAAATCCGGTACGCTGGTGGTAACAAAAATTGCCGTCGCGTGGGTGGTTGCGGCAATTGCCTCGCGCATTATTCCGGAACATGGTGTTGAAGTTGGATTCTTTGCCGGACTTTCAACGCTGGCGCTGGTGGCGGCGATGGATATGACCAACGGCGGACTTTACGCTTCCATCATGCAGCAGTACGGCACAAAAGAAGAAGCTGGGGCATTTGTGTTGATGTCGTTGGAGTCCGGGCCGCTCATGACGATGATTATTCTGGGCACTGCCGGGATTGCCTCGTTTGAACCGCATGTTTTCGTCGGCGCAGTATTACCGTTCCTGGTGGGCTTTGCCCTGGGGAACCTTGACCCTGAATTACGAGAATTTTTCAGCAAAGCGGTGCAGACGCTGATTCCATTCTTTGCCTTCGCACTGGGCAATACCATTGATTTGACTGTAATTGCCCAGACAGGTTTGCTGGGGATCCTGTTGGGTGTGGCAGTAATTATCGTGACCGGTATTCCGTTGATTATCGCCGATAAATTGATTGGCGGTGGCGATGGCACTGCCGGAATTGCCGCTTCCAGTTCCGCAGGGGCCGCGGTAGCGACACCTGTGCTGATTGCAGAAATGGTGCCTGCGTTTAAACCGATGGCTCCGGCAGCAACTTCGCTGGTAGCGACGGCGGTCATTGTGACTTCGATTCTGGTGCCAATTCTTACCTCTATCTGGTCACGTAAAGTCAAAGCCAGAGCGGCGAAAATCGAAATTTTAGGTACGGTGAAATAAACCTGCTTCCTTAATCCCCACCGCCGGATGAACTAACGTTCGTCCGGTTTGCTATTGAGTTCCTGCCTGGATACTTACCGCGAAAACAGCACGCCTGACATAAAATAAATATGGTCTAATGGGGAAATTTCTCGTGGAGAGGGAACAGATGCGATATCCGGTTGATGTATACACAGGCAAGATTCAGGCTTATCCCGAAGGCAAACCCAGCGCAATTGCCAAAATCCAGGTTGATGGTGAGTTGATGCTGACGGAGCTGGGGCTGGAAGGTGACGAGCAGGCGGAGAAAAAGGTTCACGGCGGACCAGACAGAGCGCTGTGTCATTATCCTCGTGAGCATTATCTCTACTGGGCGCGGGAATTTCCGGAACAGGCGGAGTTGTTTGTTGCGCCTGCGTTTGGTGAAAACCTCTCAACCGACGGCCTGACGGAAAGTAATGTTTATATGGGCGATATTTTCCGCTGGGGAGAGGCATTAATTCAGGTCAGCCAGCCGCGCTCGCCTTGCTATAAACTCAATTACCATTTTGATATCAGCGATATAGCGCAGTTGATGCAAAACACAGGTAAGGTGGGGTGGTTGTATAGCGTGATAGCGCCAGGGAAAGTGTCTGCGGACGCGCCGCTGGAGTTGGTTTCCCGTGTCAGCGATGTGACCGTGCAGGAGGCTGCCGCCATCGCATGGCATATGCCGTTTGATGACGATCAGTATCACCGTTTACTCTCCGCCGCCGGGTTATCGAAAAGCTGGACGCGAACGATGCAAAAGCGCCGACTGAGCGACAAGATCGAAGATTTTTCACGGCGGTTGTGGGGAAAATAACCCCCGGAGTGTAGGCCTGATAAGACGCTATCAGCGTCGCATCAGGCATCCTGCTCAAATGCCGGATGCGGCGTAAACGCCTTATCCTGCCTACAAATGCGGAGTTTAACTCCGCTTATACAGCGGCAACCAAATCACCAGCCGTAAACCGCCCAGCGGGCTGTCTTCTGCCTTCACCCAGCCACGATGCTGCTGAATGGCGGTTTCAACAATCGCCAGCCCCAATCCTGTACCGCCAGATTCACGATCGCGTGCTTCATCGGTCCGATAGAACGGACGGAAAATCTGTTCGCGATCTTCCGGGCTAACGCCAGGACCATCGTCGTCCACCGTAATGGTGATACCGTCTTTATCTACCGCAAAGCCCACTTCAATCTTCGTATGGGAATAACGCAGAGCATTACGAACAATGTTTTCCAGCGCACTTTCCAGGGCGTTTGGGTTGCCGTACAGCGGCCACGGCCCAGGCGGGAAGTTAACTGTCAACGACTTGCCCATTTGCTCGGCTTCGAACGCCGCGTTATCCAGCACTTCACTCCACAACTGGTTGGCTTTGATGGTCTCGCTAACCAGCGCATTTTTCTGCTGATTACGTGACATCACCAACAGATCGTTGATCATGCTGTCCAGACGTTGCGCTTCGGTTTCAATACGCTCCAGTTCCTTGCTTTCACCGCTACGACGGCGCAGTAACGCCGTACCCAGTTGCAGACGCGTCAGCGGGGTGCGCAGTTCGTGAGAGATATCAGAAAGTAGACGCTGCTGAGAGGTCATCATGCGCTCCAGCGCGGTGACCATCTGGTTAAAACTGGCACCGGCGGCAAGGAATTCCTGTGGCCCCGCTTCCAGTTCCGGGTGCTGGCGTAAGTTTCCCTGGGCAACTTCATCGGCAGCGTTTTTCAGCTTACGCGCCGGTTTTGCCAGACTCCAGGCCAACCACAACAGCAGCGGCGTACTGACCAACATGGTGACAATCAGCAGTAATAACGGGCGGTCGAACAGTAAGTTAATGAAATCGGATTGAGAACTGCTGGCCGGACGAATCAGATAAAGTTGGTAATTATCTTCGCCATCACGCACGGAGAACGGACCGACCAGTTCCACGCGGCCATACTTTTTCTTCTGCGGATGATCGGCGTTATCGGCCTGACCAATAAAGTTACGAATGATCTGCATTTCGCTGCGTTCAGCGCCGATCACGCGGCCTTCGGTGGTCACCAATAACAAACGCTGTCCTGGCGGTGCCCACTTATCAATCGCCCGGAACAGACGCCGCCACCACATTAAATCGTTGGGCGGATCGTTCGCCAGCTCCGCTTCGACATGCTGCTCAATCATCAGCCCCTGACGCTGTTCGCTATCCAGAAGCTCGGTCATCTGGCGTGAATCGAGCTTGGGTAACATCAAAACCAACATCAACACCAGCGCCAGCGTCAGCCAGAAGATGGCGAAGATGCGCGCGGTTAAGCTGCCTATCATGAAGCAGAAACCATCAGATAGCCGCGACCACGCAGGGTTTTAAACCACGGGTGACCATCTTTACGATCCGGCAGTTTACGACGCAGGTTGGAAATGTGCATATCAATAGCGCGGTCGAAAGGCGTCAGGCGTTTGCCCAGCACTTCCTGGCTTAAATGTTCACGGGAAACCACCTGACCCAGATGCTGTGCCAGCAAATAGAGCAGGGTAAACTCAGTACCGGTTAACTCCAGCGTTTGCCCGTCGAAGCTGGCTTCCTGACGGCCTGGATTCAGCACTAAGGCATCAACTTCCAGTGTCGGTGAACCGTTGTCGTTGTTTTGCTGTTGCTCGCTCCAGTGCGAACGGCGCAGGATCGCGCGAATACGTGCCACCAGCTCACGATCATTAAACGGTTTCGGGAGATAGTCATCTGCGCCCAGCTCAAGGCCGAGAACGCGATCAAGTTCACTGCCGCGCGCCGTCAACATAATGACAGGCGTCTGGTGTGTCTGGCGAAGTGCTTTTAATGTGTCGATACCATTTTTCTTCGGCATCATTACATCAAGCAAAAGTAAATCAATGCTGTCGTCCAGAAGATCAAGCGCCTGTTCCCCATCGTGGGCAACAATCACGTTGAAGCCTTCCATCTCGAGCAGCTCCTTTAATAGGGAAGTCAGCTCTCGGTCATCATCAACTAACAGGATTTTATTCATTGTTTAAATACCTCCGAGGCAGAAATTACGTCATCAGACGTCGCTAATCCATGACTTTACGTTGTTTTACACCCCCTGACGCATGTTTGCAGCCTGAATCGTAAACTCTCTATCGTTGAATCGCGACAGAAAGATTTTGGGAGCAAATGATGCGCATAGTTACCGCTGCCGTCATGGCCTCAACGCTGGCAGTCAGTTCATTAAGCCACGCTGCTGAAGTCGGTTCAGGCGATAACTGGCATCCGGGTGAAGAACTTACGCAGCGCAGTACGCAGAGCCATATGTTCGACGGCATAAGTTTAACCGAACATCAGCGTCAGCAGATGCGAGATCTTATGCAACAGGCCCGGCACGAACAGCCTCCTGTTAATGTTAGCGAACTGGAGACAATGCATCGCCTTGTCACCGCAGAAAATTTTGATGAAAACGCTGTGCGCGCACAGGCAGAAAAAATGGCGAATGAGCAAATTGCTCGTCAGGTTGAGATGGCAAAAGTCCGCAACCAAATGTATCGCCTGTTAACGCCGGAGCAGCAAGCGGTTTTAAACGAGAAACATCAACAACGAATGGAGCAGTTGCGTGACGTGACGCAATGGCAAAAAAGTTCATCGTTGAAGCTATTGAGTAGTAGCAACTCACGTTCCCAGTAGTAAACCCTGTTTTCCTTGCCATAGACACCATCCCTGTCTTCCCCCACATGATGTGGGGGTTTTTTTTATCAGGTACTTAGAAGAAAACCCTTATAAATCAATCAATGCTGTAACCGCCAAAAGCGGCTACAGCGGGTTATAGTGTTTGGTGGCGTAGTCAACGTGTAGTCAAATTGCCAGCCCTCCACCAAGCGGGTTTAACGTTACCGCGTGCTTTAAATAATCAGGGGCAAGGTGAGCATAAACCATAGTCTGTTGTATGCTGGCGTGCCCCAGAATCTGCTGTAGCGCAATAATATTCCCCCCGTTCATCATGAACCAGCTTGCGAACGTATGGCGAAGCACATGCGTGGCCTGCCCGCGTGGCAGGTCGGGCTTAACCATTTTGAGCCGTTCGCAGAAGTTTTCATAGTCAACTTTGAACAGTGGCCCCGTGTCGCTGGTCTTGATCTCTTCTTCCAGTTCTTCCGATATCGGAACCGTTCGCTTTTTCCCGTTTTTGGTCTTAAGGAACGTTACACGCCCGTGGTTAACCTGCTCACCGCGTAACGTGCTGCCCTCGCCCCAACGTGCGCCAGTGCTGAGGCATACCAACGCTACGCGCCGATCGTCACCGGTCAAAGTTTCCAGCAGCCTGCCGATCTCTGACTTCGTTAGATAGGTCATGGCGGGCGGTGTTTCTTTCAGTGGTTCCAGCCCTTTACAGGGGTTTTCCTTCCTGAATTCTTCCAGTTTGATCAGTGCGCTGAACATGCCAGAAAGTCGGTATACATCACGATTAATCGTTGCCGCGCTGATCCCATCATCCAGCCGCTGGCTGCGGTGCTGCGCTATTGTGCGTTTGCTCAAACGGTTAACGGCTGGATCTCCCAGCGCCCTGATCGTTTTGTTCAGGTGCCGTTTCTCAATTTCGCCATTTTCCAGCGTTTGCCCGTACAGCAACCACCAAGCCTCTAACAACTCGCTTAAGGTGCGGCGATCTACGCTCGCGCCCAGCCATTCTTTTTTGTCGGCGTTTACCAATACATAACGCTCAAAAAGTACAGCTTCTTGTTTCTTATCGAACCGCCTGCGGATGCGTTTTCCATTACGCCCGCGTGGGTAAACGTCTACTTCGTATTGACCACCTTCGAGCTTCTTAATCGACATAGCGAAGCCCTCCAGTGCAATTGTCATTTTGCGCTGATTGTTCTAGCGCAAAGAAAAACCAGATTTTTAGCCAGCCTTCGGCCTTGATTGGCGTGATGTTGTTCTGCCTTGCCCATCAGGGGAGAGAGTCGGGGCTATTTGCCCGGCCTGTGGTGCGGTAGTTCCAGTCATTAGCCAAAGTGTGTATTTCTGAAATCGGGGGTGTTCAGTGATCTTGCTAAGAACATTCCAGCCAGGGTCTTGATACCCGGCCTCTATTTTCTTGAGGGTACTTAATGGGATCCCTGATATATCAGATAGCTGTGACTGATTCAGCCCTTCGGCGCTACGAATTAGCTTTAGTTTCTCTTCAAAGGTCATTGACATGGTTCCGTTTTCGAACTAGATTCACAACCAAGAAGTTCGTATGTGGAACTTCCTGAGCCAAATGAACAGCCGCCAGAAGCGGCTACAGCCAGCTAGAGGCGGCTGAACATTGAAGAGGATTATTACACATGAAAGACAAATACCCAGAGGGCTACATCGAATTGCGTCACCCGGTAGATGCAGTACCTACCCCAAAATTTGCTGAAATGATTGGTAAAACCGCTAACGCAGTGGGTGACATGGTTCGTGATGGCAAGCTGCCAGTAGTTCAGATGAAGAACCCTGAGGCTTTGACAGGTCGTTCAGAAAACTGGATCTACATTCCAGAATTTAACCGCGCGATGCGCGACGCCTATTTCAACCGCCCGAAAGAGCAACGTGATGCCTGGCTGCTGTGGATTGGTCTGTAAGGAGTCGATGAGATGACGGGCCAGTTAATACAATTAAGCCGCCATAGTTATATTTATCGTGGCTTCACCATTCATAAATGCCCGCGCAATGCCATTACGATGAAAACGGCATATAGCGTGTTAAATAATGGAAATTATTTAGGGCGTGATTTTGCTTTAGCCGAAGCAATGAAAACCATTGATAAGTTAAAAAGCGGTGAAAGTTATGAAAGCTGAAATGATTATCGGCCTTTCTATTTTTGCTGTGCTGGTTTTGTATTTAATTCAATTCTTGATCAGGCAGCGGAGCGAAAAAGTAAAGCAGCAGAGAGCTAAAGCGTTTGCTGAATTTAAAGCCCGCCGCGCAGAAGTAGAGCGCAAGGCCCGTAGACAACTGTAGCAGGTACACGATATGAACGATAACGCCCCATCACTTGCCAGCCTGTTAAAGCACGGTTGCCAGGTCACGCATTACCGCAATACACGCGGGTGGATTGAATGCCCGGACGGGCGTTTCTTTAAACCGGAACCGAATAAGGTACGTTTTATTAAAGGTATGAGTAAGCCTTTTGTTTATACGAAGAAGATAAACAAAGGCTTATTTAGTGCCTTAGCAGGGTTATTTAGAAAGCTGCTTTAGTAATTAAGTAACAGATAAAAACTTTTTCTACCTGTCGTCACTTTATTAAGTGATGGCGCATTCACTCACCCAAAAAAGGGGTTAATTATGTTTGGTATTTTCAAGAAAAAAACTGCCGCTGTAAAAGTTGAATTAAAGAAAGTTGAAAACCGCGATCTGATGGAGGCCATTGTTGGCGGCTGTCTGCTGGTTGCTGCTGCTGATGGTGAAATTGAGAAAGAGGAAACCGCAAAGCTCGATCAGCTGCTGCGCTCCAATCCTCGCCTGAGCCATTACGGCAACGAAATTACTGCGCTGATCACCCGCTTCACTGAACAGCTTGAGGCGGGTTTCCGCGTTGGTCGCATGAATATCCTGCGTGAAATCGAAGATATCAAAAACGACCCGAAAGAGGCGGAAGAGGTCTTCGTCAACATGCTGACCATTGCCGAAGCTGACGGCGAGATCGAGCCGGAAGAGCAGAAGGTACTGGAAGAGGTTGGGCGTCGTCTGGGCTTGCGCGTTGAGGATTACATCTGATGAACCAGATGCTGAGCATGTTGCGGCCTGCGCTGGTTCTGCTGCTGGCTTTCATGGTGGTAGCGGTGGACTTCACCAGCTATCTGCTCTCAGCAGTTGGCGATCTGTTCTTCGTGGGGGCGCTCGTTGTTCTGGTTTGGCCTGCGATTAAGCCAGCCAAAGAGCAGCAGGGCGACGAGTAAGAGAGGCACCGGGAAACCGGTGCTTATCCGGGGCGTTACTTTCGAGTGGTGCGCCTGATAAGCGGCAGTGATGGGGATAGAATTATGAGTATCGGACAAGAAAAACCAGTATCCGGGCGTCAGATGTTCCTTGAACAGCGCGCCCGCTTACAGTCGAGCATTTCAGTTTCCCGCACCAATGACACGGCGAGCCGTTTCAACCGTCTGGGCGAGACTCAGAAAAAGGCGATCATCCTGCTGGCAAACGAAGCCGCGCAGCGGTTTAAAGATCTGCCGTCGCTGACTCATTCCCATCTCACCATGCCTTTCGAACAGTTCAGCTCTCAGGACAAAGTGAGTCTGATGTTGGGCATTAAACGCCTTGCCGAGCTGGCTGCGGCGTTGCCGTGGGAGTTTCCCGATCATGCTGCGCCGCGCCTTGAAATGCAGGCGTTACGTGAATCACCACCACCCGCGCCGGATGGCGTAGTCAATTAACCACTGAATGATTAACCAGTAGTCAGGCGCATCACCGCGCCGGGATTCCTGCACCCAGGAGAAAGCAAGATGATTCGATCACTACTCAAATGGCCCGGTGGCAAAAGCCGCGTGATGCCTGAATTACTGCCGCATTTACCAAAGGCTGATTGCCTCGTTGAGCCTTTTGTTGGCGGCGCTTCCGTGTTCCTCAATACCGATTATCGCCGCTATATCCTTGCGGATATCAACCCAGACCTGATCCGCCTTTATCGTGAGGTAAAAAGCAATCCTGAGCTGGTGATCGATCTTGCCCGCCCGCTCTTTGCGACCGGCAATTCCAAAGAGGAATACTTACAAAACCGCCGCATTTTCAACGGTACAAAAGGCTTGCTTGATGTGGCCCGCGCGGCTTTGTTTCTGTACCTCAACCGCCACGGCTACAACGGCGTGGTGCGTTACAACCAGAGCGGCGGTTATAACGTGCCGTTTGGTCAGCACAAAACCGCGCCTTACTTCCCGGAAGCGGAGATCCGCCAGTTTGCTGAGAAGGCCAACGACACCAAAGCTATTTTTCTGTGCAGCTCGTTTCAAAATACCCTCAAAGTGATGGTTGGAACGGATGAAGCCATCTACTGCGATCCGCCGTACCTGCCAGCCAGCGAAACCGCCAATTTCACCCAATACCACACCGAGCCATTCACCGAGAAGCACCACCGCCAGTTAGCGGCGGAGCTGCTGGAAGTGAACCGCAAATATGGCGCGCCGGTTGTTATTTCCAACAGTGACACCGAAACAACCCGCGAGATTTACCACCGCTTCCGCCTGCATGAAATCGACGTGCAGCGCTCTGTTAGCACTGACGCCAGCAACCGGCAGAAGGCCAAAGAAGTGATCGGCACTTTGGGCATCGTTGAAGGATGCCCGGCAGGTGGGTGCGGGAACTGTGAGAGCAGCGGGGAATGCCTGGGCATTGCAGACGATTCAGAAATGGAGGCTCTGTAATGTCAAAAATCTACATCGCTGGCCCTATGAGCGGATTGCCTGGCTTTAATCGCCCGGCGTTTCACCGTGCTGCTGCGCACATTGTACGGCGTGGAAACGTTGCTCTTAATCCGGCGATCCTGCCGGATGGCTTAGAGCAAGCGGAGTATATGGATATCTGCATTGCCATGCTGCGCTGCGCTGATGGCATCTTCATGCTGGACGGTTGGCAGCACTCTGCTGGGGCAAAGGCAGAATACGCGCTTGCTGAAAAGTTGGGGCTGGATATTCAGCACCAGATGATTGATCGGTGTAGCAGAAGGGCGGAGGGGAACCAGTGACCGCCTATTACAACGAGATCGATCCATTCGCTGCGCAGTGGCTGCGCAACCTGATTGACGCGGGGCATATTGCCCCCGGCGTCGTTGATACCCGCTCTATTGAGGAAGTAACACCAAATGACCTTAACGGATTCAAACAATGTCATTTCTTCGCAGGGATCGGCGTCTGGTCATACGCCCTGCGCCGGGCTGGATGGGCAGACGATCGCCACGTCTGGACAGGTTCATGCCCGTGCCAGCCTTTCAGCCAGTCAGGCAAAAGAGCGGGGGTTACTGACGAGCGGCACCTATGGCCCCATTTCCACTATCTCATTGAGCAGTGCCGCCCTGAAATCATCTTTGGCGAGCAGGTTGCAAGCAAAGATGGCCTCGCGTGGTTCGACATTGTACAGGCTGATCTGGAAGGAGCGGGCTACGCCGCAACAGCTTTCGATCTCTGCGCTGCGGGCGTCGGTGCCCCGCACATCAGGCAACGATTGTATTGGGTGGGCGACGCCAACGACGAGAGCGCACAGAGATACCGGCAACCTTCAAAACTCATTCTTTCGGAAGGACGGGAGAATGCGGAACGATACGCTGTATCGTCAGATCTGGCTGCACACGTTTGGTCTTCATGGGGAGCCAACAAGGGCGCAGATGAAAAAGTTAGAGTTATTCCAGCCTGTTATGGCTCGCCTGCTGATGGGGTTGCCGGAGTCGTGGGACGATTGCGCGCCTACGGGAATGCAATCTGCGCGGAAGTTGCAACAACCTTCATAAGCGCTTACATGGATGCGGTGCAATGACCACCGCAGCCAGTGGGCGAAACGCCCCAACGCCGCCCCCTCCGTATCCGGGTAGCGCACCAGACGCCACCCGGTACGATTACGAATGGCAGAAGCCGAAAGCTGCCATTTGTGTTGATAAGACTCCCGTTGTTGATCTAGTCGAGCTGGGTCAAGAACAGGAGTTTTTGGCGTGGGTGAAAGTTACCCTTGCGCCGTTACCCCGCTTTATTCGCCTGCGTCTGGCTTCCCGCATCGACAGCATTCACACGATGAAGGGCAGACACATCGCCCGTCTGGCGCTGCGCGATATCATCCGCAGGGATCTGCCACCAATCAATATGGTGAATGAGCAATACGCTATTGCGATGACCGATGAGGCTAAATCTCAGGCTGATACAGCATTCAAAGGGTTGAACCCGCTTTACCACACGTTTAACACTCTGCACGGATTGGTTGAGCGCTTTAACCACCTGCCGGACTTCACGCCGGAAGATGTTGAGCTGCTGGCGCAGGATATCGCTATCTATATGCGGTCTGTACTGAGTGAGGTTCACGAAACGGTAGAGACGCAGAGTGATCGCAAATATGCCGGATACCTTTACACCGAAGCGGCTATCCTCGCGCGGCTTTTCTTCCTTACACCACCGAGCTGGGCAAAGTATTGCCGGGGTGCGTTGTTTATTGATGAGGCTACTACCGGCATTAGCAAGATGCTGGATGATCGCTACTGGCACCGTAACCTGAAAAAGTACGCCGCCCGCTGGCGTGAGCACCTGCATATTGCCTTTGGTGATGTAAAGCGGGGCGCTGCACCGTATTGCAGTAAGCACCACGTTGATGAGTGGGATGCCAGACGCAAGCGCAGCCGCGCGATCATGGCCCGCCTTGAGCTGGAAGACCAGGACACCAAAGAGCGTATTTCGCTTATTGAGCAGATCGATAAGAGCATATCTAACCCGGCATTGCGCCGCGTTGAACTTATGACCCGTATCGGCGGCTTTGAGAAAGTTGCCACGGAAAGCGGCTACGCAGGCCAGTTTTTTACTCTGACAGCACCATCCAAATACCACGCCTATACCGTATTCGGTCATCGTAATGCCAAATGGAACGGTGCCAGCCCCAGAGCAACGCAGCGCTACCTTAACCGGGTATGGCAAAAGATCCGCGCCGAGCTGGCCCGCCGTGAAATCCCTGTTTTTGGTCTGAGGGTTGCGGAGTCTCACCACGATGGTACTCCGCACTGGCACGGTCTGCTGTTTTCTTTGCCGGAACATTCCGCCGAGCTGCTGGAAGTGATGGAAGACTATGCCACCCGCGAGGATGCGGAAGAGTTGCAGGGTAAGCACGGCAATCAGCCGCGTTTTGATATGAAGCCGATCGATCAGGAAATCGGCAGCGCCACCGGCTACGTGGTGAAGTACATCAGTAAGAATATTGACGGCTACGCGCTCGACGGTGAAACCGACGACGAGAGCGGCAGGCCGCTGAAAGAAACGTCAAAACATGCTACCGCCTGGGCATCGTGCTGGGGCATCCGTCAGTTTCAGTTTTTGGGCGGTGCGCCGGTATCTGTCTGGCGTGAGCTGCGCCGGTTCCGCAATCAGGAACAGGCCGACAAGATAAACCCGCTGTTTGCTGAGCTGCACCGCGCTGCGGATGCTGGCGACTGGCAGCAATACACCCAATTGCAGGGCGGGGCACTGGTTGCCCGCCGTGATCTGCCGTTGCGCATCTGGTACCAGCAGAAAGACGAGCCGAATGATTACGGCGAGTATCTGGATCTTATCAAAGGTCTGGTAATGCCAGCCGTTCACATCCCACCAATTGAAACCCGCCTGCATACCTACCGCATTGTGCGTAAGAAACCGGAGGTTTTAGACAACTCCGGGCAGGCCGTTGACTTTGATTTTGACCTTCGGGGCGCGTCCGCGCCCTCTAGGACTCGTGTCAATAACTGTACTGAGGTCAAAAAACGAACAAATTCACCGCCCGGATCACCGTCATTAATGACAGTGCCAGCTGAGCGGGAAGGGCCGGAACAGTTTGAGATCGGTCAGTTGACCCAGGAACAGCGAAAACAGGTACGTGAAAGCCTTCATAACCACAAACCGAAGCGGCAGAAATCGCCTGCTGATGAGTTTGAGGAGTTGGCGCGCAGCATTACCAGCGGCGACTGTTCCGAATATGACACCCAGCGGGCAGAAAGTTACCTCAAAGCAGCCCATGCGATCAGGCAGCAAGAGCAAGTTTTATCACCGGCAATTGCTGGTCTGGCGGGGCTGGTTCAGTCATGGGCGCAGCTTAAGAAGGTACAGATCAGTAAACCGCAGGCCATTCAACTGGCGCGCGGTAATGAAGTGACGGTACTCGATACCGTGTATCGCGCGCATCCGGTTACAGGTGAGTTGATTATCGCCGGTACCGATCAGCCGTGGCGTAAAACCATGGCAAACCACAAAGCCAGTGAGCTGATCAGCCGCTGGAAAAAAGCACAATCGAAAGGAGAGGCATGATGAATATCAGATTAACAGGTGAAGAGCTGGACAACCTTTTGCAGAAAATCAAGGAGGGATCGGGGTTTTATATTCAGCACGGTAGAAGGCCGGGCGCTATCACCATGGCAAATCTGTTGTTGCAGGCGGGTTTTGCCGTACTGGAGTTACGGGAGTATCGGAAAGCTGAGAATGAGCACCTTTCTTTGCGTGATCTGGTCTTTTCAGAGATCGGTGATTTCTTTGCCGGGTTCGGTAGTCCCGGTGAACCAGAAACGCCGGAAGAAATGCAGCGCCAGTTAACTATGCGTGTGGGCCGAATAATCAATAACCATATCTGCAACAAAAGCCGCGCTGATGCTTTGGCGGGGATTCTCCAGGAGTGTCGTATAGCCAGAGATGAGGCGCAATTAAAGGCTCAGGGTTGCGAATCTCTGAAAGCAGATAACGACAGATTACGGGGATTGTTGCGGGGGTTTATCGAAGAAGCGCATCAGATTGCGGACGAGCGGGATTGCCCTTTCGGTGTGAGAGCGCTGGATTGGTTACGGCAGGAAATAAAAATAATGCGCGAGATGGAGAATGAGCTTGCTCGTCGTGATGCTGCGGAACGTCAAGCAAACCGGAATGGGTAGGGGAAAAGTGGCAATCGGTATAACCGGCGCAACTTGTTGCGCGGGGAATAGCGATTCTGCGGGCGCGGGCGGCAAAGAGTCCGCTAGCGCCACAATGTGGCGCTCATTGGGTACCGCACTGTCAGATTTGGCAGTGTCGGCCATACGCATCGAGCACCGTCATTTTTATCAGTGCTGCAGGTGCAACGCGAGGTTTTACGGATGAGTTATTTAGGGAGCAAGGGCGGTAGCGGTGTCTATCAAAAAATCATTGCCGAGATGCCGCCGCATGATACTTACATTGAAACCCACCTAGGCAGTGGGGCGGTGATGTTCCATAAGCCACTTGCAGCCAGGACGATTGGAATTGATGTCGATGAAAATGCCTTTAAATTAACGCGGAATCGCTGGTCTGAGATGGGGGATACTCCGCCACTGCTGCATCTTTATCACGGTGATGCTGTAGGATTTCTGGAAAGAGAAGACTTTACTCAGCATGGGCGTGTGCTGGTTTATTCCGATCCTCCTTATCTGCCAGAAACTCGCACCAGTCGCGCCCGCTACCGTCATGAATATACCGTTGCCGATCATGAGCGTCTGTTAGCCTGCCTCACAAGCCTGCCGGAAAACGTCAGCGTGATCCTGTCTGGCTACCCGTCGCAGCTTTATGATGAAACGTTAGCGGGCTGGCGCAGCATGGAATTTCAGGCCATGACGCGCGGCGGGGTGAGAACAGAAAAAATCTGGATGAACTACGGGGAAGGGCGAGCGTATTCCCACGCTTTTGCTGGTAAGGATTACAACGACCGCAGCCGCATTAAGCGCAAAGTTGAGCGCTGGCGCGCGAAATATGCGGCGTTGCCGCCTGCTGAGAGGCTGGCAATTATGGCGGCACTCAATGAGGTTGACGCCGGTTAAGCCCTTGCTTTCAGAAAGTGCGCGTTTTTGGTGCAAAATTACGCGCACGTTTGCACAATTTTTTTGATGGTACTTTTGCCAGACAAGCCCAGACGCGGCGCGGCCTGCCGTGATCTGCAAGTTTGCACAAAAAGACGGGGGTTTTGTGTGCGGGCGAGGCGGGGGAACCATCGCGCGCTGAGGGGGTAAGGAGGGTATACCTGTTAATGCCCTTTTTCGCGTCTGTGCGGCTCTGTTTTGATGCGGTTTTGTTGTGGTCGGGTGAGGGGATGGAAAAAAAAGCCCCTGCCAGCGTGGCGCTGAGGGGCTTCTGTGGCGTTTGGCTTTCGGGCTGGCTGTGCTCACCCTTTGGCAGGGTGAGTCATCAATCTTTTTGAATGGTCAGGCGGTTGTTGATGGGGCCGCGAGGGCGTAAGGGTTGAAGCGGATCACCTCCATGCCCAGCCAGTCATTCAGCTCTTTCAGGCTTTCCTGTATCGGTGTCAGCTCGTTGATGGAGAAGACGCGGGCGGCTTTCTCAACGTCGCCAAACCCTCCGGCGTTGCCTGGCATTACTCCCATCAGTTGAGGCGGGACGCGATGCGCGGCAAGCATATCATCCCGCGTTGCGTCTTTGATGCCGGTAAACTCATCCTTTGCCGCTATCTGGCTGAATGGCAGGATCTGCAAGCCGTCTTTCTTCCCGCCTGCTGCGTATACGAACAGGTTTTTAAAAGCTCCACCGCCGCGCGCATCCTTCAATGATTTTTTCAGGCTCTCAACGTCTTTGTTGTTGGCGATCGGATCGGTCAGGTAGACGATTACCCCGGCGTGACTGCCGTTGATGTAGTAGTTACGGCGGAACATGGTTGCTTCGCTGTTGAGCATGGCGCTTTGTAACGAGGCCATATATTCAGGTGCGCCGTAGATCTCCTGGTGGATGCTGGGGTTTTTTATCTGGCAGATGCTGCCCGGCTTGAATGGGTAGTCCGCATCGCGGCGGGTGATAAACCAGTATTGATCCTTTTTCAGGTCGCTGCCGCGTCGGGTATATTTGGCCTGGGCGTGTTTGAGCGCAATAGGTTCGCCCAGCATGTTACGGCGAACCTCCATGTAGTTGTTGCCGAATACCAGATAATCCAGCACCCACGCGCTCATTTCCTGCCTGCTCAGCAGCGGGTGAGGGATGTAGCAGGATGTGATCACATTACGTTTGAAGACCAGCGGCGACTGATGATAGGCCGTTGAATCAAACATCCGCGCGATGCCGTAGGGGCTGATCGGCGGTTCAAAATATACGCCGTTATCAGCGCACTCCATGCAATCCAGCAACATGCTGCGATCGGTGATGGCTACCGGGTCGCCAAAGCTGAATGATTCAATGCCTGCGGTTTCGTCGCCTGCCGGTTGCTGTGATCGGGCCTGAAACTTTTGCTTTTTGCGGCTCACGTTTAAAACTCCTCTACAAAACTATCATTACCGCCGCCGCTTTCGCTGCCGATCGGCTCGTTATACAAGGCTGTCATAGATGCCCAGGCAAGATCGCCGTGATTGCTGCCGCGTTTGCGGTCGGAAACGTAGGTCATAACCCCGCCTTTCTGCACCTTACGAACCGTCATAAATGACTGGACGAGATCCAGCATTCCCGCATCCACTTCCAGACGACCGGCGCGGATCAGCATGAGCGCTTTCAGCACCATGGCGCGCTTGAGCGGGGCGGAATACTGGTATTTCACCGCCAGCGGGAAGAACTTGATCACCAGTTGCCAGACAGCATCACCAATCCCGGTGGCATCAATCGCGATGTGCTGGACGTTGTAACGCTCTGTCAGCCCCTGAATGGCCTTTGCCTGCTCCTCAAACTCCATCCCACGAAGCTGGATGCGTTCAATGATGCGAAACTTGCCGCCCGGTACCGCTGGCGGGACGATGACGACCAGCCCGGCAGAGTCACCGTTACCGCTTCCCCCGTTGGGGTCATAGCCTACCCATACCCCGCGATCGCCTATCGGTTTGGGGGCGAAGGGGTTCCAGTCGGGCCATACATCATCGTTGAAGCCATCAACGCAGCAACCGATCATGGCGTTGTAGTTAAAGGCGCGCTCTCCAGCAGTCACGAAACGGCAACGATAGAGGTTGTCGTATTCTTCCGGGGAGTTCTCCATCTTGATGGTTTCAATTTTCACCAGGTTGAAGCCGAGTTTTACCGCGTCTTCAATGGTGACAATCTGCCGCCAGATCCCATCACCGCCCAGCTTGCCGTTTTTCAGCGCCTTGTGGCTGACGTCTATTTCTACCCGTTCACCTCTGGGCCTTGCCTTGTTGAACAGGTCGCCAGTCCAGAAGGCATAGGCCTCATGCTCCTCCGTGGATGGCGTGGAAAAGTAGGTACGGCGCAGCCCTTCATGGGTTGCCATGCCTGCGGCGACTCTACGCAGCTCAAGGAAATTGTTGATCCAGAATGCTTCATCAAGATACAGATCGCCGGTGTAGCTCTGTGCCGTCGCTGCTGAGGTGCCGAGAAAGTAGAACGTTGCGCCGTTGCTTAGGGTGATGGCGTCGCCGCCTTTCAGCTCAACGCCAACCTGTGCCGCCAGTAGCTGGATGAACTTCTTGAACTGGAACGCCTGGGCGCGGCTGGCTGACAGAAAGATCTGGTTGTTGCCAGTTTCCAGCGCCCGTAACAGTGCTTCGCGGGCAAAGTACCAGGTGGCACCAATCTGGCGCGATTTGAGGATAAAGCGGTTGCGGCGTTCGCGCTGCTTGTACCAGCGTTTTTGATGCTCGTAGAGCGAATCCAGCACCAGAGCGCGCAGATCCCCGATCTGCTCTTCCGTAAAGTGGTTTTTCGGCTTTTTCTCGCGGCCTTTCTCTTCGCTACGGCGCTCTTCGCGCTCCATCCTCACCAGTTGACGGGTTAACAGGTCAATGGTTTTGAAGTCATGCGCCGTCAGGTCAGGCTTTTCCGTCAGACGTAACAGCCGCACCTGCATCCGATCCTGTACGCGCTCCAGCGCTGTGGACTCGTCCCACTTATCGCGGCGACGCCATGAATACAGGGTGTTGGTACTCACGCCGATCGATTTGGCGATCTGCGTGATGCTGTATGCCTGCCAGTACATGACCTTAGCGGCAATCCGTGGCTCATCGTGGGAAGTCTGTTTCATGGTGGCAGAGTACCGCGCCCGCGCGCGCGTCGCTTCGGGTTGTCATTGTCGGAAAACGGCAACAACGGCAACGCTTTGCGCGATCCGGCTGGGGCGGGAATGATAGAGGCACTGGTTAATATCATTCACTCATTCGGGATTTCGACATGCCAAAGTCTAAATTTTTCCGCGTCGCTGTTGAGGGTGCCACCTGCGATGGTCGGACGCTGGAGCGCCAGCACATCGAACAGATGGCTAAACGCTTCAACCCCGCGTTATACGGTGCTCGCGTCAATCTGGAGCACTGGCGCAGCGCTTCACCAAACAGTGATTTCCGTGCTTATGGCGATGTTATTGCCGTCAAGGCTGAGGAAGTCACCGAAGAGCCGTTAAAAGGCAAGTTGGGGCTGTATGTGCAGGTTGATGCCACTGATGATCTGGTTGCCCTCAAAAAGAGCCGTCAGAAGATTTATCACAGCATTGAAGTGCATCCCTCATTTGCTGATACCGGCGAAGCCTATTTGATGGGGCTGGCCTGTACTGATAGCCCTGCCAGTCTGGGCACGGAAATGATGGAGTTTTGTGCCAAAAGCACCGTTAACCCGCTGGCCTCACGCAAGCACGATCAGGCTTGTTTCTTCACCGCCTCCGTTGAATCCACGATGGAATTTGAAGATGAGCAGCCGCCGCAGGACGAAGGCAAAAACTTCTTTGCCCGTATTAAGGCGCTGTTGGGCGGTACGCAGCAGCAGTTTAACCAGCAGAACGGTGAAAACCGTGAGGCTATCGAGGCGATTGCCGAGAGCCAGGGCAAGCTGCTGGACAGTACAACCCAGCTTTCTGCTGCGGTGAAAGGTAAGGCTGACGCCACCGAGCTGGAAAGCCTGCGTAAGGACTTCAAAGCGCTGGAAGAGAAACTGAAAGGCCAGGACGCCGAGCAGTACAACCAGCGCCCGCCTGCCACTGGCGGAGATGGTCAATCAACTCAACATCTGGCTGATTGCTGATAAGGCTCAAAGCGTCAGGCTCAGGAAAGGAAAATAAGATGCGTAATACAACCCGCGATTTGTTTGATAAGTACATTCAGCGACAGGCTGAACTCAACCATATCAGCGCTGACCACGTCACCAAGGCGTACAGCATTGATCCGAGCGTTGAGCAGACGCTTGAGGATAAGATCCAGCAGTCGTCTGAGATGCTGAAAAAAATTAACATTTACGGCGTCAACGATCAGACTGGTGAAAAAATCGGCCTGGGCGTGAGTGGCCCGGTATCCAGTACCAACAATTCCACCACGGATCGCCGTCAGCCTACCTCTGTGGCGGCGCTGGATTCGAATAAATACACCTGTAACAAGGTGAACGCCGATACCTTTACGCCGTACACGCAGCTTGATGCCTGGGCAAAATTCCCGGACTTTCAGCAGCGCCTCAGCAATCAGATCATCAAGCGTATTGCGCTCGATCGCATCATGATCGGCTTCAACGGTACCAGCTACGCGGAGAAATCAGACCGCGCCGCCAACCCGCTGTTACAGGATTGTGGTATCGGCTGGCTCCAGCAGTACCGCGCTAACGCGGCCCAGCGCGTGATGAAAGATGTCACCGTGACCAGCCGTGACGACACCAACCAGGTGATCGCGAAAGGTGATTACGGTAACTATGACTCCATCGTATTTGATGCGGTCAACTCGCTTATGGATGAGTGGTACAAGGATTCGCCTGATCTGGTGGTGATTACCGGGCGTAATCTGACGGTTAACCGTTCCTTCCCGATCATCAACGCTGTAAGCGCCAATAACCCTAACTCCGAAGCACTTGCCGGGCAGTTGATTGCATCACGCAAAACGATCGGCAACCTGCCGTCATTTATCGCGCCATTCTTCCCTGATGGCAGCATGTTCATTACCTCCTGGGAAAACCTGTCCATCTACTGGCAGGAAGGCGGGCACCGTCGCCGCATCGTTGAAGAGCCGGAGTATAACCGCGTCTCAACGTACAGCTCTTCGAATGATGCCTATGTCATTGAAGACTACGGCTATGGCTGTCTGATCGAAGGCATCACCGCCGCTGAGCCAGCATCAGCACCATAAGACGCCGCAGGCCAGCAGTGCGCTGGCCTGCTCAGGGGGCATAAATGTTAACACCAGCACAAAAACATTTTGATCGGGTGATGGCTGAGCGCCGCAGTAATCGCGGGACAACCACCGCCGAAAGAACTGCATACGAGCAGATACTTTTTCGCCTGCGCATGGATAAAGCCGACCTCAGCCGCATCCAGTCGAATGCCGGTAAGGCGAAGCTGAAAAGCGAGCGCCTGCCGGATTACCAGCCGTGGATTGATGGCGTACTGGCAGCGGATACGGGCCAGGCGGATGAAGTAATCACCACCGTAATGATCTGGTCAGCCGATGCCGGTGATATTGCGCAGGCGCTACGGATAGGCCAGTACGTGCTGCGCCATAAAATCCCGATGCCTGACCAGTACAAGCGCACCACCGCCACGGTACTGGTTGAAGAAATTTGCGATCCCATCCTTGCCGCCTTCAAAGCGAACCCGGCAAAGGCAAGCGTGAGCATTGACAACCTCAACGCACTGAACGGCATCACCACCCATGAAGATATGCCCGATCAGGTAAGGGCCAAGTTGTTTAAGGCCATGGGGTACACCGTGCGCCTTAATCAGGATGTTGAATCCCAGCAACTTGCCCGCTCGCATTTGCAGGAAGCTATCAGGCTCAACGCAAAAATTGGCGTGGCGCGTGATATCGAACTGCTGGATCGCAATATCAAAAAGCTGACCGCAGCCAGCGGCGGAGAAGGCGAGGACAATGCGCCACCGGTACAGCCGGAAGCGAAGCCAGAGGCCGCGAAAGCTGCGCCGGAGAAAGCGCCGCGCACTACCGCAGCCAAAAAGCCGAAAAACAGCCAGGCAAAACCGGCAGCAAAGAACAGGACGACGCGCAAAGCCGCGAAGTCATAACGAATGTGCCCCCGCGCACCAGGCGGCACGGTGTGACGCAATAAGGCCCGGCCTCTACTGCGTCACGCCGTCCACCGCCTGCCTTATGGAGATACCTGTATGAGCCTGGTCGCCACTGAACCGGTAAGACCGCCATCAGATCCAGCGCCGGATGATGGCGGCGCAAAAGTTGAGAGCCTGCCTTTCTGGCCTGCGATCGTACTGGCTGACTTGCGCCGTGCGATGCGTCTTGACGGGCAGGTAACTACCGATCGTCTTATGTCTCGCACCATTGAGGCCGTGGCCCACGTTAACGATCAGCTCCTTCTGTGGCGTCAGGTTCAGGTTGATGCTGGTTATCAGACTCTGGCGGAGATCCCCGCCGATCCGGTGAATGGCGAATCGGTGAAGGTATGGCGCTATAAAAATGCCGTCTGGTCACTGACCAAAGCCCTGCTGATTGAGGGGTATCGCGATATTGATACCACCAGTAAAGGGGATGACCACGCGCAGGCGCTCAGCACCCAGATAGATACGCTCTGGCGTGATGTTCGCTGGTCGATTCGCGATATCCAGAATGAAGATCGCGGCCTTGCGGAGCTGTGCTGATGAATGTACAGGCGCAGCAGGATGACACCGTTGATGAACTCTGCTGGCGGTATTACGGCAGAACGGCGGGAGTAACCGAAGCTGTGCATGAAGCTAATCCGGGTCTGTGTGACAGCGGCCCGCTGCTGAGTGCCGGGCAGGTTGTTTATCTTCCCGAATTACCACCACCAACCCAGCGGGAAACCGTGCAGCTATGGGATTGAGAGGTTGCCATGAGCGACGTACCTATGGGTTTGCTGGAACAAACAATGAAATGGATTGCTACTTATCTGCCGACGCTTTACGCGGCAGGCGCTGCGCTGAGCATTTCGGCGCTTATGAGTCTGTATGACGGTCAGTCAATGCTGAAAACCGCCACCGGTTCACTGGTCTGCGGGATCGTTACGCTGGCGGTTGCCGGTTCGCTGGAATATCTGGGCTTGCCGTCTAATGCCGTTACCTTCGTGGGCGCATCCATAGGTTTTATGGGTGCTGACAAGGTGCGCAACAAAGTGACCGGTTTTATTGAAACCCGCATCGGAGGGGCGAAAAGTGGAGATGAGTAAGAACGGTCTGGCCCTGCTGAAAAGTTTTGAGGGCTGCGAACTCACCGCTTATCAGGATTCTGTGGGCGTCTGGACGATTGGTTATGGCTGGACGCAACCCGTTAACGGTAAGCCGGTTAGCAAGGGGATGACCATCAGCCAGGACACTGCCGATAGTCTGCTATGCAGCGGTGTAGTGCAGTATGAGAAAGGTGTTACGGGGCTGGTGAAAGTTGCTGTGAACCAAAACCAGTTTGATGCTCTCGTTGATTTTGCCTACAACCTGGGCGTTAAGGCTCTGGAAGGTTCCACGCTGCTGAAAAAGCTCAATGCCGGTGATTATGCTGGCGCAGCAGATGAATTTCCGAAGTGGAACAAGGCAGGCGGCAAGGTTCTCAACGGTCTGGTGAAACGCCGTGCTGCTGAGCGCTCGCTGTTTCTGTCATGAGTTGGTTACTGTCTTACTGGAAACCTGCGCTGATCGCTGTGCTCTGCGGTCTGGTTGTCTGGTGGTTCAGCCATCAACGCTATACCGCTGGATACAGTAAGGCTAACGCAGAGTGGGTACTGAAATGGAAACAGCGGGATGCCGACGACGCTACCGCGCTGGCAAAGCGGCAGGCAGAAGCCAGAGCCGAAGAGCAGCGCCGACAAGGTGAAATAGATGCGATTGAAAGAAAGGCTGAGGGGCAGATTGCTCAGGCCGTTGCTGATGCTGACCATGCCCGCGCTGTTTCTAACGGGCTGCATGACGAAGCCGCAAAACTCGCCGCCAGACTGGCAGCAAGTGAGCGCGCCCGCCGTGCCGCAACTGCCAACGAAGGCCCGGCAGGCACCACCGGCAGCGAGCTGCTTGCCGAGCTGTTCCGCCGCGCTGACCAGCGAGCGGGAGAGCTGGCGGCAATTGCTGATCAGGCAAGGATCAGAGGGTTAGCCTGTGAGGCTGCTTATGATGCAAACATCAGGGGGAGATGATGGATTTTTATCTGAAAGTAAAGTTGGCGACTGTTGAAGAGATGGAAGCTATACGGGTAGCGTTATTGCAACAGCATATGGATGCCCCGCTAAGCCCGGAGTTATTGCAGCAGGTTGCAGAAGAGGCACGGCAACACATTAACCAGCTTACTGTTGTTGAGTTGGTGCCTTACCATGCTTAAGCCCGATCTGCTGCGCAAGCACATCAGCCACGCGGTGCCGTGGTTGCGTGACAATCCTGATAATCTGGCGGTGTACGTCCAGAAGGGGCGCATGGTGAGTACCGGGCAGCGATCTGCTTCGTTTGAATATGAGTACACCATTGAGGTGCTGGCGATGGATTACCCTGAGCCGCTGGATACCCTCAGTCTGCCAATTCTGGCATGGGCGCGCCTGTATCAGCCTGAGCTGCTATTCAACCCTGACCGCGCCCGCGATGGCATCACCTTTGAAGCGGATATCCTGAGCAATTCCACCATGGACGTGCTTATCAAAATTCAGGCCAGTGAGGCGGTTGTTGTCAAAGTTGAAGAGGGTAAGCCGGTCATACATCATCGCGCTGATCCTATGCCGGGGCCGGAGCTGGGTGCCTGGTCACTGGTCTTTGAAGATACGGTAAGCGGCGAGACGTGGACGGACTAAATGAACGTTGATCCGCTATTTCATGTCCTTGATGATTATCTGGCAACCGTGGCGGCGCAGCTCGCACCGGGCCAGCGCCGTAAGCTCACGCGTGAGGTGGCTATTGGCCTGCGCAAGCGCCAGCAGCAGCGCATCAACAGCCAGAAAAACCCCAGCGGAGAGAGTTATACGCCGCGCCGCCGTAAGATTTTGCGCACTCAGGGCGGGGTTAAATTCCTGTGGAAAGATGAAGTGCGCGAGCTGAGCAACTGGCGCACTACCGGGCGCGGCGAACAGCGCGCCATCACTGGCTATGATGTCGAAAAAGGGGCGTTGCGCACGTTCTACAAACGCGATATTGAGCACTATATTGAAATCCATCTCAACCAAACCAAACGCACCACCACCCGCAAAGAAAAGATGTTCCGCCGTCTGCGTACAGCCCGCTTTCTAAAGGCATACGGTACCGCCAGCGCCGCCGTTGTGGGTTACTCCGGGCATACCGCCGAGATCGCCAGCGTTCACCAGTATGGTGAGGTTGATACCGTGGCACCCGGTGCCCGTACCCGTTACCCGGCGCGTGAACTGCTGGGCTTTACGGAAAGCGATCTTGACTGGCTGGCGGATACCATCGTCAGTTTTCTGCAACCCTGAACCCTTCCTGCAGCACTGTTAAAAATGACGGTGCTCGATGCGTTTTCGCGCCACTGTCATAACTGGCAGTGTATGCCGGTACCGCCATTCATTGTTACCAACTCCTGACAATGCCAGCGCGTTGCTTGCGCGCGCGTGGATCATGAAACTGGCTGTAAATTTAATAACGCAAGCCAGCTTATGAACCTGAATGAACTCTATCGCCTGATCTGTAACCTTGTCCGTATTGGTACGGTGACGGATGTTGATCTTGCTGCTGAGCCGCCAGTTGCGCGAGTCTCAACGGGAGAGAATACAACGGACTGGATTCGCTGGGCGGCTTTGCGCGCCGGAACGGCTGTTACATGGTGGGCACCCACGCCAGGCGAGCAGGTGTTACTTTTTGCCCCATGCGGCGATCTGGAAAATGCCGTCATCATGGGCAGCTTGTACAGCGATAGCGTGAAGCCACCGGATAACGGTGAAACGTCAAATGTTACTTTGCACCCTGACGGGGCGAAGGTTCTGTATGACCCGGCAACCGGCGCGCTGGCTGCTACTGGTATTAAGAGCGCAACCGTAGAGGCTTCTGACTCTATCGCCGCGACTGCCCCCAAAATGACCTGTACCGCAACAACCTCAATCACCCTTGATACGCCGGAAGTGATCTGTACTAAAAAGCTCTCATGCTCCACGTTTGAGATGAAACAGGGTGGCAAGATGACCGGCGATGTTGAGCATAGCGGCGGCAGCATTACGTCAAATGGCGTTGTGGTGCATACCCACAAACATGGCGGCGTAGAACGTGGCGGAAGCCAGACGGACGGCCCGCAATGACCAGCGCAAGATATCGCGGGATGAACGCCGAAACCGGCGAAACGCTCACCGATAACGAGCATATTTCTCAATCCATCAATGACATTTTGCTAACGCCGGTTGGTTCTCGCGTTATGCGCCGCGCCTACGGCTCGCAGCTCAATAACCTGATTGACCAGCCGGGCAACGCCGTAACGCGCCTTCGTATTATGTCCGCGATATACAGCGCGCTTTTTCTTTGGGAGCCGCGTATCTCGCTGACCAATATTGTGCTGACGGAAACCGGGGCGGGGCAGATGGTTGCTACCATCAAGGCCAGCCGTACCGATACGCAATCACCCTTTACCACGGATGTAACGATCGGCAGGCAGGTGCAGGCATGAGCGGAACAATCGACCTTTCACAATTACCGCCTCCGGTAGTGGTTGAGCCGCTGGACTTTGAAACGCTGTTCAATGAGCGTAAAGAGGCGTTTATTGCGCTTTACCCGGAAGATGAACAGGACGTTATCAGGCGTACCCTCTCGCTGGAGTCTGAGCCGATCACCATGCTGCTGGAAGAAAACTGTTACCGCGAATTATTACTACGCCAGCGCGTGAACGAAGCGGCGCGCGCGGTAATGGTGGCGTACTCCGTGGGCAGCGATTTGGATCAACTGGCGGCAAATTTCAACGTGGAGCGTCTGACCATCACGCCGGAAGATGACAGCGTTGTACCGCCTGTTCCTGCGGTGATGGAGTCAGATGCCGATCTGCGCGTCCGTACTCCGCAGGCGTTTGAGGGGCTTAGCGTCGCCGGGCCAACGGCAGCATATGAATTTTTCGGCCTGTCTGCCGATGGGCGCGTTGCTGATGTGTCTGCCGTCAGTCCAACGCCTGCCTGCGTAACCATCTCTGTGTTATCCCGCGAGGGGGACGGCACCGCCAGCCAGGAGCTGATCGATATCGTTGCCAGCGCGCTGAATGGCGAAGAGGTGCGCCCGGTTGCCGATCGCGTGACCGTGCAAGCGGCGGAGATCGTGCCTTATGAGATTGATGCCACGCTGTATATCTATCCGGGGCCGGAGTCGGAACCCATCCGCCAGGCATCTGAGCAGAAGTTACAGGCGTACATTGCCGATCAGCGTCGTCTGGGGCGTGATATCCGGCTGTCTGCCATTTATGCCGCGCTGCACGTTGAAGGAGTGCAGCGGGTGGAACTGGCGCAACCGGTGGCGGATATGGTGCTTGATGATACTCAGGCGTCCCACTGCACCGGCTACACCATAACCGTTGGGGGGTACGATGAGTAAAACCCTCACGCCGCCCAGCTCAACGCGCCTTGAGCGTGTAGCTGCCCGCGTCTGCGCCTCTCTGGGGGAAGTGCGTGTACCGCTGCGCCAGCTCTGGGATCCGTATACCTGCCCGGTTGACCTGCTGCCCTATCTGGCGTGGGCGTTCTCCGTTGATAGGTGGGATGAGAACTGGCCCCAGACAACGAAGCGAAAGGCGATAGCTGATGCGTTTTACCTGCACCGATACAAAGGCACCACCGGAGCAATGCGCCGCGTAGTGGAACCGTTCGGCTACTTCATCCGGGTTAACGAGTGGTGGAACATCGACACCGACCCCGGCACGTTTACGCTGGATATTGGCGTTGAAGATGAAGGCATCAGCGAAGAAACCTATCAGGAGCTTGAGCGGCTGATTGCTGACGTTAAGCCGTGTAGCCGTCACATGCTGGGCATGAGCCTGCACTTACAGACTACCGGCCCCGTATATGTTGGCGCGTCTGCCTATTTGGGCGACACGCTGACCGTATACCCCTATTTCCCCGAAACCATTTCAGTTGGTGGCGCGGAGTATTTGGGTAGTGCAATTCATTTGATCGATACCGTGGAGATCTCACCAAGTGGCAACTAAATATTATGCCCTGCTAACCAATGTCGGGGCCGCGAAGCTGGCGAACGCCACGGCATTGGGCGAACAGGTTGAAATTACTCAGATGGCGGTAGGGGATGGCAACGGCGCACTGCCGACGCCAAACCCTGCGCAGACTGCGCTTGTGCATGAGCTGCGACGCGCGCCTCTCAATACGCTGACCATTGACCCGGTAAACACTAACCAGATTATTGCTGAGCAGGTGATCCCGGAAGACGTGGGCGGATGGTGGATCCGTGAGATTGGTCTGTATGACAGCGACGGTGATTTGATTGCTATTGCCAACTGCGCGGAAACCTATAAACCGTTATTGCAGGAAGGTAGCGGGCGTGTGCAAGTGATTCGCGTCATTCTGATCGTAAGCAGCTCCCAGGCGGTAACGCTCAAGATTGATCCCTCTGTGGTGCTGGCAACCCGTCAGTATGTTGACGACCAGATAATTCAGGTGAAAGCCTACGTTGATCAGCAACTGGCGGCGCACATCGCAGCGGTGGATCCTCACAAACAATATGCGCCAAAGGAAAGCCCGGCCCTGACTGGAACGCCTACAGCACCAACTGCGGCGCAGACAGTGAATAATACTCAGATTGCCACTACAGAATTTGTGAAATCAGCAATTGCTGCACTGGTGGCATCATCCCCGGCAGCACTGGACACGCTAAATGAATTGGCGGAAGCGCTGGGAAATGATCCGAACTTTGCCACCACTGTAACGAATGCGCTTGCAGGTAAGCAGCCGCTGAATAGTACGCTTACCGATCTGTCAGGAAAAACGGTTGACGGTATTCTTACTTATCTTGGTTTGGTTACCACGGGGCAGGGTTCGGACAATATGCTGTTTACTGGCCCGGGGGGATTGAAAATTCAGATATTCAGGCGTTCTGTTTCTAACAGCGCTAGCGTGAATGGAGTAGCAAGTACAGATATCACTTACCCGCAAGCTTTCCCTGTAAATGTTTGGGGTGTTTTTTGCACAAAAATGAGCTATGTGCAGGTGTTAGCTTCCTGTGAGTCGCATACAACGACGGGATTTAGATGTGTAACACTTAACGTGGGTACTGCGACAACTGTATCCGAGGTTGTATTTATGGCAGTAGGATATTGAAAATGGGGAAAAACTATTTTTTCAGTCCGGAGAACAAAGCATTTTACTCGTTCTTGTGGAAAGCAGAATTTGATGCCGCAGAATCATGGCCTGATGATGCGGTAGAGGTAACTGATGAAATATTTGCTGAGTTTTCAGCAAATCCACCATTAGGAAAAATGCTTGGTGCGGGGAAAGATGGGTTGCCGGCCTGGATTGATATTCCAGCACCATCCAGAGAAGAACTAATAGCCGAAGCTGAACAGCAGAAATCTGCGCTACTACTTGAAGCTCAGGCTGCGATCGGTCTCTGGCAGACGGAGCTACAGTTAGGCATTATCAGCGATGAGGATAAAGCCAGCCTGATAGCCTGGATGAACTATATCAAAGCGGTGCAGGCGGTAGACACGTCAGCCGCGCCAGATATTAACTGGCCTGAGAAGCCGGAAGCGTAAACGGATATCGAGCACCGCCACAAATGACCGTGCTGCAGCACAGTTAAAAGTGACGGTGCCCGATGATTTCGGTACCACACTGCCAACAATGAACGTGTTGGCCATAAAAAATAAAGTTAGAAATTCACCCCCGCTTTCACCATAGACAGCACATCATCATTGGTGATTTCCGCCAGCTTCTCCCTGATATCTTCGCTGACCTTTTTCAGGCTGAGGGTAAAATCAATCTTCCGCGCTTTCCCGTCCTGAAAGAACTCAGTGCGATTCTGGGTTAACCCGTCGATCACATACATACCGTAAATCTTGCCGGTACCTTCAATCAGGGGCCAGGCTCTGCCGGTGTATGCCATTGTCTCCAGCGTAGTGAGCGACACATCGCCGCCGCTGATTTCCGGGTACAGCGTACCTGATAGCGTGATCGGCTCTTCATCCGGGCCTATGTACTGATAGCGCGGGGATTTCCCCACGCGATCGTTTTTGACGTGTCGCCATGTATTCGACTGGTTCGACGTCTGGTAGGGCGTCGTTTGCAGCGCAAACGGAAACATGCCCAATATCATCATCATGGCTTTGCCCCTTATTCGTGGTCGGTCAGTTGCGAGCGTTTGCGCCGTGCGGCCTGCTGCTGGGCAACGGTGAACTCTTCGCGGATGCGCTGGGCAAGTTTTTGCTCATCCATCTGGCCCGCGTCGTTGATATTGATCTCAAAGTTAAACACGTCGCCGCCAGGCATCAGCGCCGCGACGGAAGCCGCAGACGGAACCGCCGACACCGGCGAACGTGCGGCAGGCTGCTGAACGCTGTACGGCAGCACCGAAGAAACCAGCGCGCCAGCCTGCTGCTGCATCCATGCAGTGAGTGATGGCACCTGCCGCTGAACCTGCACCGGTTCGGCATACCCGCCACGGATAGGAATGTACGGCTGTTTATTTTTGAAGACGATTTCACCGGGGCCGTCTTTCTTCTCTGCCGTGTTGCTGGCGATTTTATCCAGGCTACCGCTGATCTTCGGTGCGAGGTTTGCCGGGCCTTTCAGGTTATTGGCAAGCGCCTGCTGTTGCTGGCTCTGTTCCGTTTTCCGCTTCTGCTCCTTCTTCTCTTCCTCCTTCTTCGATTGCGCGGTAACGGCTTTCAGATCCCCGGCAAGCGTATCCGCCAGCCCGGTAAGTTTCTTCTGCGTGTTCACCTGCTCAACGGCTTTTTTGGCCCGCTCTGCCTGATCGGGGATTAGGCCCAGCTTTTCCAGCACCAGATCCAGACCTTTCCAGAGCTGTTCAACGGGCCATAGCACCAGTGAGATGGCATCACCCACAATCTTGCCGAAGGATTCCCCGGCACTGGTGCAGGATTTCAGCGCCTCAGTGGAGAACTGGATCGGCTCAAACAGTTTTGTAAACCAGTCCCATACCGTACTGAGCGCGGAGATGATGGCGTCAAATATCGGTACCAGCGGCGAGAATACGGCGGAAACGATAGAAAAGATCGGCTGTAGCCCCTGCATCAGACCGGTAAAGAACCCGCTGAAAAACGCCTTGATAGGTTGCCAGAACTGGATGATCGCAATAGCGACGCCAGCAAACAGGGCAATCAGACCCCAGACCGGGGCAGAGATACCCGCCAGCAGCGTGATTAGGGGCCCAAAGACCGCACGACCGGCAGTAAGCAGCGCCTGCATGGGCGAACCAGCCAGCCACTGAAACGCGCCGCCAAGCCGGGTGATGCTGGTCAGCAGTTTGGCGATCCCGCCTTCACCTGCCAGCGTGGTAAAGCTCAAACGCACAAGCGCCATCGGGCCGAGTATTGCGCCCAGCGCCAGCATAAGCGTACCCAGCACCGTGAGAATGGCACCAATCGCGGCGACGGTCTTCATGATGGCGGCAACCAGTGCCGGGTTGGCTTCAATCCAGCCCCGGATTGATTGCAGGACGCCCCCGACTGATTTCATTATCGCCATCATTGGCCCGCGCATGGTTTCGCCCAGCGCACTGAAATTGTTGCCAAACTCAGCTTTGGTTATCTGCCACTGTGATGAAAGGGAATCTTTATCAATATCGGATTCCCGCTTCATGGAACCTTTAGACGCGGTGCCGTGGGTTAATTCGAGCTGCCTGCGCAGCTCTGGCAGGTTGTTAGCGACTTTGGAAACCGCCATTGCGTATTCGTCACCAAAGAGCTGAGTAAGCACGTTCATTTGCTTATCTGGTTCCAGCTTTTTGGTGGCTTCCATCACCGCCATAATTGTGCCCATGGCGTCTTTTGCCATGTTCTTCTGCACCTTCTCAGCGTTCAGCCCCAGCGCGTCCAGACCTTCCATAAACCGATCCGGTTGCACCATTGCGTTGCCCAGCTCGCGCACCATCGCTTTAACTGCGGTGCCCGCTGTTTCGGATTGTTCACCAAGGCTCAGGAACGTGGAGCCAAGTGCCGCCGCATTCTGATAGCCGAGCTGATCGGCAGCACCACCCACGCGCTGCAACACGTCGATAATGTCAGAGCCTTTTGATTTGGCGTTATCGTCCAGATAGTTGATGACGTCGCCCAGCTTGCCAATATCCTGAATGGGGATTTTATACAGACCGGCGATTTTACCCAGGCTTTCCGACAGCTGATCGGCAGGCAGCTCAAACGCCTTTGAGGCCATGGCGGCGGTGTTGGCAAAATCCAGTAGATCCTTCTTCTGCTTCTGCCATGGATCATCGCTGTTAGCCACGCCCATACGCGCGCCACCCTCTACCAGTGCGGCATAGTCAACGGCCCCGTTGGGCATTGGCAAATTTTCGGCGGCGTCTTTGATAGCATTTTGCATCTCAGCAAACTGAGCGGTGCGGTTGCCGTCATCATCGCGCAGGCCATTCACCTGTTTGGATACGCCCTTCATGGCATCTTCCAGGCTGCTGTAACTCTTGATGGCGGCTGCTACGGGGGCAAGTACCGCCGCGCCGGTCGCTGCGGTCTTCATGCCTGAACTTTGCAGCCTCTCGCCGGTTTCTTTGGCGCGGGCATAGCGGGCCTGCGCCTGAGTGACAGACTCAAGCCGACGCTGCTGCTCAGTAAGTTGGCGATTGTACTGCGCGGTGCGCTGGCTGATTTGTTCCGTTGCCCGGCTGGTACTGCTGATCGCAATCCCTTCGCTGTAGAAGCTGGCGCGCAACTGGTTGAGCTGGGCCTGTTCCGTTTTCTGCTGGGCTGTCAGGTTGCGGATCGCTGCCCGCTGCTGATTGAGGGCGGTAACTTGCTCAGCGCTGCGCTGGCGTAGCGGGCCGAATGCCGCCGCCATTTCACGCGCCTGCGTCTTTGCCTGAGCCAGTTGATCGGTGGTCTTCTTATTGGCTGCGGTCAGCCGATCAAAGCTGGAAGCCTGACGCTCAAGTCCTTTGATGCTGCTTTGCGTCTGCTTGATTTCAGAGGCCAGCGCGGCGGCACTCTGGCGCGCCGCACTGACAGGGCGGGACATATTATTCAGGGCGCTGAAAGCAACCTGAATATTTAATTTGCGGTCTGCCATTTTATTGATCTCCGCCACTGCGCGCAGCGGCTTGATCACGCCATAACAGAAGTTCCTCTACCGTCATGGCGTCCATCTCCGCTGGTCGCCAGTGGAAAATGACGGCGATATCCGCCATTAAGTTTTCTATGCGTTCGCAGGGGCATCGGATGACGCGCTGCCCGTATCCGTCCCGCTCTGATCCGAAGGTGGCTGCAAAAAATCAACCACCGCATTGGCGAGCTGGCAGAAGTCCCACGTATCCATGCGGGCGATTTCGTCAGCGGTCAGTGCCGGGGCGGTAACGCGCGGCAGCAAAACAACCAGCGCATCATAATTCGACGTCAGAACGTCATAGACTTTTAAGCCACGCAGCGATCCGGCCTGCTTCAGGACTGGCGTGATCGTGATTTCGCTGATTGCCGTCTCGCCGCGAACGATAGGCGCATTGAGCGTGACAACTTCTTTACCGGTTACTTTGGTCATGGTGCGTTAATTCCTTATAAGCCAATGTTAGCGCGGTGTTTTTCCATCATGTCAACGCCGCCAACTTTGTAGATCATATTGAGCACATCAACTTCAATGATTTCTTCGCCGTTGATGGTCAGCTTGTAATAGGTATTTTTCAGGGTGTACTTATGGGAAGTATCATCCCCGGTTTTGGACGTGCCCGGATCCATCTCCGTGAAGCGTCCGCGCGTCTGGATTTCAACGGGTACCGCTTCGCCGGTTGAATCATCCTGGTACGACCCCGCATAGCGCGTTTGCATACCATCGGCGGTGGCGATGCCCCATTTTTTCAGCAGCCCCGCATCCATGCCGCCAAGGGTGATATCCATATCCAGCGCCCCGGCATCAAAGCCGAGATCGACCGCGACAGAACCAGGCATACCACCGGCCTGATAATCCTCTGTCTTGCGGGTTAACTTCGCCGGGGTGATTTCCGGCACCATGCCGAAGTAGTTATCCCCGTCAAAGAACATGTTGAAGTATTTGAGTTTTTTAGGCAGAGCCATACGCGCCCCCGGTTAGTTATTCACTGCGCTGGAAAACGTAGCGAAGTATTCATCAGTGAACTCCTGCACCAGGCTGAGATTTTCCAGCGGCGGGACAGGCGTGTAGTTGTATTTGATGGTGAGCTGTCCGTTGCGCAGCGTTTCGCTGGTATTCGGTTCAGGGTCATACCAGCAGCGTGCACCCAGCAGCTTGCCCGCCGTCACATAGGACGTCAGCTTGCGGTTGATACCGTCAACGATATCTTTCACCAGTGACGGGGTGAGCGGCTTATCAACGTAGGAGAAATGCGCTTCTGCCACGGTATCCGCCACAATCTGAGCGGTACGGGTGTAGCTCTCAAAGATGTAGGTTTCTTCGTCGCAGGTTCGCGATCCCCAGATGCGATAGCCGTCCTGTTTGATCAGGGTGGTGACGCCTGCCGCGTTCAGCTCGTCCGCGTCGGTGTCGGTGCCCTGTAAGGTGAAATAGATATCGCGATCCATCCCCAGCACGTTATTCACCGGCACGTTGGAAATGGTTTTGTGCCAGCCCTGCGTTGCGTCGATTTTGGCGCGCATCCCTACCGCATGAGCACCCACCGGTACGGTGGCGTTTGCTCCCGCGTTGGTGTCGTAGCAGATGAAGTTTGGCCAGATCACCATCATTTCACGCTGGGCAAACTGCTCGCGGTATTCCTTCGCCTCTGCAATAGTGTTGCAGCCGTTTGCGGACACATAAGCAAAGGCGCGCAGCTTCTCAGCCATTACGCCGAGTTGCGCCGCCACTGGCTGAGTATCAAGGCCGGGAACGGCAAGCACACGCGGACGGACGCCAACACGCATCTCCGCCGATAGCAGTGCGTACATGCCGGTGAAAAGCCCCGTTTCCGGGTCAGTACCGCCAATGACCAGCTGATCCTGCGTCGGAGCCGTGCCACCTTCAGGGGGTACGATTTTGGACGCATCAGCCACGCGGATCACAATGGTCTGCGGGCTGGTCTGGTCTGAAATGGCTTTCAGGGTGGTGAACAGGGTGCCGGTTTTGCCTGCCTTGCCCAGCATGTTAGCCACGCGGGTAATGAGTACAGGGGTATCCAGCGGGAAAGCGTCTTCATCTGCATCGTCAGCGATACAGACGACGCCGATAACCGCCGAATCAATATCGGTGATCATCGTGCTCAGATCGGTGGTTTCCGTGACGGTTACACCGTGATGGTAATTTGTGGTCATGTAGTTGCCTCGCCAGGTCAATGATTGCCACTTATCATTGCGACAATTGCCAGCCGGTGCGAGAGGTGGGCGTTGTCAGCAGACCGCAACAACAGCCCCGCATTGTCTGTACGCGCGCGCGTGGCGACGATGGTACCCTCACCAATGAGGGAACCAATAAGATGTTGGATGATGATGCGCGTTACTCTCCCCGCCCGGCGTTCAGTATTCAGATTGAGGGCAAGCAGCTCACTGCGCTGGATGACCGCTTGATCTCATTGTCGCTGACGGATAACCGGGGCTTTGAAGCGGACACGCTTGATCTCACTCTGGACGATTCAGACGGACAGATCGTTATGCCACCGCGTGGCGCGAAGATTTCCGTTTCGCTGGGCTGGGACAATGATCCGCTGGTATTCAAAGGGATGTATACCGTTGATGAGGTTGCGCACCGTGGCCCGCCTGACCAGCTCACCATCAGCGCCCGCAGCGCGGACTTTCGCGACACGTTCAACGTGAAGCGTGAATACTCATGGCACGATATTACCGTTGGCGATGTGGTTGCCAGTATCGCCAGCCGGTACGATTTGCGCGCCGGGGTGAGCGAGGAGCTGGCGAAGATTGAGATCGATCACGCAGACCAGACCAGTGAATCAGATATCAGTTTTCTCACCAGAATGGCGGATATGCTGGGCGCGGTTGCCACCGTTAAAAACGGCATGTTGCTGTTCATCACACCGGGGCAGGGGTTAACTCAGAGTGGCAAACCATTACCGGCGATCAGCATTGTGCGGGCCAGCGGCGACAAGCACAGCTTTAGCATTGCCGATCGTGACGCTTATACCGGCGTTACTGCCTACTGGCTGGATCTGAATTTCGGTAAGAAACCCGCGACCACGGTACAGACAAACACCCGCAGACGTCGCAGGACAGCCCAGCCGAAGAAGCCAAAAGAACCCGCATCAAGCAGCAAGGAAGGGGACTACATGGCGGGCGCGGAAGGCAACGTATTCGTGATCCGCAAGACGTTTAAAACGGAGAAGGCAGCGAAGCGGGCAGCGGCGGCGAAGTGGAGCCAGTTACAGCGTGGCGCGGCGTCATTCTCCATTACGCTGGCGCGGGGCCGGGCGGATTTGTACCCGGAACAACCGGCAAGCGTATCGGGCTTTAAGTCCACGATTGATAATGGTTACTGGACGATTACCCGATGTGTGCATGATATCGGCAGCGGAGGTTTTACCACCTCGCTGGAGCTGGAAGTTAAGATCGATGAATGGACGGCTGAGGCGGGTGACGAATCAACGGGTTAAGCGTTATACTTGACGTGATATTAACCAGACCAGAGGAGGCCCGCGTATGGCAATGCGCTGTCCTCGCTGCCGTGCAGTTGCGAAAACTCGTACCAGTGTAGAGTTGAGTGATTTAGTACGACGCAGTTATCACCAGTGTCAAAACATGTTGTGCGGCTACTGCTTTACCAGCATGACGCAAATAGACGAATCATTAAACCAGACTCAACCAGTCCCCGGCGCGATGGTTCCGCAAGATGTTTTCCCGCGAAGTCATCACGGCGAAGATCAGCTCTCACTCACACTATGAAATAACCCGCCAACAAGGCGGGTTTCTTATATTCAGTTGCCTTGTTATGATCCAAAAACCATTTACGAAAGGGTTTTAAAGGTAGGGATATGAAGAAATTACTTATCGTGATCGCGCTTTTTAGCCTCGTTGGCTGTAAGCCAGGAGCGGAGAAAGCCACGGAAATTGGTCAGAAGGAAATCTCAGCCGCTATGCGCGATCCTGATAGTTCCAAGTTTCGTTACGTCAGATTCGTTCAGCAGGAAGAAGCCGAGGATGGAACAGTTAAAGGCGTCGTTTGTGGACAGGTGAATGCAAAAAATGCCTTCGGAGCTTATCCGGGGTTTGCCCCATTTATCATGGAATTAACCATGAAACCTAAAGGCTTTTTCTCCAAAGGTGTAACGTACACCGTACCAGCCCAGACCATTTATTCAGACCCAAATCAGTATGATGCGGCATCGTATAAGAAGACTTGCGGAGCGGATGAGTGATCCCATGCCGGTAGGTGTGATCATGGAGAAAGCCGGGCGTTAACCCGGCTTCTTTTTTTGTCGAAGTGTAGTCAAAATGTAGACGAAGATTAGAATAAATCCTTTTATTCCATTGTGTTACTGGCTGGGTTTCTTCACCATCCCTGTCTTCCCCCACATGATGTGGGGGTTTTTTTTATCCTCAATTTGCCTGCTGCTTAATGCATTGCAGATGATTTGCTTCCGTTATACTAGCGTCAGTTGATAGCGGGAGTATTTATGAATCAATCTTATGGACGGCTGGTCAGTCGGGCGGCGATTGCTGCGACGGCGATGGCTTCGCTGCTATTGCTGATTAAAATTTTTGCATGGTGGTATACCGGGTCGGTGAGTATTCTCGCCGCGCTGGTGGATTCGCTGGTGGATATCGGCGCGTCGTTGACGAATTTACTGGTGGTGCGATATTCCCTGCAACCTGCCGACGATAATCACTCGTTTGGTCACGGTAAAGCTGAGTCCCTCGCGGCGCTGGCGCAAAGTATGTTTATCTCCGGTTCGGCACTATTCCTGTTTTTGACGGGTATTCAACATCTGATATCTCCAACACCGATGACAGATCCAGGCGTCGGGGTTATCGTGACAATTGTGGCGCTAATTTGTACGATTATCCTTGTCTCGTTTCAGCGTTGGGTGGTGCGGCGGACGCAAAGCCAGGCGGTGCGGGCTGATATGCTACATTACCAGTCTGATGTTATGATGAACGGCGCAATTCTGCTGGCGCTGGGGTTGTCCTGGTACGGCTGGCATCGCGCCGATGCTCTGTTTGCATTGGGAATCGGCATCTATATTTTATATAGCGCGTTACGCATGGGATATGAGGCGGTACAGTCATTACTGGATCGCGCATTGCCTGATGAGGAACGGCAAGAAATTATTGATATCGTGACTTCCTGGCCGGGTGTTAGCGGCGCTCACGATCTTCGCACGCGGCAGTCAGGGCCGACCCGCTTTATTCAGATTCATTTGGAAATGGAAGACTCTCTGCCTTTGGTTCAGGCACATATGGTGGCGGATCAGGTAGAGCAGGCTATTTTACGGCGTTTTCCGGGATCGGATGTAATTATCCATCAGGACCCCTGTTCCGTCGTACCCAGGGAGGGTAAACGGTCTATGCTTTCATAATCAGTATAAAAGAGAGCCAGACCCGCATTTTGTGTATAAAATACCGCCATTTGGCCTGACCTGAATCAATTCAGCAGGAAGTGATTGTTATACTATTTGCACATTCGTTGGATCACTTCGATGTGCAAGAAGACTTCCGGCAACAGATTTCATTTTGCATTCCAAAGTTCAGAGGTAGTCATGATTAAGAAAATCGGTGTGTTGACAAGCGGCGGTGATGCGCCAGGCATGAACGCCGCAATTCGCGGGGTTGTTCGTTCTGCGCTGACAGAAGGTCTGGAAGTAATGGGCATTTATGACGGCTATCTGGGTCTGTATGAAGACCGTATGGTACAGCTAGACCGTTACAGCGTTTCTGACATGATCAACCGTGGTGGTACGTTCCTCGGTTCTGCGCGTTTCCCGGAATTCCGCGACGAGAACATCCGCGCCGTGGCTATCGAAAACCTGAAAAAACGTGGTATCGACGCGCTGGTGGTTATCGGCGGTGACGGTTCCTACATGGGTGCAATGCGTCTGACCGAAATGGGCTTCCCGTGCATCGGTCTGCCGGGCACTATCGACAACGACATCAAAGGCACTGACTACACTATCGGTTTCTTCACTGCGCTGAGCACCGTTGTAGAAGCGATCGACCGTCTGCGTGACACCTCTTCTTCTCACCAGCGTATTTCCGTGGTGGAAGTGATGGGCCGTTATTGTGGCGATCTGACGTTGGCTGCGGCCATTGCCGGTGGCTGTGAATTCGTTGTGGTTCCGGAAGTTGAATTCAGCCGTGAAGACCTGGTAAACGAAATCAAAGCGGGTATCGCGAAAGGTAAAAAACACGCGATCGTGGCGATTACCGAACATATGTGTGATGTTGACGAACTGGCGCATTTCATCGAGAAAGAAACCGGTCGTGAAACCCGCGCAACTGTGCTGGGCCACATCCAGCGCGGTGGTTCTCCGGTGCCTTACGACCGTATTCTGGCTTCCCGTATGGGCGCTTACGCTATCGATCTGCTGCTGGCAGGTTACGGCGGTCGTTGCGTAGGTATCCAGAACGAACAGCTGGTTCACCACGACATCATCGACGCTATCGAAAACATGAAGCGTCCGTTCAAAGGCGACTGGCTGGACTGCGCGAAAAAACTGTATTAATGATTTCGGAAAAAGGCAGATTCCTTTAGCCTGAAACCGATGACAGAAGCAAAAATGCCTGATGCGCTTCGCTTATCAGGTCTACATGAATTCTGTAATCTATTGAATTTGCAAACTTTTGTAGGCCGGATAAGGCGTTCGCGCCGCATCCGGCATGGACAAAGCGCACTTTGTCAGCAATATGAGGCGGATTTCTTCCGCCTTTTTAATCCCCCAACATATACCCGCAAGTTATAGCCAATCTTTTTTTATTCTTTAATGTTTGGTTAACCTTCTGGCACGCTTTGCTCATCACAACACAACATAAGAGAGTCGGGCGATGAACAAGTGGGGCGTAGGGTTAACATTTTTGCTGGCGGCAACCAGCGTTATGGCAAAGGATATTCAGCTTCTTAACGTTTCATATGATCCAACGCGCGAATTGTACGAACAGTACAACAAGGCATTCAGCGCCCACTGGAAACAGCAAACTGGTGATAACGTGGTGATTCGTCAGTCACACGGTGGCTCAGGTAAACAAGCGACGTCGGTAATCAACGGTATTGAAGCTGATGTTGTCACGCTGGCTCTGGCCTATGACGTGGACGCAATTGCGGAACGCGGGCGGATTGATAAAGAGTGGATCAAACGTCTGCCGGATAACTCCGCACCGTACACTTCCACCATTGTTTTCCTGGTACGTAAGGGTAATCCGAAGCAGATCCATGACTGGAACGATCTGATTAAACCGGGTGTTTCGGTGATCACGCCTAATCCGAAAAGCTCTGGTGGCGCGCGCTGGAATTACCTGGCAGCCTGGGGCTACGCGCTGCATCACAACAACAACGATCAGGCAAAAGCACAGGATTTTGTTCGGGCACTGTATAAAAACGTCGAAGTTCTGGATTCTGGCGCGCGCGGATCCACTAACACTTTTGTCGAGCGCGGAATTGGCGATGTACTGATTGCCTGGGAAAACGAAGCTCTGCTGGCAGCGAATGAACTGGGGAAAGATAAATTCGAAATCGTCACGCCGAGTGAGTCTATCCTCGCAGAGCCAACCGTGTCGGTGGTCGATAAAGTGGTCGAGAAAAAAGGCACCAAAGAGGTGGCGGAAGCCTACCTGAAATATCTCTACTCGCCAGAAGGTCAGGAAATTGCCGCGAAAAACTACTACCGTCCGCGCGACGCTGAGGTGGCGAAAAAGTACGAAAATGCGTTTCCAAAGCTGAAGTTATTCACCATTGATGAAGAGTTCGGCGGCTGGACGAAAGCGCAAAAAGAGCATTTTGCTAACGGCGGTACGTTCGATCAGATCAGCAAACGCTGATTTCCCCAGGATAATTATCAAACCCGGTGGTTTCTCGCGACCGGGTTTTTTATTTGTCACGATTTTGCGTTACCCTTGCATCTCTTTGAGGTACAGGGAAAAAAAGATGAAAAAAGCGGGTCTTCTTTTTTTGGTGATGATAGTTATCGCCGTTGTGGCTGCCGGTATTGGTTACTGGAAATTAACCGGTGAAGAGTCGGATACATTACGTAAGATTGTCCTTGAGGAATGTTTGCCCAATCAACAGCAAAATCAAAATCCTTCGCCATGTGCGGAAGTCAAACCCAATGCCGGATACGTGGTTTTAAAAGATCTTAATGGTCCACTGCAATATCTGTTGATGCCAACGTATCGTATTAACGGTACTGAAAGTCCTTTGTTGACCGATCCTTCAACGCCGAACTTCTTTTGGTTGGCCTGGCAGGCGCGTGATTTTATGAGCAAAAAATACGGCCAGCCGGTTCCCGATCGCGCGGTTTCTTTGGCGATCAACTCCCGCACCGGGCGTACGCAAAACCATTTTCATATTCATATCTCTTGTATTCGTCCTGATGTGCGCGAACAACTGGATAACAATCTGGCGAACATCAGCAGCCGCTGGTTGCCACTGCCAGGTGGTTTGCGCGGGCATGAATACCTGGCGCGTCGGGTAACGGAAAGCGAACTGGTACAACGCAGCCCATTTATGATGCTGGCGGAAGAAGTGCCTGAGGCGCGGGAACATATGGGAAGCTACGGGCTGGCGATGGTACGGCAGAGTGATAACTCATTTGTATTGCTGGCGACACAACGAAATCTACTGACGCTTAACCGTGCTTCAGCCGAGGAAATTCAGGATCATCAGTGTGAGATTTTGCGTTAAGGCGAAGAGTTAAGGAAAGTAAGTGCCGGATATGAAATCCGGCACCTGTCAGACTTAAGCCTGTTTAGCCGCTTCTGCAGCTTTAACGATTACTGCGAAAGCGTCAGCTTTCAGAGAAGCACCGCCAACCAGCGCGCCGTCGATGTCTGGCTGAGCAAACAGTTCTGCAGCGTTAGACGCGTTTACAGAGCCGCCGTACTGAATGATCACTTGTTCAGCGATGTTAGCGTCAACTTTAGCGATGTGGTCACGGATGAATTTGTGAACAGCCTGTGCCTGAGCCGGAGTTGCAGATTTGCCAGTACCGATTGCCCATACAGGTTCGTAAGCGATAACCGCACCTTCGAATGCCGCAGCACCCTGAGTTTTCAGTACCGCGTCGATCTGACGTGCACAAACTTCTTCAGTTTTGCCCGCTTCGTTTTCAGCTTCGGTTTCACCGATGCACAGAACCGGAGTCAGGCCCTGCTCTTTCAGCACCGCGAATTTTTTCGCGATCAGTTCGTCAGATTCTTTGTGGTAAGTACGACGTTCAGAGTGGCCGATGATGATGTACTGTGCGCCGATGTCTTTCAGCATAGCGGCAGAAGTTTCACCGGTGAATGCGCCGGACAGGTTCAGGTCCACGTTTTGCGCACCCAGCATGATGTGGCTGCCTTCAGCTTCGCGCTTCGCCATATCGATGTACATTTCCGGTGGTGCGATTGCAACCGCACAGCCAGCAACACCTGCCAGCTCTTTACGCAGGTTAGAAACCAGCTCGTGAACCATGTGGCGGCTGCCGTTCAGTTTCCAGTTACCCATCACTAAAGGATGTCGCATTTTAATTCTCCACGCTTATAAGCGAATAAAGGAAGATGGCCGCCCCGCAGGGCAGCAGGTCTGTGAAACAGTATAGAGATTCATCGGCACAAAGGCTTTGCTTTTTGTCATTTATTCAAACCTTCAAGCGATTCAGATAGCGCCAGCTTAATCGGTTCAACAGCGAAGGTCAGCCCCTTTTCGCCGTTGTCCGCGACAACATAACGCAGTGCACCTTCTGTCTCGGTGTAATAACGTTTGTTTTTCCCCGCCGTTAGTAGCGACTGCAGTTTTTTCTGGCTTTGTGTTTTGGTCATTAATGGGGTGAGTGTGCGGATCACTGCTGCCATGTATTCCTGAGCTTTCGCTTTCGCGGCTTTTTGCTCTGGCCCCTGGATGGGTAGCCAGGTCATTTGAATGCTTTTGATTTTTAAGGTACCGCGCTCCAGCGCTGTAGAAGCATACAAGTTCTCGTTAATTTTACTTGCAGCACGAGTGAGATTGGCTTTGTCGGGACTGCTGTCGATGGCACGAAATTCGTTCAGTGGCAGGCTGGGATTCTGGCTGTTAAAGTCTTCTCGAAACTGGCTGATGGAGAGATCGAAAGTAGGGGCTCCAGCCAGCAGATAAGGCGCGGTCGTTGCCGTATCTGGTGTTTGTGCATGCGCCGTTGTTGTAACGGTTAATGCAGAACATAAGAGAAAAAACAGCGTACACCCTGGCTTCATTGACAGTACCTTTTGTTATGACTGGCTCCGATTAAAACGATATCTGTCGCCCTTGTCAAAAGGGTAGAATCCTGGAAAAGACAACCATCAAGGAACTTACATGACCATACAGCAATGGTTATTCTCATTTAAAGGGCGTATTGGACGCCGTGATTTCTGGATTTGGATAGGCCTGTGGTTCGCAGGCATGCTGGTGCTTTTCTCACTGGCGGGTAAAAATTTACTCGATATTCAGACCGCGGCGTTTTGCCTTGTGTGCTTGCTTTGGCCAACAGCGGCAGTAACCGTTAAGCGCTTGCATGATCGCGGGCGTTCCGGCGCATGGGCATTTCTGATGATTGTGGCGTGGATGCTGCTGGCGGGTAACTGGGCGATTTTACCGGGTGTCTGGCAATGGGCGGTGGGGCGTTTTGTCCCGACGTTGATTCTGGTGATGATGCTTATCGATCTTGGTGCGTTTGTTGGCACACAAGGCGAAAATAAATATGGTAAAGATACCCAGGATGTGAAGTATAAAGCCGACAATAAATCAAGTAATTAACCTTTAATATATCTCTTACTGCTATTTTTTTCCGGGATTGTTATTTCCACGATGCAAATGACAATACCCGGAAAATCCTTCTGAACTCTTCACCTTAAGCAATATCAAAAAAAATGGTAATCCATAAGATCATTACTTGTTTGTTCTTCCCTTAACGGCGCATTATTCTTAAGTCGTAATCGACAGAGAGGCGAATATACAGAGGTGCCCTATGAAAGATGTCGTAGATAAATGCAGTACTAAAGGATGTGCGATTGATATCGGTACGGTGATTGATAACGACAACTGTACCAGTAAGTTTTCGCGCTTTTTTGCCACCCGCGAAGAAGCAGAGTCTTTTATGACCAAACTGAAAGAGCTTGCCGCCGCTGCATCCTCTGCAGATGAAGGGGCCAGCGTGGCCTATAAGATTAAGGATCTGGAGGGGCAAGTTGAGCTTGATGCGGCCTTCACTTTCTCATGCCAGGCCGAGATGATTATTTTTGAGTTATCACTGCGTTCGTTAGCTTGATGGAGTTGCTTTAGAAGGAGTTAAACATGGCTTATAAACACATTGGCGTGGCAATTTCCGGGAATGAAGAAGATGCCTTACTGGTGAATAAAGCCCTGGAGCTCGCCAGACATAATGACGCTCACCTGACGTTAATTCATATTGATGATGGCTTAAGCGAGTTGTATCCGGGTATCTACTTCCCTGCAACAGAAGATATTCTTCAATTGTTGAAGAATAAGTCGGATAACAAGCTGTATAAACTGACGAAAAATATTCAATGGCCGAAGACAAAACTGCGTATTGAACGCGGAGAAATGCCGGAAACACTGCTGGAAATTATGCAAAAAGAGCAGTGCGACCTCCTTGTCTGTGGTCATCATCACTCATTTATCAACCGTTTGATGCCGGCATATCGCGGGATGATCAATAAGATGAGTGCGGATTTGCTCATCGTGCCGTTTATCGATAAGTAACCGCTTACCAGTAATGCTCCGCTGTCATATGGCCCGGTCGGCGACGTAAATGTTTCGTCATCTGCCGGGTCTCTTTCAGCAACTGTTGTGTATCGCGCACCATCTGTGGATTGCCGCACAGCATCACATGGCTGGTTTCTTTATTCATCGGCAGGCCAATCGTGCTTTCCAGTTCCCCACTTTCAATTAATGCCGGTATCCGTCCGGTGAGCGACCCCGCTGCCGTTTCCCGACTGACCACCGTCTGAATGCGCAGTTTTCCTTCGTAGCGTTTTTCCAGTTCCTGCATCAGTGGCAAATAGCTTAAGTCGGCGGCATAACGTGCGGCGTGCACCAGGACCAGATTTTTGAAGCGATCTAAATCTTTACCTAGTTGCAGAATCGATAAATAAGGGCCAATCGCTGTACCGGTTGCCAGCATCCATAGCGTTTCGCAGTGCGGCACTTCATCGAGCACAAAGAATCCTGCCGCTTCGCTAACCACCTGCACTTCATCGCCTGGTTTCAGTGCCGCCAGTCGTGGGCTTAATTTGCCATCGGGGACGGTGACCAGGTAAAACTCCAGATCGGGATTATCGGGCGAGTTTACATAGGAGTAGGCGCGCTGGACGCGTTCGCCGTCGATTTCAAGGCCAAGCTTGGTAAATTGCCCGGCGGTAAACGGAAGCACGGGGGCGTGAACGGTGAGACTAAACAGGGCGTCGGTCCAGTTCTGCACTTTAGTGACTTTGCCTGTTACCCAATCAGCCATGTTTTTCTCCTGTTTTGATTGACTTGCCTTATCTTCGTTCTCCGAACAAAAAAATTCCAGTCCCGAAGGACTGGAAGGCTCAATCGATCAAATCAATCAGAGGATGTGCACCTGCATTTCCGGGTCTTTGCGATCCAGATAGTGGATGGACTGAATGCGGCGAATGGTGCGTGACTTGCCGCGGATCAGCAGCGTTTCGGTAGTCGCGATATTGCCTTTGCGGCTAATACCTTCCAGCAGATCACCTTTGGTGATGCCGGTGGCAGAAAAGATGACGTTGTCGCTGCGCGCCATATCGCCCAAACGCAATACTTTACCGGCTTCGATGCCCATCGCTTTGCAGCGTGCCAGCTCCTGCTCGCCAATGCGACGATTCTCTTCGTTGTCGCCTTTGACGTCATGACGCGCCAGCAGACGACCGTTCATGTCGCCATCTAATGCGCGGATCACCGCCGCAGAAACTACGCCTTCCGGCGCGCCACCAATACCGTACAGCACGTCAACTTCGCTGTCTGGCATACAGGTGAGAATTGAGGCCGCAACGTCGCCGTCCGGAATAGCAAATACGCGTACGCCGAGTTGCTGCATTTCAGCGATAACGGCATCGTGGCGTGGTTTAGCCAGAATCGTTACCGTCAGTTCGCTCAACGGTTTGCCGAGCGCCGCCGCTACATTGCGCAGGTTATCCGCCAGCGGCAGGTTCAGATCAATGGTGCCTTTGGCTCCCGGCCCGACAATCAGCTTCTCCATATACATATCCGGCGCATTGAGGAAGCAGCCTTTATCGCCTACTGCCAGCACCGCCAGCGCGTTAGCCTGGCCCATCGCCGTCATGCGCGTGCCTTCAATCGGATCAACAGCAATATCTACCGCGTCGCCGCGACCAGTACCGACTTTTTCACCAATGTAGAGCATCGGTGCTTCGTCGATTTCACCTTCACCAATGACGATGGTGCCGTCAATGTTGACCTGGTTGAGCATAATACGCATGGCGTTTACCGCCGCGCCGTCCGCGGTGTTTTTATCGCCGCGTCCTAACCATTTGTAGCCAGCCAGCGCCGCTGATTCGGTGACGCGGGAAAATTCGATGGCAAGTTCTCGTCTCATAGCAAACTCTAAGCAGTAAGGAATGGCGCGAAGTGTAGCACAGGGGAAGGGCGGGATTATTGATGTGTGCGGGGTTGCCCCCGCACGGTTTCAGAGTCTGCGTGATGCCGGATGTGTATCCGACTCGTAGGCCTGATAAGACGCGCAAGCGTCGCATCAGGCAATCATTATTACTCGTCGTGTTCTTCCCATGCCATCGCGCGTTTGACCGCTTTTTTCCAGCCTGCGTAACGGTAATTACGCTCAGTGGTTTCGATGCCTGGACGGAACTCGCGTTCAATCACCGCTTTCTCTTGCAGCTCGTCGAGGTTCTGCCAGAAGCCAACCGCCAGGCCTGCGAGATAGGCCGCACCCAATGCGGTGACTTCGCGCACTTCCGGGCGCTCAACGCGGGTGCCGAGAATATCGGACTGGAACTGCATCAGGAAATTGTTTGCTACTGCGCCACCATCCACGCGCAGGGCGTGCAGACGGATACCAGAGTCGGCCTGCATCGCTTCCAGCACGTCACGCGTCTGATAAGCAATAGACTCCAGCGTCGCGCGTATAATGTGGTTAGCGTTCACCCCACGAGTCAGACCGAAAATCGCCCCGCGCGCATACGGGTCCCAGTACGGCGCACCCAGCCCGGTAAATGCCGGAACCACATACACACCATTGGTGTTTTGCACTTTGGTGGCGAAATATTCGGAATCGTAGGCGTCGTTAATCAACTTCATCTCATCGCGCAGCCACTGAATGGATGCGCCTGCCATAAACACCGCACCTTCCAACGCATAGTTCACTTCGCCAGTCGGGCCGCAGGCGATGGTGGTCAGCAGGCCGTTTTCTGATTTCACCGCTTTCTCGCCAGTGTTCATCAGCATAAAGCAGCCAGTGCCATAGGTGTTCTTCGCCATCCCTTCTTTCACGCACAACTGACCAAACAGCGCGGCCTGCTGGTCACCGGCGATCCCGGAGATTGGAATACGCGTGCCGCCTTTGCCGCCAATGTTAGTCTGACCGTATACTTCGGAAGAACGACGCACTTCTGGCAGCATCTCGCGCGGAATATCCAGCACTTCCAGCATTTTGTCGTCCCAGTCCAGGGTATGGATGTTGAACAACATGGTACGAGAGGCGTTGGTGTAATCGGTCACATGGACACGGCCCTGAGTCATTTTCCAGATAAGCCACGTATCAACCGTACCAAACAGCAATTCACCACGACGTGCACGCTCGCGAGAGCCTTCCACATGGTCGAGGATCCACTTCACTTTGGTGCCAGAAAAGTACGGGTCAATCACCAGACCGGTATTGCTGCGGATATAATCTTCTAAACCGTCACGTTTTAAATGCTCGCAGATTTCTGCGGTACGACGGCACTGCCAGACAATGGCGTTATAGATAGGCTTGCCGGTTTCTTTTTCCCAGACAATAGTGGTTTCACGCTGGTTCGTAATACCGATAGCTGCAATTTGATCGGAACTGATATCGGCTTTCGCCAGCACTTCTACCAGCGTGGAGCTTTGGGTGGCCCAGATTTCCATTGGGTCGTGTTCTACCCAACCTGGTTTTGGGTAGATTTGCTCAAATTCGCGCTGCGACACGCTAATGATATTGGCATCGTGATCCATTACGACCGCGCGGGAGCTGGTGGTGCCCTGGTCGAGCGCAACGATATATTTTTTTTCAGTCATGTTTAATTGTCCCGTAGTCATATTACAGCGAAGCTTTTTGTTCTGAAGGAGTTGTGGTTTCCTTTTCTTCCACAACACAGATATCGCAAGGCAAATGGCGACCAATCAGTTTGCGGTAGGCAAATGCACCTACAATCGCGCCAACGATAGGGCCGAAAAGCGGCACCAGGAAGTAAGGAATGTCTCTGCCGCCGGTAAAGGCGACATTGCCCCAGCCCGCCAGCCAGGCAAAGACTTTCGGACCGAAGTCACGCGCTGGGTTCATGGCAAAACCTGTCAATGGGCCCATAGATGCGCCAATGACCGCAATCAGTAGACCAATCAGCAAGGGAGCCAAAGGGCCGCGTGGTACACCGTTGCCATCGTCCGTTAACGCCAGGATCAGCCCCATCAGAATAGCGGTAATCACCATCTCAACTGCGAAAGCCTGCACAAAATTGATATGAGGATTAGGGTAAGTAGAGAAAGTGCCAGCCAGATCAACACTTTCAACGCTGCCGCGAACAATGTGATGAGTCTGCTCGAAGTCGAAAAATAAATTGTAGTAAAGCCCGTAAACTAAAGCCGCAGCACAGAAAGCGCCGGCAACTTGTGAAACGATAAAAGGAATAACTTTGCGCTTGTCGAAACAGGCAAACAGCCACAATGCAATGGTAACAGCGGGATTAAGATGCGCGCCGGAAACCCCTGCGGTCAGGTAGATGGCCATTGCCACCCCCAGTCCCCAAATGACACTGATTTCCCACTGACCAAAAGACGCACCAGCGACTTTTAGTGCTGCAACGCAACCCACACCGAAGAAAATCAACAACCCGGTACCGAGGAATTCAGCAATGCACTGGCCTTTCAAGGTTGATGTTTGACTCATAATCGGATCCTGAAGAGTTAATGTTTGTTGTATGCGTGAAAGTCACGGACCTCCACGATGCTTGTAGGCATGCTGTAAACTTATCGTTAACGAGCAAAAACGAGAAATATCGAACTTAAAATGTGTGTGCTTCGTCATAAAATGAGCGTTATCGCGCCATTTATTCCATCTGATTGTACATGATGCATGTTTGTTAGATCATTCGCGCAACAAATTTATTAACATTTTCGATTGATGTGGATTATGTCACCAGGAGAAGGATGAAAAGTGTGGCAAACCGTAATCTGCAAGGCGTGCCGCTGGACAGCGATGGCGCGGCTTCATACAATCGGAGCTAACTAAAGTGCGCTCGTATTTATTAAGGCGTCACCGGTAATCGGGACGAGGATTTTTATCCATCAACGCCTTGCAATTCAGGAGAGGTATGACAATGTCATTAGAAGTGTTTGAGAAACTGGAAGCAAAAGTACAGCAGGCGATTGATACCATCACTCTGTTGCAGATGGAAATCGAAGAGCTGAAAGAAAAAAACAACTCACTGTCGCAGGAAGTTCAAAATGCCCAGCATCAGCGCGAAGAGCTGGAGCGTGAGAACAACCATCTGAAAGAACAGCAGAACGGCTGGCAGGAACGTCTGCAGGCCCTGCTGGGTCGCATGGAAGAGGTCTGATTACGCTTCATCTTTCGCGTAATTTCTTTACTGTGTAGGCCAACAGGTAACGCAGAAAAAAGGCACCTTGCGGTGCCTTTCTTATCATTCAATATCCAGCGGATCTTCTGAAAGAATAATCCCGGTATTGTCGGCATAAAGATGGTCGCCGGAGAAGAAGGTGACACCGCCAAAATTGACGCGGACATCGCTTTCGCCAATGCCTTCGCCAGCGGCACCAACCGGAATTGCCGCCATCGCCTGGATGCCGATATCCAACTCTTCCAGGTCATCTACCTGACGCACCGCGCCGTAAATGACCAGACCTTCCCATTCATTTTGTACTGCCAGACGCGCCAGTTCAGCATCGACCAGTGCGCGACGAACAGAACCACCGCCATCGACGACAAGAACACGACCACGGCCATTCTGTTCGAGCAGATCGTACAGCAACCCGTTGTCCTCGAAACATTTTACCGTGATTATTTGTCCGCCAAACGACGCCCGTCCGCCAAAGTTGGAGAACAGCGGTTCCACGACGTTAACATCTTCTTGATAGATGTCACAAAGCTCGGAAGTATCGTATTTCATAGGCTTAACATTCAGTTGCTGCGAGAATTTTCAGTATATCGCGCTATGTGGGCTGTTGGCAAAATCATCAATTGTTAATTGATATTTGTCAGTTATGCTGCCCACTGGCTTAGGAATATCCCTAAAACAAACAGCAGGTTAGTCAGTAACGCTCCCTTGACAGTACGTTCCAGCATTGGTCGCATCGCCACCGGGTCCATTTCCCGCATCACATAACGGGCTTGCTTCACCAGTAATGGTGCCGCCAGCAGGAACAGCCAGCCCCACAGGCTATGCAGCGAAAAGAGATTAAACAGCGCCAGACACACCAGCGAGCCCATCAGCAGGCAGGCATGATAACGACGCGCGTTCACTTCACCTAAGCGCACCACCAGCGTGTTTTTGCCATTTTCGCGGTCGCTATTGATATCACGCAGGTTATTAATATTCAGTACTGCCGTTGCCAGCAGGCCGCATGCGGTCGCCGGAAGGATCAGTGCCGGAATCAATGTATGAGCCTGTAAATACCAGCTCCCCATGACACTCAACCAGCCAAAGAAAACCAGTACGGAAATATCACCCAGACCGATATAACCATAAGGACGATTGCCCACGGTGTAGGTGATAGCGGCAATGATCGACAACCCGCCAAGAATCAGGAAACCGACAAAATCGGCCAGCGTATGGCATGCCACTGCAACCAGTGCCAGCCCGGAGAGACAGATGAGCACGACGGTAATAATGAGCGCCCGTTTCATCTCTTGCTGGGTAATGACCCCTTTTTGCATGCCGCGTAGCGGCCCAATGCGGTCAGGTTTATCGCTGCCTTTTACCGCATCGCCGTAATCATTGGCGAGGTTAGAAAGGATCTGTAATAGCCCGGCGGTAATTAGTGCCAGCAGGGCGACCAGCGGATCGAAGTGACCTTGCCACCATGCCAGCGCTGTCCCGACGATAATTGCAGCAAAGGCGAGGGGGAGGGTTTTAGGTCGTAAACTTTCCAGCCACGCCTGAGTTCGGCTAATTTGTTGTTCAGTCATAATACGCGCCAATAAAAATGGGGCCTTTCAGCCCCATCAAACAATGATGAAAATGATTGAACGCGATTATAGGATAAAACGGCTCAGATCTTCATCTGCCACCAACGCATCCAGATGTTTGCTCACATAATCTGCGTCAATAGTGATAGTTTGACCGCTTAAATCGCTGGCGTCGTAGGAAATCTCTTCCATTAAACGCTCCAGAACAGTGTGTAAACGACGAGCACCGATGTTTTCGGTAGATTCGTTCACCTGCCATGCCGCTTCCGCGATGCGCTTAATACCGGAGTCGGTAAACTCGATATTTACGCCTTCAGTCGCCATCAGTGCTTTGTACTGCACGGTGATAGAGGCATTCGGCTCGGTCAGAATACGCTCGAAGTCGCTGGTGGTCAGCGCCTGCAGTTCAACGCGGATTGGCAGACGACCTTGCAGTTCCGGGATCAGGTCAGACGGTTTCGCAATCTGGAACGCGCCAGAAGCGATAAACAGAATGTGGTCAGTTTTGACCATCCCGTGTTTGGTGGAAACGGTGCAACCTTCTACCAGCGGCAGCAGGTCACGCTGAACGCCTTCACGAGAAACATCCGGACCGGAAGACTCGCCGCGCTTACAGATTTTGTCGATTTCGTCGATAAACACGATCCCGTGCTGCTCAACAGCGTCGATAGCGTCTTGCTTCAGCTCTTCCGGGTTCACCAGTTTCGCCGCTTCTTCTTCAATCAGCAGCTTCATGGCGTCTTTGATTTTCAGCTTACGCGCTTTTTGCTTCTGGCCGCCCAGGTTCTGGAACATGGACTGCAGCTGGCTGGTCATCTCTTCCATGCCCGGAGGAGCCATAATTTCAACGCCCATCGGTGCTGCGGCAAGATCGATCTCGATTTCTTTGTCATCAAGCTGGCCTTCACGCAGTTTTTTGCGGAATGCCTGACGAGCAGCGGACGGTTCCTGCTGCTGTTCGGTCTGTCCCCAGTTGTTTTTAGCAGGTGGGATCAGCACGTCGAGAATACGTTCTTCTGCCAGTTCTTCAGCGCGATAACGGTTTTTCTCGATAGCCTGGACGCGTACCATTTTCACGGCGGCATCGGTCAGATCGCGAATAATAGAATCCACTTCCTTACCGACGTAGCCCACTTCGGTGAATTTGGTCGCTTCAACTTTGATGAACGGCGCATTCGCCAGCTTAGCCAGACGACGGGCGATTTCAGTTTTACCGACACCGGTCGGGCCGATCATCAGGATATTTTTCGGGGTCACTTCATGGCGCAGCTCTTCGTTGAGCTGCATGCGACGCCAGCGGTTACGCAGAGCAATCGCCACAGAACGCTTGGCGTTGTCCTGGCCGATGATGTGCTTATCCAGTTCGCTGACGATTTCGCGTGGGGTCATTTCAGACATGGGAGATCCTTACGCTTTGTAGCTTAATTCTTCGATGGTGTGGAAATGGTTGGTATAGATGCAAATGTCGCCTGCAATATCCAACGCCTTTTCAGCAATTTCACGGGCGCTAAGTTCAGTGTTTTCTAACAGCGCGCGCGCCGCAGCCTGGGCGTAAGGGCCGCCGGAGCCGATAGCAATAAGATCGTTTTCTGGCTGCACCACGTCACCGTTACCGGTGATGATAAGCGATGCAGTTTCATCCGCGACTGCCAGCAGTGCTTCAAGTTTGCGCAGCATGCGATCGGTACGCCAGTCTTTCGCCAGCTCAACGGCGGCTTTGACCAGATGGCCCTGATGCATTTCCAGTTTACGTTCAAACAGTTCGAACAGCGTAAAAGCATCCGCAGTACCGCCCGCAAAGCCCGCGATGACTTTGTCGTTGTACAGACGGCGGACCTTTTTCACGTTGCCTTTCATTACGGTATTGCCCAACGTGGCCTGACCATCACCAGCGATGACCACATGGCCGTTACGGCGTACGCTTACTATAGTTGTCACGAGCTGACCCCTTGGTTACGAATACAGAGTACAAACCCCGTACAAAAGTACGGGGCATAATGCAATTATAGATGGGGGGGATTTTGAGGGTTTCAACCCCCGGCGGCGAGCCGAATGCAGTTTGTATGACCCGCCATCTTCAACCGATTGAGGGTGCTGTCTGCGTTCTCTTTGCCTTTCACCGGGCCAATGACCACACGATTCCAGCCATTGTTGGTGGTGATTTTCGAGTCAAAGCCTTCGAACGCCAGCTGAGCACGTACCGTCTCTGCCTGTTCCGCGCCTCTGAACGAACCGCACTGCACCATCCAGCGGCGTTCGTCTTTTTTCTCCGCCGTCGGTTTTGGCGCGTCAGCGGCACGAGCAACCGGCGCAGCTTGCTGCGGCTTCGACTGCGCGGTCGTGTGCGCAGGGGTTTGCAGCAGATCCTGGTACGGCTGCTGAGTAGAAGCCGGTTTAGACTGGCGCGGTTGCGCCTGTACCGGCGCGGCTTGCGACGTACGCGTCTGCTGCTGCCAGCTTTGTTCAGTCGTACGCGACTGCTGAGCCAGGCGTTGCTGTTCCGCTAATTGCTGCGCCTGACGCTGGCGCTGTAGCGTTTGCTGACGCTGTTCCGGCGTCTGTTCATTCCACGGAACTTCAACCAGCTGCGTTGGCTGCTGGCGCATATCAGCCTGCATTTGTTCAAGAAGCTGACGTTGTTCTGGTGTCAGTTGCTCCGGCGTTTTCACTTCACCACCGGCAGAAGGTTCTGTGGGCGCACGCACTCCCGGCTGGCGACTTTCCAGCTCTTTAATGTAGCGCCAGCGTTCTTCTGGTTTTGGTGGTAGTCCGTTTCCGGTCACTTTCTGGCTTTGCAGCGTCTCGGACTCTTCTTTCTTGTGATGCGTAATGAAGTACAGACCACCGATAAAGGTCACAAGAACGGCGGCAGCAATAGCGACCATAGCGGGAGAAACCGCAGGCAGATTTCGTTGCTTTTTCCGTGAGGTGCTCTTTTTTCGCCGCGAAGGTGCCGGTTGGCTGCGGCGTACATAATCTCGTTGTGCCACTATCGTTTCGCTGTATTTATTCGTTCGTCAGCCCGCCATGTTACTTAAGCGGCGGGCCTTTGACCAGTCACGGCAGTCTTAAAGGTTTACTTTAAGGTAACGCGCGTGTTGATCCCCGGATGATAAGTTCGCAGTCCATTAAACGAGAGCCACTGCCAACGTGTTGCCCCTGCATTTGATCAAGCAATAACAGCATAGCTTCCCGACCGATTTCGTAACGCGGCTGCGCGATGGTTGTCAGCGGCGGATCACAAAATTGCGTCAGGTCGATGTTATCAAAACCGATTATGGAAAGGTCTTCCGGGACTTTCAGCCCCTGGCGTTTTGCCTGAGAAAGTGCGCCGAGCGCCATCACATCGCTATGGCAGAAGACAGCAGTAGGCGGTTGTGGAAGATCAAGCAGCTGCTGCATCGCTTTGCTTCCGGCTTCGAAGGTGAAGTCGCCACGGGCGATGTATTGCGGATCAACCATAATGCCGCAGCGACGCAGCGCCTGAACGTAGCCTTGCAGGCGGTAGTGACACAGCGGCATCTCTTCGGGACCGGCTATACAGCCAATCCGTTTATGCCCTTGCTCATATAGATAATTTACTGCATCAAATGCGGCGGTCAGATTGTCGATATGAACTGTAGGTAGCTCCAGTTCCGGTGCAAATTCGTTCGCCATCACCATCGGCGGCAGATTACGCTGTTCCTCAATGCTGGCATCAAACGGCAGCCTTGAACCCAGCAGCAACATGCCATCAATTTGCTTGGTGATGATCAAATCGATAAAGGTTTTTTCCTGCTGATTTTGATGCGCACAGTCGCCAATCAGCACCAGATATCCGTGATTTGCCGCCGTAACTTCGATACCGCGAATAATTTCGCTAAAGAAGGGATCGCAGATATCCGGGACAATCACCAGAATGGTGCGGGATTCATTACGCTTGACGTTGCGCCCCATAGGCTGCGGTAAATAACCCACTTCCCGGGCCGCTTTTTCAACCCGATTACGGGTGGCCTGGGAGACTTTATCGGGATTCATTAATGCTCGGGAGACGGTCGCTGTAGAGACTTTTGCCTTGAGGGCAACGTCTTTCATGGTCGCGGCAGTTTCCTGCTTCTTCGCTTTCACACTCACTCCTCGCCTGGCACGTCAGGCGTACTACATCCATGTTTACTTCACATCGGCAACATTTTTAGCAGATAGCGCGTGAAAACGGTTACAGAATTTTCATGAAAAGTGTGATGAATATTGAATTTTTCGATCCGCCTCGCATCGTGAGCGGTTTAACCCTCAATCGGATCGACATCCAGCACCCATTTCACCTTGCGGGAATCCGGTATTGTATTAATAAGCGCCAGCGTACCATTGATGATGTGCTGTAAGCGCACGCGGGAAGGGTGCTGCAACAATATCTGCCAGCGCCAGCGACCGCCACGTTTAGGGGCCAGCGCCGGAACCGGACCGAGAACCCACAGTTTCTCGTCTGCCAGTGGGCTGGCGAGAATGAGATTACGCAGTTGTTGCAGGAACAATGGCGCGTGCTGATTGTTATGATCTTCCGCACGCACAATCACATGGCTGGTCCACGGCGGCAGCTGCATCATGCGTCGCTCAGCCAGCGCCTGTTCGGCAAAGGCGTCGTAGCCTTTATAGAGCAACGTTTGCAACAGAGGATGTTCCGGATGGTGCGTTTGCAGCACCACTTCGCCCTGTTTCCCCGCACGCCCGGCACGACCGGCGACCTGGGTGTAAAGCTGGGCGAAACGTTCTGCCGAGCGAAAATCGGCAGAAAACAGCGCGCCGTCCACATCCAGTAACACCACCAGCGTCACATCCGGAAAGTGGTGACCTTTCGCCAGCATTTGCGTGCCAATCAAGATCCTCGCGCCGCCGCGATGCACTTCCGCCAGTTGCTGTTCCAGCGCCCCTTTGCGGCTGGTGGTATCGCGGTCGATACGAGAAATGGGCACGCCGGGGAACAACGGCGCGAGCGTCTGTTCAAGCTGTTCGGTGCCCAGCCCCACGGGGACCAGGTGCGTGGAACCGCAGGAAGGGCACTGGCGCGGCACCGGACGCTGACTGTCACAGTGGTGGCAGCGCAAATGCTGTTGCGCCTGATGCAGCGTGTAGTAGTGATCGCAACGTGGGCATTCGGCTATCCAACCACAGTCGTGGCACAGTAGCGCAGGCGCAAAACCCCGGCGGTTAAGAAAGAGGATAACCTGGTTGTCGGCCTGTAAATGCTGGCGCATACGGGTGATTAACGCCGGAGCCAGACCTGCCTGCACCTTCTGACCTTTTAAATCCAGCACATGTTGAATTGCCGGACGCGCATTCCCTGCCCGACGGGTCAGGCGCAGCAGGCGGTATTTTTTCTGCTGGACGTTGCATAACGTTTCCAGCGCGGGCGTTGCGGAGCCAAGAATAATCGGGATTTGCTCGCTGTGCGCACGATACACCGCCAGGTCGCGGGCATGATAGCGCCAGCCTTCCTGCTGCTTGTAGGAGCTGTCGTGCTCTTCATCAATGACAATCACGCCGAGATTTTTAAACGGCGTAAACAGCGCGGAGCGGGTGCCGATCACAATCGCCGCCTCGCCATTTTTCGCTTTCAGCCACGCCGAAAGACGCTCGCTGTCGTTCAGGCCGGAATGCAGAACTTCCACGGGGGCATTAAAACGTTCACGAAAACGGGCGATAGTTTGCGGTGTCAGGCCGATTTCCGGCACCATCACCAGCGCCTGTTTGCCCTGAGCGAGCACGTTTTCCAGTACACTGAGATAAACCTCCGTTTTACCGGAACCGGTAACGCCCGCCAGCAGCCAGGCAGAAAAAGTATCTGCCGCGCTATGAATTGCGCCAACGGCGGTGGCCTGTTCGGTATTCAATCGCAACCGCTCACCAGAAACGGCATAGTTCGTTCGCCAGTCGCTAAACTCTGGTGTTTCACTTGCTAAATCACACAGACCTTTTTTGCGCAGCGCCTGCAACGCGGCATCATTAAATTCGAGCGTGGCGACCTGGTCGCGCCAGATTTTGCCTTGCCGTAACGCCGCCAGCGCCTGTTGTTGCTTTGGCGAGCGTTTCAGGCTGTTAAGATCCACCGCCTGACCTTGTTCAGTGGCAAACCAGTACCACATCGGCGCGTTCGCCGCAGGCCGCCCCTGGCGTAGTAAAATCGGCAAGGCATGAAACAGCACATCGCCAATCGGATGATGATAGTAATCTGCCGCCCAGAGCAGTAATCGCCAGACGGAGTGAGTAAATACCGGCTCAACGTCCAGCACTTCAACTACCGCTTTCAGCTCGTTAAGCGGCAGCTCGCTGACATCGCTAACTGACACCACAACCCCGATGCGCTCCTGCTGTTTGCCAAACGGCACGCGCACGCGACACCCGGCTTTAACCGTCATGCCTTCTGGCAGCAGATAGTCAAAGGTACGAGGAAGCGGAACGGGCAAGGCAACGTGGGCAACGGGCATAGCATCATCCTGACTTGAAATTCGGTGGGTTAGTATACACATTGCCGTAGAAGAGTGCGGATCAGTTTGCATACGCTGGTTAATTTCTGTATGATTTCGCGCCTTCGTACGAAATGATCGTATTGAAGCTATACTTTTAACATCGCGTGGTGTCTGGCGTTAGGGCTGGAAGAGCGACGCGGCCTTAAACCGAGGTTTTCCCATGAAAAAAGATATTCACCCGAAATACGAAGAAATTACTGCTAGCTGCTCTTGCGGTAACGTAATGAAAATCCGCTCCACCGTTGGTCATGACCTGAACCTCGACGTGTGCAGCAAGTGCCACCCGTTCTTCACTGGCAAACAGCGTGATGTTGCTACCGGTGGCCGTGTTGACCGCTTCAACAAGCGTTTCAACATCCCGGGCAGCAAATAAGACCGGATTTCCGAAAAAAGCGCCGCACGGCGCTTTTTTTGTGCCTGAATTTTGGTCGTATTACCACGAAAACAGCGGCCATTCTTTGGCGACTGTGGTGAGTTGTGGCGCGTCGAAAACGGCTTGGGGTGAAACTACCGTTTCCTCAAGCGGAATATTTTTGCCGTAGCGTTCTTTGAGCTTCGCCTGGACCAGCGGGTTGCTGAGATCGAACTCTT